>Ga0081540_1000821_pt1 | contig 28417 bp, 32 predicted proteins | sample TabmetS2T1R1_FD_71024 | JGI IMG/M metagenome (GOLD analysis project Ga0081540, IMG submission 71024) | Tabebuia heterophylla rhizosphere microbial communities from the University of Puerto Rico - S2T1R1 | ecosystem: Host-associated > Plants > Roots > Rhizosphere ...
AGGGGGCCGAAGGGGCGCGGCCGCCGATCCGGCAAGCGGATCGGCGGCGGCGACGCGTGTCCGCGCCGGCGGCTCGCCGGGCCTTTGGCCCGGCTCGCGAAGACGATTGGCTCCAACTATTCTATTCGCTTAGAACTCAGCTATCGGCGGGGCCGCGATTCTTCTTCGGTGCTGTTGGTGGCCGCTTCAGAAGATCGCTGGCTTCAACCCCCAGAACGCGCGCTATCCTATCCAGAACATCAATACTGGCAGCGTAAAGATTACGCTCGAGTGAGCTGATATACGTGCGGTCGATCTTGGCACGATGCGCGAGCTCTTCCTGCGAGATGCCTTTGACCCGCCGAAGCTTTCTTAAATTGAGCGCCAATATCTCTCGGATATCCATATCCGGGAGCGCAACGGCTTGAAGAGTATTTCACCACGGAGTATTTTCTACAAAGCGCAGAGCGACGAAAAATGCCGGTCGATCACCGCTTTCGTTGAGCTTGGCCGCGAACTGCCTTGAATAGGACTAAACTGGGGCTATCAGTTGGCAGGCGCAGCCCCGGAGCTCTCGAAGGAGTGTCATGGCGTCACCCCCACTGGACCCTGATGTTGCGGACCTGGCGCCGGATGACCCCGTGTTGACGGCCTATGACGAGCAACATGTCGTCACCTATCTCCGTCTACTGGATGCCGACGCTGAAAATGCTGATTGGCGGGAGGTCGCGCGCATCGTCCTCCACATCGATCCCGACCGGCACCCGCAGCGGGCGCGTACAGCCTTTGAGAGCCATCTTGGTCGCGCCAAATGGATGACAAGTCGTGGCTACGGCCATTTACTCCGGCGGTCCCGCTAGCGAGTCCGACGAGTATTGAATCGACAGGCCCAGAATATTTCTTTCTGGCGAAATAATTCGCGTAACTAACCGGTGGGATACAGTATGCAACCATAAAGGGTCCACATTCTGCGTGTTGCTATGCGACATTGTTATGCGTGAGGATCAAGTACATGCCGAATTTCGATTGGCGCTCGCCCGAGGCCTATTCAAAAGTGCAAAACGCCGATCTGACGGGCCTCGCCTGGGAATGCCTTCGTCGTAATCCCGAATACCGAAAACACTATTGCACGCTTGCCGATCCGCTCGACGCCGCGCCGGCCGAATTCCGGAAGAAATGGGGCCTGACTTTTCGCGGCTGATCCGCGAAAGGCCTGTTACGAGCAGATTGTCTTTTGGGCGCCAGAGGTGCTGCCGACCGTTTTGTCGGTGAGCCCTTCGTCGCACGCTTCTGCGCAACCGATTGATCTGGATCTCACAAGACTGTCGCCCGCTGAGTTGCGGCTGAACACGGACGGCTGGCATGTCGTGCTGCGGTTCGGTGGTGCCACGCATCGTTTGTGGATGAAGAAACTACCCGTAGCCGGCGTGTCGCAGGCGATAGAGTTGCCAATCGACACGTCGTTTGAACTCCGGGCCCAGGCGGCCCAATCGCTCTGGCGTGCGCTGAGTGGCCGTTCTCCCTGTCGATCGCTCGCTCACCACGCTCCGCACCGACGTCAGCGGATGACCCTTGTCCTGCGTGCGCTGGATGGACGCAATGAGGGCAAGACCTATCGCACGATCGCCGAAGGCCTCTTTGGCAAGAAGAAAATTCCGGAACGCGCCTGGAAGACGCATGATCTGCGCAATCGTACCATCCGCCTCGTGCAGCGCGGCCTCGCCTTGATGCGCGGCGGCTATCGCGAACTCCTGCGTCCAAGACGCAAGGACAAATAGGCCCTTCCAGGGGTATCGAAAATCCACCCCTCGATCTTCGGCATCCCCCTGCGAAGGGCTGCTCCTCCATGATCACCGCATACGCGCTGGTACCGCCAGCGGTTGCGTGATCTCATCATGGAGCTTTCAAATGCCCGATCCCATGGCCGGTCTGCCGCCACGCTTCCTGCGGACGCCGGAGGCTGCGCGATACCTCGGGCTGTCCGGCCGCACCTTGGAAAAGCACCGTACCTACGGCACCGGTCCGACCTATCGCAAGATCGGCGGCCGCGTCGTTTACGCGCTCGATGACCTGAAGGCCTGGGCCGATCTCGGCGCCAAGACATCGACGTCCGACCCCGGGAAGGGGACGGTCCTGCCTGCGAAGAAGCACCCGGCGCTGCGCCCCTATGCCGGCCAGGAACGTCGCTGATGCGGCGCCAATCTCGATCTGAGCGAAATCAGCTTGAGCTGTTTCGTGCCTTGCCCGGCGACCTCGCGCCGCGCGACGCGCAGGACTTGATGGCTTATCCGTTCTTCTCGCTCGCCAAGTCAAAGCGCGTTGTGCCGATCGATTTCCGGGCGGGTAACATTTCCATTCGGGTTGAACCGGTGCCGGAACACGGCATGGCGACAATCTGGGATGCTGATGTTCTGATCTGGGCAGCCTCTCAGATCGTCGAAGCGCGTGACGCCGGACTGAAGACCTCCCGTCTGATGGCGGCGACGCCTTACGAAATTCTGACCTTCGTCGGCCGCGGCACCAGCGTGCGCGACTACGATCGGCTCAAGGCAGGTCTCGACCGGTTACAGGCAACTTCGGTCCTGACATCGATCCGCCGGCCGACAGAACGGCGGCGGCATCGTTTCTCCTGGATCAACGAATGGAAGGAGACGGCCGACGCCAATGGGCGCCCAATGGGTCTCGAATTGATTCTGCCCGATTGGTTCTATGCCGGCGTGCGCGATGACGCGCTCGTGCTAACTATCGATCGGGCTTATTTCGGTTTGACCGGTGGTCTCGAGCGCTGGCTTTACCGACTTGTCCGCAAGCATGGCGGCCGCCAGCAGGGCGGTTGGAGTTTTGACCTTCTGCATCTCCACGCCAAGTCCGGCAGTCTCTCGCCGCTCAAACACTTTGCCTTTGACCTGCGCGAAATCGTCCGGCGGCAGACCTTGCCTGGCTACGAGCTCGTGATCACACGCGACCGAAACGGCGCGGAACGTTTGAACTTTGCGCCCCATTGCATCGATCCATTTGACGAACGGCTGCGCAAGCGCGGGCTCGTACCTCAGGCTGGAGATAAGCTGTGAATCATCTCGTGCTATCGGGGACCGCAACCCTCGTGCCATCGGGGACCGGATCCTCGTGCTATCGGGGACCGGAATCGATCCTAAGCGATTGTTATCAATCGCGTTCCAGGCGCCGTAACTTTACTAACCAGAAATCCTTCGGATTTCTTCTAACGGACTGCGCCGTTTTCTTCGCTGTGCATAACTTGCTGCACGATCTGCCCGCATGGCCCAAGGCGTTTGATCTCCGAGCAGACGGAGCGGCCCCATGAGCGATCTCACGCAGGTCGAGCTTATCTGGCTGGAAAAGCGCATCGAGAATCGAATTCGCTTCGGTCGCGTGGCCGAGGAGCGAATTCTCGACCGCAACAGGCGTGTCCTGTCGTTCGCGCCCGACAGCATCTTTGCGTTCGTGCGCTGGATGTCGAACGACTTTGGCACGGTCGTTTCCCGCATCGACATCTTGCGAGCGGTCGCAGCAGGCCAACGCTGTTCAACGGTCCCCTATGTCAAGCCTGGCGGTGAGATTCTCTTGCGCCTGTCAGGTTGGCCAAAGGTGGAGCGCGTGTTGCAGTTGATCGATGCCGTCGAAGCGCTCGGCATCGATCCCGCCGACGCCGCTCCCGATTATTGGCAACACGTCCACAACCGCTTGTCCGTCAATGAAACGCCGCGCGCCTACACAAGGTCACGCCACCAGGCCTGGCTGCATCGGCGGAGGGCCGGACCGTGACGACCCGAAACCGAACCCTCGGAATGGCGATCGGCGCGGTTGCCATTCTCGCCGGGACGATCGTGGCAATGCCGTCCCCAATCTACATCTGGAACAGTTCTGAAAGTGTGCCTGTTGGCCTCTACCGCTTGCGCACGGCAAGCAATTACGGCGTCACCGAACTGGTCGCCGTTCGACCGCCGGAGCCGCTGGCAACCTATCTGCACCTGAACGGCTATCTGCCGACAGGCGTTCCGATGTTGAAGCATGTGCTGGCGCTTCCGGGACAGACCGTTTGCAGAACTGGGAGCAATATTACGGTCGATGGCATCATGATGGGCAAGGCGCGGGAGCGCGACAGCCGTGGCCGGCCGTTGCCGATTTGGGAAGGATGCGACGTCGTCGAGGACGGAAAGCTCTTCCTCATGAACTGGCAAGCCGCAGACTCTTTCGACGGGCGTTACTTCGGAATGACACCAGCAACGGCTGTCATCGGTCGCGTATTTCCCGTGTGGACACGGGAAGATTGATCGTGCGTTCGGTGCACCCTCTCTGCCATTCCTCTGTTCGATCGCGGGCGGCACCATTCCTCCGTCCCGACCAAGGCCGTGGCAGCCGCCGCGCGCAGCGGCGGTCCAGGGCGGCCAACGGCCGGCGCGAAGCAGCTTTACCCTGGATGGTCGCGAGCACGGTGGCATGCTCGTCTTCTATTAGGATTACCGTTTGCGATCCTATGGCGGCTCGCTTGTCTGCAGTTTTGATGGTCGCCCACGCTGCAATCGGGCTGAATCGCATTCGGTCGAAGCGCTTCGCATTCTTGGCGGTGAGTGGTTGGGAGGAGGAGCAGACCGACAGACCGACGATGGACGGCTCTTCAAATCGGGCTTCGAGATAGCGGTGCACGGGGATAAGACGGTCGTGGCCAAATCCGGAGCCTGGTGCAACGACTTGGAAGGTCGTTGCCACAAGGGAGAGCTCCGATGAAACTGTACGTTGGATTGGACGTCGGTCTTGAAGAAACCAGCCTTTGCATCGTCGATGGCGAGGGTCTGACGGTCCGCGAAATCAAGGTCAGCACGGAGCCAGAGGCGATCCGCTCCGCTGTAGAGGGCTACGCGGATCGCCTCGATAGGGTGGGGGTCGAGGCGTCATCGCTTGGCATCTGGCTGTATCGCGAATTGCAGTCAGCCGGGCTTCCAATCATTGTCGTGGAAGCGCGCCACATGCGCGTTTCGCTATCGACAATGCGCAACAAAACCGACCGAAACGACGCGCGCGGCATCGCGCAAATGATGCGGTTGGGCTGGTACCGCGCCGTCCATGTCAAGAACATCGACATGCAAAAAATGCGCACGCTGTTGACCAACCGGAAGCTACTTAAGCGCAAATTGATCGACCTCGAGAACCATGTTCGGGGCGCACTACGGGCCTATGGATTGCTCGTCGGAGCGGTGGCCCGAGGAGCCTTTGAGGCCCGCATCCGCGAGCTGATCGAGCACTGCGACCCGGTTTTTGTGATGTCCATCCAGGTCATGCTGGACGTGCGCCGCGCCCTCCTCGAGGGCTACGACCGGCTGCATCGCGTGTTGCTGCAGGTGGTCCAGCATGATCCTGTTTGCCGGCGTCTGATGACGGTTCCGGGCGTCGGTCCGGTTGTGGCCTTGTCCTTCAAGGTTGGCGTTGATGACCCTCATCGCTTCACTCGTTCACGCACGGTGGGCGCCCATTTTGGCCTGACACCGAAGCGTCACCAGTCCGGGACATCGATCGATTTTGAAGGTCGCATCAGCAAACAGGGCGATATCTCCGTGCGGGAGGCGCTGTGTGAAGCGGCTGCAAGTCTGCTGCTGCGGGTCAGAAAATGGTCGGCATTGCGGGCGTGGGGCCTGCGAATTGCCAGGCGGTCGAGCATGCTGTGTGCGATTGCCGCGGTCGCGCGCAAGCTCGCGGGCATTCTCCACCGGATGTGGGTCAGCGAGACCGATTTCCATGTCGGATTTGGTGCCAAGGTCACGCAACGGCTGCGCCTAAAGCCGGCGCAGTAACAGCTACGCAGACGGGCACGGGAAGGCGCTGGGATCACCCAGCATGCTGAGGAGGGAACGAAATTAGAGATCCGCGCGCGCGGTGAGCGTCCCCTGGCGGGGCCGCGAAACGGGGAATGTCCGCTATCTCTTGCCTGCTGCCGCCCTTCGGGGACGAGAGCGCAAAACTGCTTGGACAGCCCTGTTTACGAACCTGATGAAGAGCATGCGACGGCCCAAGTGCTGAACGCGAAGGAACGCATGGACCCCGCCTGTGAATGCGACCGCAAGCACGGTGTGGTGACGTTTGTGCGTTGTCGATGCAGGGAGCCTGTCATGGCCGAAGTGCGAAGAGTCGAAGAAAAGCGTAGGAATGAGTTGACTTTGAACGCCCGATTAGGAAGGCAAGGGAAAAGCGCCGCCTTCGGCCGGGCGCATGTGGTTGGTGGGGTTGAGGTTTTGAGAGCCCTCGGAAATGATCCAGCCATCGCTCCATTCCAAATCGTCAAGGAATTCAACGTCGCGAGCGCCATCGGCCTGCGCAAGTTTGCGGTGAGACTATCGTGAGCCAGCACGAAAATGATCTTCGTGTTCGCCCTGGCCGCATTCGCGACAGCGGACGTAGTTCCTCGCGTCCGAAGAGCTTCGTTGGCCAAGTCATGCGGGCGGCCAAAAAGGCCGGGCATGTCGGCGACGGTTTCGGGCGCGGCAAGGGCGGCGCGAGCCGGTCGCGCTTCGGGCGCGGCCGGCGTGCCGCGCTCTCCTTGTCCCTGCGCTCGACCTCGCGACGCGTGGTGATGAAGGCGCGCGTGGTCCGTCACCACGGCGCCCGCTTTCGCTCCGCACCGCTACCGAAACACATCACCTATTTGAAGCGGGAGGGAGTCACGCGGGACGGCGGCGACGCGCGGATGTTCGACGTGACATCGGATGCGGCGGATGAACGCGCCTTTGCCGAACGTTGCGAGGACGACCGGCATCACTTCCGCTTCATCATTTCTCCGGAGGATGCCGCCGAGCTCGGCGATCTCCGCGCCTTCACGCGCGAACTGATGAGCGACGTCGCGCGGGATCTCGGAACCAAGCTGGACTGGATCGCGGTCGACCACTGGAACACAGACAATCCGCATATCCATGTTCTGATCCGCGGCCGCGCAGAGGACGGCCAGGATCTCGTCATCAGCCGGGATTACATCAGCCGCGGGTTTCGGGATCGGGCCGCCGAGCGCGTTACGCTGGAGCTCGGCCCGCGCAGCGAGCGGGAAATCCAGTCCGCCCTGGAAAGGGAGGTCGAGGCCGAACGATGGACGAGCCTCGATCGGGCGCTACGTATCGCCGCCGACGAAGGCGCCGGCGTGGCGGACCTTCGCCCCAATGCATCAGGCGAAGACCTCGAACTCCGCCGCCTGATGATCGGGCGAGCCGCCAAGCTGGAACGTTTCGGTCTTGCCGAGCAGATTGCGCCCGGCTGCTGGACCCTCAAACCCGGTATCGAGGACAAGCTGCGTGATCTCTCAGTTCGCGGCGACATCATCAAAACGATGCATCGAGCAATGCGCGGCTTCGGTCGCGAGCCGGACGTATCCGGCTTTGCCCTGCACGGTGAAGAGCCGGCGGATAGGGTGCTCGGCCGTCTAATCGAGCGCGGACTGGATGACGAACTGAAGGGCTCGGCCTACGCGGTCGTCGAGGGGATCGATGGACGAACGCATCACCTGAGGTTCACCGACATCGAAATGACCGGCGACGCCGTGCCCGGCGCCATCGTCGAGGCGCGGAGTTACGCCGATCCTCAGGGCCGCAAGCGGCTCTCGCTCGCCACGCGGTCCGATCTCAACGTCGAAGCCCAGGTAACGGCGCCGGGCGCGACCTGGCTTGATCGGCAGTTGCTCGCGCGGGATGCGGTCGTGGCGAATGGCGGTTTCGGATCCGAAGTGCGCGAAGCGATGGACCGCAGGATTGACCATCTCGCAAGCGAAGGTCTCGCGCGCCGGCAGGGGGCAAGGATCATCTTTGCCCGCGATCTCCTCAATACCCTAAGACAGCGCGAGCTCGGTGCGGCGGTCTCAAGACTCTCAGTCGAGACGGGGTTGGTCCACGATCCTTCGTCGGAGGGCGAACGCGTAGTCGGCGTCTATCGCCGACGCGTAACTTTGGCATCAGGTCGATTTGCCATGATTGACGATGGACTTGGGTTTCAACTCGTGCCGTGGCGGCCAGCATTGGAGCAGCATCTCGATCGGCAGGTATCCGGCGTCGCAGCGAGAGGAGGCGGGGTGACCTGGAGCTTTGGAAGGAGGATCGGTCTCGCGATGTGATTGCCCAACTCGTGTCAAGTCTTTGGGCTCCGTCGAGCGGGGCATCGGCCTTTGTACGCCAATCTATCCGAACGCACTATGGCTGCAATCGAGTGGTTGCTCAGGACCGGGAGTAGCCCCTTTTTGTGGCCCACGTTCAGCGCGTCGGTTGAGGTCGACCGGCATCGTCCCTCCACTTCGGACGCGCACGGCGGGAAGTTACGTTTTCAAAAGGTCCAACGATGAAACCCAGAATTGGCGTCTACCTCTCAGAGCAGATGGCCACCCGGCTGGCTGCAGCTGCCAAGCTTCGTGGTGCCAGCAAGTCGGCGCTCGTTGAAGCCGCCCTTGCTCAGTTCCTCGGTGATGAGGATGTCGTCGACAGCATCCCGGTAGACCGTCGCCTTTCCCTTATGAGCCGCCAGCTCGAACAGCTCGATCGGGATCTTAGAATCGTCAACGAGACCGTGGCGCTGCAAGCTCGATACCAGCTAGCGGTAACCCCGCCGCTGCCGGCCGCCGCTCTGCGTGCCGCGTGCGCGCTTGGGGCGGAGCGGTTCGACGAATTCGCGGCACAGGTTGGACGTCGCGTTCAGCTGGGAACCTCGCTCATGCAGGAGACGATGGATCGGCTCGGCGAGAAGCGGGATATTTCCGGTGACGGCTTTACGAAGAGAGCGACACAGGCCTCTTTGCCAATTCCTGAGCCAGATCTCCGCACGTCATGCCCGTCTGGTACCGAAGTAGAGCTCTCCACTGCCGTCCGGGAGGGCGGCAGCCTGCTCAACTTTCCAGGAAAAGCAGGAATACCTCTGCACTAGGTCTGTTGCTAAGCGGGACGTTGCGCACGGACGATCGATCGAACTATCACTACGATCTCAACCGTCCAGTCATCCGACTCGGTGTCGACGTGTCCGTGACCTGACAAGAAGCGGGCATCTAATTTTGCGCGTGTTCCTGCCGTTCGTTGCCGTCTACTATCTTGCGTTTCTCTTTCGCAACATCAATGCGACGATCGCTGGTCCATTGACGTCGGAATTTGGCCTTGCTGCCGGCGATCTCGGCCTCCTGACGTCGGTCTACTACCTGACTTTTGCGGCCGCCCAGATTCCGATCGGCATCTTGGTGGACCGATATGGTCCGGGCCGGGTTCAAGGTGCCGTGATGGTTGCCGCAGCACTGGGTGCTGCATTATTTGCTGTCTCGAACAATTTTTGGCTGCTCCTCGGTGGCCGAGCGCTGATCGGCCTCGGTGTCGCCGCGGTGATGTCTGCTGGCATGAAAGCGCTCGTTGTCTGGTTTCCTCCGGAACGTGTTCCAATGCTCAGCGGCCTGATGGTCACTTTCGGAGCCATGGGGGCACTGACGGCAACCTTGCCAGCGGATTTCCTGATGGCCTCGATCGGCTGGCGAGGACTGTTCGAGCTACTTGCGATGGTCTCAGCAGGATGCGCAATTGTCATCTACCTCGTTATCCCGGAGACGCCCGCGGTTACGTCCGTGGCGGGTTCAACAGTCAACCATGGTCTAAGCACGATTTACGCTGACCCACGCTTCTGGCGCCTGGCCCCGCTTTCGGCGACCTGTATTGGGACAGCCTGGGCGTTGCAGGGATTATGGGCGGCACCGTGGCTTAGCGATGCTGAGGGTCTCGATCGAGCCGGATTGCTTCGCTACTTGTTCATGATGGCAATCGCATTGAGCTTGGGCGCGCTTCTGTGGGGCATCGCGGTCGATCGGTTGCGCCGGCACGGCATCGGACCGCGGGCGCTGTTGGGACTCGTCGCGACGGTGTTCATCGTGGCGCAGTTGATGTTGATCCTGCGGTTGCCTATTCCGTCGTGTATTCCATGGGCCATCATCGCGGCGGTCGGCGCCATGACCGTTCTCAGTTACGCAATCTTGACCGAGTATTTCCCGCAGGAACTCGCGGGGAGGGCCAATGCGGCGCTGAATCTATTCCACATCAGTGCCGCTTTCGTCGTGCAATGCATGACGGGGTTGGTGGTTCAGTGCTGGGCTGCCACAGATGGGCACTACCCTGAGATTGCTTACCAGACAGCGTTTGCTTGCAACGTCGCTCTTCAGATCGCGGCGGCGATCTGGTTTGCTCCAACTTGCGTCGTGACGCGCTTACGAAGAGTACACAGCCGCGTGCGTGTGGGGTACGCAGCAAAAGTTTAAGCATCCCCCGAACCGGATGAATGTCCCACTATCGGTACGAAGATGTCGCCGGGCCGCTCACGGTCAGCAACTAGCAGACATGGCGCTGACCAATTTGATGTCGGGTTCGGGACCCATAGCGGGCCTCAGCTAGTGCCTGGCCGGAGTCAGTTTTGCGCGCTACTCCATTTTGCGTGCATGATCCCCTGCTAATCCGTAACCTTGATCTCCGAACTGGGATCTAATGCAAGCGCTGCTCAGCGCACCCTTCCTGTGGTCGTTTCTGGAGTAACGGCGGGCAGCGGGGTCTCGTCCCGCTCCGTCGATCCCGGTAGCCCGCTTGGCCCGGGATAACTGGGTACGTCCACTATGCTTTCCCACGCAAGCGCGGCAATCGTCAGAAATATTGCAGGGATAAAGGCCAAATTTCTACGGTTTGTCGAGCCATGGCATGAGGGTCTCCTCTTGCGGGCTCCGTTGCGAAATCGTGCCCGTATGTGACATATGTGCTGTGGCGATCATGTGAGTAGCGGTGCGGCTGCGCTCCCAGAGGAAGGTTCAAGCGTGTTTTACCTAGACCTCGGGATTGTCGCGATCCTGATTGTTCTCAATGGCCTACTCGCAATGTCCGAGTTGGCAATAGTATCATCGCGTCCATCGAGGCTCGCCGGACTTGTAGAAAAGCGTGTCAAGGGCGCCCGCCGTGCCCTCGCACTGGCATCCGATCCCGGCAAATTCCTGTCTACGGTTCAAATCGGCATTACTCTCATTGGCGTGTTATCGGGCGCCTTCTCTGGCGCTACGTTAGGACTGCGCCTTGCATCTTGGCTTATGGAAGCAGGACTGTCGCCTGCTGTTGCGGAAATGGTCGGGGTTGGTGTTGTCGTGGCCGTCATCACCTATGCCTCGCTGATCATCGGCGAGCTTGTTCCGAAGCAGATTGCGCTGCGTGATCCCGAGGCCGTGGCGGTCAAGGTTGCACCTGCAATGGCGCTGCTGGCCAAGGTTTCGCTCCCGCTAGTGTGGCTGCTAGATCGATCCGGGAAGGGTTTGCTGTGGCTGCTAGGCCACCGAGAAAGAGCAGGCGACCGCGTCAGTGAAGATGAAATTCGCACGCTTGTCGCTGAGGCAGAAACTGCGGGGGTCTTAGAGCCGGGCGAAAAGGAAATGATCGCCGGTGTGATGCGACTTGGGGATCTTGCCGTGGGGGCGGTAATGACGCCGCGCCACGAAGTGGATTCCATTAATCTTGCAGACAGTACCGCCCAAATCGTCGCCGACCTGTTGGGAAGCGAGCACTCCCGTCTTATTGTGTTTGATGGCAATAGCGAAGGTGCCGTAGGGGTCGTGAACGCCAAAAGTTTGCTTGACGTCTACCTGGCGGAGAAGGCGCCGATATTCCGAGATTTGGTGTGCGAAGCACCAATAATTCCGGAAACCGTCGATGCTCGAGACGTAGTTGCGATCTTGCGGGATGCGCCGGTCCACATGGGGCTAGTGCACGACGAATATGGTGTCTTTCAGGGTGTCGTGACGAGTGCCGATATACTTGAAGCGATCATCGGCTCTTTCACTACGGAAGACGGCTCTGCCGAACCTGCCGCCGTAAGGCGGGAGGACGGCTCCTTTTTGATCTCCGGTTGGATGTCCGCAGTCGAAGCGGCAAGTTTGCTGGGGATTAGCCTTCCTACTTCACGGCCTTATCAGACGTTTGCCGGCTTTTTGCTTCAGGAGTTCGGCAGAATCCCCAATGTAGGTGATAGTATCGAACATGAAGGATGGCGATTTGAGATTGCCGATCTGGACGGTAGGCGCATCGACAAGGTGTTAGCGAGCCGACTTGAAGCCGCATGAATGTGATTCTGCCTGGAAATTTCGCGGTTGCGCCCCTGCGAGCTTAAGGGAGAAGGCGGCGCTTCTACGATGCGCGCATCCACCGGACGATGCGGATTGGCGCAACGCGGACCGGCCTTCGGCCGTCTCTCAGGCCGAAGGAAGACTAAGCGGTATGAATGCGGAATATCAACGCGCGTTGAGCTGGTGTCTAAAATTCGGCATGTAGCCGTCCGGAGAAAATGTGCACCGGTCCACGGTCGAAGTTGTAGCCTGGATTCTGTATGAATTGATAGTCCGCAGTTAGGGTGGCCCATTTGTTGAGACTATAGGCGTAGTAGGCCTCAAGAATCTTTTCTCGCCGGTAGTTCAGCTGACCATCGCCGATGAGAATGCCGAGACCGCCTGCTGCGAAGTAGGCTCTCGCCTCCGACGACAGTCCCTCGATCACGCCGGCAACGCCGATCTTGTCGTTAGGCCGTCCCCAACTGGTACCGGCCAGAACGGTACCAAAGGAAAGGCTCTCACTGCAATCAGTCCAGCCGATGATCTCCGTCAATCCGGGACTCCACGTTGCGCGTGAGAACACGCCGAGGTCGGCTGTAATTGCCTGTTCGAAATTGGCAACGAATCCGTAATTCGTCCTGGTGCGGCGCGTCAGCGTAATATCTGGATAGTTGGGGCTGCCTAGCGGCAAAGCGAGTGCGTCGGTGTATCCGCCCATGAAACCGTGATTCAACCAGCCGAACAGGCGAAGCTTGCCCGGCTGTGAAAACAGCTGATAGCGCAGCTCTAGTTCGGCCGTATACTGGCCCCGCTCCGGGATGTTGGTATCAAAGCTGTTGGCATTGGACGTGGTGGGAAGAAGGAAGTAGCCGGTGCGGAAGGCCCAGTTTTTCTGGTTAAAATCGACAACGCCGCCCCACGTCCAACTCAGTTTGTCCATGGTCCAGTCATACGAGCCGCCGCCATAGATATTCCAGTTCAGGAAAGTCGTGCGCGGATCATTGGCATAGATGTTGCCGTTGAAAAGATCGGGAACGGCGAACTTACCCGCCGTAACCGTGATGCGCGAGATGTCCTGCTTGCCGCCTATTTGGTTAGGTCCGTCGGCGATTGTTTCCTGCTCACCGCCGAGCCCGAATGTTTGCCGCACGAACACACGCGCCACGTTCAGGCGTGGCACGGGGAAGCTCGACTTCTGCGCCTCGCCGTTCGAGAAGCCGGCAAGGCCGTGCACGTCGCTGAGGCCAAAGCCCTGCATCAATTCCGGATTGATGTAGAATTCCGCGCCTTCCCAGAGGCGTACGCCGACAAAGGCCGTTGCGCTCTGTGTGTTTTGCGCCTGTTTGCTTCCGGTCAAACTGTTCGGTCCCTGGTAGGGAGAGCGGAAGCTCGGATAACCTTGACCAATGAACGTATACTGGCCATGAACATTCCAGTTCTCAGCCTCGATAACGGGCGTAGCGCGGGTTGGAGCCGACGGTGCGCCGAAACCACTTTGTGCAAGGTGCCAGTTCAGGCCTAGCCGAACACTGTGCATATCGAAGGTGGAAATTGCATGCGCGCCGGACGGCATGGTCGAGGAGATGCTGCCGAACCTGTCGTACAGATATTCCAGCTTCGCGCTCCAGTCCGGCGCGATCGCCACCTCGACGCCGGCGCCGGCGACCCATCCCACGCGTTGCCGGAGAACCTTGTCCTCCTCCCCAGTCAAGTCGGAGGTCTCGACGAATCGGGCTTGCGACCAAGCGAAGCCACCTGTCGCATACAATAGGAACGGATTGAACGCGTAGCCGATGCGCCCGCGCATCCGGCCGATATAATCAATCTTTTCATCGAGTCCGCCGCGCAGCGTGCTTCGCGTCCATGCGACGTCATCGGAATTCAGGAAGCTGGGAAATGTCAGATCGCCTTCGACGCCGAACATGAGGCCCGAAGCGAGGAAATGATTATAGCCGGCCTGCAGGCCGCCGAATTGGCTTCCAAGCGCCTTGCCGGTGTCGACCGCAACCGGATCGATAACGGTGACGTTCGCACTTCCGCGGGTGTACCCCCAATGCCCGCCAACGTAGACGCCCGACCACTGCAGACTGTTCGGGGCGCGACTTGCTAGATCGGCGGCAAGCCCCGGATCGACGCCCGCCAGCATTACGACGCCCGCGCTGCACACGCGACGCCACGTTCTTCCCCTAGTCCCCACGTTCCACCTGCTATTGCAACTCATTCGCAAAAAAGGCGTATCAGACGCTTTTGCTAAATGCAACTGGTTCGCAATCAGGTTCTTCGGAGTAAGCAACCTCCCAGCAGTGCAGAAAAGGGGATTTCAAATCAGTGACACACCTTTATGAAATGTAGGAACCTCTCTGGACCCACTACTCATGCTGATCCGACCACGTTCTGCCCTGCTGTTAATGTGGTTATGCGTCCCGGAGCCCGCCCTCGCGCAATCGGTTGCCGATTTGCCACCAAAGCCGTCGCTGGAAGCGACACTGCCCCCAGATAGCGCGCTCGTCCAAACGAGAAAATGGCTCACGGACCACGGGGTCGTTTTCGGCATCATTCTAACCGAGGATCTCCTTTCCAATGTTCAAGGAGGCATCAAGCGCGGTGCCATCGTATCGGGTAAACTTGAGACCATCGTTGGCTTCGACCTGGAAAAGATTGCTGGGTTACCCGGACTGACCGCCTATACAAACATCTTGCAACTTCACGGCAGCCGCGGCCCAGGCCGCGAACTCGTGGGTAACCTCAACACGATCTCCAACATCGAAGCCATCCCCACAACGCGACTTTCAGAGCTTTGGGTCGAGCAGTCACTCTGGGACGGCAAGGCCTCATTCCGTGCCGGTCAGCTCGTCGTCGACACCGAATTCTTGTTCAGCCAATATTTCTCGTTTTTCAATTCAAGCGACTGGCCGACCAATCCAGCCGTCAACATTCCTAGTGGTGGGGCGGCGTATCCGCTCTCAACTCCCGGACTGCGCTTGAAGGTGGAGCCCAAGCCGGGGATGACGGTCTTGGTATCCCTACTAAATGGCGATCCCGCCGGACCCGGTCTCAATGATCCGGAATTGCGCAACCGGCACGGGCTGAATTTCCGACTCAACGATCCACCCTTCCTGATCGCCGAGGTTCAGCAAACGTACAACCAGGCGCGAGATGCTGCGGGACTCGCGGGTGGTGTTCGGCTCGGGGGGTGGCACCATTTTGGCACGTTTGACGACCAGCGCTTCGACACGGCCGGAATATCGCTCGCAAGTCCCTTCAGCAACCGGACCGCGGGGCGTTTTCGCGGCAATAGCGGTGTTTACGCGGTCGTCGACCAGCAGCTGTACCGCCCACCGGGCGCCGATGCGAATACAGGAGTGCTCTCGTTCGCGCGCTTTAGCGCCAGCCCCGGTGACCGTAACTTTTCTGACTGGTATCTTGACGGGGGACTGATTTTCAGCGGCATGATCGGGAGCCGACCGCAGGATGCGTTCGGCGCTTCATTTCTCTATACGCACATCTCACCGCGCATCACGGCGCTCGACGGAGATACCGCTTTCTTCAGCGGACGGCCGACAGTACGACGCAACTACGAACTTTCGTTCGAGTTCAACTATTCGATCTTCTTGAAGCCAGGATGGACGCTACAGCCGAACGTCGCGGTCGTTATCAATCCTAGCGGTGCGCCCGTGAATGCCGATCCCCAAGTTCCGGGAGAGCGCGTGCGAAATGCTGTTCTGATCGGTGCACGTAGCGTCTGGAAATACTGAGCAGTCGAATTCAGGATCAACCACGCGATATCCCAATTGCTAGCCGACTTGGGACGATGCGTGCCTCAGCCGTATTGAGAGAGCAGATGCTGAAGATTATAACAGCAGTTCTAGTCCCGCCGTGCTTTGTGCTCTTCTACTGCCCCCAGGCCGATGCTCGTGCAACCGGTAGAGCAACACCAATTTCTCCCACCTACGTTTCACCCAACGGCAAGCCCTGCAAGCCTGCGCATCAGCTGAAGACTGCCCACCAGTCAAAGTGCCAAAGACAACCAGCCGCGCGATAGTTTTGTTTGAGCCACTACCTAGCTTCAATCTTGGCTAATTCGGAAGTTCCGGCCGATTCAACCATCGCTTACGCAGAGCTTGGTCCGACGCTAAATCGTGCTCGGCTGAGCACGCGCCAAAGTCCGGGCCCCGGCTGACCATAAGAAGACGGTGTTTCGCCTGTGCTTCCGCGACGCTGACAACTTCGACGCGGCCATTCTCCCAAGCAAGTGCACCTTCAGCCGTAGGCTTGCTTGCTCCGTATTTTTGTACGCCTTGGGCGACGACCTGTGAGAAATGGGCAATGGCTTCGTCCGTCGAAAGAGCTTTGCTCACCCAACTTATCTGCTGAAGACCTTCCTTCTTGCATACATCAAGCAAAACTAATTCAGTATCAGGCATTTCATCGACCGGAAGCCGATCGCGTCGATACATCAAAACCGTGACGTTTGCATCCTTCAGCGCCAGCGACGGCTTGGGTACTTTGTCCAGCGGTCCCCAGGCAAAACCAAAGGGAGCGGCATCGAGAGCCCATGCCGGAAGTACCGCAGCGGCGAGCATAAGGGCAGATATATTCAGGATAAGCCGGTTCATCGCGAGATCCAAAAAATCATCCCAAAGTCTCGCAGCTGCAAGCCGCGCACGCAACCTCTCTCAGAAGGAATAGACCGCAACCGGCTGCAAGATTCCATTTGCCAACCTATCGGCCAAATTTGTGCAGAAATTCTGAGAAGGCCCAATTATTTCAGCCGCTTAGGAGGGTGGTGTAACGGGGGCAGGTCACATGAAGGTCCACTACAGGCGGCTCAGAATCGCGCAATCCCACTCGCGACGGAATTGCGGCAACTGCTCGAGAATCTGACGTACGAATGCCTTTCGTGTCACCATATTGCCCCTACCAAGCGCAAATCCGCCGCGCACACGTCCAGCCCCGGGCCTGTTTTGATGTTTCTCCTTGGATGTGGGTGAAGGATCCTGCCTCACGTCCTTCCCGTGGATCACGCGAGGCTTTCCAGAGTCAGTGGTGGTTTCTAGTTCGTGAGGCGTCTGAGTGAGAGGATATAATTAATGGCGCGCTTCAATCTGAACCAATTCTTCGACAACGACCGCTTCGAAGATTTTTTCGCCAGGTTCGGCGGCGGCACTTCCGACCATGATCATCTGAACGGCACGACGAGCAGTAACATGATGATGGGTGGCCGAGGCGACGATGCGCTCTCGGGCATGGCCGGCAACGACACGCTCAACGGCGGCTCCGGTGCCGACAAGCTCTGGGGCGGCTCTGGCAACGACAACCTCTCGGGCGGTACCGGCAACGACCTTCTCGTCGGCGGCTTCGGCGCCGACCGGATGGATGGCGGTGCCGGCAACGACGTCCTACTCAGCCGTTCGGACGCCGGCGAGATGGTCGCGGCACAAGACGGCACGACGCAGATCTTCGCGGCGGAAACGGCAGCGTTCAAGGCAGTCAACGACACTCTCACCGGTGGCGCCGGCAGCGATACCTTCCGCTTCGAAATGAACGTCAACGCCAAGGATGAGATCGTCGCCAAGCACGTCAATGCCGACGGCACCATCGACTGGGTTGGCGTCACCGGCGAGAATAACAACGTTCACGACCACTGGGTTGACGGCTTCGGCAACGACGTAATCCGTGATTTCAATCGCGCCCAGGGCGACAAGATCGAAATCTCGGGCCACACCGCCGAGGTCAAGTCGATCGAGTACAAGGACAGCAATGGCGACGGCAAGAACGACTACAGCGTGATCACCGTCATCAGCCAGCAGGGCAATGCCGGCGCGCATGACGAGGATCTGCTCGGCACCATAACCGTCTACGGCAACCTGGTGAAGCAAAGCGACATCAACGTTACCCAGACGGTGTATGGCGCTTACGAAAAGGTCGGCGAGCTCAATGGCGCGCACTTCGAGCTGGAGGACGACGGCGTGCTGCCCAATGGCGGCACCGACGGCGGCCATCACAACGAAGCGACCGCGATGGCCAACATGCACATGTAAACCAAGAACAACAAGACACGATCACGGGCAAGGGCCGCCTCACGGCCCTTGCTCTCCAGCGTCCGACTTTGATGGCCGGGCGCTGCAACGTGTCCGCCTCACAGCCTCCGCGAAATTCGATCAATCGGATGTCGCACGTCCCTGATCATCATTCGCGCGAACGGGAATATCTCGCTGGCTTTCTGATTGCACCAGCAACCAATCTGAGCCATGATTGTATTGAGAGCCGGTGCCAACAGTCTTAGGACTGCGGCTTTCGAACCTCTGGAGGCGGGTCGCGAGAGATCGTGGCCCGCCTTTCTGTATGTAACCAATACCTGACGAGTTTGCTTTGGGTCGTCGGCAGTCTCCTTCGAAGTGATTTAGCGTGAAGCTATTTCCTCCGCATCACATTCTGCTCTATCGACGAGATAAACTCCTGGATAACGACGAGATGCGCGATACCGTCTTGCTCGATGTTTGCAAGACAAAAGGCGTTCGACAGATAAGTTGGGCTAGCACTGCGTGTCTAACGGAATCGATCGCTAGCTTCCGCAACCAGAAGCGCACTATGTCGCAGGATGCTCTTTATTTTGCGTGCACTCGTCCGCGGCAGCAGCACGATTACAGTTCGGACTACTCTTTCCGTAGCCCAACGATTGTCTTAGCGCCGGCGATGTTTTGCACCGTGATTTCGACCTCATCGCCGTAGCGGACCGAGTCGAACAGGAGACCATCCTGAACCCTGAACGGCTCGGTCTTTTCCGGAGCCAGCTGAATCGCGATCGTGTCGTTGCGTTGATCGACGCTGGCGACAATTCCACGCATCGAGTCGGTTGTCGGGTTGGCGGGGACGGGCGTGCCCTGCGTGATTGCGATACCCGTCTCCTGTTCGTCGCCGGCCGGCGCGCAAAGGGTCGCGCCCGGCAGCAGAACGGCCGCCACGGCCAGGACCGTTAATTTCATCATGACGCTCTACTCCCTCGGATGGTGGCACCCCGGCCCGCTATTTTTGCTCTTTGATCTGACCGCTGCTGTCGACGACAAGGCGGACTTCCTTGCCGTTCTTGACTGCCTTGACCGTCGTGCCTTCCGCGGTCGATTTGATATCGCTGACCTGCGTGTAGCCTGCAGCCTCAAGCTTCGCGACGAGCTCCTGCTGGGTCAGTGCATGGGCCGGCGAGACGAAACCCAGCAAAGCCAAGCAAACGATCGTCCGAGAGATGTTTCGGGTCCACATGATCCGTTCTCCTGCGTTGATTCCCGCCCCATGTTCGAAGATCGGGTTGTCGCCTCTTCAGATGACGCCGGCGAGGCGCAGTAGGATGCCGGTGATGCAGGAGGCGGCGAGCACAACGAGCATGCCGAGCTTGAAGCGGAAGATGGCGGTCGCCGCTGCAATGGCCAGGATCAGCGCAGGCACGTCTACGCTGGAAAACACCGGCGCGTCGAACGCGAAACCAAAGCTCCTGACCTCAAAGGTTTGCCGGAACAGGGTGTGCAGGGCGAACCAGATCGACAGGTTGAGGATCACGCCGACCACCGCCGCCGTGATCGCCGACAGGGCGCCGGCAAGCGCCTTGTTGCCACGCATCGTTTCGATGTAGGGCGCGCCGGCGAAGATCCACAGGAAGCACGGCGTGAAGGTTACCCAGGTGGCGAGCAACCCGCCGAGCGTTGCCGCCAGCATCGGCGGCAGTCCGCCGGCATCGCGGAAGGCGGCCATGAAGCCGACGAACTGGACCACCATGATCAGCGGCCCAGGCGTCGTCTCGGCCATGCCGAGCCCGTCGAGCATCTCGCGCGGCTGGACCCAGTGATAATAATCCGCCGCCTGCTGCGCGACATAGGCCAGCACCGCGTAGGCTCCGCCGAACGTCACCATCGCCATTTTGCTGAAGAAGATCGCGATCTGGCTGAAGACGTTGTTTGGTCCGAGGCCAATCAAAAGCGCCGCGACCGGAACAAGCCACAGCGCCAGCCAGATCATCGACACACGCAACGTCCGGGCCGGATTGGGCCGCACGTGATCAGGGATCGCATCGCCAAGCATGCTGTCGATCGCAGCCCCGTTCTTGCCACTGTGCTCGATTGCTGCAAATTCCGGGCGGCCAAGCCGCGCGCCGATGAAGCCGATGGCGCCCGCCGCAATGATGATCACCGGAAAAGGCACGGCAAAGAAGAAGATCGCGACGAAGGCGATCGCCGCCAGCCCGATCATGATCCGGTTGCGCAGCGCTCGCTTGCCGACCCGCACCACCGCTTCGATGACGATGGCAAGCACGGCTGCCTTCAATCCAAAGAACAGCGCCTCGACGAAGCTGACATTGCCGTAGGCGGCGTAAACGTAGCTGAGCGCCATGATGGCGAGGATTCCTGGCAGGATGAAAAGCCCGCCCGCCACGATGCCGCCGAGCGTGCGATGCAATAGCCAACCGATATAGGTCGCGAGTTGCTGCGCTTCGGGTCCGGGCAGCAGCATGCAGTAGTTCAGCGCATGCAGGAAGCGGCCCTCGGATATCCAGTTCTTTTCCTCGACAAGGATGCGATGCATCACCGCGATCTGCCCGGCGGGTCCGCCAAAGCTGAGAATAGCGACGCGCAGCCACACGATGAGCGCTTCGCTGAAGGAGATGCCGTGGGCATAGTCCGTCGAGCTGGGCTTGCTTGCAGGAATATCAGTCACGGCTTACCTCGTGTGTTGTCGCTATCTCTCTTGCAATTCCGTTCGCTACTTCGCTTTGCACGACTTGCTGCAGATTTGATACTCGGTCGAGCAAGCCGGGCCGGCGTAGTTCTTCATGCAGGCCTTCCGCTGATCGGCGCAGACCTTGCAACTCGTCTGAGCCAGTGCCGGCGTGCCCGCGGCAAGAAGGCCGCACAGCACGACAAAAACTCCGGCAATTCGCATAGGTACTCTCCTCACTTGGTTGTCTCGTTCGCGAGCGTCGGCATGAGCTCGTCGACACGCCGGGCGATTTCGTCGCGCGCGGCTTCATACTCTTGGATTCCCAGGGGGACGGCGGACCAATACGTTACGTTTGCATTGCCCCTCCGCTCGGCCGGGATCGTATCGAATGCCAGCACCCGGCTTGCGTGGTTAGCTTCATAAGCAGTCAAGGCATTTGGAACGTTGGCCGGCTCAAGGCCATCGAGCGCGAGGCCATCCTGGATGCGAACCGGAATCGTCCAGTACATGTCGATGCCTCGGGAAACGGCCTTGAAAGGAAGCCCGCGCTCTTTGGCAACCTTGTTGAAGTAAGCCGCCGCCATCTGGCTGTTCACGACGCCATGCAGGCAGACAAAGACGATGGTCTTGTCGCTCGCAGCATCTTCCGCGCGAGTAGCAGAAAGGAACATGATCCATGCCGCCGCGATGGTTAAGATCGCGACGACGAGATGACGAAGCGAATATCGCGTCATTTGCAGATTCCTTCGGCTGCTGTTCACTGTAACGCGACCGCACTCTTGTCGAGGGCCGCGCGAAGACCCTTGGCCAATTTCACGGCGTCGTCGTTGGCCCAGAAATGGCAGAAGAACAGGCGCGGCTGCTCATCGAGCATGTGGCTGTGAAGCGCGGTGACCTCGATGCCATTGCTTCGCAGGGCCTTGATCACCGGATTGACCTCGTTTCCGGCGAGGACGAAGTCGCCGGTGATCGCCGCCTTGCCGCCGCCAGTGGGCTGGAAATTGATGGCTTGCGCGACGCCCATCGGGCCAACCGGTGTAAGTTGCATGCCGCCTTCGCTGACGGGATCGCGGCGCGGCACGGCGAACTGGTAGACGCCGCCATTGTTCTGGCCCTTGATGCCGATGATCTGGTCGAGCTGCGCCGTGTCGAGGTCGATCGCCGGTGGCGGCGCGGCGCCGACGGTAGTCGCGAGCGGTGTCTTGCTGGCCGCGAGCGCATCGCGGATCACGGCAGCCATTCTCACGGGATCGCCGTGGCCGCCGACATGCATGTAGAAGGTCGCAGGACTCGCGCGCAGCAGATGATTGTGCACGGCGGTAATCTCCAGCCCACCTTCGATTAGCTTGAGCATGACGGGATTGATCTCGGTCTCCAGCAGCACGAGATCGCCCATCGCCATGGCGCCGCCATGTGCCGGCTTGAATGCCACCCAGCCGCCAAGCGCGAGCGCCGGCTTGATGGTCACGCCATCAAGCGACACCGCGAGATCGCTACGCGGGAATCCGTATCGATGCACGTCGCCTGAGATCGCGGCTTTTCTGCCGAAGGCATCATCGACCTTCTGCCAATCGATTTCCTGCGCCATCGCGGCTGTATTGAGGGACGTCGCTATGAGCGCGGTTATGAGCCAGAACACGCTACGCATGGTCATTCTCCCTGTTCGGACTGGTCGCGCGCGACCACATCCGCCATCGATGCGCCGATGCCCATTGCCTGAAGCGCCATTGCAAAACCTTCCCTGACCCGCGCCGGGTCGCCGAAAAACACAAGCGTGGAGCCTGGGTCAGGCTGCTCCCCCTGCTTGGGGTCAACCGGTCCAACAATTCCAGATTCGGCCTTCGGAAGATTTCGTTCGTCCATGCGCAATCCCCTCGACAAATCGAGCGTTGCGCAGAGCTTGGACGGTGAACGTCTGACGGGGAGTCTGCACATCCCCAAGGCTCTTTTATCCTGCAACGCACTGCTCCGGCAACATGCCCGACGTAAGCAAGGCGGGAACCCCGCCGCATAAAGCATCACAAGGGCGTGCGCGATCCCGCCTCTTTCCGGCGCGCGGCCCTACTTCAACCCCAAAATCGCCCGGGCCGGCTGTCTGCCGCCACTATTCGCGCTTCTGTCATGATCGTCCCCGCATTTCCGCCGTGAGGCGTTGCACCGCCGCCCAATTGATAGCCGCCATGAAGGCACCGACATAGTCGCCAGCCTTGGCTCCGTAGTCGATGTGATAGGAATGCTCGTACATGTCGAGCGCGAGGATCGGCGTCCCGCCGGCAAGCGTGTGACAATGGTCCGAGGCCCATTGATTGACGAATTTGCGGTCGCGCGCCGACCATGACAGCAGTACCCAGCCCGAGCCGCCTCCGAGCGCCTTGCCCATGGCGATGAATTCGGACCGCCAGCGCTCATATGAACCGAAGTCGCGGGCAAGCGCTTCCTTGAACTCCGGTGCCGGCTCGCTCCCTTCACCAAGGCCCTCAAAGAACACCTCGTGAAGGATCATCGAGTTCATGGCAATGAGCTGTTCCCGTTTCAACCCGTTGACCATGAAGCCGGGCACGGTCGCATAGTCGAGGTCGGCCAGCTGCTCCTCGATCAGGTTGAGCCGTTTCACCGCGCCGCCGTAATTGTTCTCGTAGTGGCTGACAATCATGCGCTCCGACATGCCGCGGACGCGGCCCGGATCGCAGGCAAGTGGTTTTATGGCATAGGTCATGGTAGCCTCCCGACGCACGGCCTCGCGCACCGGGCGATGCCGCGGGATGAACAGGATTTGTCGGACAGGATAGGGATAGCGGCAGACATCATGCGCCCTTGGTGAACAGGACGCGATTCTTTGGCATGTCGCCTCGTGGGGAGATCGCTTTCCCCATGCCCGCAAGTAAATCTGCGAGGATCAGTTTGTCAACGGGGCCAGTGATTGGCCCTCCGTTCCATGATCCGATTCCCAAGACTGCGATGGACCGCAAAATCACAACGGGCTGGCTTACACACAACTGCTTCCCCGCCCTTTTCCCAGGGCTGCTTTGACGTTACTGTGGGTTCCATCGCAGCGCGCTGGCGAGCACGCTGGATTCCCCGGCACGACGGTGCCGGCCCGTAAAAGATACACATCGTCCACGGGACGCATCGCGCAGGAGTCCGCTGCATGTTTCGCTTTGCCCGCTTGTTTTTCGTTGCCCTTTTTGCCGGTCTAGCCGGTTTCGCTAACCCGGCCGTCGCGCAGTCCACTGCCAACGAACTCATCATCCTCACGACCACCACGACCCAGGACAGCGGGATTCTGCGAGTCCTGACTGACGCCTTTGCCAAGAAATCGGGTTTGACTGTGAAACCGATTGTCGCCGGCAGCGGCGACATCTTGAAACAAGGCGCGCGGGGCGAAGGGGACGTGCTGCTGACGCATTCGCCTGATGCCGAAAAACTCTGGATGGCCGATGGCAACGGAACGTCGCGGCGTTTGGTGATGTACAACGATTTCGTGGTCATCGGACCGGAGGCGGACCCCGCGAAGATCAGGGGCCTGAAAGCGGCCGACGCGCTGCGGCGCATCGCGGAAACCAAGTCGACCTTTGTTTCGCGCGGCGACCAGTCCGGAACGCACGTCCGCGAACTCGCCATGTGGAAGCGCGCTGGGATCGACCCGAAGGGACAGCCCTGGTATCGCGAAACCGGACAGGGCCAGGGCCTGACCATGGACGTCGCCTCGCAGTTTCAGGCCTACGCCTTCACCGACCGGGGCACCTATCTCACCCAGGCCAAGCGCATCGGTCTGCCAATCCTCGTCGGGAACGATCCAGCCCTTTACAACATCTATCATGTCATGCCGGTAAACCCCGCAAAATTTCCCAAGGTGAACGCCTCCGCCGGTCAAGCTTTTGCGGACTGGATCCTCTCCCCGGAGGCGCAGGCCGTCATCGCGGAAGTCGGGAAAGCCGAATATGGGAGGTCTCTATTCGTGCCGGCTGCGACCAAGCAAGAGAGTGAACTCTTCCAGGACTAGGATCGGAGATGGGGGCGGGCTCGTGGGATTATTGGGCAGAGATCGGTCAGGGGTTTACCGACGCGGTGCTGCTGCTCGTGACGGGCGATTCCGAAACGTGGGGAATTGTTCGCCAGTCATTGGCTATCTCGGTATCGGCGACTCTGGTCAGCATGATGTTAGGCGTTCCCCTTGGCTTCTGGATCGCCTACAGCAGGTTCCGCGGCCGCGGCCTGTTGCTTGCGATTTGCAACACCGGTTTCGGACTCCCACCGGTCGTTGTCGGCCTGATCCTTTCGATCTTGCTTCTGAGGCACGGTCCGCTGGGGTACCTCAACCTTCGTTTCACACCCTATGCGATGGTGATCGGCCAATTTATCCTCAGCATGCCGATTATCATCAACCTGACGGTGGTCGCGCTCCAGCAGCTTGATCCAAAATTGCGGCTGCAAATCAAAGCGCTCGGCGCGTCACGCTGGCAGACAGTTTGGTTGTTGAGCCGGGAAATCCGCCTGCCGTTGCTCGTGGCCTATATGGCGGGTTTTGGCGCAGTGGTGTCGGAGGTCGGCGCAAGCCAGATGCTTGGCGGCAACCTGCCCGGTTCAACCCGGGTGTTGACGACCGCGATCGTCATGGAAACGAGCATGGGCCACTACGACCGCGCCATGGCCTATGGCATCGTTCTTCTCCTGCTCGTTGCGCTTGTCGTCGGACTCTTGACCTGGTTGCAACAGAGCGGCGGACAGCGATGAACAACGCGCTCCTTCAGGCGTCGGCAATCAGCGTTCGTCGCGACAAACGTATCACGCTGCAGCCGATCGATTTTGCAGCGCGTGCCGGCGAAACCGTCGGCATCTACGGCCCGAACGGAGCTGGCAAGAGCACGCTTCTGCTGGCCCTTGCAGGCCTCCTGCCCCTTGAATCCGGCACGATCGCCCTGGCCGGGCAAGTATTGGGACGGGATCTGAGGCCTTTGGCCTACCACCGACGTATCGCTGCCGTGTTCCAACAACCCCTGCTTCTGCGCGGCACCGTTGCTCATAACGTCGAGCTTGGGCTCACGCTGCGAGGCATTGGCCGCGACGAGCGTCCGGCGCGAGTTGTTCCGGCGCTTCAGCAGTTTAGCATCGCACATCTTGCGGATCGCAGTGTCGGTACCCTCTCAGGGGGAGAGGCGCAAAGGACCAGCCTGGCGCGCGCACTGGTGCTCAATCCGGACGTTCTTTTTCTCGACGAGCCCTTTGCGGCGCTCGATCAACCAACCCGTCGGCGACTCGTGCAAGAGCTCGCCGGCGTTCTGCGAACGAAGCAAATGGCGACCGTCGTCGTCACTCACGATCTGATGGAAGCTTCGATTCTTTGCGATCGCTGCATCATCCTCGATTCGGGAGTCGTTCTTCAGGAGGGCTCCCCGCTGGAAGTCGTTCGGCGCCCGCAGACCGCTCGGGTCGCCGAAATCGTCGGCAGCGAATACATTGCTAATGCTTCAGAGCCGCCGTACCCACTCTAAAACGATCTCTTGTGAGACGAAGGAGAAGCTTGTCGTCGCCCACAGGCATTTCAGTTGTTCGTGGAAACGGTGTAGTCACTGAAGTACATGTGGCTGTCGGCCTTGGACCACAGACCAATGCGGCCCGATACCGGCTGCGCTAGCGTATCTTCGAGATAGAGCTTGCCGTCGAGGTAGCCCTCGACCTTGGTGCCGTTGATGCGAACCTTGAGTTCATGCCACTGCTTCGTGGCGGTCGGCGTATTGCGCACCCATTTGACAGAGGAGCGCTTACCCTTTTCGAACTTCCACAAAACGAGATTGTTTTCGAGGCAGTTGGCGCGGATGGTCAGGTAGTCGCCATTCGGCTTGAGATTAAACAGGATGCCAGCGCCCTGATCGATCCGGCCCGACAATCCTTCAAACCGCACCGTGATCTCGCCGCCTGTGAAATTTTCGACATTGGGCGCGACCGCGTAAGGAAAGTAAGCGTATGCCTGTACGCGATCAAGGAATTCCGCGTAGCGTTCGCCATAGAGTGCGCGCGCCTTGTCGGCAATCCCCGCCGATGACTGCCCTTCCTTCCACTGACGTCCATCGACGGCCAGCACTTTTTTTCCCTTGTCATCTTCGATCCGCCATATGCCCACTACGGGCACAAGGGCCTTCGGCTCGGCACCAACGGTTTCGCCGGAAAAATCGATACTGGTCAGCTGAGCCGCGAGGCCAGGCACCGCCAGCGCCGCAAGGCCGAAGACCAAAACGGCAAACGCCCTGATGTTCTTGCTGTTCATGAGGGACCTCCTTGGTTTGCGAGAGAACTGTCGATCGCGGGCGGGCGGCGGATCCACCACCAGCAAAGCACGACCAGAAGCGGCAGGCCGCCGAAAAACCAGAAAAGCGCGGCATCAGCGCTGGCGACCAGCGGATAACCGGGATATTCGCCGCCGGGCATCGGCGCGGGAGGCGAGACGCCTGCGAGTGAATAAATCAGAGGCAGGATCTCCCGGGGACTCGTCGAGCGGCTGACGTCGGATCGACCATCATAGACGTATTCTATTTCGCCGTAGGATTCGTCGCCTTCCGCCGAGAAGCCTTGCCGGCCTCCGGCGAGACTGATCGATACATTTGGCATCGCGCGGTCGAGCTTGGCCAGGACATTGCGTTGCAGGTCGGCATAACGAGGGTCTTCCGGGGCCAGATGCACGGATACCAGCAAGGGAAGCTGCAGCGTTGCGAGAAGCTTCTGGTCGGCTGCCGCAAAGGAATTTCGTCGGTCCTCGGTAACGTCGATGGACAACCTCAGCTGGGTGGCGGCGCCGAGCACCGCTGCTGTGATCAAAATCCATGGCAGCGAACGGCGCAGCTTGCTGCGCGCCGAAACACCCGGTGGCAACCACACGGTGGACAACGCAACCAGGCAAACGACCGCGCTAGAAGCGCCCAGGACAAGACCACTGGACAGCAGCCCCTGCTCGAATGGACGCAACGTCTGGGTCAGCGACAGCTTCGCGACCCACGAAAGCAGCCCGGGATGGCCGGCAACGCTAAAATCCAGAACCCAGGATCCAATGGTGACGGCGAGTGCAATGATCGCGGCAGTAGCTGCGCTTTCCGAGATGGATGCCGAGAACAGGGCGAGCGCGCCGATCAGGAGGCCGTAGATGAGATGGCCGAATAGAAGGTTCGCTGTCTCGGCGAGCGCCAGATGCCCGCCCAGAAAGCGCCAGCAGACAAGGGTGGAGAGCGCGGGAAGACTGGCAAGGATCCAAGCCACCAGCACCGCCGCCAGCTTGAGGGACACAAGCGTGGAATGACGGTACGGCAGTTGCACGAGCAAGCGGAGTGCACCCGTTTCTTTCTCCTGGCCGAGGGCGCGGATGGCGACAAACGGAAACAGCAGCGTTACGGCAACATAGAACGAACCGAGCGTGGGAAGCAGAATGCCATCGAGGGGCGACAGACTGCTTGCGAGCACCGGCGAGTGGATCGCTGCCCGACTTGATTCAGTGTAAATCGAAACACCCTGAAAGAAACTGTAGCCCACCAGGGGGCACAGCAGCAGCAACATGGTCCACAGGGCGCGGCCGCTGGTAATCTCACGCAGCTCCTTTGCGAGCAGCGGCCACAGCGGCGCACTTGGCAACCCATGTAACTCAGGTGAGCGCAAGGA
>Ga0081540_1000822_pt1 | contig 28381 bp, 19 predicted proteins | sample TabmetS2T1R1_FD_71024 | JGI IMG/M metagenome (GOLD analysis project Ga0081540, IMG submission 71024) | Tabebuia heterophylla rhizosphere microbial communities from the University of Puerto Rico - S2T1R1 | ecosystem: Host-associated > Plants > Roots > Rhizosphere ...
TAAAGCACTATGAAAAAATGCTCAAAATACAGATAAAAAAAATAAAGCTTCAGAAACTATAAATAATCCTACACCCATATTTAAACCTCTTTGTACAGCAAGTGTATGGTTACCTAAATAAGTTCCTTCTGAAATTACATCTCTAAATCAAAGAGACATAGAATAAACTACATTAATTAATGCTATTAATCATACTATTCTTGCGTGATTATAATTATGCATTGTAGATACACCTGTAGTAGTTAAAGTTAATAATGATATACAAGTATAAAAAGGTCAAGGAGAGGGTGAAACTAAATGATAAGGATGCGCTTGAAAAAGAGATCTAATTGTGTATGTCATTTATTTGTAAATATGTCTTTATATTGAAATAAGAATAAATTTTTTAATTAATCTAAGTCTAAGCCATCTTTAATATAAAAAGAAGTTAAAACTATGAAAACTTAAGCTAGAATAAAAGCAATTCTAGCTCTAAAGCTGAAAAAGCAATTATAAAACTTAAAGGTATTAATCTCCTAATATCTTTAAGAATATGATTATATACAATTAATGCAGATCAAGAGCGTCTTTTATGTAAGAAGAAGTTAAAACTACAAATACTTGAGCTTGTATAAACGCTACAGCTAACTCCAAACCTGAAAAAGCTATAATAAATGCTAATGGTAATAAACCCAGAAAAAAATAGATTATACTTGAAGTCATTATATTATAAGTAAAACCTCCTAATATATTTAATAACATATGTCCTGAAAGAATATTTGCAGCCAATCTTAATCCAAGAGAAATATTACGTGTAAGATATGAAATAAATTCAATCGTAACTAATAAAGGCAATAAACCTAAAGGACAACCAGAAGGTACAAATAAAGAGAAAAATTTTAAACCATGTTTTTGGAAACCTAATATAGTTGCACCTAAAACAACTGTAAAACTTAAAGAGAATGTAAGAATAAAATGAGATGTAGAAGCAAAGCTATAAGGTATCATACCTACTAAATTATTAATTAATATATATATAAATAATCCATATATAAAAGGAAAATATATTTGTCCTTGATTACTATTTATTTGATTTATTACTATATTATGTATAGTAGAATATAATGATTCTTGATTTATTGATCATTCATTTGCTACTATCTTGTTAAAATTTGTAGCTAATAAATTTAATATTAATACTAATGAAGCACTTATAGTTAGATATAATCCTATATTAGTTAAAGAAATTTGTAAGTTACCTAATATATTTATATCTAAACTTATTAAATTTTTAATTTCAAATTGGTCTAAAGGACTTAGTACTTTATTGAAAAACATTTTTTCGTTTATTCTTAAATCTTAGTTTTATATCTTTTTATTAAAATTACACATTATTAATAAATTAATGTCAAATATGCATATTTTTAAAATACTTTAAAATTTATTATAATTTTTTTATAAAAATACGTGTAATAAATAATCTAACAAATCTTGGTAATATATATTTAGAAAAAAAATAAATTATTAATGTAAGAAATAAAAAAGTAAATATTGTTTGGTTTACAAAAAAAAATGGTATTAATTGAGGAATATATTTTCATAATATTTAATGATATTTATATACATATCTATTTATTAAAAGGTGCATATATAAATGTGTGTCTTATTTAGATACATCTAAGTGACTAAAATTAATACTAAATAGTCCTAATAATATTAATAAAGATAAACTATTATTATGTAAAGAAAAATAAAATAATAATATATAAAAAATTAAACCTATTAATATATATAAAGCGTAAGAGGTTACAACACCTGTACTTAAATTATTTATACTACTACTTAATTTTAATAATCCTTTTTCTAAACCATATGGTCCTAATAATTCTACAGAACCTTTATCTATTATTTTAGTAGTATGACCTCCTAATTTAAGAACAACACCTGTTATATAATTGTTATAAAAAAGTTCAATTAAGAAACGTTGGTTAAAAAAACCAAAAATATTATAACCAAAATTAGAAAACTTAAAAGCTATAAGTATTTTAGGAAAAAATTCTGAAAGTATAATAGAAAAAATACTTAGGAATAAAGTAAATATTAAAGGTAATAATTTAAATATAGTAGGTACAGCAAATTCTGTATCTAACACTATTTCATGTGAAGGATGAATAAACAAGCCATTGTCTACAAAAAAACTAGAGCCTAAACCTATAAATAAATCTTTAGTTATGTAACCAAAAAAAATAGAAAATATAGCTAGTATTATCAAAGGTAAACTCATAAATATATCAGCTTCATGTGCTTTATTATAATTAATTAAGGGTCCGTTAGGATTTGTTAAAAAAGTCAAATATAACACCTTAGCTGAATATAATGTAGTAAACATAGCTCCGATAGTGGCTATAAAATAAACAACTATACTAGAAAAATAATATTGACCATAAGCAGACTCTAAAATGAAATCTTTAGAATAAAAACCTGTCATAAAAGGAATAGCTACTAAACTTAAAGAAGCTATTAACATAACTGAATATGTTAAAGGTAAAAAAGGTATTAATCCTCCATATTTTCTAAAATCTTGATTATCTGATACAGCATGTATAACAGCACCAGCACCTAAAAAAAGTAAACCTTTATAAAAAGCATGATTAACCAAATGAAATAGAGCAATATTATAAGAAGATAAACCTATGGCAATAACCATCATACCTAATTGACTCATAGTTGAATAAGCAATCACTTTTTTTATATCTTGTTGAAATAAACCTATAAGAGAACTAAATACAGTAGTAATAGCACCTATTCATAGACAAAGTACTAATACTGTTGAACTATACTCTATTAAAGGACTTGTACGCATTAATAAATATACACCTGCAGTCACCATAGTCGCAGCATGTATTAAAGCAGATACTGGTGTAGGACCTTCCATAGCCTGAGGCAATCAGATATGTAGTCCTATTTGAGAACTTTTAGCCATTGCACCTATTAATAAACAAATACCTATTATTGTTATAATATTTTCATTAACATAAGGAGCTAATGAAAATATTGTTGCATAATCTATATTACCAAAGGTTCATAATGTAGCAAACATACCTACTGTTAATAAACAATCACCTACTCTATTCATTAAAAATGCGGACATCGAACTTTGATTTGCTGCTATTCTAGTAAATCAAAAACTTACTAAGAGATAAGAACAAATTCCAACACCTTCTCATCCTACAAACATTAATAATAAATTATTAGCTGTAACTAATATTATCATCATGAAAGTAAATAAACTCAAATAACTAAAAAACCTTTGATTATGAGGATCATGGCTCATATATCCTATAGAATATACATGAACTAAAGATGATACCATTAATACAGGTATTAACATAGATACTGTTAATGAATCAAAGTTAAAAGACCAAAATATATTAAGTGATTCTATATCAACTCATCTAAAAAGATATATTGATACAGGTATATTATTTAATCCTACTTCAAAAAAAGCAAGCATTGCTAGTAAGGTTGTTATTATTACAGAACCACAAGTTATAAAATGTGAACCTGTAACCCCCACTTTTCTACCAAAAAAGCCAGATACGATTGATCCTAATAAAGGTAAGACTATTATTGCTAAATACATTATTTATATTCTATTGCTATACTTCCTCTTAATCTATAAAACGCAATCAAAATACCTAAACCTATAGCCGATTCTGCTCCTGCAATAGATATTATATATATTGCATATGTTTGACCTAATATATCATCATGATTAATTGAACTTATCAATATTAAGAATGTAATTGCTAATAGCATTATTTCTATAGAAATAAGCATTAATATAATATTTTTTCTATTTAATACAAATCCTAATATACCTATAATAAATAATATTAGTGAAAAATTCATTTTTATTTTAAAAACTTTTATTATAAATTTTTTGTATAAAATACAATAATTAATATATTTAATCAATATTTTTTTTTTAATAATTCTATATATTAGTCTTTATAGTTTATATTAGCCTGGAGAGAAATTTGAATTCTCAATTTTAATGCATGAAATTAATGTTTTAACCTATTAAACTAACCAGGCTTTTTATTTATATTAGTAATATTTAACCGTTTGATTATTATATAGATAAATATATTAAAGAAGAAACATAATAATGTAAACCATCTAATATTGCGGAAGGATATATACCAAATAATACTGTAAATACAACTAAAGTAAAAAGAATAAAAAATTCACGTTTATTTAAATCAGGTATATTAAACATAAAATATTTAGAATACGCTCCTGCAAATGCAATTCTATTAAACATAAATATAGTATATGCTGCAGAAAGTACTATAGATGAACTAGCAATAATTCCTAACAAAGGTAATCTTTCAAAAACACCATATAAAGATAAAAATTCACCTATAAAATTTAGAGTAAGTGGTACACCACAATTACCTAAACAAAGTATAAAGAATAATATAGAAAATAAAGGCATTATTTGTGCTATACCTCTATAATAAGTAATTAATCTAGTAGAAGATCTGTCGTATAATACTCCACCCGCACAAATAAATAAACCAGAAGAAACAAAACCATGAGCTAAACCTAAAGCTATTCCACCTTCTATTCCTTGTATTGTATTACTAAATACACCTAAGAGGTAAACAGCTGCATGAGATACAGAAGAGTAAGCAATAAGCTCTTTAACATCTATAGTTCTTATTGTACTAAGACTTGCATATATAATTGTTATTATACCTATTAAATAGACTACATAAGTATAAGTAATAGATGCTTTTGGTAATAAAGGTAATATTAATCTAAATATACCATAAAGACTTAGTTTTAAAACAATAGCAGCTAGTATTATACTACCAGATAAAGGTGACTCAACATGAGCTTTTAATAATCAGGAGTTTAAAAATATTGTAGGAGTTTTAACAGCAAAAGCTATAAAAATACCATAAAATAAAAATAATTGAGTGTAATAGTTAAAATTAACTTTGTATAGAGCATCAAAATCGGTAGTACCCATTATAGAAGACATTGTTATAATAGAAAGCAATAAAAATAAAGAACCAAATAACGTATATAAGAAAAAATAAAAACTAGCCCTTACTTTATTGTTTGATCCATATAATCCTATTAAAATAAATAATGGAGGTAATATACTTTCAAAAAATATATAAAACAATAATATATCTAAAACTAAAAAAACAGCTAACAATAAAGTCTCTAATAATAACATTATTATAACAAAAGATCTTACATTATCTGTTATAGAAGTTCAGTTAGATAATATAGCTATTGGTATTATTATAGTTGTTAATAAAACAAAATATATAGATAAACCATCTAAACCTAGATAAAAATCAAAAAAATTTACTTTATGGTATTCTTGAACAAATTGAAATTGTTTATTACTAAAATCAAATAATATATATATAATTAAAGAAATTATTAAATTTATAATAGATACAAATAATGCTGTATATTTAACGCGTTTTATATTTGATTCTGTCATATCATAAGATATAGTTGTAGATATAATAAATATACCAATTAATGGTATAAGTAATAATGAAACAAGTAACATATAACATATTTATGTTTATATTTTCCACATGATTGTTTATATATACAATCTTTTGTAACACCTTACACATCTGTAAGGCAAAACATAATAATTAAATTTATCAATATATACATGTATTTTTAAAATATAGTATTAGAAGGTAAAACATCTAATGTATATACTATGCAAGGTATTAAAACAATAAAAGCTATAACTATTGGTAACAATATTGTTCAACAGAAAGACATTAATTGATCAAAACGTATTCTAGGAAAAGATGCTCTAGCTCATATAAAAACAAAAATCAAAATACAAGCCTTTATGGCTAAACATAAACCATAAAATATTCCTTCTAGAATAGGATCAGTTATAATATTAAATATATATAACATTGTATCTGATTTTAATTCATTTGATGAATTGAAATCATAAACAATATTTAATAAATATTGAAATATATATATAAATGAAGAAATATCTAATAAATAACCTCCCATAAATAATATACTTGCTAATATACATATTAAAACAATACTAGCATATTCAGCTAAAAAAAAGAAAACAAAAATAACTGAAGCGTGTTCTGTCATAAAACCACTTACAAGTTCTGATTCTGCTTCAGCTAAATCAAAAGGAGCTCTATTTGTTTCTGCTATAGACCCTATAAAAAATATTATAAATATAGGCAACAAAGGTATTAAAAAGAAAATAATTTTTTGTGTTTCTATGTTAATAGTAAAATTTAAACTACCTGTTAACAATATTACAAGTAATATAGCAGAACTTAATATTAGTTCATAACTAATTAATTGTGCAGTACTTCTTAAAGATCCTAAAAATGCATATTTAGAATTAGCTGATCAACCTGCTAATAAAATACCATAAGTAGCTAAAGAAGACACAGCTAATGTATATAATATACCTAGACTTAAATCGGACACAAATAGACCAGGTCCATAGGGTATAACTGCATAACCTAATAAAGAAAATATTAATGTTATTACAGGTCCAAGAAAAAACAACACTATATTGGCTTGATTAGGAGATACATATTCTTTTAACAATAATTTTAAAGCATCTGCAAAAGCTTGTAAAAGACCATAATATCCTACTATATTTGGCCCTAGTCTTCTTTGCATACTTGCCATTGTTTTACGTTCTGCTATTGTAACAAAAGCCACTATTAACAAAGCGGGCACTATAACAAGTAAAGTCTCAATTATTGAAATAATAGTTGGAATATAAATCATTGTTTTAAACTATGCCAAATTAAAAATAAAATATTTTTAATTCTCAATTAATAATAAATCTAAATAATTTATCTAATACTAATTATTTATATACACATATAGGTATAGTAAACCCAAGTGGGATTTGCACCCACGTCTTTAACTATGAAAAAGTTATGTCTTAACTACTTGACTATTGGGTCTTTGTAACCTATGCTATCTTGGGTATAAATAAGCCAGTTCTTGTTATATAAAATTTATCTAAAATAAAACTACATATAGGAGTAATGTTCGCTGTAAAAAATTTTCTGTTAAATTCCACAATTTATATTATTATTTATATGTTTTATATGTTCTGGACTTTCCTATAAAATATCCAATTTATACCACAAATATATTGTTCCAAAGGAATATGGAAGAATCGAACCCCTTATTTTTGATCTGCAATCAAAATGTAGAACCATCTACATCATATTCCTTAGTTTATTAAAAATTCCTTTTTAATAAATTATAATAATTAGAAATAACGAACAAATTATTTATTTTTAATGTGAAAATTAAACATTTGTCTACTATCTATTTTCAACGCATTTTTACCTAATTCAAAAGCAAAACCTAAAGTTAATACAAGAAAAAAGATAAGCATTATTATTAAACCATATATACCATTAGAATAAGCACTAACTAAGTAAGGATAAACTAATAAAATTTCTAAATCAAACAATAGAAATAACAATGCAAATATAAAGAAAGAAATACTAAATTGTGTTCTATTTTGACCCAAAAATGAATGAAAACCACATTCAAAAACACTATCTTTTTCTTGATATGGATTATGTGGAGCAAGTATTAAATTTATCACCAAGAGTAATAAAGCTAATATAGGTATAAATAAAAAGAAAAATGTTAGACTATTCATATTTATATTTGATATTTAATTTTTAATCTATCTCATATATACCTAAAAATTTACTATTATATAAAAAAAACTATTTTTCGGTTAACGATTTATTATACAATGAATAAAAAATCCATAAATTAATTTTTTCTAACGTGATCTTTAGTAGCTAAATCAATTAAACTATTTTCTACTAAAGTTATAGTAGGCATAATAATTAAAAAATGAGAAAAATATAATATAGTAGAAATTTGTCCAAATTCAATAAATGGAGATTCTACGTGTTTAGCTCCCAATTGCATTAAGATTAAAAAATTAGCCGCAAATATATAAAAAGCAATTTTACTAAAAGGTCTAAATTGTATACCTCTTACTTTAGACATATCTGTATAAGGCATGATTAATATTATTAAAATTGCGCTAAACATGGCTATTACACCTAATAATTTATTAGGAATAGATCTTAATATAGCATAGAAGGGTAAAAGATATCATTCAGGTACTATAGCTGGTGGTGTTTGCATAGGATTAGCCATAACATAATTTTCACTATCACCTAAGGCGTTGGGCATAAAAAACACAAATATAGATAAGACAATTATAAAAATAAAAATAGTAACTAAATCTTTAAATATATAGTAAGGTGCGAATGGTAGTCTATCATAATTTGCTGATATACCTAAAGGATTTCCAGAACCAACACTATCATGTAGTGCAATCAAATGCATTAAAGCTAAAGCAGCTAATACAAATGGTAATAAAAAATGTAATGCAAAAAATCTATTTAAAGTAGCATTATTTACAGAAAAACCACCTCAAATAAATTCAACTATATCTTGTCCTACTCAAGGTATGGCACTCATAAGATTAGTAATAACTGTTGCACCTCATAAACTCATTTGCCCATAAGGTAAAACATACAACGATTTTATATTTATATAAAATTAGAATATCTTTGAATTCGTATATTCTATTAATCATTTAAAAATGACTAAACGTTTCGACTGTGCATTAAGCAGCATTTCAGCTACCCATTAGTGACCCAGTCTGTAGCGATTATCTATATAACCGACGATCTCTATTTTTTTAGAATGTTTGATCGTTTTCACTAACATTGCCAAAGAAACAAATGTTTCTTCAATAATCCTGTCGGATTATTCCACTTTATTTCTATTTTTTTATAGAAATTGCATAGAAATTAAAACTCGTGGGACTATAATTAAAATTAAATTTAAACTTTTTCATTGATATACTTAACAATAAAGCGTCTTTTTAACATTTTTTTTTCAGTTTTTAAAGCTCTTCTTATTGTTTTTTCATTACAATTTATACTTTTAGCTGCTTCTACTATACTAGGATATTCTCCAAATACAGTTCGGTCTAAATTATATAATATTATAGGTTTAGAATTTTTTTTCATATTTAATAAAGCCTCATTTGAAAAAGATAATTTTTTTCTTGTTAAGGCCTTTTCTTTCATCTTTACTTTAACTTCAGATGGTAATTTTTTATTTTTATTTAAATTACCAATTCTTTCACGACGTTCTAAACTATAATTAACTCTCATTTTTATACGATTTAATTCAGTATGTTTATAACCAAAACTTGAACCAGCTTCAGTTAATATATTATAATTAGGTAATAAAGATTTTAAATAAAAATCTTCTATATCTAATAATTTTTTATTATTTTCTTTATTAACTATTTCAGGAAATAATTCTAGTATTAAGAAAGAAAAATTAGAAAGATTATATTTTCTTACCGCATGTTTTAAAATTTTATTGCCTTTAAAGTATAATAAATGATTAGAAAATCTAGAGTAAAATTTATTAGTCGAGGCCGAGCCAATATAATAATCACCAGTTATCTTATTAAAAATAAGATAAATACCACTAAGGTTCTTGGTATCATTTAAGATTGTCTTTCTTATACTGTCTAAATGTAGATTTTCATAAAGATATATAGGTTTTAATTTTTTTTCTTTCAAAAATTTTTCTAATAAATTATTATTAGCTATATATAAAGTAGAATTATATCTTTTTTGTAAATATTGAAATTTATTCATGACAAATTTGTGTTTATTTATATTGGCTTTATTTTTAATTACTTTTTTAGATTATTATGTGAAACTATATAGCTATCTATATTATTATATAATTCATTACTAGCATATATAGAAAAAGATAAACCTATTATCAAAATAATAAGTATTAATCAAATATATACAACACTCATTTTTTTATTCAAATTAATAATTTTATTAATGTAGTATTCTAATATATTATTTAAATTTGTACCTAATATATTAGACAAATTTAGATTAATACTATCTTTTAAATAAAATTTGAAAAATATTTGAATACTTAATATAATAACTAAACTTAGACAAGTAATATTTAAACCTTCTATATCGTATAACAGTGTTTGCAAGGAACTTAATGAAGAATCATCCATAAATTTATTTATATTTGAATTAACACTGTTAATTCTTAGATTACTTTCCATGTTAACTGCATTTCTATTAACAGTAGAAATAATAGAATGGCCAAAACCACCTACCATAGCACCACCTATTACAATACCTACTTTTTGTAATGGAGGTATAGAAGATTTAGCTATAGTTTTACTTACTGCTAATCCAATACCAGTCATGGCAGTACCTAATCCCATTTGACTTCCTATAGTACTTATACCTTGACCTATAGCTTTTCCTGCCTCCTTAGTTACATTAATATGTCCATGTAAATCTACACTATCTTTGTCGTTTACACAAACTATAACATCTGTATAATTAAACATATTTCCTGTAACTATTACTATTATAAATAAAAAGTTAATAGAAGATAATATTTGAAAACACTTTATATAATAAATGGATGATAATTTAAAATTGTCTAAGTAAAATATAATAAAGCTAATATAAAATAAAAGTAAGTTAATAAATATAAAAAAGTTTAAGTCTAATTCTAATCATATTGGGCTATGTTTATAACCCAGAAAAGCTGTAGCCATCATTAAAATTAAGATTATAGCTCCAATTATTCATACTAATGTTCTTGGTGCTTTATATGATCCATAATACATCCCTCTACCTATGTGTAAATAAACTAAAAAGAAAAATGCTGAAGCAGTATTAGAGTGTAAATAACGTATTAATCATCCATTATTTACGTCTCTCATTATATGTTCTACTGAATCAAATGCTTCTAAAACATTTGGTGTATAATGCATTCCTAATGTTACACCTGTAATAATTTGTATTACTAAACAAGTTGCTAATAATGAACCAAAGTTTCATAAATAACTTATATTAGATGGTTCTGGTGAATCTATTACATAAGAATTCACTATATTTAATAAAGGATAACTTTTTAATTTTCTCATGTTCTTATTAATATAATAATTTATTAATAGTTTAATTTTTCTTTTTCTGGAAATATTTTATTTTTATAAGCAAACAATTATTGCAAAATTATTACCTTATTATTATAATAATAGATATTTAATATATACATTTTTATTGTTTATATAATCAAGCCAAGAATTTTTCTAATGTTACACACTGTATAGCTATAGGCATAGAACTATGTAAAACACCACATATTTCAGAACATTGACCAAAAAAAGTACCTTCTCTATTTAAATATACCGATGATTGATTTAATCTTCCTGGATAAGCATCACATTTTATACCTAATGAAGGACAAGCATAAGAATGTATAACATCTGCAGCTGAAACTATAAATCTAGTATGAGTTAACTCGGGTATTATTACTCTATTATCAACTTCTAACATTCTTAAAGTTCCTTTCTCTAAATCTGACTCGGGAACTATGTAAGAATCATATTCTATAAATTCATTATTTACATCGTAAAAATCAGGATATTGGTAACTTCAATATCACTGATGTCCCTCACCATATATAACTAATGAAGGATCTATAACTTCATCCATTAAATATAATAGTTTAAAAGAAGGGAATGCTATTAATATTAAAATTAATGCAGGTGTTATTGTTCATATCAACTCTATTAAAGTACCATGATTTAAATACTTGTGTGCTATACGTGACTTTTTAGATGTATAATTTCTAACAATAGAAATAGCCATTCATGAAACAGCAAACATTATTATTGCAAGATAATATAATATATTATTATGCAATTCTTCTATTCCTTCCATCTGAGGTGTAGCACTATCTTGAAAATATATACCTCAAGGTTGAGGTGCGTCACATATTGTATATTCAAACAATGTTGTGTTATTATAAACCATATTTATAGTTAGATATATATATGATATATATATATATATGATACATTATTTAATATGTATATTAGTTAAATTTTTCAGTTATATAAGGCACTTAATATTTGTTTTTAACTAGGTGTATAAACAATTAATGTCAAAATATTAGATAAATTTAAGAATTCCTGTGGCACAATAATAAATATTAAAATAAGGATTGTAATTATTGAAATGGATATTGTTAAATAGTTTGATAACACAATGTTATTAGTATTATATTTACCCCATTTAATTGTAATATATTCATGTTTATCAAAATACATTTTTCTTATTATAGCTAAATAATATACTGCCGCAACAACACTAGTTAAAATAGCTATTAAGACTAAAAATACATAACCTTTATCCAGAGCACTAGATAAAATCATCTGTTTTGCGAAAAACCCTATTAAAGGCGGTACACCTGCAAATGAAAATAAGGTAATACCCAAACTTAGTGCGAGGATGGGATTTAAGCTATGATATCCTTTTATTTGATTAATAAGTTGTATAGGTGAATTATTTTTATCGTGTAATTTGTTATACTCTATATTATCACTTATATAAAAGAATAATCCATAACCCATAGCTAATAAAATAATAAAAGCATTTAAATTAGATATTGTATATTGTATTAAATAAAAAATAAAAGATTGATTGGATTCAATACTATTTACACTTAAAGCCAATAATATAAAACCTAAATGTGATATTGTACTATAGGCATATAATCTTTTAATACGTGATTGAGTTAAACCTAATAAAGTCCCTATTATTAAAGAAAAAAAAGAACTAAATAATATACCAGATGTTCAAGTAAAATCAACATCTGTTAATATATTACCTGTATAATGTATTAATTCTAACATAAATACTAATATAGATAATTTAGGAATAAGAACTACAAAAGTTGTTACTATTGTGGGTATATTGTCATATACATCAGGAGCTCAAAAATGAAATGGAGCAGCAGATATTTTAAACAAAAGTCCTATAATTAAAATTAATAGACTATATGATATATAATTAGGTATATATCAAAACATTCCAGTTATATTATTAAAAGAACTATCAGATAAACTACTAATAATATGTAAACTATCTAAATTAGTATTAGCAGAATTACTATAAAACAAAGCCGTACCTAATAAAATAAAACAAGACGCTAATCCACCTAATAAAAAATAAGTTAAACCAGCTGATGTTGCTAATTCAGAATTTTTATATAATGTACAAACCAAGTATAAACCATAACTTTGTAATTCTATACAAAGAAATAAAGATACAAAATCACCAGTAGATAATAAAAATATAGCACCTGTTAATATTAAGATTATTATTAAAGAATATTCTAATATTCTAAATTGCTCTGCCATTTTATTAAAAATAAAAGAAGAATTATCATCTCTTAATAATGAAGTTGGTTCTTCTTTTCAAGTATAAAAATTAACATATTTTCTTGGATAAAAAGAAGTTAATAAAAGTATAAACATAGATACTATATAAATAAACACCTTAAATACTTGTGTTATAGAAGATATATAAAATAAACCACTAATAACTCCTAATCCTTTATTATAAATATAAATATTAATTAAATTGATAGAAATAAATGAACAACAACATAAAAGTATAACAGTTGTTCTAGATAAAAATATAGAAATGTCACGTCTAATAGTAACTGAAATAGATGATATATAATATATAATAGAAATTATAAATATTAAAAAGATAAAAAGTTCAACATTTATATCTTTATTTAATTGCATAATTAAATTAATAAATCTAATTATCTAAGACCTACGGGATTTGAACCCATATACTAATGATTAAAAGTCATATATTTTACCTATTAAATTAAAGTCTCTTGTATTATATTACTCTATATACAACAATTTTTAAATAGTAATTGTACTTTGTAAAGGTAAATTTACAAATGCGTGTGGTTTAGGTGGACTATTTAATCCTCATTCTAAACTATTATAAGCACGTCTAGCTAAAATTTGATAAACATCATTAGCGAATTCAGGCATTATTCAAGGATATCTTGATACAGCTTTACCATCAACTAATTGTTTGTATATAATATATAAAAATAATCAAGTAGCTACTACACTTATAATAGAACCAAAACTACTAATATAATTTCATCCCGCAAAAGCGTCAGGATAATCACTAATTCTTCTAGGCATTCCTTGTAAACCTAAGAAATGTTGAGGAAAAAATGTAACATTAACTCCTATAAATAATATTCAAAAATGTACTTTACCTAAAAAAATATTGTAATCTAAACCTAATATTTTTGGTACTCAGAAGTATCATGCACTAAATAAAGCAAATACAGCTCCTAAACTTAAAACATAATGGAAATGAGCAACAACATAATAAGTATCATGAAATGCTATATCAAGTGAAGCATTAGCCAGAACAACACCACTTAAACCTCCGATAGTGAACATTACAACAAATCCTAATGCAAATAGCATAGAAGGTGTTAAATGTATTGATCCTCCATAACATGTAGCTAATCAACTAAATATTTTTATACCTGTAGGTACTGCTATTATCAATGTGGCAGCTGTAAAGTAAGCTCTTGTATCAACATCTAAACCTACTGTATACATATGATGACTTCATACAACAAAACCTAATACACCTATAGACATCATAGCATAAACCATTCCAAGATAACCAAATACATTTTTATTTGAATTAGCTGATATAGTGGTACTAATAATACCAAATCCTGGAATTACTAAGATATAAACTTCTGGATGACCAAAAAATCAGAAAAGATGTTGGAACAACACAGGATCTCCTCCTCCTGCCACTTCAAAGAATGAAGTATTAAAATTTCTATCTGTTAATACCATAGTTATCCCCAATTAATTGATCTACTGGATAGTATCCCATGACATAAGCAATAACGCTCAGCCTTAAAAATATATGTATGTATTTAAAGTAGATACACATATATTCGCATATATGGTTGGACTATATTTTATATATCTAGTTTATAAAAATTATCTAAATGATTTCATGTATAAACAGTTCTTCTATCGTTCATATTTAATTTTATCTTTTTAACATCTTCCATATTAGATTTATGATCAAACTTTCCTTTTTTAAATAAATTAAGTACTTTTAATCAATCAAAATAATCCAAGTACTTACTACCAAATAAAGGAAAATTATTCAAATAATTTTCTAAATTAATATTTCCTTTTAAACTAACAGTTCTAACTCTATATTCAGGATTTGGTCTAGACACTCTAACTTTTTTGGTTTCTGTACTTAAAAATTCAGAAATATCATTTAAAAAATCTATGTTATCACACCCTTTGTGATCTATTTGACGTTGAGATAACTCAAATTTACATTCTATTCTTGGATAAGTTTTTGAAACTGTAGTAGTTCTTACAGAAAAATGTCCATCGGCTTCTATAAATCCAGATAATCATGCATTAGATGTTATAATAGATTTGTCAACACTTTTCTTATTAATATTAAGACTTGAATCTTTTGAATTGTATCAATCAATTAAAGCATTCAAAGAATGAATTTTAGGTGTTCTCATTTTACCATTTATCAAAGAAATTAACAACAATAATCCTTTTTGACTATTCACAGTTAATGTGTAAGCATTAACTCCTCTTTTTCTAGATAAAGATCCATTTCCTAATTCTTTTTGTATTAATAAAGCTAAGGGTAAATCTTTCAAATTAAATATGATTTGTATACTAGGATAATTAAGACGACCTTTTGTTGTTTTTGTTTTCGGTACAACAATGGTTCCATCACCTTCTATTAGACCTGTTAAATAATAAGAAAATTTATCATTACTTATTTTGTTGTTATTAATGCAAGATAATTGACTATAATATTTATAAGACAAATTATTTTTAATATGTAAATTTTGGAAACTTTTATATGAATTATTAGATAATGTTTTACAACAGATATATGTGGGCGTATAGTCTCTAAAGATTCTATAAGATCCCAAAATCTTATAGTTTCCTGCTGATCGTGTTATAAATAACAGTTTCCAGCAATTAGCCCAGTTTAAAGCCGGCACGATAAGTGTCACCATGATAATAAAAAATTTTAATAAATTTATTCTAGTATAATAGGATGTGTGGATAAATAATAAAGACCATGTGCCAAAACAAACATTCCTAAACAAAAAATTATAGGATATATAATAAAAAAAACTTTTGCTAGAAATATTTGGTATCTTATATACAAATTTATATATTTATTAGTAAATCTTTTAATAAAATAATTTCTATAATTATAAAAAATAATAGTAAATAAAAATATTACTGTAAGTAATAAAATACTTATAAGCATGAAAAACAATAAATAGTGCATAGCTCCATGTTGATTTACTAAAACATCTAAAGGTAAGTTATTAGATTTAGGTTCCATACCTAATATTTTTACTAATTTAGCTAATAAATTACTTCAAAATTCACTGTCATCATCAGACATAAATCTTGAAACACCTTTATTAATAGAGCTATTAGTAATATCACTTTTTTCCATTACCTTTTTTCAAAAATTATTAAAACCATTAGGATGTTCTATTGCATGAAAATAACCTACAGTTATACCAGACACAGCTCCAGTAAGTACTGCTGCAGCTCCTTTTTGCAAAGGTCCACCTGGCATATTTTTAGCTGCTAATAATGCACTAGTAGTTATGGTAGCTACTTGTGTTGATCCTGAAGGTCATTTAGAATCAGGTCTATCAACGGAAATATTAGATGAATTATTATCATTTAAATTATTGATAAAATCTGAAGATATAAAAATAAAATAATTTTCTAAAATATTCGATATTATTAAATATAAATCTGTAATTATAAAATAAGCTAAAATAAAAAATACTATAAAATGTATTATATAATTATTTTTAATAATATTTAGACAAAACATTGTAAATTATAAAATAAATAATATTAATATTATTTGCTGTTATACTTTATTATAAAAACAAAATAACATTAATAATAAAATACAATTTTTAATTATATATATATATGTTATTTTTCGTTTAAAAATTCCAATATTTAGAGTGAAATATAAGATACTAGTATTCAAATTATCCATTGAACCTGTTAATATATTATTAAATATACCGGCTAAAACAGGTAGAGATAATAAAAGTAATACAGCTGTTACTAATACAGCTCAGCCAAATAGAGCTAATTTATGTAATCTAATACCAGGACTTCTCATATTTAATATAGTAGTTATAAAATTCATGGCTCCTAATAAACTACTTATACCTGATAAATGCAATGCAAAAATAGCTAAATCTACACTAGGTCCGCTATGACTTTGCAATCCTGATAATGGAGGATAAAGAGTTCAACCTGTACCTGCACCATTTTCTATTAAACTAGCAAATAAAAATAGTAATAAACTAGGAGGTAAAAGTCAAAAACTTATATTATTTAATCTAGGAAATGCCATATCTGGACCTCCTATTATTAAAGGTAATAAAAAATTACCAAAACCTCCAATTAAAGCAGGCATAACCATAAAAAATATCATTACAATAGCATGTGCTGTTATAATACTATTATATAATTGATTATCTGATATATATTGAACACCTGGACCTGATAATTCTAATCTTATTAATACAGAAAAAGCTGTACCAATTAAACCAGAAAATAACGCAAATATTAAATATAAAGTTCCTATATCTTTAGCATTAGATGACATAAATCATCTTTCTTTTCACATAGTTATATTAGACCACTTGGTCAATGAGATTAAAAATTGTATTTTATTATTAATATTATTTGCTGTTATACTTTAACGTAAAAATATAACTATACACAATTATATCAGCAGTATCTTTTTATACATTATTTATAGAACTAGAAGGGAGGATACCCTGATTTGAACAGGGGTAGACTGTGCCACATACAGCAGTTTTACCATTAAACTATATCCACCTTATAACACTAATTTATACTAGTTATTTTTGTAAATTAAATATGTTTTCTTATGTTGGAGTGATTCGAACACTCATAAATAAATACCAAAAATTTAGGACTTACCTATTAGTCAACAACATATTGTTATAGGTGACAAGACTCGAACTTGCAAAGTTAAATACCATTCCATCCTAAGTGGAACCTGGTTACCAAATTTCAGCACACCCATAAAGTTGCTCGAGATAAGATTCGAACTTATAGCCTAAACATCTTCAGTGTTCCGCTCAACCAAATTGAGCTTCTCGAACTTTGGAGACATCAAGTGTCGATCTTGAAATAACGATATGCAAAATCGCAGTTTTACCTGTTAAACTATATCCCCTTTATATCCGAAAAACGACTCGAACGTTTACGATTATCATCAATAAATCTTAAGATTATCCTGTCTACCATTTCCAGCACTCGGATTGATTAAGGCCAAAGTGACTCGAACACTCATCTAAGCTATCATGAGCAGCTTGCTTTACCAATTAAGCTATAGCCTTTTAAATCTGTGCGGATTAAGGAATTGCACCTTAATTCATAGCTCATGAGACTATTATGTTACTATTACATCAATCCGCATAAGCCCTTAAGATGATTCGAACATCCATACAGATATTAACAGTATCCTGCTTTACCCTTAAGCTATAAGAGCTTTCTCTTAATTTATAGGAAGAAAAGGAATTGAACCTTCGATAGCTAATAGCCATTGAGTTTACAGCTCAACCCGTTAACCAACAAACGGACCCTTCCTTTTATTTCTATTATAAAATTTAATATATTAAAAACTTTGTATTATATACGTATATATTTTTTCTTCATCTGGATTTGAACCAAATTATTAAAAATTAATTTTAATATCCCGTAGAAGATTTTGAATAATATAAATATATATTATTCATAATATTTAGGTTAAATGGTTAATAAATCCCGTGCAATTTCCATTACACGAACCATATTTCGACTTAACACCAATTAAAGTCATACATACGAAAATTATACATAAACAAATAAAATCTAATAATTATTATTAAAGTAAATATATAATCAAACTTATTGCACATACTTCTTTCAGCGCCTGACGAGTGGTTAGTACCCAACTGAGATTAGATTCACCGTGACGTGATGATACACGATTACTAGTAATTCCTTTTTCATGTAGTCGAGTTCCAGGCTACAATTCATATTAGCCTAATTTAAGAATTAGCTGCATATCACTATATAGCATTCCATTGTAAAGGCATTTGCGGCACGTCTATAGCCCACAATATTAAGGCCATGATGACTTGTCTTGATCCCTGTTAACTTACCGATATATAGGCAGAGCTATTTTATTTAAAAATAAAACAAGGGTTTACGTTAATTAATGGAACTAACCAAAATCTCACGACATTAACTAAAGACAGCCGTGCAGCACCTGTATTAATTTAATAATATACAAATTGTGGTAAGGTTTTTCGCGGGTTATCGAATTAAATAACATACTTCACTACTGGTTTCAGAGACGGTCTAATGATTTAAGTTTCTGTGTTGCCACATTACTCTTAAGGTGGAATGTTTACACTTTCATTTATAGACTAAAAATTCTAGTCTATGACACTCATAATTTTCTGCTTGGACTACTAGGGTATCTAATCCTTATCGTTACCCAAGCCTTCGTCCCTCAACGTCAGTTTTTAGATAGAAGGTTGCCTTCGCTGTTATCAGTCTTTTTAGTTTCGACGTATTTTATCACTACTCCAAAAATTCTACCTTCTCATATAAAACTCTAGCGTACTTGTACCTTATTTAGGCTAAATACACTGTCTAGGTACCCTTTAAACCTAATAAAGATGAATAACACTAGTCTTCCACGTGTTACCGCGACTGCTGGCACGTGATTTGGTCAAGACACATAGATAAAAAGTTGTCTTTTTCAATATTTTATCTAGAACTTTACACTATAGTATTCGTTTTTATTTTAAAAACTTTTCATTCTCTCAAGTTGCTGGTTCAGTCTTTAGACTATTGACCAAAATTCCTCACTGCTGTACTATACGCATTGGGATTTTTTCAGACCCAATGTGGTCGATCAACCTCTCAGTTTCGACTTCGAGAACTTAGCTAGTAAAAATATTACTTCTACTACTACTTACTCGTGATACTTATTAACATCTCATAGCGAAATTATTATTTCTTTTTATATAAGGAATTTTTTCCTTGCTTTAAGGTAGTCAAAGTATCATATACTCACCTGTACACCACTTCTAATTTTATTTAATTAGACGTACGATTAGCATGTGTTAAGCACTTGTTTAGCGTTCATTCAGAGCCATCATCAAACTCAACATAATTTTTGTAAATAAACACGTATAAGATTTGAACTTATATAATTATGTCCGTAGCATAATATTTTAACCCTTAAATTAACGTGTTTATATTTTTTATCTATATATTTATTTTTAAGAAATAGGTGAGTTGAACACCTGACCTTTCGTGTGTAAAACGATTGCTCTACCACTGAGCTAATTTCTTTACGTATTTTTTATTTTATAGTTATAACTATAGCACCTATCATGGCTAATAATAATATAATTGATGTTATTAAAAGTCATATAGCATGACTAGAATACATTATATTTCCTATACTAGTAATATCAGTTGTTTCTGCTAAAGCCCCATCTCAATTTTTACTAGTTGCATATGATATTTCTATATTATTTTTTAATGTCTGAGTTATTATAGTAAAATAATCTCCTAGTTCTTTAGGTTTTACATCTACATAACTAATAGTTTTTGCCGTATTATATGATATTATTTTAGATAAAGGATAATAAAATGATATTGTTATAATAACTGCTAATGGTACACTATTACTTGTAGCACTTAATAATTCTGATATTCTTATGTTAATTAACATTAATATAAATAAAAATAATATAGATACGGCACCTACATAAACTAATAAATAAGATATACCTACAAAATTTATACCTAACATTATTAAGTATATAGATACACTTGAAAATAGAAATATTAAAAATAGTACAGATACTATAGGATTCTTACTAATAATAGTGAATATACCAAAGATAATAGATATTAAAGATAAAATATCTAAAAATTCACCTGTATAACCAGCAGTATAGGTTTCAAGTAATTTATATATGGAATTCATAGGTATATTATATATCTCCTTTATTCTAAATAAGATATAATTAAAGATTATAATTGTAAATTTAAGATTTAGTTTTATTTTAGCCCAGTGCAAGTATTGCACTTACTTCTACCGATTACAAAACGGTTGCATTACTTTTATGCTAACCAGGCTAATTAAGTATGTTATATATAGTTAATTTTGATAAGCAAAATTTTTAGTATATTAATTAATTAGTACTTTATGCTATTGTTTTTTAACTAAAGCCTATATATCGTAGTATTATACTACGTTTTTAAGAGTATTTTAAGGTAAGTTTTGTGCTTATATGCATTCAGCACTTATCTTTAATTAACATAACATTCCTGCCATGCTTAATATTTAATTTTATATAAATAAATATAAAAGTTTTATACTAAACAACAGGTAAACCAGAGGTTAATATACCCAACTCCTTTCGTACGAAGGGGCTATCCTTGTTTTACTCTAAATTCCTCTAGAAGATAGAAACCATACTGTCTCACGACGTATTAAACCCAGCTCGTGTAGCTCTTTAATCGACGAACAGTCATACCCTTCATGATTTCTACATTCATGTGGATGAGCTAAGCCGACATCGAGGTGCCAAACTGCGCACTCAATTTGAACTCTCTGGCGCAATTAGCCTGTTCAATTTTGTTATTTTTAAAATTTTTCTTTTATTTCCAATTTTTACAAATTGGTTCAGACTATTTCATCATTTATATTAATTAATTATTTAGTAAACCGAAATATATTAATTGTTGCTAATTCAACCTTTTAGGCCAAATGTACCTATTCTAGCTGTTGAATTTAATTTAGTATATTGTATATTAGATCTTACAACTCCTCTTATCATATTAGATGATAATTTGTTATATGTAGAATCTTTATTTTTTAAACTACCTTTATATCTTAATTTAAATAATGATCTTGAAGCTGTATGACGTTTTGATAATCTTCCTGATGCTTCTAATCTAACACCTGTTATAGTCTTATTTTTAATAGAATTTATAACAGTTTTTTTAATTTTATCTTTAGAAAATAAATTATATAATAACTTGTTAATTGGATCTACTTTTTTAGTTTGAATAGATAAATATGATTTTATATTATAAGTTTTTAAGTAATTATATATGGATAACTTGTTTATATCAGGATTATTATTATAACTCTGCATTCAATTTTTATCTATTATTTTTACTTTTCTTATAGATGATTTTAAAACTTTATATAAATTTTTTCTGTTTTTTGTTATTTTATTTGTTACATATTCTGTATATATATCACTGTTTAAATAAAAATATTTTAAGTTAATTATATTTAATTCTATATTTTTACCATATATTTTTTTTATTAAATTAATTATCTTATTTAAATATGTATATTTAAATTTTAAACTATTAAGTACAAGTAATCTTTTATAATATATATATTTCATTTCTTTTTTTATTTTTTTTATTATCAAATTCTCCATATACTTATCTATTTCAAAATCTTTATTTAATAAAAAATAATTATTTTTTATTGTTTTATTTATTATTTTGAAAAATAATAAATTTTTTTTATTAAAAAAATTCATATATATTCTATTCATTTTATAATTATAATTATGTTGTTGTCTATTATATATATATATATTTATTATTACCTTATTATTAGTATGTTTAAATTCACCTTTACTAACAAATATTTTATGAGTAGATAATCTTCTTGATTTTATATGTATTATTTTACGTCTTACTTTACGTTCTAATTTTTTATTATACATATTAAAATAATTTTTAAAAATAGTCATAATCAATTTATTTGTTACAGGCATTAAATTTAAAGTATTTTTATTGTAGTTATATATACTATTATTTCATTCTTTTATTGAAGGAGAAAAATGTTTAATTTGATTTGTTTTAATCAAATCTTTATTAATAATTTTTATATTATCCTTATTATTTAGTTTAAGATTAAATAAATTTAACATTATAGAATAATTTAAATAAAACGTTATATTAGATACTCAATATTGTTTTAAGCTCAAAAATTTATTTGAGACTATTACATTAAAATTTTTAATTTTAATAATTATTATATAAAAATTAATTAATATAAATGTTGGGTATTAATATAAAGATTATTGTTAGCAATACTCACTTTATAGTCGTTGAACGTTCTTATTTATTCTTATACTGCTTAAATAAGCTTCGCTTCAAGTTTGCTTTAAAAAAGAAATTCTTGAAATTTACCCAAATATTACCAATAATTTTAATAAATTGGAGGACTAACATATAATCCCTAGCGTAACTTTTTCATTAATCCAAGATCTTTCCTTTATGCATCTTGTGATCATATGCCCCGCTTACGCGACTGATAGACGTGTAGGTCAAACAGTAAAGCAAGATTAAGCCATTAAACTTTTCAAGTAAAATTGAAAAATCATATACATAATAATTTATTATATATATAAGTTTATTAATTAATAAATCATTAATTAATAATTTACTACTATTTACAATATAGTTAAAATCTTACTTAATTAAAAAAATATTTTACTTAAAATTAATATATATGGATAATTATAATTAATATCAATTTAATTATACAATTATATAAATATATAATTGTATTGTATATTACAAATTTAACTTTGGATATACCCAGCTACTTTTTCTGGGATCTGTGCCCCGCATAAACTGTCTTTTAGTAATATTAGAATATAACAGAATAAACAAAGGTGTTTCAATTATATTTACTAACTACCTTATACACTAATTATAAACATATTATAAACGTAACTAATAACAGTAAAGCTGCATAGGGTCTTCTCGTCTAACTAGAGGTAAACTGTATCTGCACAGTTATTCCAATTTCACTGAGCCAATCATTGAGACAGCTGTTGTATCGTTTATTCATTCATGCAAGACCGCATTTAACGGCCAGGGTATTCCGCTACCTTAGGACCCTCATAGGTAAGGCCGCCATTAATCAGGATATCCTTCAAAACCTAATTTATATTAGTCAATTAAGAATTATCAGTTAATCTACTGACATTGGGCAGAAATCACACTCAATACTTTGATTTAATCTTTGCAAAGTGCTTTGTTTTAATTAAACAGTCGTACAACACTACTATATGCTTCCTATTTTTAACTTATTATCCAAAATAAAAACATTATGTCTTATTTTTTAATATTAATAATAAAAATGGCTCTCCTTATTCCGAAGTTACGGTAGTCATTTTGCCGAGTTCCTTAATGATTGTTCACTCAAACGCCTTTGTATACTCTACTTGCTTACTTGTGCTAGTTTTTAGGTACGGTTCATAATACTAACAAAATTATTATTATATTTTTTTCCTGAACTTTTATTATTTTTAAAAGTTATGTAATATAATAATATCATTATATAATAAACTTTGTTGAAAAAATAAGAGAACTTTTCAATAAACAATATATTATACAACAAAAATTGTTACTTTTCTCATCATTACGTTTTACCTATTATTTGATAACATCAAAAAATTTTTATCCTCAATAATTTAATAAATATATCAATTATTTATATTAATGTAAATCAGGGTTTATGCCTTATACATAAATACTTTTTTGGAAATATTAGTCTCTTATATAATATTAACAAAATAAAACTTAGCTTTGAGGTAACTAAATTTAGTAAAAATACTTTTATAACTCTAATTTGATCAGACGTCCTTAATAGAACGTATTATCATTAAAGTATTATTATAATAGATAGTACTAAATGCTCTTTGTTTCCAATTTAACTTAGAGGCCGTTATTATAAAAAACCATAAGCTTAAGGCGAGGAAATATTTATTTCCTTTATCGTTACTCATGTCAGCATTATCTCTTGGGATATCAAATTATTTATTAAAAATTATAAAATCTAAGATTTACCCTATGTTCCGCTACCCCATACAAAAATATATAGTATTTTTGTATAGACAAGATTTCGGTATATTATTTAGATCCGTTAAATTTTAAGTGTTTTTACCTATATGACCCAGTGCTCTGTTACGAGATCTTCAAAAAATGGCCGCTTCTAAGCCTATTTCCTGTTTGTATTCAATAAAAACCTCCTTTATTTCACTCAATAATAATTTTGGAACCTTATAAATTCTTGTTCAGGGCTGTTTCCCTTTAGACATACAACCTTATCGTACTATGTCCGATTGTTCAAAATTTATCTTTGCCATTCCGAGTGCAAATACTCTCCGATAAAATCTTCACGATCCCCCGATATATACAATATCACTATATTGTTCGAGATCACAATTCTGTACCTGCTAAGATATTATTTGAATTACCTACTTATATAGGTTTCGCGGAAAACCAGCTATACTAGTCAGTTTTGTCTTTCACTAACTTACCACAATTCTTCGGATATCTATACAACGATAACCCGTTCGGGCTTTTATAACCCTGATTATAGTAAGATCACTAGCTTTCGGGCCTAATTTTAGATACTTTTCATTAACAAATAATTGGTTTATCTAGGCATACACTTAAGATATGCTTGCATCTAATATTAACTTGCTGACCCATTATGCAAAAGGTACGCTCTTACTCTTTATTTAAAATATGTTTGAGCTGCTTATAAAACTACTATTTAAAAATTTTCCCTCACGGTACTTATCACTATCGCTTATATATCATATTTAGCTTTAGAGGAAGGTTCCCCTTTATTCAAACAGATTATTAATCCATTTTACTTGTAAGCTTTTTTATATTAATTTTTATTAGTATAAAATCTCGTTTGATTTATTTTCCTAAAGTTACTAAGATATTTCAATTCACTTTGTTTATTAAGGGATTTTTCTTAGAAAAATTTTCAATATTTTCTTTAATATATAGCTATCTTTACATAATAGTTTCTTTTTATACTTTTCTTGATTAATAATCAAGAACAAAAACATTATTTCATATCTTCTATAGTTTTTTGAAAAAACTTTTACATATTTTCAAATTACGGAAAAGAGATGATTCGAACATCCAAGTGTTAAATACACAATATTTAGCAAATATCTTGCTTTACCTTTAGCTACTTTTCCTTTATACGAGTTAAATCGGCTTTGATCCGATATCTACTTCCCCGACACGGAAGTTCTTTACCATTTAAGTTATTAACCCTTATTGTTTCTATCGGGTTATTATGATTTGAACATAACAATTCCTCAACCCAAATGAGACGCCTTACCAACCTGGCTCTAACCCGCTACACAGAGAATATCCGATTCGAACGGATGTGATTTTTTAAATCAAATAAGTCTCAAGCTTACCGCTATAGTCCACTCAGCCAATTCTCTTTTATGCTTATAATACAAGATTAATTGTTAGTAACTTTTATACAAAGAATTAATTTTATTTATTAATTGATTCTTCCAAGACTCGAACTTGAATAACATCCTTATCAAAAACGCACTTTACCTGTTAAGTTAAAGAACCTGAAACAAGAGAACTTAGATTTGAACTAAGAATAAAAAGTTTGAAGCTTTCTGTATTACCATTATACTATTCTCTTTTACGGCTAGTCGAATTTGAATCGACACACTTCGTTTGGAAGACGAACAGTCTACCATTAACTTATAGCCATTTTAAGCTATTAATATAGCTTATTTAATAAAAATTTATCTTTATTGTCCTATACTTTTTATACTATTAAGCTACATATAATAGTAAGAAAGCCATCATTAAAGCAAATAAACCAGTAGCTTCTGCAAAAGCAAAACCTAATATAGCATATGAAAATAATTGACCTCTTAAAGATGGATTTCTAGATACACCTATTATTAAAGCACCAAAAACTACTCCAATTCCTACACCTGCTCCAATTAAACCTGTAGTTGCTATACCAGTACCTATTATTCTAGCTGCTTGTATCATATATTCATTAATAGTTTTTTATAGACAGGTGCCCTGTACTTGACATTTAATAACATGTAATATTCAAACATTATTTGAAAATAATAGTACTTTATATTTAATTATTAAAAATTCATAATAAATTATTTAATCCTACCCAAGAATTGAACTTGAATCAAAATATTAGAAGTATCTTGCTCTACCATTAAGCTAGTAGGATTTTTAATAATTATATTAATTAGTCCTTTATGCAATTTTTCCAATGTATATTTGCTTAATAAAATTACTCAATATCATCAAACATACTGGAAATTTCAGTTTCTTGCTTTTCACTTACGAAATCACCAGGTGTTTGAGATTTCTCTTGGTTAGTTATAGAGGAATCTTGATTTTTTCTTTTCTCAATTCCTCTTACTTCACTGATTAATTCTTTATATAAATCTTTTAAGCCATCTCTTACATTAGTATTACCACTTTCCTCATCAAAAAACTCTGCATAACCTTTCTCAGTAATTAATTTATTAACATAACTATTTTTATTTTTTTGATTTTCTGGTAATTTTTTATCCAATGCTAATGCATCTACTATATCTTTTATATCATCTTTTAAATTACTTAAAGTTGCTTCATCATCTTCTTCAGATTCTTCCTCATTTTCTGATGTTTCATCCCTTTTTCTTTTTAAAGATTTATTAAGTTCATCTTTATAAATAGATGAATCAGATTCATTTTCAGAACTAGATGAATTTATAAAAATAATATTATAATTCGTTAAATTTCAATTAATAATATTATTTATGAACCTCAGTAATAAACTGATATATAAAGAAATAATCAAACAACATCTACAAAATGTCAATAGAATATTCCAGCTTCCAACCCCAAATGGTGATTTTCTGTTAAATGGTAAGCTAACAAACGTCAAAAACCCACAGCCAAAAAAGCAGTACCTATTATAACATGAAGACCATGAAAACCTGTTCCAAAATAAAAACATGAAGCATATGTACCATCTGAAATAGTAAAAGAAGAAACTGTATATTCTATACCTTGCAATGAAGTAAATAATATAGCTAATATAATTGTATAAATTAAACCCATTAAGGCTCCTCTTCTATTACCTTGTATCAAAGAATGATGTGCATATGTTACAGTAACACCTGAAGATAATAATATAATAGTATTTAATAAAGGCAATTCAAAAGGATTTATTGAACTTATACCCATTGGTGGTCATGATGCTCCTAATTCTACGGTAGGAGATAAAGCACTATGAAAAAATGCTCAAAATACAGATAAAAAAAATAAAGCTTCAGAAACTATAAATAATCCTACACCCATATTTAAACCTCTTTGTACAGCAAGTGTATGGTTACCTAAATAAGT
>Ga0081540_1000823_pt1 | contig 28364 bp, 24 predicted proteins | sample TabmetS2T1R1_FD_71024 | JGI IMG/M metagenome (GOLD analysis project Ga0081540, IMG submission 71024) | Tabebuia heterophylla rhizosphere microbial communities from the University of Puerto Rico - S2T1R1 | ecosystem: Host-associated > Plants > Roots > Rhizosphere ...
ATCTGGAGCGGACGCAACGTTGGCGCCGCGAGCGGCCGCGGTTCACCGACAAGTCGCTCCTGAACTGGCCGTACGTCAGCGCCGCCGCGCGCATGCTGCCGGGAGCGCGCTTCGTCGACTGCCGGCGCGATCCGATCGAGACTGCGCTGTCGTGCTACCGGCAATGGTTCAATCAGGGGCAGGCCTGGAGCTACGCGATCGACGACATCGCGGCGTGCCTCGCCGATCACGAGCGGCTGATGCGACACTGGCACGCCGTCCTGCCGGACGCGATGCTCACCATTGTTCACGAAACGCTGCTCGCCGATCCGGAAGGCACCGTCCGCCGGCTGCTCTATTTCTGCGGGCTGGCCTTCGACGTCCGCTGCCTCGAGTTCCACGCCGGTGAACGCAGCGTGCGCACCGCGAGCGCCGCGCAGGTGCGCCAGCCGCTCGCCCGGTCGACGGGACGCGTCGATCGCTTCGGCGCGCTGCTCGATCCGCTGCGCCGCGCGATCGCCTCCAGGACACGCGGCGGAGCCTGACCGCCGCTCTTTAGGAATCAGAATTCACATCGGGCGACGGTCGCCGCGGCGCGTCGCGTGCGCGCCTGGCGATCTCGTCCGCACGCGTTCCGAGAGCGCTTTTCGGCTGCGCCAAGCCCCTACTTTCCGTTGTGCGGTGCGGTATCCAAAGATGAATCGCCGAGCCCAAAAAACCGCTGTCTCGCAAGGCGCGTAGCAAGGGCGACAACGCTTGTCGAAAGTAGTTCAAAAGTCGTTGCAAATCTTGTTCGCAGTCTGTTACGTTCGCCGCGCTGTACCGCCCATCACCAACTCATGGGGAGTAGTAAAGCTCATGCGCAAGAGCACGATTGCTATTGGTATTGCGGCGGCCCTCTCGACACAAGCGTTCGTCAGTCCGACGAGCGCCGACGCGGCCGTCAAGCACAAACTCCAGAAGGCCTCCGGGCCCACCAGCAGTTCCCGCCCACATTTCAGATTCCCGGGCCACTCGCCCGCCGGTAGCACCGTTCTCTACGATCAGACCGGCACACCCGTCAACGGCGCTCCCTCGCAGAACTTCGAGTCGACGTTCGACGCTTACGATTCGCAGGGCGCCGACGACTTCGTCGTCACCGACGCCGCAGGATGGACCGTCAGCGCGTTCAACTTCGCGGTCAGCGCGACGAGCGATCCGTCTGCCGCGACGTACGACATCATCGTCTTCGACGACGCTGCGGGCGTACCGGGCAGCGCGGTCTGCTCGAACCTCGGGCAGGCTGGCACGTTGACCGGCGGCAATACCGCGCTCAGCGTGTCGCTCTCGTCGCCGTGCAACCTGGCCCAGGGCACCTACTGGGTCGAGCTCTACGTCAATCTCGCCTTCACGGCCGGCGGCCAGGTTTTCTGGTCTGACTTTTCGCCCGGCGGTCTCGGTGCGAATGCGAAGTGGCAGAACCCGAACGGCGGCTTCGGCACGCCGTGCTCGACGTGGTCCGACATGGCCACCTGCATCAGCCCGTCGGGCACGAGCCCGGTCGGCGGCGGCCAGACGTCCTTCATGTTCCAGGTCGTCGGCGCAGTCGGCGGCGGCGGCGGCGGTTGCGGCGCGGGCGATCTCTGCCTCGAAGCGACGGTCGGCACCGACCTGACCGCCGGCGCGTGCGCGACGACGGACACGATCGACGCGACGCAGGGCGACCAGCTCAACTTCTGCTACGTGATCACCAACAACACCGGCGTCGAGCTCGACTACCACACGCTCGAGAACAACGTCGACGGCACGCTGTTCAGCCTGTTGAACCAGCCGGTTCCGCCGGGCGGCACGTTCCAGTACAACAACATCGAGACGGTCCAGGCCACCAACACGTACAACTCGACGTGGACCGGCCAGGACGTTCCCCCGGGCTACCTCGCCGAAGTCGAATCGGGCGGCGGCGGCGATTGCTCCGACCGCATCTTCGCCGACGGCTTCGACGGCACGACGGTGCCCTGCCCCGGCGGCAGCAACTTCGTCGACATCACCGGAACGGGCACCCCGCTCGGCAATGGCGACGATCAGGCGATCTCGGTCACGATGCCGTTCTCGTTCAACTTCTACGGCAGCTCGTCGAACCAGATCTGCGTCGACAACAACGGCTTCGTCCTGTTCGGCACGACGGCCTGTCCTTCGGTCGGCTTCTTCACGAACGTCTCGCTGCCCGCGGCCAGCCTGTCCGCGCCGGCGATCATGCCGTTGTGGGACGACTTCGACAGCGAGTCGGGCAACGTCTACACCGACACGCGCGGCGCGACGCCGAACCGGCAGTTCATCGTCGAGTGGGCCGATCGCGTGCATTACAGCGGTCCCGCCAACACCGACGGCGCGACGTTCGAAGTCATCTTCAACGAAAACGGCACGATCCAGTTCGAGTACGACGACGTCGCCTACTCGGGGTTCACCAACGCATCGGGCGATCCGGACGACTGCACGAACGGCATCTGCGCGACGATCGGCCTCCAGAACGACGCGACGCTCTTCAACGAGTTCTCGGCGTTCCAGGCTTCGATCACGGACGATTCCGGCATCCTCTGGACCGCGACGAGCCCGCAGGTGTTCACGGGCACCGACAGCGTCACGGTCAACGTCGGCGCGCCGGACATCAACGTCGATCCGACCTCGCTGACGGGCAACGTCGGCGCCGGCGCGACGACGACGACGAACCTCGACATCCAGAACCTCGGCAACCGCGACCTCGTCTGGACCGCGGACGAAGCCGGTCCGTCGAACCTGCACTTCCCCTTCGGCCCGCGCTATGCGCCGTCGACGGTGCGTCCGGGCGAGACGAACCTCTCGGCCGCGCGTCCGTCCGCGGCATGGCTGCAGGCGCACCACCGCGACGTCAAGCCCAACCAGGCCCAGCGTCCGGTGAACCCGATGGGCGCGACCACGCCGTCGTTCGGCTGCAACATCATCTCGTTCTCCTCGTGCGACTACGTGAGCTTCGATGCGGACGCGCCGCAGACGCTCAACTCGATCGCGACGCAGAACGAAATCATGTTCGGCGGTTCGTTCGTCGCCAACGACTTCACCAAGGAATACGTCGTCGGCTATCCGAGCGGCGATCTGGAGACGGTCGACACGGCCAGCGGCGCACGCACCGACATCGGTTCGACGGGCTTCGGCACGGCCACGCGCGACATCGCCTGGGACGACACGACCGGCACGCTGTTCGGCACCGCGATCAACGGCAGCAACACGGACCTCTTCACGGTTGACGTGAACACGGGTTCGATGACGCTCGTCGGCACGATCTCGGGCCTCGGCGCGTCCTCGTACGTCATGGGCATCGCGGTCAATCCGAACGATGGTCTCCTGTACGGCATCGAGATCCTGACGAGCTCGCTCGTCGCGATCGACAAGACCAGCGGCGCCGGCACGATCATCGGACCGCTGGGCTACTCGACCCGCTTCGGTCAGGGCCTCGACTTCAACGCCGGGACCAACACCCTGTACCTCGCGTCGATCGACTACTCGACCGGCTCGCAGAACATGTACACGGTGAACACGACCACGGGCGAGGCGTCGCTGATCGCTCCGATCGGCAACAACATCATCCAGTTGGGTTCGTTCGCGATCGCGATTCCGAGCGGTCCGTGCGGCCAGCCGACCGATCAGCCGTGGCTGTCGCTCAACCCGACCGGCGGCACGATCCCGGGCGGCAGCGACACGCCGGTCACCGTCACGATCGACGCCACGGGCTTCAACGACGGCGATACGCTGTCGGGCACGGTCTGCGTGCGCAGCAACGATCCGGACGAGCACGTCGTTCCGGTTCCGGTCGAGTACACGGTCGGTCCGGGCGGCGGCGGCAGCATCGTCGACAGCGGCCAGATCAACGTCCCGATCAACCAGGACTTCACCGGTCTCTACATCAACTGGCTGACCGGTGCGACCTGCTCGAGCGCCGATCCGTCCTGCAACCCGCCGGATTACAACTGGAATCCGTGGGCGAGCGGCGGCAACATGAACTTCGTGTGGGAAGCGAACGAGGATCAGTGCGTGGTGAGCGGCACGAGCTGCGCGATCCTGACGTCGGGAGCCACGATCGGTCCTGCGTCGACGTTCAACTTCGGTGACGCCCTTCTGTTCCGCGCTGGCTCGACCGGCTACATCGGCTTCGAGTTCGACAACGCCGGCACCACGAACTACGGCTACGCGAAGCTGACGACCACCTCGCCGAGCGGCTTCCCGGCGACGCTGGAACGCTACTGGTACGACAACTCCGGCGCGGCGATTTCGATTCCGTAATCGACGCCTGAGCTGAAACGCTTGAGAGGCGGGGGAAACCCCGCCTCTTTTTTTTTGTGCCGCGGCCGCGCGCCGATACGCAAGCGCCCCGCGCGCTGCGCGCGTGCGACGTCGCTTGCTATGCTCGCGTGATGATCGAACCCCAGCCGCCGCAGCGCATCGCCGGACGCTTCCGCGGCTTTCTTCCCGTCATCGTCGACATCGAGACCGGCGGTTTCGACCCCGAGCGGCATGCCTTGCTCGAGATCGCGGCCGTCGTGATCGCCATGGACGACGAAGGCTTCGTGCGTCCGGAGCCCGTCGTCTCGACGCACGTCGAGCCGTTCGAGGGCTCGCTGCTCGATCCGCGCTCGCTCGAAATCACCGGCATCGATCCCGGCCATCCGTTCCGCGCGGCGCTGCCCGAGCGCGCGGCGCTCGACCACATCTTCAAGCCCGTGCGCCGTGCCGTGCGCGAGGCCGGCTGCCAACGCGCGATCCTGGTCGGGCACAACGCCGCTTTCGACATTGCCGTGCTGAACGCGACGATCCGCCGCACGCAGCACAAGAAGAGCCCGTTCCACCCTTTCAGCTGCTTCGACACGGTGACGCTCGGCGGGCTCGCCTATGGCCAGACCGTGTTGAGCCGCGCCGTCGAGGCGTCGGGACGCCGCTGGGACGCACGCGAGGCGCACGCCGCCGTTTACGACGCGGAGCGGACCGCGGAGCTCTTCTGCGACGTCGTCAATCGCTGGAAGACGATGAGCGACGCGCGCACCGTCACTGTCCCGTTGCCCTGAGCCGCGCGCGAACCGAACAGCGGAGAAAGCGGCGCACAGCGCGTGCCGTGCGCCGCGAGTCGCGCCTTACGGCGCGTTGACGCAGGTCGGGAAGCTATGGAAGCCCGAGGCGAACGGCGATCCGCCGCACGTGAAACCGGGCGTCACGGTCATGCTGAAGCTCGCCGAGCCCGAGCACGAGCCCGAGTTGATCGAGCCGAGCAGGTTCGTCGCGTCCCATTCGTCGATCGCCGAGGTCGTGTCCTTGTACGTGGTGCCGGTCTTGCTCACCGGCGTCGGGCTGCCGCCCGTCGGCGTGACGACCGCCGTCGCAGTCTGCGACACCGCCGCAGGCGCCGGCACGACCGGACCGAACGGATCGGCTGTCAGCACGATGCGCGAGACCGACGTCGCGCCGTCGTCGCCGGCGAGAAATTGATAGTCCCAGTGCCACACCCAGGTGCCGCAGATCGTGCCGGTCGTCGTCGTCATCGGCACGATGCCGTTGCCGACGTTGTCCGGAATCGCCGCGAGCGCGGCGCGCGTGTCGGCGATGCGTTTTTCGAGCGCGCGCTCGGCGCCGGCGTCGGACGGCAACTGGGAGGACAGCGAGGCGAGCTCGTCCTGCAGACGCGTGCGCTCGAAGGCGGCGCCGCCCGGGCCGTAGGCGAAGCGCGAGACCGATCCGTCGTCCGCGCGGCGCTCGTAGACGCCGTCGGCGACGCGCGACCAGCCGTCGGCTGCGCTGAACACGTCGTCGGCGGAAGGCTTGCCCGCGAAAGCGGAAATCGAGACTGCCGCAGACAGCGCGGCAAGGGCGAGACGCAACGTGCGAGTTCCATGTGTCATGTCGATGACCTCATCCATTGGCCCCCTGCGGCGGCAATGTATACAGCGCGGCATTTCGCGGCAATGACCGGCAGTGGAAATTTGGAAGAAGATGCATCGCTGCCGCGCGCCGATGTCAATTCGAGAACTGGGCGACGACGCGCGGCGCGCGGGCGTGCGATCGTTTTGTTTTTTTGCCGTCCCGCCGCGTCGCTCGCCCGCCGGGCGGCCCTTGATCTCCAGCCGCTCCGAGCGCATCTTCGGCCGATGCCGATCTACGAGTACGTCCCGAAAGGCAAGAGCTGCCCGACCTGCCGCGACGGCATCGAGACGCTGCAGCGTCTGTCCGATCCGCCGCTCGAGCGCTGCCCGGACTGCGGCGCGCCGCTCGAGCGCGCGATTTCGGCGCCGCAGGTCGTCGCCGGCGAGTCGCACCGGCTCAAGGAAGGCCATCTCGCCAGGCACGGCTTCACGCAGTACCGGAAGGTCGGCAAGGGCAAGTACGAGAAGACCGCCGGGAAAGGGCCGACGACGCTCAGCGACGACTGACGAGCCCGTTTCATTACAATGAAACGCGCGATCGTCATCGTACGTTACAGGAGATACGCGCTTTAACCTCTTGATTCGACATAGGGCTGATCTTTCGGTCCTCTTTCAAGCAGCCGCGCTGTAATACCCCGGCAATAAATCACACATCGTTCTGCAATCTCGCGGGCCTACAAAGGCGGCCCAGGCGGCGTCGACCGCTCCTTCCGCTTTTCCCACGTCTGAGGAGTCCCCGCGTGCTCACCTCGATCAAATCGCACTTGTTCGCTCTTGGGCTCGCCGTCGCGATCGGCGCCACGCCCGCGCAGGCCACCGATATCACCGGTGCCGGCGCGACGTTCATCTACCCGATCCTCTCGAAGTGGTCGGACACCTACAACAACAAGACCGGCAACAAGATCAACTACCAGTCGATCGGCTCCGGCGGCGGCATCGCGCAGATCAAGGCCGGCACCGTCATCTTCGGCTCGTCCGACAAGCCGCTCGATCCGAAGGAGCTGAAGGACGCCGACCTCGCGCAGTTCCCCTCGGTGATCGGCGGCGTCGTGCCGGTCGTCAATATCGAAGGCGTCGAGGCCGGCAAGATCAAGTTCACCGGTCCGCTGCTCGCCGACATCTATCAGGGCAAGGTCACGACCTGGAACGATCCCGCGATCGCCCAGATCAATCCGGACGTCAAGCTCGGCGACGGCAAGATCACGATCGTGCACCGCTCGGACGGTTCGGGCACCACGTTCAACTTCGTCAACTATCTCTCGAAGGTCTCGCCGGAATGGAAGGCGAAGGTCGGCGAAGGCACGTCCGTGTCGTGGCCGGTCGGCGTCGGCGGCAAGGGCAACGAAGGCGTCGCCGCGTACGTGAAGCAGATCAAGGGCTCGATCGGCTACGTCGAGCTCGCGTATGCGCTGCAGAACAAGATGGCGTATGCGTCGATGCAGAACTCGGCCGGCAAGTTCGTGCAGCCGAGCGCCGAGTCGTTCCAGGCCGCCGCCGCGAGCGCCGACTGGAAGAACTCGAAGGACTTCTTCCTCGTGATCACGAACGCGCCGGGCGAGAATTCCTGGCCGATCACGGCGACGAACTTCATCCTCGTCTACAAGCAGCCGAAGAACACCGAAGGCACCAAGGCCGCGCTCGATTTCTTCAAGTGGGCGTACGCCGAGGGCGGCAAGCAGGCCGAAGAGCTCGACTACGTGCCGCTGCCCAAGGACCTCACGGCTCAGATCGAGAGCTACTGGCAGGCCGAAATCAAGCTCTGAGATCGGGCTGACGTTCGCGCTGCAATCGCTGTAGATTCGCTCTCCAAGCGATGAAAACGAGCCGCCCGGGCGCGTCCCGGGCGGCTTCACCGCCACTGAAAACCCGAGGCGTCATGGCCGCCGATTCCGCAACCCTCGCCACTGCGCTGCCCGCCGCCGTGGTCGACGCGTCCCGCCGCAACGCGCGCGACGCGCGCGCCGACGGTCTCTTCAAATGGATCGTCGCCGCGGCCGGCATGTTCGTCCTGCTCGCGCTCGCCGGCGCGGCGCTGTCGATGCTGTGGGGCGGGCGCGAGGCGTTCTCGACGTTCGGAATCAACTTCCTCTTCTCGACCGACTGGGACGCGGTCAATCACAAGTTCGGCGCGCTCGTGCCGATCTACGGCACGCTGGTCACCGCGCTGATCGCGATGATCATCGGCGTGCCGGTGAGCTTCGGCATCGCGCTCTTCCTGACCGAGGTCGCGCCGAACTGGATGCGCCAGCCGGTCGGCGCCGCGATCGAGCTTCTCGCCGGCATTCCGTCGATCATCTACGGCATGTGGGGCCTTTTCGTGTTCGTGCCGCTCATGGGCGAGTACGTCAATCCGTGGCTCGACGCGCATCTCGGCAAGTGGCCGATCATCGGCCCGCTGTTCCAGGGTCCGCCGCTCGGCATCGGCATGCTCACCGCCGGCATCGTGCTCGCGATCATGGTGATCCCGTTCATCTCGTCGGTCATGCGCGAAGTGTTCCTGACCGTGCCGACGCGGCTCAAGGAATCGGCGTACGCGCTCGGCTCGACGACCTGGGAAGTCGTCTGGGACATCGTGCTGCCGTACACGCGCTCCGCGGTGATCGGCGGCGTCTTCCTCGGCCTCGGCCGTGCGCTCGGCGAGACGATGGCGGTCACGTTCGTGCTCGGCAACGCGCACCGGCTCTCCGCCTCGCTGCTCGAGCCTGGCAACTCGATCGCGGCGACAATCGCCAACGAATTCACCGAAGCCGATTCGGACATCTACCGCTCCTCGCTGATCGCGCTCGGCTTCCTGCTGTTCATCGTGACCTTCATCGTGCTGTCGTTCGCCAAGCTGATGCTGAACCGCCTGTCGAAGCAGGAGGGCGCGAAATGAGCGACGTTTCCGAACGCCTGTACCGCCGCCGCCGCCTCGTCAATGCGTGGAATCTCTTCGCCTCGGGTGCGTGCGCGTTGTTCGGCCTGTTCTGGCTGGTGTGGATCCTGTGGACGACGCTGAAGACCGGCCTCGCGGCGATGAAGCCCGGCCTCTTCTACGAGATGACGCCGCCGCCGGGCTCAGACGGCGGTCTCGCCAATGCGCTTTTCGGCAGCCTGGTCATGAGTCTTTTCGCGATCCTGATCGGCACGCCGATCGGCATCGCGGCCGGCACCTATCTCGCCGAGTTCGCCAAGAAGAAGGCGATCGGCGAGGCGATCCGCTTCGTCAACGACATCCTGCTCTCGGCGCCGTCGATCGTGCTCGGCCTCTTCGTCTACACGCTCGTCGTGCGCCAGACCGGGCACTTCTCCGGCTACGCCGGCGCGCTCGCGCTCGCGCTGATCGTGCTGCCGGTCGTCGTGCGCACGACCGACGAAATGCTGCAGCTCGTGCCGAGCCAGATGCGCGAGGCGGCGCTCTCGCTCGGCGTTCCGCAGTGGAAGGTGACGATGCAGGTGCTCTACCGCTCTGCGCTGCCGGGCATCATGACCGGCGTGCTGCTCGCGCTGGCGCGCATCAGCGGCGAGACCGCGCCGCTCCTCTTCACCGCGCTCAACAACCAGTACTGGACCAACGATCTCAACGCGCCGATGGCGAGCGTGCCGGTCGTGATCTTCCAGTACGCGATGAGCCCCTACGATTCCTGGCACGCGCTGGCCTGGGCCGGCGCGTTCGTCGTCACCATCTTCGTGCTGTTGCTGAGCGTTCTCTCGCGCGCGATTCTCCTGCGCAACAAGGTAAGCAATGACTAAACTCGCCACGCTGCCATTTCGGCACACGGATGTGCCGACGCATCGAGCACGCCAGTGCTCGATGCGGCAAACGTGGCGCGGCTCCGCCGCGATCGTTTGCCCTGCGAACCGCGGCAGGATGCCCGGTTTCGCAGGCATTAGGAAAACTACCAATGACTGAAGCCCAACTCGCCCTTTCGACACCCGGTGTGTCTTCCGCGGCCGCCACGACGCCGGTCGCGGCCGAATCGCCGAAGATGGCCGCGCGCAAGCTCGACTTCTACTACAACGGCTTCCACGCGCTGAAGGACGTCAGCCTCGACATCGCCGAGAAGCGCGTCACCGCTCTGATCGGTCCGTCCGGCTGCGGCAAGTCGACGCTGCTGCGTATCTTCAACCGCATCTACTCGATCTATCCCAAGCTCGAGGCGAAGGGCGAGGTCATGCTCGACGGCGAGAACATCCTCGACGCCAAGTACCCGCTGAATCGCCTGCGCTCGAAGGTCGGCATGGTGTTCCAGAAGCCGGTGCCGTTCCCGATGTCGATCTACGACAACATCGCCTACGGCATCCGCCACTACGAGAAGCTCTCGCGCGCCGACATGGACAACCGCGTCGAGGAAGCGCTGCGCCAGGGCGCGCTCTGGGAGGAAGCCAAGGACAAGCTGAAGCAGAGCGCGCTCGGCCTCTCCGGCGGCCAGCAGCAGCGCCTTTGCATCGCGCGCGCGGTCGCGCTCAAGCCCGAGGTGATCCTGCTCGACGAGCCGACCAGCGCGCTCGACCCGATCGCGACCGGCAAGATCGAGCAGCTCGTCGCCGAGCTCAAGGACCGCTACACGATCGCGATCGTGACGCATAACATGCAGCAGGCGGCGCGCGTTTCGGATTTCACGGCATTCATGTATCTCGGCGAGCTGATCGAGTTCGGCCCGACGGAGATCCTGTTCACGAAGCCGACCAAGAAGCAGACCGAGGATTACATCACCGGCCGATTCGGCTGATTTTTCTTCCCCTCTCCCGCTCGCGGGAAAGGGCAGGGTGAGGGCAAGCTCGCGAAAGCCTTCCCTCACCGCCCTTCGGGCGGCCTCTCCCGCGCAGCGGGAGAGGCGAAAAACAAAGAGGCACTGACGGAATGAACGCAAGCCCCAGCAGCAGCGACCACATCGTCAAGAGCTACGACGACGAGCTGAAGCGCCTCACCGGCGAGATCCAGCGCATGGGCGAGATCGCCCTCGCCCAGCTCGACGCGGCGATCGACGCCGTCATGGAGCGCGACAGCGAGACCGCGTTGAAGATCGTGCAGAGCGACAGCTCGATCGACGCGCTCGAGCAGGAAGTCAGCCACGACGTCGTGCGGCTCCTCGCGCTGCGCCAGCCCATGGCGCGCGATTTGCGCGAGGTCGTCGCGGCGCTGCGCATCGCGGCCGACGTCGAGCGCATCGGCGACTATGCCGCCAACGTCGCCAAGCGCTCGATCGTGCTGAACCAGTCGGCGCCGGTGCAGCTCACCTACGCGCTGCCGCGGCTGGCGCGGATCGCCGAAGGGCTCGTGCGCGACGTGCTCGCCGCGTACCACGACAACGACGCCGACCGCGCGCTAGCCGCATGGGCCCGCGACGAGGAGCTCGACGAGCAGTACACGGGCCTGTTTCGCGAGCTTCTGACCTACATGATGGAAGACCCGCGCAACATCACGCCGTGCACGCATCTTCTCTTCATGGCGAAGAACCTCGAGCGCATCGGCGACCACGCGACGAACATCGCCGAGAACGTGTACTTCCTCGTGCACGGCCACCAGATCGCGCAGGTCCGCCGCAAGGGCGACACGTCGGCGTCAGCGACGGCGGCGACACCGTCGTGACTCATGCGACCGCGGGCGCGGTCTTCGGCGCGACCCTGTCGCGGAGCTGCAGCAGCGGCCGCTCGTACAGCCGATAGACCAGCGCCGCGAGCGCGATCGCCATCGCAGCATAGGCGAGCGCCTGTGCGAGGCACTCGAGCGGCGTCCCGCCTTTCCAGCCGAACGTGCCGAGCAGCAGGCGCAGCAGCCCGAGGTGCGAGACGTAGAGCGCGTACGACCACAGCGCCATCTTCGTCACCGCAAGCTCGGCGAAACGCGGCAATCCGCTTCGCTTCCACTGCGCGGCAATCGGCAGGAACGCCGCGAACGACAGCGGGACCAGGTTGAACAGGAACGTGCGCGCGAAGAAGCTCGTGTCGCGCGGCCACGCGAGGCAGACCCAGACGCAGAACGCGGTGCCGACAAGGCCCGCGACCGCGATCGCCGCCGTCGTGCGAAAGCTCATCGGGAATTTGCGGTAGATCACGATCGCGAGGACGCCGTACGCGATCGCGTCGAGCCGCACGAGCGTGACCTTGCGCACGCCCGCATCCCAATCGGGATTGCCGTGCAGCACATAGCCGACGCGGATCGCCGTGAAGACGAGAATGCCGAGCACGATCAGCGGAATCGGTCGCATCCATCGTCCGAGCCGTCCCTGCGCTAGCACGATCAGGAGCGGCGCGACGAGATAGAAGATCTCCTCGATGGCGAGGCTCCACGACTCGGGATAGAACGGCGGGTTCGGCCATGCGAAGTTCTGCGCGAACACCGCGTAGCTCCACGCGTGCGGCCACGCGCCGGTCGCATAGCGCTCGAGCGCGAGATTCAGCACGAGGAACAGATAGTAGTTCGGCAGCGTGCGCAGCCAGCGCCGGATCCAGAACTGGCGCACGTCGAGATCGCCGGCCTCGGCCTGCTCGGCGAGAATGCCGCCGATCAGGAATCCGCTCAGCACGAAGAAGAGCTCGACGCCGAGCTGACCCGGCAGCCACCACGGCTCGAACACGGAAAGATCGTGCACGACCGGCACGAACAGGAAGCTCGCGTGCGTGAACAGGACCATCGCCACGGCAAGCGCGCGGATCAGGTCGAGGCCGAAGACGTGGCCGCGGGTCATCGCGGAAAGGCTTGAATCATGAGGGACGCGGCGCAATCTCGACGCAGCATCGCGACGTAACGCCGCGATTTTCCTGAATATTGTACACTTGGCTCCGCTCGACCGCAGACTCCGATCCGCCATGCAGTACGTCCACGACGCTCTTCTCACGAGCTGGAGCCAGTTCCAGCTTATCTGCGTCGTCTACATCGTCGGCCTCGCGATCGAGTCGCTGCGTCCCGCCGAGACGGGGCAGCCGCTGAAGCACATCGGCTTCAATCTGATCTATACGGCGTTGTTCCTGCTCGCGACGAATTTCCTCGTGCCGCCGCTGCAGGCGCTGACGAAACCGTGGATCGATGGTTGGGGTCTGGCGATTCCCGTCGCGTTTCCCGACAGTTTCCTCGGCCAGGTCGCTCAGACGCTGGTGTTTCTCTTCATCATGGATTTCTTCTACTACTGGTTCCACCGCTCGCAGCACGTGTTCTCGGCGCTGTGGGCGCAGCACAAGATCCACCACTCGGAGTTCTCGCTCAACGTCACGACCGGCAATCGCCATCACTGGCTCGAAGAACCGCTGCGCGTATTCACGCTGTGGCTGCCGATCGGCCTCATCTTCCAGCAGAAGCCGGTGACGATCGCGTGGCTATGGTCCGCGTTCCTGCTCTGGGGCTACTTCATCCACATGAATCTGCGACTCCCGCTCGGGCCGCTGACGCCGGTATTCGGCGGCCCGCAGGTGCATCGCATCCATCATTCGAATCTTCCCGAGCATCGCGACAAGAACTTCGCGGCGTTCTTTCCGATCTTCGACATCGTCTTCGGCACGTACGTGAAACCCGGACGCGACACCTATCCGACCACCGGCTTGCACGACGGCGAGGACCTCAACGGCCTCGTGCGCGCGAGCATCGCGCCGTTCAAGGTCTGGAAACGACAGATCGGCGAGCGGCTTACCTCGCGCAGCGACGCGGGCCGCATCGCGCGCTAGTCAGCAAGTTCGCTCGCCCGCTCGCGCTGTTTCCCCTCTCCCGCTTGCGGGAGAGGGTTGGGGTGAGGGCAATCTGGCAAAACGCTTCGCTCCGACTTCCCTCACCCGCCGCGCAGTGCGCGTCGGCCTCTCCCGTGAGCGGGAGAGGCGAAAATCACGCGCGCTGACGCAACGCCTCAAAAAGTGCAATTCCGGTCGCAACCGATACGTTGAGACTCTCGACCCCGCCACGCATCGGAATCTTCGCCAGAAAATCGCACGCCTCGCGCGTCAGCCGGCGCATGCCCTCGCCTTCGCTCCCGAGCACGATCGCCATCGGCCCCTTGAAGTCGATCGCATACAGCGACGTCTCGACATCGCCGACGAGCCCCGCGAGCCACACGCCGGCGTCCTTCAGCGCCTGCAGCGCCCGCGCGAGATTCGTCGCCATGACCAGCGGCACGCGATCGGCCGCGCCGGCCGACGCGCGGCGTACGGTCGGCGTGATGCCGACGGCGCGATCCTTCGGCACGATCACCGCCGTAACGCCGGCCGCTTCCGCGCTGCGCAGGCACGCGCCGAGGTTGTGCGGATCGGTGACGCCGTCGAGCACGAGGAACAACGCGCCCTGCCCGGCCGCTTCGGCGAGCTTGGGCAATTCCGATTCCGCGACCGGCGCCGGCGCGTTGTAGCGTGCGACGATGCCTTGATGGCGCGCACCGCCGGTCATGCGGTCCAGCGCCGCGCGATCGCGCGCGTGCGGCTTGATGCCGAGGTCTCGCGCGCGCTCGGCGAGCTCCTTCACGCGCGGGTTGTGCACGCCGCTCTCGACGTAGAGCTCGACGAGGTTGTCGACGTCGTAGTTCAGCGCGGCCTCGACCGCGTGGATGCCGATCAGGAGATCCTGGCTCATCGGCGCCGCCGCTCCGTTTCCGCAGGCACGAGCCGGAAATCGATCTTGCGGTCCTCGAGGCTCGCGCGCAGCACCTGCACGCGCACCGGATCGCCGAGCCGGAACCTGAGCCCGCGGCGCTCGCCAGTGAGGAGATGGCGCACCGCGTCGAAGTGGTAGTAGTCGTTCGGGAGCTGCGTGATGTGCACGAGACCGGTGATCTTCGACTCGACGAGCTCGACGAAGAGCCCGAACGACGTCACCCCGGAGACGATGCCCGCGAACTCGCTGCCGACGTGCTTCTCCATCCACGCGCACTTGTAGCGTTCATCGACGTCGCGCTCCGCTTCGTCGGCGCGGCGCTCGTTCTGCGAGCAGTGCACGCACATGCCGGCCATGTCGCTCGGGCTGTACGCGTAATCGGCCGGCTTCCCGCCGCCGAGCGCGTAGCGGATCGCGCGGTGCACGAGAAGATCGGGATAGCGCCGGATCGGCGACGTGAAATGCGTGTACGTCGAGAGCGCAAGGCCGAAATGCCCGGGATCGCCCGGCTGATAGACCGCAAGGCTCTGCGAGCGCAGCAGCACGGATTCGATCAGGCTCGCATCGGGGCGTTTTCGCACCTTCTTGAGCAGCGCGGAGAAATCGGCCGGCGTCACCCGGTCGACCGGCGGAAGCTGCAGATGGAATTCCTTGAGGAACTCGAGCAAATCGTCGTACTTCGACGCCGGCGGCGGCGCGTGCACGCGATACGGCGCCGGGACGCGGCGCTTGTGCAGGAACTTCGCCGCCTCGACGTTCGCCGCGATCATGCACTCCTCGATGAGCTTATGCGCGTCGTTGCGCTGGTACGCGCCGAGCTGCACGACTTCGCCCGACGGCGCGAGCCGGAACTCGACCTCGGTGCTCTCGAAATCGATCGCGCCGCGGCGCTGGCGCGCCTTCGCCAGCACCTTGTAAAGCTGGTACAGGTGCTTCAACTGGCCCAGCACGTCGGCGAGCTCCTCGCACGCGTCGGCGTTCTTCTCGCCGATCGCCTGCCAGACGCGCGTGTAGGTCAGGCGCGCGTGCGAGCGCATCACCGCCGGATAGAACTTCGAGCGCGTGACCTCGCCGTCGCGGTCGATCTGCATGTCGCAGACCATGCAAAGCCGCTCGACCTTCGGATTCAGCGAGCAGATGCCGTTCGACAGCGTCTCCGGCAGCATCGGCACGACGAAGCCCGGGAAGTAGACCGACGTCGCGCGGTTGTAGGCTTCCGCATCGAGCGCGCTGCCGGGTTTCACGTAATGCGAGACGTCGGCGATCGCGACGACGAGACGGAATCCGTTCGCGTTCGGCTCCGCGTAGACCGCGTCGTCGAAATCGCGCGCGTCGGCGCCGTCGATCGTCACCAGCGGCAGCGCGCGCAGATCGACGCGACCGCCGATCTCGGCCGGCGACACCTCCGGCGCGACATCGGCCGCTTCGCGCAGCGTCGCGGCCGGCCATTCGTTCGGAAGGCCATGACTCGCGATCGCCATCTCGACGACGAGCGAAGGCGTCAGCCGTTCGCCGAGCACCGTGAGCACGCGGCCCATCGGCCCGCGATATGCTGTCGGCTGGTCGGTGATCTCGACGACGACGATCTGACCCGAGCGCGCGCCGCGATCCTTGCCGGGCGCGATCAGCACGTCCTGGTGCAGGCGGCGGTCGTCGGGCGTCACCAGCACGAGGCCGTTCTGCTCGACGACGCGTCCGACGAGCCGCGGCGAGCGCCGCTCGAGAACCTCGACGATCGCACCTTGCCGGCGGCCGCGCCGGTCGACGCCGACGACGCTCGCCAGCACGCGATCGCCGTGCAGCACCTTGCGCATCTCGGCCGGCGACAGATAGAGATCGTCGCCGCCGCCGTCGGGACGCAGGAATCCGTAGCCTTCCGCGTTGGCGATCACGGCGCCCGGAATCAGATCGAGCTTGCTGGCGACGCCGTATCCGCCGCGGCGGTTCTGGATGAGCTGGCCATCGCGCAGCATCGCCGCGAGACGCTTGGTCAGCGCATCGAAGTCGGGCGCGGCCGAAAGACCGAGCTCCGCCGCGATCGTTTCGGCCTTCATCAGTTGGCCGTGCTTCTCGAGGAACGCGAGGAGCGCTTCGCGACTCGGGATCGGTCGTTCGTAGCGGCGCGCTTCGCGCTCGGCGTGCGGGTCGTCGAAACCCGCCGGGGGCGCGGCGGATTTCGATGCGCGATCGGGCGTCGGACGCGGCTTCGGCGCGCGAGCCCGGCTTCCCGGTCCGCGCTTGCGCGGCGCATCGCCGGCGCGCGGGCGCGATGTCTTTCTTCGTTTCAAAGGCAGGCTTCCGGTGGGGTGCGCCAGCGTCGCCGAGCCCCCGTGCGATTGCAAGTCGTTGCGTTGACAAGGCCCGGCGGGCGCCAGTATCGTTCGCGCCCCGAAAGGATGCCGTTGGCATCCGCACCTGCCCAGGTGGCGGAATTGGTAGACGCACTAGTTTCAGGTACTAGCGGGTAAAACCGTGGAGGTTCGAGTCCTCTCCTGGGCACCATCGACTTGTTCGCCCTTCTTCGTCGGAATCCGCTGACGTTCACGAAACCACGCTCGCGTGCGGCCGCTACGCCCGCTACGACCGCTCCTGTCTCGCGTTGACTGATGCACGACTCTTCGGCGCCGCTTAAGAGCGCTTGAGCCGCTGCCGCGCCAGACCTTCCATCGTTCTCAAGATTGAACCCCGAACATACTCTCGGAAGTCAGACGGGGAAGCCGCTTCGAGTTGATTGGCCCGATCCGCATATGCGGGCCAGAAATCCTGATCATCAGGATACTGGTGAGACAGCGCCTGTATCGAATTACGAAACCCCTCAAGGGCCGCCAAGGTCTCGTGGTGCGTCATGCGGCTATCCTCCCTACGACTGCGCGTCTCCTAGGTCGAGAGTCAAGGTAGAGGCGAAATTTCGAATGATCATGCAACGGCGGGAGCGCGTCTTGCGATCGTTCCAGCATGGATTCAGCTAGAGCGGCGATGTCGTGTTCGCTGCGGCTCTGTATCGAGCTGGAATTCGCGCGCCGCGAATCTGTGTCTTCACCATCCGTCCATTGTGCCGACTCAGGATAGTGCTGAACCCTGGGTTCGCATTATTGGCATGATTGCGACTACTGGTCGTTCGGTGTATCCCGAACCTCGGCGTTCGCGGCTTCGTTGACGTTATTCGCAGCAGGGTTCGAGCAGCGCTTCTTCATCGCAGCGTCAAGCGCGGAGCCAAAGTCCCCCTCCTGCGAATCCGGCCAAGGCATTCCCGCGACCGGCCGGAGTTGCAACCTGGCGCCTTCGTAGCAGACTATGACGAGGCAGGTGTTCTGGGACGGCGATATGGATCGTTCTGGCGACACAACAGTCGACGTCGCTCTCTCTGCAACGCCTAGCGAATGCCGTGGCATGGGCTGGCCTGCTCAATCGCCAGCGCGGCGAAACGTACCGCCATACCTCATTGTCGTTGTCGCATTCGCTCTGATGGCGCTCTCTGCGTCATCGTACTGCGAAACGGACGGCGGACTTCCGCTGTCGCTGATGAGCCACAAGACGTGGACAGCACGCGATGGCGCGCCGCAAGGTGTGCGTGTGCTGGCGCAGGGGTCGGACGGCACCCTCTGGGTCGGAGCCGATGGCGGGCTTTTCAACTTCGATGGGATCGCGTTCCGTGCGTTTCAGCCGCCGCCGGGTCAGTCCAATCTGCCTGCGGGATCGATCTTCGCCATGCACGTTGCGCGAGATGGCGCAGTATGGGTGGGCACGTTTCAGGGCGTGTTCCGCATCGCGCCGGAACGCGTCACGGGCTATCAGAAGGTCGACGGGAAGTCCACGAGCACCGTGAACTTTCTGGCGGAGGCTGCCGATGGCAGCGTCTGGGGCTCAGGTCAGGCGCTGCTATTCCGCATCGATCCGGATGGAGTCAGCCACGCGGAATCCTCACCGGTGCCGCTGGCCGAAGGTGCGATCGGCGGTCTCTTCATCGATTCGCGCAACACGCTCTGGATTTCCCAGAACCACCGTCTTTACCGGCGGCCGCTCGCTCAGTCGACATATTTTCCGACCGACATCGCGGTCGATCTCACCTGGCAGTATGCCGAGACGCGCGACGGCAGCATCTGGATCACCGACATCGACACCACAGCCAATGTCGGTCGGCATCAGCGCATCGACCCCTCGGGCAAGCTCGTTGGACGCGTGCGGGATTCGGTCATGGCGTTCAGCATCCTGCCGGCGGACGACGGATCATTGCTGATCGGCACGCAGGGGCAGGGCCTTCAGTGGTTTCGCGAGAAGGACACCCGCCTCGAAGGCGATTCCGAGGCGAAGCCGACACCGGAGATCTTCACGCTCGCCGATGGGCTCTCGGCGACGGAGACGCGCGCGCTCATGATCGACGCGGACGGCAGTATTTGGGCGGGCGGCCGTCGCGGTCTCGACCGCTTCCGGCACGCGCAGTTGACGCCGTTTCTGCCCGAAGGCGGAAAGCAGGGCGACGATGGCTGGTCGGTCTGCGCGAGTCGCGACGGCGATGTCTGGGTCTCCTACGTAATGGGCCTCTATAAGGTCACCGGCGGCCAGCCAAAGACGATCCCAGATATGTTCGGCTCGTATCTTTACTGCGGGCGCGGCGGCGATACGTGGATGATCAATAGTCGAGGCATCTGGGACCTGCGAGCGATGTCGACGGAACCGTCCACGATTCCGGGCGTCATCCGCTACGGCTACAAGCAAGTAGTCTCGACGGCGGACGGAACGCTCTACGCATTCGCGAATATCCCGGCGGCGGCAGCGGGCATTTGGAAGTTCAGGGATGGCCAATGGACGCATCTCACAACCGGGCGACCGCCCCTTTACGAGTACGTGGATTCGCACGATCGGCTGTGGACCGGCTCGCACGATGGAATCGTCGCGCTGCCACTTGAGAAGCGCGAGTTTTCTTCCGGTAATCCGGGGCTCGACAATGTCTATGCGATCCTCGAAACGCCGCTAGGGATTTTTGCCGCAGGCGGCAATGGGCTAGCAGTATTTCGCGACACGCATTTCGAAATGCTGACTTTCGCCGATGCGCAAGCGGTCCGCGGCACCGGCAGCATTATCGATTCGATCGATCGCGACCTTTGGCTCAATGCATCACGCGGCATCGTGCACCTCACCCATAGCGAGCTCGAGAAAGGGCTCAGCGACCCACGCTACGCGATGAAGACTGAACTCGTTACCGAGGGCGAGTTCGTAGGGCCCGTAAGTCTTCTTTATAAGTCGACGGCCGCTCGGGATGCCCGCGGCCGCCTCTGGTTCGCGACGCTTAACGGCGTGTTCCATTTCGATCCCGCGCACCTCGCACCCGAAACGCATCCGCCGATTGTTTCGATACGCTCGGTCAGCGCCGACGGAGCGCCGGTTCAGGTCGGCACCGCAATTCCTGCGAATCCGCAGACGGTGGAGATCCAGTACCTGGGCGTAAACCTGACGGCGCCAGAGCGCGTGGTCTATCAGTACAGACTCGAAGGCCTCGAGAACGGCTGGCAGGAGGCAGGTCATCGAACCGAGGCCATCTACACGCAGCTCGCGCCGGGCAGATATACCTTCCATGTCCGGGCCTCCAACGGAAATGGCGAGTGGACGGCGCCGGTCTCGACAGCGCCCTTCAGCGTCGTGCCGGCCGCCTATCAGACCATCTGGTTCCGGCTCGCAGCCGCGGTTGCCGCAGTTCTGCTGCTGCTCGGCGCTTTTGTGCTACGCCTCCGCGCGGTGGCGCGCGGCATCAACGCGCGCGCCGAAGCGCGCACTGAGGAGCGCATCCGCATCGCGCGCGACCTGCACGACACTCTGCTGCAAGGTGTGCAGGGACTGCTCCTCAACGTGCATGTCGCGGCCCGAGCCGCCGATCACGGCGAGTCCAAGCGCGCGCTCGAGCGCGCATTGACTACCGCCGACCGTATCATCATCGAAGGCCGTGATCGTCTCAGCAGCCTGCGCGCCGATCGAGTGACCGACGCCGAGCTCGTAAGCGCGATCGAGAATGTCGGGCGCGATCTCTGCGCGGATCACGAGATACGTTTCCGCGTCACGCGCCGCGGCAAAGATGCGACGCTCGAGGCGCACGTCGGCGATGAGATCTTCTCGATCGCCCGCGAAGCATTGACTAACGCGTTCCGTCACGGCGAGGCGACAGAAATCGCAGCGGAGCTCGCATACGATGCACGATTCTTCCGTTTCTCGTGCACCGACAACGGCCGCGGGTTCGACACGAACACGGGAGAGAAAGGAGGACATTTCGGACTCAGAGGCATGGCGGAGCGCGCACACCGGCTCGGCGGTGCGTTTTCATGCGAGAGCACGCAGGCGTTAGGCACACGCGTCGACATCGTCATACCCGCATATCGCGCCTACCGTCACTCCTCACGGAAATTATTTCACCTGGGACGCGCGCTCTCACTTCTATTTGTCCGTCATCGAGCGAGTCATGAATAGGTGCCTAGGACGTGCTCGCATCCCTTTCCTCTGCTTGAGCAGGCGAATTGCCGACGCGGCCGACGTGCCTCAGCCGCTCAGGAGCCGCGGTTGACCTACTATGCGGTTCCGAAGGCGGTGGGGTCGCGCCGAAGAACGATTCGCCTCAGCCAATAACGTAGATGGCCCGCGCAGGCTGCTTTTTTGCATAAGCGGAAATGCCTCGGCGTACCTCTCAGTTCGGCACGCAAGAGTACGCGACGCCGATGATGTACCCGTGCGGACCGCTCACTCGCGAGATTGTCTGGAAGGGGTGCATCGCCCAGCCGCACTCGGGCATCTGCGGCGTGCTGATGCCGCCATGCTGCATCCCGCCGTCGAAGTGATCGCCGTTGTGGTGCGGGAAGCCGGAGTTGTTTTGATTGAGCGGCGAGTCGCCATTGGCAGATGGGTAGTAGTTGTCGTCGATGTCGAGGATGCCATCGAAGACGAAGCTCAACGTGCCGTTTGCTGAGCGGTTGATGTCCAGCTCGATACGGTCGTTCCAGGGCGGAACGTACCAAGTGAAATGGGTGGACGTGCTGCGATCCCAGCTCAGACCGAACTCGACGCCGATTTCCTCCCCGAAGATCTCGCCCACGTCGACGCTTGCAACACTCCAGTCGAAGATTTCATCGCCGAGTCCGGATGACAGCGCATTCGCAGTGTCGCGGTTGCTGAGCTGCGACCTGAGATCTGCCCAGAAGCGTATGTAGGAACGCTGCGGATAGTCGAATGCGATGTAGCGCAAGTCATAGGGCTGCCCCGTGACCGTGTCGATCGGCAAGGGCGACGACCGCGTCGCTTTGCCAGTATTCGCGAGCGTCTGGTTGACCTGGTAGGTGTGGTAGAGCGCGTCAAACGTCGCCTGCACTTCAGTGTCAACCGGCGTCATCTCGTCCGCAGCCTTGAATGATCCGCAGTCCGTGCCCGGCCCGCTGCTGCCGGCGCGGGGATCGCTGTTGCGATCTGCCTGTTGCTGTCCCGCAGATCCTTTCAGGCCACCGCCGATCGGGCGACAGCTGGAGTCCATGTAGACCTCGTACTTGCGAATGATGTGGTGCGGAAGGTCGTATACGAAGTTGATGCCGATCGGCATCGAGTTCTTCGCCATCGTCTGCATCTGGGTCGCCGTGCAGTTCGCACAGCTCTTCACCTGAAGCAACTGCAGCGCGTGGGCTGTCGAAGCCACGCCAACAGCCAACAGCACAAATGCAAATCGCGAGATCACCTCCATGTGGAAGACTCCCCTTCTTATTGTTGGTCGCACCCCCTAAGTACGACCATAAGGGCAATAGGGTGACAAAGCGCACAGTGGAACCGAGAGTTCCCCTGTCATTTCTTGCAGGTGATTTGTAAAGATGACGGTGGGAGCGCTCGGAGGGGTGTAGGAGATTTCCTCCGAAGCATTCCTCTTCATAGATGGGAATTGGCCTCGGTATCTCACTATGTCCCGCCTGATCGCGGAATATCCCGGTTTGCGGGTATGCGTCGGGTAAGTCGATGTCAGCTACTCCGATATCGGCATGCTGTTCAACCGCTTAGGCGCCGAACCGAACGCCTCTCCCGGCACCATCGCCGACTGCGGGCGTCTAGCGAAACTTCACGACGATGTTGCTGCCCGGCCATTCCGGCGCGACCGCAGCACGCTCATCGGCGCGCCATGGCTTCGATCCAAGCGCGGCCACATCGTCGTACCGGCCAAGCTCGGTCATTCCTTCGACCTCGAACGGCATGCCTTCGCAGCGCAGCGGATCCGCGCAATTCGCGACGTGAAGATGCAGATGCGGCCCGGTCGAATCGCCGCTGAAACCGAGTGCGCCGATCGCCTGCCCTTTTTGCACACGCTCACCGACGCGCACGCGCACGCTGCCCCGGCGCAGATGCTCGTAGAACGCGTAGCGCTCCGGAGCGATCTTCAGCACGACGTAGTTGCCGGCCCCGTCGCCTAGCGCATGCGCTACGTTGCCCTTGATCGAGTCGCTCTCGGCCATGCCGTCCCGCACCGAAGCAACCGTTGCGTCGGCACCGGCCAGCACGTCGGTTCCGTAGCCGATCGCATCGGCCGGCCGATCGGGATCGCCGCGCGTGACGGCACCGTTCGCGACGACGCCGACCCAGTCGACGGCGAAGCGACCGGGCAACTTCGCGTTGCCGTCGAGGGCGTAGGTCACTCGCCTGTGACCGCGCGGCCAGCGCGGATCGTGGACCGCAACCCATGGCCCTTGGCGCAGCGGCGGCCCGAGAAGCGGCACCGGCATCGTCTGGACCGTTACCGGCGCCGGCGTCACGGTCCGCGCGATGCCGTCCGATGTCTCGAAATCGATCTCGTGCGCGAGCGCGCGAACGGCGTCGTCGACGGGAAGGCGAAGCTCGATGAACAGGATGGCGCGCTGTCCGGGTTCGATCGTCGCGGGTTCCGGCGAGGCATCCCGGCGTCCCACGGCGGTCAACCTGGCCGACAGCTCGTCGTCTGCAAACGTCGCGAGCACTCGCCCGGGATCGGCATTCAGGACGCGAATCCGCTTCGGCATCAGCGACTCGCCGGAGAAGTTCGTGAGGTGGAGCTCGTAGACGAGGAGCTGCCGTCCTTCGCTACGCACCGGGACCGGTGTCACCGGCACGCTGACATCGAACGACTGCATCGGCGGCGCAGGCGTTCCCGCGACGAGACGACCGAAGCCCCACAGCACGATGAAGCTGAACCACCCTGCGGGACGCATTCCCGTTCACCCGGCCGAGTCGGCGCGATTCTGGCGCAGTCGTTGGCCGCCGGGTACGACGAATTTCTTCCGTAACGGCACTTGAACGCAGGGCGTTCGCGCCGCGGCGGAGGCTCCGCGGTCGTGCGATGATCCGCCCGCTAAGCCGGACCGGTCCCGAGGCCGGCGGCGCTGTTGCTTTCACGCCACACTGTGCGCTGACCGGTCTGGTATGGGCGCGGGAGGCCCCGATCCTTGATTCGCGGCCCGACCCCCGCCATGCTGGCCCCCGCATTAGCCCTCAAAGAAAGGACCGACCCATGACCAAACTCGACAAGCCCCTGCGTCGCGAGATCGCCATCGGCGATCAGGCCTACACGCTCACGATCGATCCTGACGGTCTCAAGCTCGTGCCGAAGGGCCATCGCAACGGGGTCTCGATTTCCTGGAAGGACCTCGTGAGCGGCGACGCCGCGATCGCCTCCGCGCTGCAGGCGTCGGCGCACTGAGCTTTCCGCGCGCCGCGCGGCGCGCGTGCCTGTCCGCGCATGGCTGCCTACGCGGCGCCATGCGCCCGCTTCTCCCGCTCGCTATCGATACCGTCGTCGGCCGTCCGGGTCACTCGGACGGCACGGCGCCGCTCGTGCCCGTGACGCGCCAGACGCGGTTGCCGACGTCGTCGGCGACGAGCAGCGCGCCGCCCTTGTCGACGGCGACGCCGACCGGGCGGCCCATCGCCTCGCCCTTGTCATTGACGAAGCCCGTGAGGATCTCCTCGGGCTTGCCGGTGGCCTTGCCGCCCTCGAACGGCACGAAGATCACGCGATAGCCGCTGAACGGCTTGCGGTTCCAGGAGCCGTGCTGTCCCACGAACGCGCCGCCGCGGTACTTCGAGGGCAGTCCGTCGCCTTCGTAGAACGTCAGGCCGAGCGAGGCCGTGTGCGAGCCGACCGCGTAGTCGGGCACGAGCGCACTCGCGACGAGATCCGGGCGCGGCGGCTCCACGCGCGTATCGACATGCTGGCCGTAATAGCTGTACGGCCATCCGTAGAAGCCGCCTTCGCGCACGGACGTGATGTAGTCCGGCACGAGATCGTTGCCGAGCTCGTCGCGCTCGTTGACCGCGGTCCAGAGCGCGCCCGTTTCGGGCTGCCAGTCCATGCCGTTCGGATTGCGCAAGCCCGCCGCGAAGATGCGCTTGCCGCCCGTCGCGGGATCGATCTCGAGGATCGCCGCGCGGCTCTCTTCCTTGTCGATGCCGTTCTCGGCGACGTTGCTGTTCGAGCCGACCGTCACGTAGAGCCTGCGGCCGTCGCGGCTTGCGATCACGTTCTTCGTCCAGTGGTGATTGAGCGGGCCTGCGGGAAGATCGGCGACCTTCGTGCCGGACCCGCGCAGGGTGGTGTCGCCCGCGTGATACGTGAAGCGGAGCAGCGCATCGGTGTCGGCGACGTAGAACGCATCGCCGACGAGCGCCATGCCGAACGGCGAATTCAGACCCGAAACGAAGACCGTGCGCGTCTCGGCGACGCCGTCGCGATCCGCGTCGCGCAGCAGCGTGATGCGATTGGCGCTCGGCGCGCCCGATCCCGCCTTGCGCATGAGCTTCTTCATGACCCAGTTGCGAACGCCCTTGCGATCCTCCGGCCGCTGCGGCCCGTCGGTCTCGGCGACGAGCACGTCGCCGTTCGGCAGCACATACAGCCAGCGCGGATGCTCGAGGCCGTCGGCGAACGGCGCGACCGCGAGACCGTCGGTCACCACGGGTTTCCTGCCGGCGGGCCAGCCCTTTGCCGTCGCGACATGCACCGCCGGCACGAGTCGCGCCGACTGCGGTGGCGGAAGCTCGGGCGCCGTGCCGCTGCCGGCGTTGATGTCGAGTGCCGTTCTCTGCAGCGCGCAGCCGACGATCGCACAGGATGCCGCGGCGGCGATGAGCGTTCGAGCCGTGATCGCATTCGTTCGCATGGCGCAATCCCCGGATGTCGTCGCAAGGTCGAAGACCGTTGCGGCGAACCTGCACCGCGCGCGGTGGCCGGGAAATGAACGCGCGAAACGGCGTTTATCGGCGCGATATATCACTGAACGGTGAAGAACCGGCCGTGGCATGGAATCTGCAGAATTCCGCCCGGGGAAGGCGCGCGGAAAGCACCGGCGAGTAGCCGGCTCGGCACGCGATCTCCGCAAAGGTTGCACGCGACGGGTTCTAGCGCGCGGTTTCTGCCGCAGGTTGTCAGCTATCGACGCACCGGACCCGACCTTGGACGACGCCACCGACTTCGGAACCTGTCATGCACCGCTCGATACTGCTGGTCCTCATCGCCGCTCTCGGCCTGCCTTCGCTGTCCGGCGCGGCGCCCATCTATCGCTGCGCGGCACCGGGCGGCGGGACGGTCTTCAGCCAGGTTCCCTGCGGAAACGATGCGGCCAAGGTGGCGGGCTCGACGTCGAAGCAGGCCAGCGCGCCGGGCGCGGACGCAGCCAGCGACAAGGCCGCGCTCGCCGAGATCGACGGCAAATGCGACGCGCAATCGAAGCGGATCGTCGACGGATACAGCTCGCGCTTCGCCGCGGCGAACGCGAAGATCGCCGACCTTCACAAGAAGGTGGTCGTCAAGGGCGCCCGCGGCGCTGAGAAAGACCCGGAAGTACAGAAACAGATCGCGGCGGTCGAAGCGAACAAGACCGACCTCCTGGGCGCCCAGGACCGCGAGATCTCCGCCGTGCGCGAGCAGTGCCGGATGGATCGCAACTCGGAGTTGAAGCGTCAGTCCGACCGCGATTCTTCGCGCTCGGTCGCCAGGCGCTGAGCCTGCAGCGGTTGCCGGCGGGCCGGTTTTCACGCCGATCCGCCGCGGGACGTCGGTCGGCCGGATGCCCCTCCTTCAAAAAACCCTTGAAAAAGGGCTTCTCCGGCTGCCTTTTCGGTCAAAACCCAGCTAGTCTTCGCCTGCGGCGCTGCCCAAAGCAGCCGTGCAAGCCGAACCATTATCAAAAAAACCGCAGGAGACATCTGATCCATGGCAATGAAAAAGAAGGCCGCAGCAAAGTCCGCCAAGAAACCCGCCGCGATGAAGCCGGTGACGCAGGCGTTGTCGAAGTCGGGCCTCGTCAGCCACATCTCGCAGCACACGGGCGTCGACACGAAGAGCACGCGCGCCGTTCTCGAAGCGCTTGAGCAGACGATGCACAGTTCCGTGAGCAAGAAGGGCGCGGGCCTGTTCACGATGCCGGGAATTTTCAAGATGACTGCGACCGCGGTGGCGGCGAAGCCCAAGCGCAAGGGCATCGATCCTTTCACGAAGGAAGAACGCTGGTTCGCCGCGAAGCCGGCAAGCGTCAAGGTCAAGATGCGACCGCTGAAGAAGCTCAAGGACGCAGCGCTCTGAACGATGTTTTTGCGCACCACCGGCCGCACGGCTGGTGGTGCGTATTCCGGAAAGGCCGCGAAAACGCGGCTTTTTTTTGTGCCCGCGACGATGGCCCGCATCGGCGATTTCCTACACGGAGCGACGCGATTTCCCCGCAGCGTCACGCACGCAGGGCGCGCACGCTTGGCGATGTTCGCCGGATGGACGTCATGATTTCCCGCGCAACGTCAACCCGCTTTCCCGTGCGCACGCGCGAATGCCGCGCGCTCGACACGCGCCGCATCGATCACGAGGCACGTCGCATCGTCGCGGTCATCCACGCGTCGAGCAAGCTTCAGCAGCTGCGCAACCGCATCGTCGCGATCGAGCTCGCGCTCGCACGCATCGAGCACCCGCGAGCGGACCCGACATGAGACTGCAGCGCAAGGCCGAGCGGCGGCGCCATGCGCGTCCGCGCGAGCGGCGTCCCGAGCTGACGATCAATCTCGCCGAGCACTGGCAGGTGCGCTGGTGGTGCGAGCACTTCCGGGTGACGCATCGCGAGCTGTTCGATGCGATCGCCGCGGTCGGCGTCTCGGCCGAACGCGTGCGCCGGCGGCTCGGTCGTTGACCTAGGTCGCTCCACCGGAACCGGTCGGCTGCGAGGGCCCCTTGAGCTCGACCGTGTTGCCTTCGGGATCGGACACGTACAGCGAGAAACCCTCGCCTTCCGCGCCGTAGCGCAGGCCCGACGCTTCGACCGGAACGCCGCGCGACGCGAGAAACGCGCGGATCGCGTCGGCATCGAACGGCTCGACGCGCAGGCACACGTGATCCACGTTGTGCCCTTCGCGGCCCGGCGCGGCGCCACCTTGTCGACCCAGCGTGCCGTCGACGCCGATGATGTCGATCAGCGATCGTCCCGCGCGAAGATGCACGAGCCCGATCGCGTCCTGCCGATGATCGATCGTGCAGCCGAGCACGTCGCAGTAGAAGCGGACCAGCCGCTCCGGGTCGATCGCGCGGATGACGACATGGTCGATGTCGCGAGGCCGGATCACGATCCGCTCAGGCAAACGGATCCCTGAGCACGATGTTCGCGTCGCGGTCCGGCCCGGTCGAGACGATCGCGAGCGGGCTGCCGGCGAGCTCCTCGAGCGCGCGCAGGTACGCGCGAGCGGCCGGCGGAAGCTCGTCCCAGTTCGTGATGCCGTGCGTCGATTCCTGCCAGCCTGGGAACTCGAGATAGACCGGCGTGCATTCCGCCCAGCCGGCCGCGTCGAGCGGCGCGTACTCGGTGCGCTTGCCGCGGTACTCGTAGGCGATGCAGATGTTGAGCTTGTCCATCCCGTCGAGCACGTCGAGCTTGGTGATGCAAAGGCCC
>Ga0081540_1000824_pt1 | contig 28336 bp, 31 predicted proteins | sample TabmetS2T1R1_FD_71024 | JGI IMG/M metagenome (GOLD analysis project Ga0081540, IMG submission 71024) | Tabebuia heterophylla rhizosphere microbial communities from the University of Puerto Rico - S2T1R1 | ecosystem: Host-associated > Plants > Roots > Rhizosphere ...
GTGGATCTGGCAGACGATCTCGTTCGTGTCGTACCAGATCTTCAGGCTGCCCGGGGACTTGGCGTGCTTGATCGTGTTGGCCGCCACCTCGCTGACCGCCAGCGTGAGGTCGATGGCGCGGGCATCGGTCAGCCCGGCCTGGATCGCGTACCGGTGCACGACGGCCCGGATCGCGGCCAGGTCAGTGGTGTAGGTGTACGACATCGGATCATCGGGGTCCGGTAGGGGGAGCGGGGGCACGGCACCGTCGCCGTCTGGCCGGTGCACCGGCTGACGGGTGGGCGCCTGTTGTCCCGCAGGTTCGCGCCGCGCGGTCTTGCCATCCCGGGCCATCAGCAGACACGATACACCGGCGCCCGAAACACTTCGCCGGGATGCGGCTGGTTGCGCGGAATGCCGAATCCGCCGGACATTCGACGCTGCGTTCACGTGTATCCGCCGTGGACGGGGTAGACGTAGAAACGTCCCGCGTCCGCAGCTCTTCGGAAGAGCAGGAGCTGCCCGTCCTTCGGAGGTAAAAATGCGAGTCGGAGGACTCGTCGTGCTGATATGGCTGGTCATCGGGGCAATCGCTGCCGGGCAGCGCGGATACTACGGCTCGTCGCCGACTAACTGCGCCCACGCCGGCAACATCATCGCCACGATCGCGGCTGGCCCGCTCAACTACGTAGGCGTGAACCCGAAGATTTCCTGCCATTTGCCCTCCCCGAGCAGCTGAGGCCCGGATGTGCCATTCCCGGAACAAGCTGAGCAAGCCGCTTACGATTCAGGTTGAGCTCCCCTTTCGGTAAATACGACTGAATTCGTCGCGCGCATGCGCAGGACGGGATCAGGTCATTGATTACCGAACGGGCCGTGGTGGCTGCCATGGTGCAGGCCTAACGCGTCCCCGCGGCCGATGCAGCGGCCGCGGGGACGCACCTCGAGACAGGGGTTTCGCATCAGACTCGCCCTTCACGTGGCCGACCGGCTACCCGCCGCCCGGGCCGCTAAACCGAAGTCCCAATCAGCCCGCGGCGCTGGCCGTGCGCTGAGGGGTGGGCTAGGGCCGTGCGCTGGCCGGCCCCGTGGCCCGGCCAGCGACACGGCCTGGCGCGGACCGCGGACACCGCCCTGACCACCGGTCCGGCCAGCCTTCCCGCTACCCCCGCTCGTGGGCTGGAAACACACGGCTGATGTCGGTGTGATCACGGTTGCTGTCCGTCCGGATCTCGTCCGAGCCTGATCTCGACGCTGCGGGGCCCGAGCCGCTCCACGGAGTGCTCCCAGGCGCGGCCCGGCCAGTGGTAGGCAGCGACGCCTTCGGCCGGGCGGTACTCGGCGGTATACAGGGTGCCGAAACCCTCGCCGAACCTGGTGGCGTACAGCGGCGGGCGCAGGCAGGCCGCCACCACGTCGGCCGCGCCGCTGCCCGCGTCGAGGAGCGCTTGCAGGTGGCGCTGCCGCTCGACGGTCTTGATCGCGGCGGCGTACGGCGCCCACTCCACCTGGCCCTGGTGGTTGGTGGCCACGGCCTGGCCGGTGACGTGGGCCGGCCGGTCGGGCGCCAGGTACGCCGTGGCCCGGCTGCCCGCCCGGTCCACCGTCGTGACGTTGTACGACATGTGGACGGGCAGACGGCGCAGCGTTCGCATCGCCTCTTCGGTGGACCCGCAGGTCTCCAGCACGTAGCGGACCACGAGCGGGATCCCGAACCCCTCGCCCACCTGGGGCCGGCCGCCGAAGGCGAGCGAGACGGCGAGGCCGGCATCGTTAACCCCGTCCAGCAGGCCCCACAGGCAGTCGGCCATGCCGAGCACCCGGGGACCGGTGAGCGCCGTCCTGGCCACCACCGCGTCGAACAGCCGGTGATCCCAGTCGTAGTTGCGGATCAACGCCGGGCCGCCCGGCAGGACCGCCGCCTGCGAGCACCCGGTCAGGAAGGGCGGCGGGTTCCACAATGCGAGCATGGCGGCCGCCTCGGAGTTCTCGCCGAGCAGGCCCGCCAGCCGCCGCCAGGCCGGGACGAGTTCGGGCATGTGCTCGTCGAGCCGCGCCCCGGCCTGCCCGGCGGTGGGCCGGGTCCCCGGGCCGTCGCGCCACCACTGCCGGAACGCCGGCCAGGCCGCGGTCAGGTGCCGGCCCAGCTCGTCTTCCTCGACCGCCCGCAAGGTGAGTGAGATTCCTCCCGGAGCGGCCTGTTCCCAGGGCGCGGACGGCCAGGGCGCCGAGGCCCAGTCCGTCGAGGCGACTTTCCTGAGCCAGGAGCGCCAGTCCGTCCAGTCGACCTGCTCCGTCCAGCGCTCCCAGCCGTGATTCGTCACGCTGTCTCCACCCCCGATTCCGTCGAGCGCCGCCTCCTGCCCAGCCGGATGTGGATTAACCGTCATTCGCCGGGTAGCGAGTGAAGCGCTGCCCGGCTGATCCCCGCGTATGACCGGGCCGCGGCGCGGCAGAAAGGCTCACCATGGAGGTGCGGCGGTTCTGGTCGGTTCCTCACGTGGAGCGGCACGGAGCCGAGCTCGCCCTGCTCATCGCCCTCGCCGCCCTGCTTGAGCTAGGCGCCGGAGTCGGCCTGGCCTACGTGGCCGGATTCTCGCAGGTGCGCGCGGTAGTCGGCGACGTGCACTGGGGCTGGCTCGTCGTGCTGGCCGGCGCCCTGGTCGTCTCCTTCGCCGGGTACCTCCTCGCCTACCAGGGAATCTTCCGCGTCGAGGGCGGTCCTAGGCTGCCTCGGCGGCAGATGCACGCGGTGGTGGCCGCGGGCTTCGGCGGGCTGCTGGCGCATGGCTGGGGTGCCCTGGACAAGAAGGCACTGAAGGTGGCGGGGGCGGACGAGCATGACGCCAAGGCGCGGGCCACAGGCCTGGCCGGCCTGGAGCTCGCCGTACTGGCGCTCGGTGGATGCGGCGCCGCGATCGCGGTCCTGGTGTCCGGGCTCGGCGCGCCGCCGCCCGACTTCACCCTGCCCTGGGCGATCATCCCGGTTCCCGCGATGCTGATCGGCTTCTGGGCCGCCGAACGCTACCGGAACAGGTTCCGCGGCCGACCCGGCTGGCGCGGCGCCGTGGGCATCTTCCTCGAGGCGACCCACCTCATCCGCGAGTTGTTCGTCCGCCCCCGGTGGGGATGGGCCATGCTCGGCATGGCGTTGTTCTGGGCTGCGGACGCCTTTGCCCTGTGGGCCGGGCTCGCGGCTTTCGGCACGCGGATGAACGCGGTCACGCTGCTGGCCGGTTACGCCACCGGCATGGTGTTCACCCGCCGGACCGCGCCGCTGGCCGGCGCCGGCATTCTGGCCCTGGCCCTGCCGGTGTGCCTGTGGTACAGCGGCGCGCCGCTTGCCGCCGCGGTGGCCGGCGTGTTCGCTTACCGCATCCTGGTCCTGTGGCTCCCGCTGCCTGTCGCGCTGGCCTCCCTGCCCACCCTGCGGACGATGGGCGAGCGCCGGATCGCCCAGGCCGAGCGCAAGGCGGCGTGAGCTCCGCTAGCCCGGGTCCACCCTCACCTCTCCGCGATGACCCGGCTCACCTCGTCCGGACCGTTGTACTCGCCCTCCGGCATCTCACGCAGCGAGCTCAGTGCCTCCTCGTCGGCCTGGTTGCTCCGGGCCTGATGAATGAGCTGCTGCTTGGTGGCCGGATAGCGGATACCGCGAAGGAACCTGTATACCTTGATGAAGTCGGCCAGCCCCATCGCGAAACTCCTTTCGCCGCCCCGGTGCTCTCCTGGCCCCTCGTTCCCGTGTACCAGCGCGCTTCCCGGATACCGCGGGCTCAAACGGCTCCGCTGACGGCCAATGGTCTCACTGAGACTTGGCGCGCCGCCTCCGGCTGAATCGGCGGACGGTGAAACCTCGCAGCCGTGGACAGGCAGCGCCCCGCTATGGCCTAGACGGCTTCCGTTACAAGCAGTAATCTCGTGTCACGGTTGTCGAGACAGCCGGCCCGGTGCCGAGCTGCTGTCTGTCTCGTCCGCCCCGCGCAGGCCACCTGGTTCCCGGGCGAGATCCGCGTCGCGCGGGAGGTGGGCAAGATGCGTGACAGCCACGATTCCGTCGCGTTGATCAACGGCGTGCCCGTCGTGGCGGCGCCGGCCGAGATCGACGTCACCACCGCGGAGCAACTCCGTTCGGTCCTCCTGGAGGCGGCCAGCCGCGGGCATACGACCATCGTGGTGGATATGACCCGCACGTGGTTCTGTGATTCCTGTGGCCTCAGTGTCCTAGTCCGGGCACACAAGCGGGCCCTTGGAGAAGGCGGCGAGCTGCGGCTGGTCATCCCCCCGGACGGCACCGTTTTCCGTATCTTCGCCCTGACCAGCCTGTACCGTTTCATTCCTCGCTTCGACAGCCTGACAGAGGCTCTTCTTCAGAGACCCCGCACCCTGGTCCGGACCTTGCGTCCGCGCTCGTCTCCCGGGCTCCGTAGCGCTGCGCATCCGCCCGTCAACCTGGATGGGTGAGTGCGTGCTGGTGGCTGAGACCCGGGTCTGCGAGCAATGCGGTGCCGTGTTCGTGCCGCGCCGCGAGCATGCCCGATTCTGCTGCATCCGCTGCCGGGCTGCCTGGAACCGCGAGCATACGGGTGATCCGGCAGCCGGAGCGAGCGCGCTGCAGTGGTCCGTCATCGCGATGACCGAGACGATCGCGCGGCTGCCCGCGATCCCGGGGCGGGACCGGCATCGGGCGTTCGCGGCGATCGGTGAGGCGGTATGGCAGGTGACCCTGGTCGACGCCACGCTGGTACGCCATCACCTGGACACCTACGACGACATCTTGGCACGTCAGGCCCTTGCACAGCGTCGGCTGACCGAGCAGACCCTGGCGGGCTTGCGTTTCGTCAGGAACCATATCGGCCACGAGGCCAGCCTGACCGGATTCCTCCAGCCCGGCCACCCGGGCGCGTGCAGCGGGCGCATCACGGGCTGGAGCTGGAAACCGGTTCCTGAACCGGCGCTCGCCTCGCTGTCGCCGCGCGGCCGCGCATGGGAGGCGGCCCGGTACCGGGCGTACCAGGAGCATCTGGCGGCCTGCACCATCGGGCAGACGTTCGGGCGGGCGGCGGAGTTCCTCGAGCTGGCCGCGGCGGGCTCCCTAGTGATCACAGCAGGGGACGCCCATGCCGGACGGTGACGGTGCTGTATCTCAGGGCAGGCTCACGGCGTCGGTCGCGGCCGGGGCATCTGGCCCGGTCGTTGTCTTGTCCGGGGAGGCGGATCTGACAGGATGACAACCTAGCCGCCCGCGTCCCAACCGGTCATCGCGCCGGCGGTTTGGCGGCAGCGCGATGGGTAGCCGGACGCGCATGTCCGTGCTCACCGATGTCAGATCCCGGGTCACCCGCCTGGCCCGGGCCGAGAAGGAGCGTTATTCCGATGGCGAGGAGCGGCCGCTCGGCGGCTACCTGGTGGCCATGGGCGCCTACGCGGCTGTCGCCGGGACCCTGGCCGTCGTCACCCGGCTGACCCGCCGCGAGCTTCCCGACGGTCTCGCCACGAAGGACATCCTGCTGGCCGCCACGGCGACCCACAAGCTGAGCAGGCTGATCACCAAGGATCCGGTCACCAGCCCGCTGCGCGCGCCGTTCACGGTGTTCGAGGGCCAGGAGGGGCCGGCCGAGCTCAAGGAGGAGGTCCGCGGGCACGGCGGGCGGAAGGCCGTCGGGGAGCTCATCACCTGTCCGTTCTGCCTGGACCTATGGGTCGCGACGGGCCTGACGGCGGGCTACATCTACCTGCCGCGGGCGACCAGGCTCGCCGTCGACACCCTGGCCGTGCTGTCCGGTGCGGACCTGCTCCAGTTCGCCTATTCGCTGCTGCAGGAGCAGGAGCAGTCCTAGCTCTGCTCGGCGCCCAGTCGCTCCAGGTGTAGGCGGCCCGGCAGGGAACGGCCGGCTCCAGGGTGAAGCAGCCGCCGTCCCGCGGGTCGAGTATCGCCGCGAACACCGGCGGCGAATCCATCGTCGGCGCCGCCCACCGCGCCAGCCGGCCGTCTCGCGTCGCGCCGCTGCTCATCGCGCCGCCTGCGCAGCGGCCTCCCGGGCCGCGACCAGGTCCGCGACCAGGCCCGCATAGGCCCGGTCCCGGCCTTCGGAGTCCGGTCCGCGCAGCACGGCGGACGGGTGGATGGTGCCCATCACGAGCCCGTGCCAGGAGCCGAGAGAGGCTTCCTCCACCGTGCCCTTGTGCTCGCCGACCCGGTACCGCGAGCCGAACATGGCCTCCCCTGCCACCGCGCCCAGCAGCACCACCAGCCGAGGCCGGACCGCGCCGAGTTCGGCCTCCAGCCAGAACCCGCAGGCCCTGATCTCGGTGCCGTTCGGGCGCTGGTGGAGCCGGCGTTTGCCCCGCTCGGTCCACTTGAAGTGCTTGACCGCATTGGTCACGTACACGTCGTCACGGTCGATGCCGGCCTCGTCCAGAGCCCGGTCCAGGATCCGGCCCGCGGGCCCGACGAACGGATGGCCCTGCTTGTCCTCCTGGTCACCCGGCTGCTCACCGACCAGCGTGATGGAAACGCCCGTCCGGCCTTCGCCGAACACCGTCTGCGTCGCCCGCCGGTACAGATCGCACCGCGTGCACTGCGCCGCCTCGTCCCTGAGTTCCTGCCAGCGAGTCACGGGCGGCCCCTACCCGGCCAGCAGGCCAATACGCGAACGGAGGATGTCCGGCGTGCGAACCCAGGTGTAGGAACCGTCGCCATGGGTAGCCGACACCACGCAGTAGTTAGCAAGGCGAAAGGAACGCCGAAGGAGGCGATACCATGCCGAAGATCCGCCGGCGCGGTCTGGCGCAGGGCGGCGAACTGCCGGGCACTCTCAAGCGCTCGTCGAAGGAAGCCCAGGAGACGTTCACGAAGGCGCGCGACAGCGCCGTACGGAGCTACGGGGAGGGGGACCAGGCGGACCGGGCCGCGTACGCCGAGTTCAAGCGGAAGTTCGAGAAACGCGGCGACCACTGGATACCCAAACGATCCGCGGATTTAGCGCTCACGACGAAGGTCCCGCAAGGTTCGGCGGGAATTCATTTCCGGTTTTTTCAGCGTCCACATTTAATCCACAGAAAATGCCTGGTTATCCGCATAATACGGTGCCTGTCCACCGGTTTATGCACAGTCCGTCCACAGGTTCCGTGGATAACTTCTGAAATCGCGGCCAGGAGCATCTTTATTCGGCCGCGGCACCGCCGGGATGGGCGCCGCAAGTGCACGGCTGCGGCGCGCGATCGCATATGCCGGTGATCACGATCGCGAGGATGGTCTCGAAGATGGCGTCGTCAGTGACCAGGGGGAGTTCGTCGCGCACCCGCCAGATGTGCGGGTACTCCTCGTTCCCGCCCGCCCGGTAGGCCTGGGTCCAGGTACTCCGGTCGACCGCCTGCAGCGGCTCGGGCAGGGCGAGCAGTGCCGCCTCGCTGCCGCACCAGGCCAGCGCGAAGTCCCCGAGCGCTCGGTAGACCACGGCCGCCTCGGGTCCCTCGTACCCCGCCGCCATCACCGCTTCGAGGGTCCGGTCCACGACCCGCATCTCGGCCGGCCGCCCGGTGGTACGGAACGACGAGAGCGACGCGGCCGCCGGATGGGCGAGATAGGTTCTGCGCAGCCGCCGGGTCGAGTCGATCACCGTCTCCACCCAGCAGTCGTGCGCGGGCAGGCCGTCCATCGCCTCCTCGATCAGCCGGTCGGCGATCGCCAGGACCAGGTCGTCCTTGCTGGCGAAGTGCCGGTACACCGCGGTCGGGTCGGCACCGAGCGCGTGGCCGAGTTTCGGCATGCTGAACCCGGCCACCCCGCCGGTATCCAGCAGCCGCAGGCTCTCCGTCACGATCAGGTCCGGCGTCAGCGTCCCCCGCCGCAGCCCGCTGCGCTTGCGCCGGGGGACGGATGCCGTTGCCATGTCAAAGATTTTGTCACAGCTATTGACATAGCTCTAGACCACTGGTTACGTTCCCGGCATCTGATCCCGGGCGGAGGGAGCAGGTCGTGGCCGGTGAAGAGGTCATCTTCCGGAACGGCGCCGTGTTCGACGGCCGCATGTTCCTGCCCGAAGGCACCTGCGTGCGGGTCAGCGGCGGTACGATCACCGCGGTCGGGCCAGCCGATGAGGTGGCCGGGCCGCGCGGCCTGACCGGCGTGAACGTGGTGGACCTGGACGGCGGCACCCTGCTGCCCGGCTTCACCGACGCCCACGTTCATCCCGTCTACGCGGGCGGCCAGATGCGTCGCTGCAACCTCCGGGACGGCCAGACGGCCCGGGACTACCTGGACATCATCGCCGCCTACGCGGCGGCCCATCCGGACGCCGGGTGGATCACCGGCGGCGGCTGGTCGATGGATGCGTTCCCCGGCGGGCTGCCCCGGCGCGAGCCGCTGGACGCGGTGACCGGGAACAGGCCGGCGTTCCTTCCCAACCGGGACGGGCACGGCGCCTGGGTCAATACCGCGGCACTGCGGCTGGCCGGGATCGACGCCACCACCGCCGATCCCGCCGACGGACGGATCGAACGGGACGCTGACGGCGAGCCGAACGGCGCGCTGCAGGAGGGCGCCGCGGACCTCGTATCCCGGCTGCTGCCCGACACCAGCGACGCGGACTGGGACGCGGCCCTGGCCACCGCCCAGGACTACCTGTTGTCCATGGGAATCACCGGATGGCAGGACGCGATCATCGGCAGCTTCGACGGCGCGCGTGACAACCTGCCGGTGTACCTGCGCGCCGCCGAGGCGGGCCGGCTGGCCGTCAACGTGACCGGCGCGTTGTGGTGGGACCGGGAGCGGGGCCTGGACCAGCTTCCCGAACTGCTGCACCGGCGCGAGACGGCACAGGCCGATAGGGCCGAACGAACCGGAATTTTCCGCACCACCAGCGTGAAGATGATGCTGGACGGGGTGGTCGAGACCCACACCGCGGCGATGCTGGAGCCGTACCTGGACGCGGACGGCTGTACCACCGGGCACACCGGGCTGGATTTCATCGATCCGGCCGAGCTGCCCCGGTTCGTCACCGCGCTGGACCGTGAAGGCTTCCAGGTACACTTCCACGCGCTCGGCGACCGCGCGGTCCGCAACGCTCTGGACGCGATCGAGGCGGCCCGGGCCGCGAACGGCACGAGCGGCCCGCGGCATCACCTGGCCCACCTGCAGGTGGTGCACCCGGATGACATCGGGAGGTTCGCCGCGCTATCGGCGACCGCGAACATCCAGGCGCTGTGGGCCGCGCACGAGCCGCAGATGGACGTGCTGACGATCCCGTTCCTGGGGGAGCGGCGGGCGGGCTGGCAGTACCCGTTCGGGTCGCTGCACGCCGCCGGGGCAGCGCTGGCGGCCGGCAGCGACTGGTCGGTCAGCAGTCCCGACCCGCTATCGGCCGCGCATGTCGCGGTCAACCGCTCGCTTCCGCCCGGTGAGGGAGACGACAGCGATCCCTTCCTGCCCGGGCAGGCGCTCGACCTGCCCACGTTCCTCGCCGCCTACACCTCGGGCAGCGCGAGGGTCAACGGCTTCGGCGACACGACCGGCGCCATCCGTGTGGGTCTGGACGCCGACTTCGCCGTGGTCGACGCCGATCTCGGTCACATCCCGGCTGGCGAGATCGGAACCGCGGCCGTCATCGCGACGTGGATCCGCGGAAGCCTGGTCTACCAGCGGAGCTGATACGAAGGAGGACCCATGGCCGCACGATCGCGCAGGCGGATGGCGCTGGTGGCAGTGGCCGCGTTGTGCATGGCCGTGCCGGCCTGCGGCCGGTCGGTGTCCAGCACCCAGGGCCAGGGTCAGGGTCAGGGGTCGGGCATCGTGTCACCGACCAAGGGCCTGGTCGCGACGACCCCGGCGGGAACCAAGGCAGTGCCGTCGGTGGTCTGGGCGGTCTACCGTGATGTCAACTCGCTGGATCCCATCTTCGCGTTCGACTACCCGGAGAACACGGCCGATTCGCTGATGTGCGAGTCGCTGCTGCTCCAGGCACCGGGCGGCTCGCTAAAGCCCGGCCTGGCCACCGTGTCGACGCCTTCCCCGACCACGATGGTGTTCACGCTGCGGCCGGGGGCCAAGTTCTGGGACGGTCACCCGGTGACACCCGCCGACGTGGTGTACAGCCTGGACCGGAACACCGACCCCAAGCTCGGCGGGTTCTACAGCGCCGTGTTCAGCCGGGTGAGCTCGATCGCGGCAACCGGCTCTGACCAGGTGACGATCACCCTCAAGCAGCCCGACTACTGGCTGGAAGGCGAGCTTGCCTCGATGCCCGGCATCATCATCGAGAAGAGCTTCGCCCAGCAGCAGGGCAAGAACTACGGGACGCCAGCCGGCCGGATCATGTGCACCGGCGCGTACATGTTCAAGTCCTGGAACCCGGGGGTCGGTGTGGTCGCGGTGGCCAACCCGCACTACTGGAACTCCTCCGGCACACCGCTTGTGCACCAGATCACGATCAAGGGCGCCTCGGACGTGTCCGCGTTCACCTCCGCCATGCTGACCAACGGGATCCAGGGGTCGTACTCGTTCGCGCTGCCCACCCTGGACCAGCTGAAGGGCAGCAGTTCGGTCAAGGTCTACCAGGGTCCCGGCTGGTCCACCGACGCCTTCATCATCTCCAGCTTCAAAGGCGCGCTCGGTGACGTCCGGGTGCGCCGGGCGCTGTCGATGGCGCTCAACCGGCAGGGCATCATCAACTCCGTCTACCGGGGTGCCGCCCTGATGCCCAAATGGCTGTCCAACCCCGGTACGTTCGGCTATGGCACGTCGGTTTTCGACGCCGCCTACGCCTCCTCGCCGCTGCTGACCCAGAACATCACCGCGGCCAAGAAGCTCGTCCAGCAGGCCGGAGCCACCGGCAAGACATTCACTATCGGTACCTCCAGCCAGCTGGCCAACCTCGCCGCGGTGACCGGCGCCTACCAGGCGGCAGGCCAGGCGATCGGGCTGAAGGTGGCGCTCAAGTCGGTGTCGGCCCAGAACTTCATCAACTTCTTCACCGATCCCAAGGCCCGGGCGGGCGTCGACGGCTTCCCCACCGTGAACTACGGCGACTACGCCGACCCGGCCGCGCTGCTGTCCACGGTGGTGCTGCCGGACGGATCACAGAACTACACCGGCTTCAACGACCCGAAGATCACCTCCGCGCTGGATCAGGCGCGCGGCACGGCCGACCCGGCCAAGCGGGCCGCCCTGGTGGCGCAGGCCGAGAAGCTGACCGTCCAGCAGATGCCCTGGATCCCGAACACCCAGCCGATATCGTTGCTGGTGCTCAACAAGAGCCTCACCGGGGCGGTGTCGTCCTTCGCCTACATGTTCGCGCCGTGGGCCAACCAACTCGGCGGGAGCGGCTGAGGGGATGCACTGGCGGTTCTTCGCGCGCAGGCTGGCCATGCTGGTGGCCAGCCTGCTCATCGCGAGCTTCGTGATCTTCGCGGCGCTGTACGTGGCGCCCGGGAACCCGATCTCGGCGCTGTCGGGCGGCCGGTCGCTGCCGGCCAGCAGCATGGCCGTGCTGGAGCAGCGGTACCACCTGAACGAGTCGTTCCTGGCCCAGTACTGGTACTGGCTCGACAACGCCCTGCACGGGAACCTGGGCATCTCGATCACGCTGCGAGAGAACGTGTCCACCTTGCTCGCCTCCCGGGTCTGGACGACCGCCGGGCTGGTCTTGTACGCGTCGCTGATCATCGCCGTGCTGGGGATCGGCATCGGCATCGTGGCCGGGCTCCGGCCCGGGGTGCTCGACACCGGCACGCTGGTGACGACGGCGGTGTCGGCGGCCATTCCCGCGTTCGTCGCCGCGATCGTGCTGATCCTGCTGTTCGCCGTCAGGCTCGGCTGGTTCCCGGCCCTGGGCAACGGCACGGACCTCGCCAGCAACGTCCGGCACTTCACGCTGCCCGCGGTCGCCCTGGCCATCTCGTCGCTGGCGATCGTCGCCCGGGTCACCCGGGCTTCGATCCGGGAGGAAGGCGAGCGCGAGCACGTGCAGACGGCGGTCAGCCGGGGCATTCCGGGCCGGAAAGTGATCCAGCGGCACATCCTGCGCAACGCGGCCATCCCGATCACCACGGTCACCGGCATCACCATCGCGTCGCTGATCGCGGTGGCCGCCGTGGTCGAGGTGGCGTTCGGCCTCAACGGGCTCGGTGCGTACCTGGTCCAGGCGGCGCAGTCCAAGGACCTCGCCGTGGTGCAGGGCATCTCGCTCGTCCTCGTCACCGCGTTCGTCGTGGTCAACCTCCTGGTGGACGTGCTGTACGCGGTGCTCGACCCGCGGGTCACGCTGGGGAGCCGGGCCCAATGAGGCGGGCCCAGTGAGGCGGGCCCAGTGAGGCGGGCCCAGTGAGGCGGGCCCAGTGAGGCGGGCCCAGTGAGCGTGGCCGCCCCGCTGACCGGCCCCGCTGTTCCCCGCGGCCCGGCCGGTCCGGGTACGGCCCGGCGCGGCCGGGTCCTGGGGGCCCTGGCCCTGCTGCGCGCCACCGGGCCGATGGGCATCGCTGCCGCGGTCATCATCGCGATCGCGATCGCGATGGCTGTCTTCGGGACCTTCCTAGCCCCGTACGACCCGAACCTGCCGAACCTCTCGCTGGCCTGGGGCGCGCCCTCCGGCGGCCACCTGCTCGGTTACGACTTCCAGGGGCGCGATGTCCTTTCCCGGCTGCTGGTGGGCGCACGGACCGCGCTGCTCGGGCCGCTGGCCGTGGTCGCCGGCAGCATGGTTGCCGGCGTGCTGCTCGCGGTCACCGCGGCCTGGCGCCGGGGAGCCAGCGACGCCGTGATCTCCTCCGGCCTCGACATCCTGTTCGCGTTCCCCGGCATCTTGCTCGCGGTCCTCGCCGCGGCGGTCTTCGGCCCCGGATTGGCGGCGGCGGCGATCGCGCTGGCCGTGGCCTACATGCCGTACGTGGCCCGGGTGCTCCGCGGGGCCGCGCTGAAGGAGCGCAGCCAGCCTTACGTCGCCGCGCTGGAGGTCCAGGGCGCCTCGGCCACCTCGATCTGCTTCCGGCACCTGATCCCGAACATGATGCCGCTCATCGTCGCCCAGGCCACCATCTTGTTCGGCTACGCCATGGTCGACCTGGCCGCCATCTCCTTCCTCGGCCTCGGGGTGCAGCCGCCCGAGCCGAACTGGGGCGTCATGATCTCGGAGAACCAGGTGGGCATCCCGCAGGGCTACCCCCTGCCCGCCCTGGTCGCCTGTGCGTGCATCGTGGTGGTCGTGATCGCCGTCAACGTGCTGGGCGAGCGGCTCTTCGAGCAGGCCCAGCGGACACACCGATGAACGGTCCGCTGCTCGAGGTGGACGGGCTGACCGTGCTGCTGGACGTGGAGGGCGCCAGGCGCGCTGTACTGAGCGACATCTCGTTCGCGATACGGCCCGGTGAGGCGGTGGGCCTGGTCGGCGAGTCCGGGTCGGGCAAGTCCATGACCGCGCGGGCGATCGGCCGGCTGCTGCCGCGCGGGGCCGTAGTCCATGGCTCGATCCGGTTCGGCGGCGGCGATATCGGCAGCCTCTCCGGAGCCGCCCTGCGCCGGTATCGCGGCCAGGTGGCGATGATCTTCCAGGACCCGCGGGCGCACATCAATCCGGTGCGGCGGATCGGGGACTTCATGACGGAGGCCCTGCGCACCAACCTGGGGGTGCCCGCGGAGCAGGCGCGCCGCCGCGCGACCGACGCGCTCGCTCAGGTCGGCATCGAGGACGGGGCCCAGCGGCTCCGGCAGTACCCGCACCAGATGTCCGGCGGGATCCTGCAGCGGATCATGATCGCGGCGGCCCTGCTGACCGAGCCGCGCCTGTTGCTGGCCGACGAGCCGACCACCGCCCTGGACGTCACGACCCAGGCCGAGGTGATGGCGATACTCGACGGCCTGCGCCGCGACTTCGGCCTGGCCATGCTGTTCATCACCCACGACCTGGAGCTGGCCGCCGCCATCTGCGACCGCACGGTGGTGATGTACGCGGGGCAGATGGTGGAGGTCCGGGCGTCCGGGCTGCTGCACGGCGATCCGCTGCATCCCTACACCGCCGCATTGGCCGCCGCCCGCCCGGACATCGCCCAGACGGCGCACCGGCTGCGCGCCATCCCCGGCCGTCCGCTGTCTGCCTTCGAGGCGCCGCCATCCGAGTGCGCGTTCGCTCCCCGCTGCCCGCACGCCCGCGACATCTGCCGGGCAGGCGTCCCCGCCCTGGCCGGGCTGGACGGCGGGCTGTCCCGCTGCGCCCGGGCGTACGAGCTGCGCGGCCAGCTCCAGGAGGTCCCTCGTGCCTGAGACCGGCAGCGCACCGGTCCTCGAGGTGGCCGGCCTGCGCAAGGAGTTCGGCGCACTCGTGGCCGTCGACGACGTCTCGTTCGTGCTCCCGCCGGGCCGGTCCATCGCCATAGTGGGGGAGTCCGGCTCGGGGAAGACGACCATCGCACGGATGATCGTCGGCCTGGAGCGGCCCACCCGCGGCACCATCACCGCCTGCGGGCACGATCGGTCCCGGCCCGTCAAATCGGCCAGGGATCGCCGCCGCCGCGGCCGCGAAGTGCAGATCGTATTCCAGGACCCGTACACCAGCCTCGACCCGCGGCAGACCGCCGAAGCCACCATCGACGAGGTGCTCAGGCTGCACCACGGCTGGCCCCCCGGCCAGCGCCGGGCTCGCGTCGCCGAGCTCACCGAACTCGTCGGCCTGGACACGAGGCAGGCCCGGGCCCTGCCCCGCTCGCTGTCGGGCGGTCAGCGGCAGCGGGTCGCGATTGCCCGGGCGCTGGCGGCCGAGCCCGCCATCTTGATCCTCGACGAGTCGGTCGCCGCGCTGGATGTCTCGATCCAGGCGCAGGTGCTCAACCTCCTGGCCGACATCCGCGACGAGACCGCCGTCTCCTACGTCCTGATCAGTCACGACCTGGCCGTCGTGCGTCAGCTCACCGACGAGGCCATCGTGCTCTACCGCGGCAAGATCGTCGAGCGCGGCCGAACGGCCCAGATCCTCGATGACCCACAGCATGCCTACACGCAGCGGCTGCGCGCCAGCGTGCCCCGCCCCGGCTGGAAGCCGGCCCGCCGGGCCTGACGATGCCGCCGGCCACCAGCGCCCGGTTACCAGCGCCCGGTTACCAGCGCCCGGTTACCAGCGCCCGGTTACCAGCGCAGGGCGTCCAGCGATCCGCCGTTCTCCGTGATCAGCTGGCGGGCGGCGGCCTCGGCCGTGGGCTTGCGCGCGACCCGCTCGGTGACCAGGGCGCGGGCCAGGCTGTCGTCGCCGGCCTGGGCCGCCGCGGCGATGAGGGTCAGGTCGATGACGTCGCGCTGGGCGTGGCTCCCGCCGACCGCGTTGGCCCGGGGCCTGATGTCGATGAGCAGGTCGATGGCCCGGTCCGGGTGGCCGGCCGCGAACGCGGCGAACGCCTCGAGCAGGGCCAGGCCGGCCCGCCCGGCGGCGGCCGCGTTGGTCGGCGCGGACAGGTGCCGGTTGGACGCGACCACCCGCTCGGTCCGCTCGGTGCTTCCGGCCAGGCCGAACGCCATCACCGCGTGCCAGTCGTTGAAGATGTATACGGGGCTGCTGACCAGGTCGTCGATGTCGGCCGCGAGCTGCTCGGCGCGCTCGGTCACGTCCACGCCGAACAGCGACAGCCGCCACAGCAGCGCGGCCGCGTCCACGACGTCGAGCCACTCGGTGGAGCGGCCCGCCCGGATGGGATTGTCGTACAGGGCGAGCGCCTCGCCGACCTCACCCAGCTCCAGGTGGTACAGGCCGCGGTGCCACCAGTTGTGGATGGCGAAGAAGCTCGGGGACCAGTCGGGCGCCGAGGCGGTGAGGAAGTCGACGCCGTCCCGCTGGCTGCCTTCCATCTCGAAGACGTGCGCCAGCGCGTGCACCGACCAGACGTCTCTCGGATTGTGGTCCAGGGCGGCCCGGGCGCGCGACTCGGCCTGCCGGTAGTCCGCGTTCTCCTCCAGCCCGAACGCGTAGATGCCCTGCACGTACCCCCAGCCGGGCTGGTCGCGCGTCCAGGCGGGCAGCACCCGGGCGGCGGTGTCGCGGAGCTCGAGCCGGTTACCGAGGAAGAAGTAGAGGTCCTGGGCGGCCTTGAGGGCGAGCAAGTCGCGCGGGTGACACAGCAGGGCCCGCTCCAGCGAGCGGGTGGTGGCTTCCCAGTCGCCCTCGGCCCAGTGCCGGGCGGCCCGCAGGTGATGGAGTTCCCGCTCACCCATGACCGTCTCGTCCAGCCGCTTCAGGATCTCGCCCGCGGCGGCAACGCCCTCCGGGGTCGTCCCGTACAGCTGCAGGTAGGCGCGGTAGATGTGGCCGAGCACCAGGCTGTCGTCGGCCGCGACCGCGGCGTCGGCGTCGGCCACCGGGTCGCCCGCCAGCGCGGCCAGGTCCTCGATGGCCGAGTCGAGCAGGGCCACCGCGTCGGCGTTGCCCGCCCGGACGGGGACCCCCCAGCGATCCGCGAATGCCGTGCTCATCTCGGATCCTCCCTGCCGTCAACCCAGCCATGCGCCTATAAAGCCTACTCACCGCCCCGCGCACAAGCGCACAAGCAGGCCGGGGGTGCGCCTCGGCGCTACGGCCGCGGCGGGCGCAGCCCGTCGGACAGCACGGCGAACACGCGCTCGTTCAGGGCCGGGTCAGCGCTGCCGGCCAGGCTGGCGAACATGCCCTTCAGCAGCACGATGAGGTCGGGTGTCCCGATCCCGGCGCGGACCGCGCCTGCCTGCTGGGCCCGGCGCAGCAGGACGTCGAGCGCGGTGAACAGGTCCTCGCGCAGCGAGCCGGCGACCGAGATGGCGTCGGGCAGGTCGCGCTTGGCGGCGGCCTCCCCGGCGACCCTGGCGAGGAAGCCGAAGAACGCCTCGCCGGGGTCGGCGGCCTTGCCCCGCGCCCGCGCGTCGCTGACCAGATCGGTGATCCGCGCCGTGACCACCGCCTCGAACAGCGCCTCCTTGGCCGGGAAGTGCCGGTAGACGGTGCCGGGCCCGACCCCGGCGCGGGCCGCGATCTCGTCCAGCGGCACGCCATAGCCCGATTCGGCGAATGCCTCCCGCGCCGCGCGCAGCACCTTCTCCCGGTTCCGCGCCGCGTCGGCGCGCAGCGGCCGGGCGCCCGGCGCATCCGCTGCCTGGTCCGGCGGCAGCCGGACCAGCCCTCCGCCCTCAGCCATGGTTGCTAACCGGGGCGGTCGTTCCGTATAGTCTAAGCGGGGTCACCGTTCCGATTATAGGGAGGCAGCTGTCATGTCCCGTAGCCCGCGCGAGGTCGCCGAGCAGGTCCGCCGCATGGTCGCCGGGGAAGGCGTGGACTTCGCCGGCCTGTTCGCCGAGGACGGCGTGCTCGCCTATCCGTTCGGCCTGCCCGGGCAGCCCGCGGAGCTCCGCGGCCGGGACGCCATCCGGTCGTATTTCAAGGACCGGAGCCAGAGTCGTGACCTGCTGGTCATGGAGGGTGTCGAAGCCCTGGTCCGCGAGACCGACGACCCCGAGGTCGTGGTCACCGAGATCACTCACCACGGCTGGTCGAAGGCGGCCCGGGAGTCCTACCGGCACACCGCCCTCGGCGTGATCCGGGTGCGCGACGGCGAGATCGTCCGCTACGACGACTACATGAACCCGATCGCCGTGGCCAGACTGCTCGGCCGGACCAGCGAACTGGCCGCCGCCCTGGGCAGCGCCTGAGTTCATACGACATGATTGCCCCGCTCATGCAGCTCCAGCGACATGAACGCGGCATTCATGCAGTAGGGCTCCGGCAGGGCGTGGTTTTCAGAGTGACGGAAGCGGCTCCTGTGCCCCGCGCCGCCCTAGGGCATCGGCAAGCGCAAGCCAAGCGGCAACCCCACCCAGCAACGTGAACGCGGCTAAACGACGATGACCGCGTAGGCGAGAACAGCCGCCGCCGCGCCGAGGACGCTGCCGCCCGCCACCTGCAGGACGGTATGGTCCCGCACCGCCACCCGGGCCCAGCCGAGCAGCCCGACCAGCAGGTAGCCGCCGAGCACCAGCGGCCCGTAGACCAGCGCGAGGATGGTCACCGAGCCCGCCGCCACGGCGCAGTGGATGGAGATCTTCCACACCAGCGTGATCGCGGCCAGCGCCGCGACGCTGGCCAGCATGAAGGCGAGGTAGCCGGTCAGCAGGGCCGGGGCGCCGAGCACGGCCAGCAGGATCAGCCCGGTCGCGACCGACGCCGTGATGAACCCGAGCACGACCAGCCGGGCCCGCCGCGTTCCCACGTTCCTGTCCTCCCACCGGCCGTGCCGGATGCCGTAGGAGATGAACACGGTCGGCAGCACCGCGGCGAAGAACGCCGCCAGCAGTCCCCAGCCGGCCCCAGCCAGGCCGTCGGCGTGCGCGCCGACGGCGACGACGGTGACGATCAGCCAGTTCTTCGGCTCGAGCAGGTACGTGACCCGCGCGGCCAGCGAGCCAGGCGAACCAGCCGGGCCAGGCGAACCAGCCGGGCCAGGCGAACCAGCCGGGCCAGGCGAACCTTGACGGACGGCCATGCCCTGACGGTACCGTCCCGGTATGGCGGCGCGTAACGGCAGTGAGTTCCTCGGGCGGCTGGCCGCCGCCCGGGTGCACGTGGAGATCCAGGGCGAGACGCTGACCGGCGACGTCGCCGCCCACCCGGCCTTCCGCAACGTCGTGCGCAGCTTCGCCGAGCTCTACGACATGCAGCACGACCCCGTGTACCGGCACATCCTCACCTATCCCTCGCCCACCACCGGCGAGCCGGTCGCGACCGCCTTCCTCACGCCCACGACACCCGCGCACCTCGCCAAGCGCAGGGACGCCTTCAAGCTCTGGGCCGACCGCTCGTTCGGCATGCTGGGCCGCACCGGCGACTACCTGAACAGCGCGCTGATGGCGCTCGCCTCGGCGCGGGACTGGTTCGGCCAGGCCGGCGCGCAGTACGGCGAGAACATCCGGCGCTACTACGAGATGGTCCGCGAGGAGGACCTGCTCTGCACGCACACGCTGATCCCGCCGCAGGCCAACCGCGCGGTCTCCGGCAGCCAGCAGGCCGGCGGCGCGCTGATGGCGCACATCGTCCGCGAGGACGACAACGGCATCGTCATCCGCGGTGCGCGGATGCTCGCCACCATCGGCCCGTTCGCCGACGAGCTGCTGGTGTTCCCGTCCACGGTGCTGCGGAACACGCCGGAGGACAAGCAGTACTCCTTCGCCTGCGCCATCCCGAACGACGCGACCGGGCTGCGCTACCTGGCCCGCGAGCCGCTCGACTACGGCCGGCCCCGGCACGACCACCCGCTCGGCTCCCGGTTCGAGGAATCCGACGCCGTGGTGATCTTCGACGACGTGCACGTGCCGTACGAGCGCTGCTTCGTGCTCGGCGATCCCGAGCTGTGCAACGGCTTCTACACCCGCACCTCGGCCGTGGTGCACATGACGCATCAGGTGGTCACCCGGACCACGGCCAAGACCGAGTACATCCTCGGCCTGCTCTCGCTGCTCACCCAGGCCATCGGCATCGAGCAGTTCCCGCACGTCCAGGCCGACGTGGCCGAGGTCATCACCACGCTGGAGACGCTGCGCGCGCTGCTGCGCGCGGCCGAAGCCGACGCGGCACCGAACGAGTTCGGCGTGCTCACCCCGGCCTGGCCGCCGCTGAACACCGCCCGCAACCTCTACCCCCGGCTCTACCAGCGGTTTCCCGAGATCCTGCGCAAGCTCGGCGCGTCCGGCCTGATGGCCACGCCGACCGAGGCCGACGTGACCGGTCCCGCCGCGGCCGACATCGAGACCTACCTGCAGTCCGCCACGCTGGGCGGGGCCGAGCGGGTCAGGCTGTTCCGGCTGGTCTGGGACACCTGCATCTCGGCCTTCGCCGGCCGGCAGGCGCTGTACGAGTACTACTTCTTCGGCGATCCGGTGCGGATGGCCGGCCCCTACGTCGCCAGCTACGACCGCGAGCCCTACAAGACCGCTGTCAGCGCCTTCCTTGAGAGAGGGTAACGGCGCGGCGAAGCCCCATATCCGGATACGGCCGCTACTATCGCACCAAGCCCAGGGCCGCGGTCGGCGGAGGAAACGTGAGCGTAAAAAGAGGGACGGTGATCCTCTTCATATGGCTGATCATCGGAGCTGTCGCGGCCGGGCAGCGCGGTTACTTCAGCATCAACAACGTCGGCTGCACGCAGGGTGCGACGATGGCCGTGACGATCCTCGCGGGGCCGCTCAACTACCTCGGCTTCAACCCCATAATCTCCTGCACCGCGCCCAAGCCCGCCGGCGCCTGACGAGCCGGGTATCCCGCCCTTCAGCCCGCCTCGGGCAGCGATCCGGCCAGCCCGAACCGCGGGTAGAGCTCGTCGATGTGGAACCGGGTGACGGCGTGGATCCTGGCGTCGGCCGCCGAGAGCACGAAAAGGCCGGACGGGAAGGCCCCGCGGCGGGCCCGGTCGCCGACGTAGCCCGCCAGGGCGGGCTGGGTGTTGGCCAAGGTGGGCACCAGATACATGCGGTCATCGCCTCGGTATTCGAAGCTCGCGCGCAGCATGGACCGGATCGCGGTGATGCCGTGGTACTGGTGCGGCGCCGGGGGCATGGACAGCCAGGCGTCGTCGGTGAGCAGCGCCACCACGCCGTCGACGTCGGCCGCGACGTACGCGTCGGCGAAACGCCGGGCGAGGGCGCGCTCCCGGTCCGACCCCGGCCGCGGTGCCCGGCCGCGCCCGGCTTGGTCGCGGTGCTTATCCAGCGCGGCGCGGGCGCGTTGCAGCGTGCCCTTGACCGCGGCCGGACTGGTGCCGAGCATGTCGGCTACCTCGTCGGCGGCGAAGCCGAGCACGTCGCGCAGCACGAGCGTGGCGGCCTGGCGGGGCGGCATGCGCTGCAGGCCGGCGATGAAGGCCAGCTCGATCGACTCGGTGGCCTGGTAGCGGGCATCGGGGCCGGGAGCGGTGTCGGCGATGCCTTCGAGCAGGGCGTCGGGATAGGGCTGCAGCCAGGTGATCTCGCCGCGCCGGCTGGGCTCGGGCGGCTGGAACGGCGGGATCGGCTCGGCCGGGATCCGGCGGCTGGCGCTGCGCAGGGCGTTGAGACACTGATTGGTCGCGATGCGGTACAGCCAGGAACGCAGCGATGATCGCTCCCGGAATCCGGGCAGCCCGCGCCAGGCCGCCAGCAGCGTCTCCTGCAGCATGTCCTCGGCGTCGGTCAGCGAGCCCGTCATCCGGTAGCAGTGCACCTGCAGCTCGCGCCGGTACGGGTCGGTGAGCTCAGCGAACGCCCGCTCATCGCCGGCCCGGGCGCGCTCCATCGTGGCCTGCTCCACTGGTTCAGCTTGCCATGACGGCCAGGCAGCGTTCCGTTCGGCGTGGCCGCGGTGTCTGCACAGGCATGACGACTAACTCCGCCAGCCCCGCCCTGCGCACCGCTCTCGCCTACTACCACGCCTGGACCAGCCACGACCTGGACACGGCCATGAGTTACATCGCCGACGACATCGTCTGCGACGCACCAGCCGGCCGGCTGGACGGCGCCGCCGCCTACCGGGGCTTCATGGGCCCGTTCGTGCGGATCCTCACCGGATCCACGCTGATCGCCGCCTTCGGCGACGACACCACCGCTCTGATCATGTACGACACCGCAACCGTGCCCGTCGCGAGCGCACCCGGCGCCGAATGCCTCACCGTCTCCGACGGCAAGATCACCCACAGCCGGTTCATCTTCGACCGGGCCCCGTTCGACGCCGCCCGGCAAGCCGCGACCTGAATCGCGTCTGCACCCGGCGCCCACGCCCGCTGGATCGCTGCCTCACCGGGCGGGCCGGCGGCCCCGGTCGCGAGCGACGACCCTGGTGGCCTGGCGCGAACGGGCCCGCCGGGCCCGGTTCGCGGCCCGGCGCCGGTCGTCCTGTTCGGCCAGCACGTCGTCGGCGTCGTTCTCCAGGTACAGCTTCACGAACATCGGGTGCATCGCGTCCTCCTCGTCCCGTACCCTCAACAATCGCCGTAAGGCCGGGTCCCCCGCGTCGGGCAATCACCTCAAATCCGCACCTCAAGGGGTCCTTAGACGCGTCCGCCGGGGTCCTTAGGACCGCGGAAGACGGGAAACCTGCGGGTAAGCGATAAGGCCGGTCCGTTCGGCCTGCGATATTTACCCCGAACGGGCCTGCAGTTTCGCTCCTGCCATCTGCCGGAGCCGGTACCGCTGGGTCTTGCCGCTGATGGTCTTGGGCAGCTCGGAGACGAACTCGATCACCCGGGGGTACTTGTACGGCGCGATCGAGGCCTTGGTGAATTCCTGCAGCTCGGCCGCCTTCGCCGGGTCCGCCGCGGCACCCTCGCGCAGCACCACGTAGGCCTGCACGACCATGCCGCGGCCCGGGTCGGGCGCGCCGATGACGGCGACCTCGAGCACGTCCGGGTGGCCGAGGAGCGCCTCCTCGACCTCGGGCCCGGCGATGTTGTAGCCGGCCGAGATGATCATGTCGTCGCTGCGCGCCTGGTACCAGAAGTACCCGTCGGCGTCGCGGATGTAGGTGTCGCCGGTGATGTTCCAGCCGTGCTGCACGTAGGTCCGCTGGCGCTCGTCGGACAGGTAGCGGCAGCCGGTCGGGCCCTGCACCGCGAGCCGCCCGGGCACGCCGTCGGGCACCTCCTCGCCGCTTTCGTCCAGGATCGTCGCGCGGTAACCGGGGACGGCGGTGCCGGTCGAGCCGGGCCTGATGTTACCGTCGGCGGCGGCGATGAAGATGTGCAGCATCTCGGTCGAGCCGATACCGTCGATGATGGCCAGGCCGGTGGCCTGCCGGAAGTCCTCCCATACCGATCGCGGCAGGTGCTCGCCGGCCGAGACGCAGCGGCGCAGGTTCTTACATGCCGCGGCCTTGCCCGCGGCCAGCATGGCCCGGTAGGCGGTGGGCGCGGTGGACAGCACGGTCACGCCGTGGGCCGCGATCGCGTCGGCCAGTTCGGCCGGGGTGGCGCGCTCGATGAGCAGCGCCGACGCGCCCGCGCGGAGCGGGAACAGCAGCAGGCCGCCGAGCCCGTAGGTGAAGCCGAGCGGGGGAGTGCCGGTGAACACGTCGCTGCGGTGCGGCTTGATCAGGTACGTGGAGAAGGTGTCGGCGGTGGCCAGCACGTCCCGGTGGAAGTGCATGGCCACCTTGGGCTGGCCGGTGGTACCCGAGGTCGACGCGAGCATGGCCACGTCGTCGGCGGCGGTATCGACCGGGGTGAACGTGCCGTCCTTAGCCGCGCAGCGGGCGGCGAGGTCGTCGGGGCCGTCCCCGCCGTAGGTGACCGCGGGCAGCCCCGGCGCCCCGGCCGCCAGGTCGGCGGCGAAGCGGTGGTCGCACAAGACCAGGCTCGGCTCGGTCAGCCCGACGATCGTGGCGATCTCCCGGGGCCGGAGCAGGGCCATGGTGGTGACCGTGACCCCGCCGGCCTTGATCACGGCGAGCCAGGCGGCGGCGAGCCACGGGGTGTTCGGGCCGCGGAGCATCACCCTGTTCCCCGGGCGCAGGCCGAAGTCCTCGGTCAGCACCCGGGCCAGCTGGTTGGTCCGGCGGACTGTCTCGCCGTAGGTCCAGGTCTCGGTGGCGGACAGGAGGCAGGGGCGGTCGGCGCCGTCGCGGGCGGCGGTCGCGTCGAGGAGTTCGGCGGCGCAGTTGAGCCGTTCCGGGTAGTTCAGTTCGGGCAGGTCGAAGCGGAATTCCGGCCACTGGTCCTGCGGCGGGAGGCGGTCACGGCAGAAGGTGTCGAGGTGCGCCGAGGGGGATAGCCGCATCTGGCCCCACTTCCTTCTTTCCCGTAGGGTAGATCACCAGTATTCAACTTCTGTGACGACAGTCAAGAGTCCGCAATAGGAGGGCCCGCGATGAGCCCGTTCCGAGCCTCGGCGCCGCTGACCGACACGTGGGAGCACTTCGGGTTCTCGGTGTCCGACGGCATCGGCACGGTGACCCTGGACCGGCCGGGCAAGCTCAACGCGCTCACCTTCGAAGCGTACGCCGACCTGCGCGATCTGCTCGCGGAGCTGCCGCACCGCGGGGACACGCGGGTGCTTGTCATCCGGGGGACCGGCCGGGCGTTCTGCTCGGGCGGGGACGTCAACGAGATCATCGGCGCGACGCTGGCCATGTCGCCGGACGAGCTGCTCGCCTTCACCCGGATGAGCGGCGAGGTGATCAGGGAGATGCGCGACTGCCCGGTGCCCGTCATCGCGGCGGTGCACGGCATGGCGGCCGGGGCCGGCGCGGTGATCGCGCTCGCGGCCGACTTCCGGGTGTGCACCCCGGCGGCCAGGTTCGCCTTCCTGTTCACCAAGGTGGGCCTGTCCGGCGGCGACATGGGCGCCGCCTACCTGCTGCCGCGGCTGGTCGGGCTCGGGCACGCCACCCGGCTTCTGATGCTCGGTGACACGGTAGACGCCGAGGAGGCCGAACGGATCGGGCTGGTCTCCCTCCTGGCCGGGAAGGACACCTTCGACGACGAGGTCGGCGCGCTAGCCGGGCGCCTCGCCTCCGGCCCGGTCCAGGCCTACGCGCAGACCAAGGCCCTGCTGACCCGGGAGCAGGATATGAGCCTTTCGGCGGCGATCGAGCTCGAGGCGATGACCCAGGCCCTGCTGATGAAGGGCGAGGACTACGCCGAGTTCCACGCGGCGTTCAACGCGGGCCGTCCGCCGCAGTGGACCGGCCGCTGAGGATCTGCTCCCGCAGGATGTCCGCGTGGCCGCAGTGCTGCGCGAACTCGCGCAGGGCGTGCAGGTAGACCCAGCGCAGCGGGAGCGGCCCCAGCCAGTGGCCGGTGAGCACGTCGTCCAGGTCCAGGGCGGCGGCGGCCCGGCGGGACGCGGCGCACGCATCGTCGTGCGCGCCGCGGACGGACTCGATGGTGTCCGCACCGGTCAAGGTGAACGCGTCGGAGGCGTTCGGCGGCAGCCCCATCTCCTGCCGCGGGCGCCCGGTGACGGCCTCGGCGAACCACACCCGCTCGGCGTAGGTCGCGTGCTTGACCAGGCCGAGCAGCGTCGTGTCCGAGGGGACCAGGCGCCGCCGGGCCTGCTCCTCGGTCAGCCCGTCCAGGCACCCGCGCAGCGCGGCCCTGTGCTCGTCGAGGAACGTCTCCAGCTGTACCTTGAGCGGTTCGCTCGTCACGTCGTACGACGTCCGCCCGCCTGGCATCCCCATCAGGGGAGTATCGCCCAGCCCGTCCGCCGGTTTCAACGCAATACCTCGCCGGCCGATTCGGCGCGGTGCACGGCCCGCATGGCGCCGGAGAACAGCCGCTGCTGACTGAACATCAGGCGCGCGGCCAGGAGCCCCGCGTTCGCCGCCGCCTCGCTCAGCGGCCCGGTTGGCCTGCCGTACATCTGCCGCGCCCAGCCCGGCAGGGTCGAAAACGCCAGGGCGCTGACCAGCGTCATCCCCAGCTTCAGTCCGCGGTTGCCTGCGGGCACCGGCGGGAGCGTGATCACGCGCTGGGCCTGCCTGGCTTCGTCGCCCGCGTGCAGCCGCGGCCTGACCTGTTCGTAGTAGGCGTCGAGTTCGGCCATCGAGGCGGGCACGGCGGCCCGGTCGATGCCGATGAGCTCCGCGCTGGCGCGCTGCTCAGCCACGAACGTGTCGAGATCGGCGGCGGACAACGGCAGCAGGCTGCGCCGGGCGATGTCGGCGCAGGAGGCGACCTCGCCGCAGTGCACCCAGAGCAGCAGGTCGGGTTCGTCGAGACGGTACCGCGTGCCGTCCGGGTCGGTTCCGGTGAGCGCCTGGTGGATGGTGCGCACGCGGCGCCCGGCCCGTTCGGCCTCGGCCATGGTGCCGAACGTGCGGGTCTCGATGAAGTTCCTGGTCCGCCTCAGCCTGGCCCAGCCGTCGATCGCCTGCGTGATGCCGGGGGCGTTCTGCAGCGTGCCGCGCACCACCCGGGGATGCAGTGACTGCAGGTACAGCGCGCGCAGGGCCGCCACCCAGATGATCCGGGCGTTCATGATCCGCCACGTCACCGACCCGGGGCCGAACAAGCCGTCGTCTTCCCGGGCGGGATCATCCGGGCTGGTACACGTGTAGGGCGTGAAGGCCATAGTCAGTCCAGGCTGGCAACCAGGACTGGAACGACGCTGAAACGGCGCTCGAACGCGGGCACCGGGCAGAATGGCGGCTATGGCAGCGGACGATCCCTATGACCTCCAGCGGTTCGTGGCGGCCCAGGACGCCGGCGGGACCTACCAGCAGGCCCTCGCCGAGCTGCGGGCGGGGCGCAAGACCAGCCACTGGATGTGGTTCGTCTTCCCGCAGATCGCGGGCCTGGGCTACAGCCCGATGGCACGGACCTACGCGATCACCTCGCTGCCCGAGGCGCGGGCGTACCTCGCGCACCCCGTCCTGGGCGCGCGCCTGACCGAATGCGCCGGCGTCCTGGCCGGCCTGCGCGGCCGCACCGCGGAGCAGGTTTTCGGCGAGGTCGACGCGCTGAAGCTGTGCTCGTCCATGACGCTGTTCCTGCGCGCCGCTCCCGGGGAGCCGGTGTTCCGCCAGGTGCTGGACCAGTACTTCGGCGGGATGACCGACTCCGCGACCGAGCAGCGTATCTGAGCCCGGTATCTGAGCCCGGTAGCTGAGCCCGGTAGCCGAGCCCGGGCCGGTGAGCTCAGCCGAGGAACCGGGCGAGTTCGGCCTGCGCCGGGTCCCCGGCCGCGCGGTTCTGCACCGAGTGGCCCGCCGTCGGCACCACGAACAGGCGGCCGTCCGGGGCCAGCGCACCCTGAGCCCGCGCGCCGGCCAGCGGGGTCGAGAGGTCGTGGCCGCCGGCCAGCAGCAGGACGGGGACCCGGGGGAGTTCGGCGCGCAGCGAGACCGGGGAGGGGGCGGGGGAGGGCGGCCAGTGCAGGCAGGTCTGGATGAAGCCGTTGCCCGCCGCCGTGGCCCGGTCGAACGGCCAGACCTGAGCCGTGGTGAGCCGCGCGACGGCGCGGGCCAGCGCCGCGGCCCGGGCCGCCAGCGGGGTATCGGGCCCGCCCCACGGCATCGGCATGTCCGCGCACAGCGCACTGGCGTGCAGCCCCTGACTGAGCTCACCGGCCGTGGCGGCGTCCGCCGTGCGCACCCGGGCCGTCAGCGTGGTGAGCGCGTCCGGATGCCCGGCCGCGGCCGCATGGAGCGCGGCCGGGACACCGGGGAAGGACGGAGCGCCGACGCTCAGCGCCACCAGCATGTCAAGCAGCGCGGGCCCGTCGTGGTACCGGCGGACCACGACGGCCAGGTCGCGGGCTGGATCGAAGCCGCACCGCTGCGCCGCGCACACATCACGCAGCACGGCGGCGCTCTGCCGCATGTTCACCAGCTGCAGCGGGTCCACGTTCCAGCTCGGCACCACCGAGTCGAGCACGAGCCGGCTCACCTCGCCCGGATGCGCCAGCGCGAACCGCTCCGCGACGTAGGAGCCGTACGAGACCCCGTCCACGGTGAGCCGGGCCACGCCCAGCGCGGCGCGCAGCGCCTCGATGTCGGCCACCGTGTCCGCGGTGGCGTAGAACCGCCGGTCCGGCCCGATGGCGGCCGCGCACGAGCGGACCGCGGCAGCCGAGGGCACCGTCAGGTCCGACGCGCCCATCTGCCGCTGCAGCACCGGGCAGTCCAGCGCCCCCGCCCCGGTGCCGCGCTGGTCGAACATCACCAGCCGGTACCCGTCGAGCGCCGGCCCGAGCCGGTCTACCAGCCGCGGGACAAACGGCACCCCCGGCTCACCGGGGCCGCCGGTCAGGAACAGGAGCACGCCGCGCGGGGCCGAGGCGACGCCGGACACCGCCACCCGCAGCGACAGCCGGCCCGGCGCCGAGCCGAACGGATCCAGCCGCACGCTCAGCGACCCGCAGCTGAACCCCGCGTTCCCCGGGCACGGCCGCACGTCCTTCAGCCCGGCGAGACCCTGCGCCGACCGCGCCGTCTGCGCCGGACCCGTCGGCTGCGCCGGACCCGTCGGCTGCTGCGGACTTGTCGGCTGCGCCGGACCCGTCGGCTGCTGCGGACGCGTCGGCTGCGAGGACGGCGCCCCAGTGCAGCCGGACACCAGCCCGGCCACGACCGCCGCCGCGGCCAGCATGCGAGGTCCCGGTATGCGCATATCTCTAGCGTCGGCCCCCGTCATCACATCCTGGTCACGGCGAACCCTCCACCCGAGTCAACGAATGTGACTCTCTACCGCACCTGAGGATCTTCACTGGTGACGGTTACAGCCTGATCTAGCCGTTACCCGCCGGTTCAGGTCGCGGCTGCGCCGTCCGGCCCGGCGTCCCCGGCGCGGCCCGGCGTCCCAGTCCGGGTATTCCCGGTCCCGGCATCACCTCTCGTCCCGCCAGTCCTGCCTGTCTCCCAACTACCGCGGCACCGTCCCGCCAGCGCCGCAC
>Ga0081540_1000825_pt1 | contig 28288 bp, 45 predicted proteins | sample TabmetS2T1R1_FD_71024 | JGI IMG/M metagenome (GOLD analysis project Ga0081540, IMG submission 71024) | Tabebuia heterophylla rhizosphere microbial communities from the University of Puerto Rico - S2T1R1 | ecosystem: Host-associated > Plants > Roots > Rhizosphere ...
TCCACCCGCCCCCGGCGACCGGCCCCGCGAGGGATCTCGGCGGCGCGATCACCTATGCCCGCCGCTACTGCCTGTGCGCCGTCACCGGCGTCGCCCCGGGCGGCGACGACGACGACGCGAAGCGGGCCGCGGCGTCCGAGCAGGAGGAGCGCGACGTCCGGATGGCCGAGCGCCGAGCGGCCGCGCAGCAGCCGCAGCGGGTGCGGCAGGCGCACGACCAGCATCGGAGGGGCGTCACCACCGACGGCGAGCCGCGGCAGACGATGGATGTCCCCGACCGGCGGCAGCGGCGCGTGCCGAACGAGCAGACCGACGGCGGCGCCCGCCGCGGCCACCGGGCCACCGAGGAGGAGTCCAGGCAGGCGACCGCTGCACAGGCGGAGATGATCACCCCCGACCAGGTGAAACTGGCGCAGACGCTCGCGACGAAACTCGGCATGAACGACGGCACCGACGAGGCGCGGACCATGCGGCTCGCGTACGCGTCGACCATCTGCGGCCGCCGGATCGAGTCGTTCTCCACCATGAACAAGGCCGAGGCCAGCAGGGTGATCGACTCCATGCAGGAGGATCTCGCCACGGACGAACCGCCGCTCGACGGTGAGGCGACGGCGCGGGGGGCGAACCAGTGATGGCCAGGGGGAAGAGCGCGCCGCGGTCCGGCGGGCGCCGTGCGGCGCGCCAGGCGCAGAAGGCGAAGGATCGCGCCTGGAGGCGCAACCTGTTCGAATCCTGGAAGCCGAACGGCGCCACCGGCCGCGGCCTGGACCAGCCGTCGCCGAAGAAAGGCGGACAGCCGTGAACGTCATCCGCGCGGCCGACATCGGGTGCGTCGTCGTGCGTGCCGACCCGGGCGGCATCACCGTCGAGCGGGCCGACGCCGAAGTGGCCGTGTCGCTGGAGCTGATCGGCAAGGTGCTCGACGGCGAAGTCTGGAACGACGAGACCAGCACCGGGATGCGGGTCGGGCAGGACGTGCTGACCCTGGTCGCCACGAACGGGACCTGGCAGTACCGGCTCGGCGACCTGATCCCGTTCCTGCCTGCCCGGCACGCCGTCCTGATCCGGCGGCCGGCCGACCCCGGGGAGACGCCGTGATCCGGTTCGCCGGGCTGGACCTGTCGCCCACCGGGTCCGGCGCCGCCACCATCGACCTCTCGTCCGACGGCGCCCGGCCGCTGATCCGGTGCACCCGGTTCAGCCGGCCGTCCATGCCGCGCACCGCGACCCTGGACGAGAGGCACGCACGGCAGCGGGTCCTCGCCCGCGAGATATGTGAGTGGGTGATGGGGCCCGGCCTGGACAGCGCGCTCTGCCTCGCGCTGGAGTCGCCGGCCTACGGGGCCGGTTTCGAGGCGGGCGCGCACGACCGGTCCGGCCTGTGGTGGCGCGTCGTCGGGCTCGCCTACGGGGTTGCCGCCCAGCACGTGGTCGAGGTCAACCCGTCCACCCTGAAGGCCTACGCGACCGGCAACGGCCGCGCCGACAAGGCCACCATGATCGCCGCCGCCCGGACCCGCTACGGCGGGACGGCGGCGCTCTCGCACGACGAGGCGGATGCGCTCCACCTGGCCGGGATGGCCGCGCACGCCGCGGGCGTCCCGGTCCACATGGGCGAGATGTCCGCCAGGTCGCTCAAGTTCCTCACGCACCCCAACTGGCCGCTGCACCTGCTGGCGAAAGCGGTGCAGCAGACGACGACACATTCACGACAGGAGTAGGACAGATGACCACGAAACTGAAGCTCGCGAACGCGGTCGCCTCGGCCGCCGGCGACGCGCTGGCCCCGCACATCCCCGGGTTCTACGACCGGCCGGGCGCGACCCTGCTCGCGATCGTGGAGCTCGAGCACCGGTCCCGGGTGGAGGTGCCCGACTCCTCCGAGCTGGAGCCGTCCGTGACCGCCCGGATCTCCGCGATCGAGGTGCCCGGCAAGGCCGCCGAAGACGCCGTCCGCTCGATCATGCGCGGCCTCTACCTGCTGCGCACCGCCCGCGGCACCCTGGACGAGGTGGCCGGCACGCTGCTGGAGGATGCGTCCAAGGAGATCGCCGACGGCCTGGACTCCACGATGCTGCAGATCGCGGCCGTCCAGGCGGCGGCCATGCACGAGGCGGCCCGGCAGCTGTGGGAGCTGGCCGACACGGTGGAGGTCACCGAGGCGGCCTGGCGCCGGCGGGTGCGCAAGATCGCCGACGCGATCGCGGTCGTGCACACCGGCGCCGCGCGCTACGACGTGCCGGAGCTCGCGCTCGAGGACGTGCAGTCGTGAGGGGCGACGAGTTCGGGCTCCCCACGTGGACGCCGGACACCAGGGCCCCGCACGTCGGGACGCCGGCGCGCGACACGCGGGTCACGCAGCCGATGCGCGTCTCCGGGCCGCAGCCGTACGCCGCGCTGCCCGAGGCCGGCCGCGGCTCCCGGCCGGCGGTCGACTGGCGCTCGGCGTTCCGGATCGGGATGGCCGTGACGCTGTGCATGTTCCTCGCCGCGGTCGTGCTCGCGCTGGCCGCGGTCGTCCTGTCGGCGGTGCTGTTCTCCGCGGTGACCGGCGACCCGGACGCGCAGCCGAGCCCGCAGCCGGGGCCCACGATCAGCTGGGACGAGACCGATGGGTAGGCGGCCGCGGGCCGACTCCTGGCGCGGGGACGCCGCGATGCTGCTCGACGCCGTGTGCGTCGGCGCCGTCCTGCTGCCGCTGATCTACGTGCTGCTCGGTTCGGTGCCGGTCCTGGAGCTGGAGCCGTTCGCCCCCCTCGGCTACGCCGTGATGGCGACCCTCGTGCAGGTGGTCGGCATCCTCGGCGTCCTCGCCGCCGGCGTCTGCGCCGCCGTGTGGCTGTCGGGCCAGGTCTGGCGGTGCGCCGCGCTCGCCCGGGACGAGGCGGTCTACCTGTGGGTGCGCGTCGTCCGCCGCCGCGGACACTGGGACGCGCAATGCGCCGTCCGCGGCCACCCGGACCACGGGCCGGTGGCGCCCGGTGCGTCCGGAGCGCCGGGCGTGTGCCTGTGTGGCGACGTCTTCTACCCGCAGGGCGGCTGAGATGGCCGGCGTTCCTGATCGGGGTGACGTGGTCAGGGCGATGGACGCTGCCCGGGCCGACTTCGCACTCTCCGGGCAGATGCTCGAGCTGTTCGCCTACGGCATGACGGCGGCGGCGGTCTCCCGGGAGCTCGGGATCTCGCACACGCGGTGCCTGTCGTTCCGCCGGTCGTGGCCGCAGAAGATCGAGGCGCGCCGCGAGCAGCTGGAGCAGGAACTCGCGCTCTCCCTCCCCGCGTCGGTCTGGATCACCGACAAGGCGGCGCGGGTCCAGGCCTACCAGGACACGGTGGACCGCCTGGACGCCGAGCTGCTGCGCGAGGAGCTGCGGCCGATCGACATCGCCGCGCTGGAGCGGGCCCGCGGTGAGGCGCTGCACGCGGTCGCCGAGGAGCTCGGCCAGCTGCCGCCGCGGGTCGTCGTCGCATCCCAGACGGTGGTCAACTTCAAGATCGACGGCGTGAACATGGAGGCGCTGTGAGTGACCAGGAGATCCCGACGCCGGCCGAGGTGACCGAGGAGCAGCGGCGGCAGCTGGCCGCCCGGCTGGACGAGCGGGTGGAGGCGGCGCTCGAGGCGGCGCGCCGGCGGCAGGCGACCCGGGTGGAGCTCGCGCAGCAGCTACGCAAGGCGCGTGACGCCGGGCTGTCCCAGCGGCACGCCGAGAAGCTGCGGCGCCTGGCCGGGGTGGAGATCGAGCCGGGCCGCCCCCGCGAGGAGCGCTCCAGCGGCGCGGACGAGGGGTCCTGACGTGGGCCGCACCATGCTCGAGGGCGGGTGGGTGATCACGGTCGACAAGCCCGAGAACCTGTCCGACGGGATGTGCGCGGCCGACGTCGCCCACCTGTTCGCCGAACATCTCCATGCCGCCGCGCTCGCGTGGCACCGGGAGCACCCCGGTCTGCTCGTGACCGAACCGGACGTCTGGTGACGCTCACCACGATCGACCGGGTCTACCAGCCGCACGGGGCGGCGCGACGGATGTTCGAGTCGCGCCGCCCCGAGGTGCTGATCTCGGGCCCGGCCGGCACCGGCAAGTCGCGGGCGATCCTGGAGAAGCTGAACATCGTTCTGCTGAAGTACCCGGGCGCCCGCGGGCTGCTGCTGCGCAAGACGCAGGAGTCGCTGAAGTCGACCGGCCTGGTCACCTGGCGGGAGAAGGTCGTCCCGGAGGCGCTGGATGCCCGCGTCCTGAAGTACTACGGCGGCGGCCCCGAGCGGCCGGCCCAGTACGAGTACCAGAACGGCAGCGTGCTGGTGCTCGGCGGCCTGGACAAGGCCACGAAGATCATGTCCTCGGAGTACGACGTCGCCGTGATCCTGGAGGCGACGGAACTCACCCTGGACGACTGGGAGGCGGTCACCACCCGGCTGCGCAACGGCGTCATGCCGTACCAGCAGGTTCTCGCCGACTGCAACCCCGCGCAGCCGACGCACTGGCTGAAGCAACGCGCCGACGCCGGCACGACCCTGATGCTGGAGTCCCGGCACGAGGACAACCCCACCCTGGTGAACCGGGACGGCACCCGCACCGAGCGGGGCGAGACGTACCTGTCCCGGCTGGACGTCCTGACCGGGGTGCGGAAGTCGCGGCTGCGGGACGGGAAGTGGGTGGCCGCCGAGGGGCTGATCTATGAGGAGTACGACCCTGCCGTGCACCTGGTCGACCACCGGCCGATCCCCGAGGCGTGGCCGCGGTGGTGGACGGTGGACTTCGGGTTCCGGCACGCCCTGGTGTTCCAGCGGTGGGCGGTCGACCCGGACGGCCGGCTGTTCCTGTACCGGGAGCTCTACCGGCGGGGGCTGCTGGTGGAGGACGCCGCGCGGCTGGTGCTGGACGACGTCGCCCCCGGCGGCGTGTGGCGGGAGCCGCGGCCGACGGCGGTCATCTGCGACCACGATGCGGAGGACCGGGCCACGCTCGAGCGGCACCTCGGCTTCAGCACGACGCCGGCCGAGAAGGCGGTCACGCCCGGGATCCAGGCGGTGCAGTCCCGGCTGCGGCCGGCCGGGGACGGGAAGCCGCGGCTGTTCCTGCTGCGCGACTGCCAGCAGGGCGGCCGCCAGGAGGTGATGGTGGAGGCGGGCCAGCCGGCGTCCACCGCAGAGGAGTTCGCGGGGTACGTCTGGGATACCGGCGGCGGGAAGCGCATCCTGGAGCAGCCGATCAAGGTGTTCGATGACGGGCTGGACGCCCTGCGCTACATGGTCGCCCAGGAGGACTTGGGTGGCCGGCCGAACGTGAGGTGGATGTGATGACGACGGCGACCCTGGACCGGATGCTCGGGCGGCCGGCACGGCCGGCGCGCGCGGCGGTGCGCACCGCAGGGCGGCACCGGCCGTCCCGAGCTGCGGCGATGCTGGACAAGATCCGCGAGTCGGCCCGTACACTCCGAGTGACGACACGTCGGTACGGACTCGCGCTCGGGGCCGCGGGATCGTTCGCCGCAGCCGGGTGGACGGTCAACGCGACCCTCGGGTGCCTGGCGATGGTGCTCTCGTTCGTCTACATGGAGTGGCGAGCAGCGAGCTAGCTGGAGGTGCCGGGTGCGCAGCACGGTCGACGGCCTCCGCAGCCTGTTCGCCCGCGTGCCCGCCCCCTACGTCGCCCGCACCGGCGGCAACGGCTTCGACCGGAGCCTGCAGGCCGCGGACCGGGCCGCGTTGCAGGCTGCCTATGGTTCCGTGGGGACACTGTTCGTGATCGTGTCGCAGCTGTCGACGGCGACCGCCGGCCTCACCTGGCGGCTGTACCGCAAGCGCACCGACGCGCGCCGCGCCTACGGGCCGGTCCAGGACGACCGGACCGAGATCGTCCGGCACCAGGCGTTGAACGTGCTGAACACGCCGAACGCGTTCATGCCCCGCCAGGAGTTCATGGAGGGCACGCAGCAGCACGTCGACCTGACCGGCGAAGGCTGGTGGGTGGTCGAGCGGCCGGCCGGGTTCCCGACGGCGATGTGGCCGGTCCGCCCGGACCGGATGGTGCCGATCCCCGACCCGGATGATTTCCTCGCGGGCTACGTGTACCGCTCCCCGGATGGGCAGCTGGTGCCGTTGGGCCTGGACGAGGTGATCATGATCCGGATGCCTTCCCCGCTCGATCCGTACCGGGGGCTCGGGCCGGTCCAGGCGATTCTCACCGACGTCGATTCCGCTTACTACTCGGCGGAATGGAATCGCAATTTCTTCATGAATTCCGCCGAGCCGGGCGGGATTATCGAAGTCGAGAAGTCCCTTTCCGATACCGAATTCACGCGCATGGTGAAGCGGTGGCGGGAGAATCACCAGGGCGTGCGGAATGCGCACCGGGTGGCAATCCTGGAACAGGGGAAATGGGTCGACCGGCAGATGTCGATGAAGGACATGCAATTCGTGCAGCTGCGCGACGTGTCCCGGGAAATCATCCGCGAGGCATTCGCCTACCCGAAATTCATGCTCGGCGAGCCCGAAGGCAGCAACCGGGCAAGCGCGATGGCCGCCGAGTACGTCTACGGCCGGCAGCTGATCGAGCCGCGCGGCGACCGGATCCGGGGCGCCCTGAACAACGACTATCTCCCGATGTTCGGCGACGCGGCGGCCGGCCTGGAGTTCGACTACGACTCGCCGGTGCCGGACGACCCGGAGCAGGACGTCGCGATCATGCTTCAGCGCGCGCAGCTGGCGAAGGCGCTGCTGGACCTGCGGGTGAAGCCCGAGCAGGCGCTCGAGGTGGCCGGCCTGCCGCCGATGGACCTGGAGGCGCCGGCGCCGGTCCCCGCGCAGCTCCAGCCGGCGGACGACGTGCCGGCGGACGACGACCCGGAGGGCACGGCGGACGTGACGGCGCTGGCGCTCGGGATGCTCGGTGTGCGGCTGGACCGGGCCCGGGACGGACGGCTCAACGGAAAGGTGCACGCTGGTGTCTAGGTATCGGTACTGGGGCAGCGTGGCCCCCCGCGGCCGCCACAAGCCCCCGCTCGTGCGCGCCGAGGCGCCGCCGGCGGACGGGGCGGCCGAGCTGTTCGTCTACGACGTGATCGACAGCTGGGGTGGTGAGTGGGGGATCTCGGCGCGCGAGGTGGCCGAGGCGCTCGGCCAGCTCGGCGAGGTGGAGCAGATCACCGTCCGGCTCAACTCCCCGGGCGGCGAGGTGCACGAGGCGGTCGCGATCGCGAACATGCTCGCCGGCCACCCGGCCCGGATCACGGTGCAGGTCGACGCCCTGGCGGCCAGCGCGGCCAGCTACCTGCTGGTGCGCGGTGACGAGGCGGTCGTGCGGCCCGACTCCGAGGTGATGATCCACGACGCCTGGGGGATCGCGATGGGCCCGGCCGCCGACATGCACAAGGCGGGCGACGACCTGGACCGGGTGTCCGGCACGCTCGCCGCGGCCTACGCCCGCAAGGCCGGTGGCGACGCCGCGGACTGGCGGACGGCGATGCTGGCCGAGACCTGGTACACCGCCGACGAGGCGGTCGCGGCCGGCCTGGCCGACCGGCTCGACGACGGCGGCGCGCAGGCCAGCGTGCGGCCGGTCGTGTTCGACCTGTCAGAGTTCAAGCACCCGGGGCGCGGCGCCGCGCCGTCCCCGGCCCTGGCGCCCGCCGCGTTGGCCGGCGCCCGACTCCAGGAGATCAACTCCGGTCTCCGTGCAGCCCTGAAGGGGGCACTGGCATGACGGCAGCGATCGCGACCCCCAAGGACTTCCAGGACTTCACGGGGTCGTATGACAGCATCGACAAGCTGCAGGCGGCGCTCGGCGACGGCTCGTTCGCGAAGGCGGTCGAGGACTACGTCAACTCCCAGCACAAGGTCATGGACGAGCTCAACACCACGATCAAGGCCGAGGCACAGATCGTCCTGGCGAAGATGCTCGACGAGGCGGGCGCGGACAAGGGCGCGGCCAAGCGGCTGAACCTCAACCCGCAGGACTCGCGGGAGCGCGCCGGCTACCGGCCGATCCACAACCCGGCCGCCGTCGGTGCCGGGATCGACGGCGTGTTCTCGTCCCTGGACGAGTTCACGAAGGCGATCTGGCACAAGGGCACGCCGACCGCCGAGGTGCAGGCGAAGCTCGACAAGGTCAAGGCCTACCAGGAGCGGGTTCCGGCCGACGGCGGGTTCCTCGTCCCGGAGGAGTTCCGGGCCGAGCTGCTGCGCACCGCGCTGGAGAGCGCCGTCGTCCGGCCGCGGGCCCGCGTCGTGCCGATGGGCAGCTCGACGCTGAAGTTCCCGGCGGTGGACGAGACCACGCACGCGACCAGCCTCTTCGGCGGCGTCGTCGTGTACCGCACCGAGGAGGGCGCGGAGCTGACCGAGTCGGGCGGCAAGTTCCGCTCGATCAAGCTGGAGGCGACGAAACAGACCGCCCTGGCCAAGGTCACGAACGAGCTGGTGCGCGACGCCGCCGGCGGCTTCGCCATGTACATCAGCGAGATTTTCCCCGAGGCGATCGCCTTCTACGAAGACCTCGACTTCATCTCCGGCGGCGGCGTCGGCGAGCCGCTCGGCGCGCTCAACTCGGGCAACACCTCGCTCGTGAGCGTGGCGAAGGAGTCGGGCCAGGCGGCGGCCACCATCGGGTGGGAGAACGTCGTCAAGATGTACGCCCGGATGTTGCCGTCCTCGCTGAACCGGGCGGTGTGGCTGGTCGGCCCAGACGCGTTCCCGGAGCTCGCCACGATGGGGCTCGTGGTCGGCACCGGCGGCGGCCCGATCTGGATCAGCGACGGCACCGAGGCGCCGCGGATGACGATCCTCGGCCGGCCGGTCATCGTCACCGAGAAGGCGCCGGCGGCGCTCGGCACGCTCGGCGACATCTCGTTCGTGGACCTCGGCTACTACCTGATCGGCGACCGGCAGACGATGACGATGGACGCGAGCGAGCACGCGGCGTTCACGTCCGACCGGACCGTCTACCGGGTGATCCAGCGCAACGACGGCCGGCCGTGGGTGGAGTCGGCGCTCACGCCCGCCAACGGCGGCGCGACCCTGTCCCCGTTCGTCCAGCTCGCGACCCGCAGCTAGGACCCCGCGGCCCCGCCGTGCCAGACCGGCGGCGGGGCCACCACGGTCCCCGGCATTGGCACCCCGGGGGTCGAGAGAGGAGACGCCATGTACGGGCTCGGCAACGAGTTCAACATCACGACCTCGGCCACCACGGCCAAGGTCAAGGTCAACATGAAGAACGCCGGGGGGGTCACGTTCGCCCTGATCGGGGCGACCTCCGGCGACGCCACGGTCAACTACTACGACTCGGCCGGCGCCAACGAGACGGCGCTGGCGATCATCACCGAGTACTGGCGCCAGAACAACGGCGTGTGGACGCGGGTCACGCAGTCCGCGGCGGCCACGTTCACGGCCGGCACGGGCGGCCTCGCGGTGTGCGAGATCGACGCCGACCAGCTGCCGGACGCCGCGCAGTACCTCGCAGCGACGCACGCGAGCGGCTCGTTCCTCGTGCTCACGCGCAGCCTGCACTCGATGCGCTACCCGTCCAACCTTCCCGACATCCGGGCCTGAGAGGAGCGGGCATGAGTGTCATCGTTCCCGCCGATGCCGCAGCACTGTCCGTGCTCGGCAGGGTGGCGAAGAAGTCCTACACGCTGGCCACCGAGACGAAGGTGCTGTTCACGGTCACCGGGGTCATCGCGGTCACCGGTTTCGTCGGCGTCGTCACCACGGCGATCACGGTCGCGAACACGGTCAAGCTCCAGGCCAACCCGACCGTGGGCACGACGTCGGACCTGTGCGCGGCGACCGACATCGGCACCACCGACACCCCGGCCGGGAACCTGCTCGGCAGTTCGGGCTCTCCGGCGGAGGGGCTGATCACGGGCATCGGTGCGGTCGCGCTCTGGCCGACCACCGAGCCCGCGGGCACCACCACGGCGGCGCAGACCGGCGGCGTCCGCGGCTGGTACGTGGGCGCCGGCGCGATCGAGCAGGTCACCACCGGCACCAGCCCGGACGGCGTGATCGACTGGTATGTCCAGTGGGCTCCGGTCTCGTCTGACGGCACCCTGGTCGCGGCCTGAGCGAACCGCGCGAGACTGGTCGGGCCCCCGGGATGCAGGACCCGGGGGCCCGACTCTCAGGAGGAGACATGCCGAAGACCACGAGCGCGCTCGGCGCCACCGACCGGCGCGCCGGCGCCGCGGCCGACGAGGTGCGCACGATCGACGGGGATGCCGAGCGCGAGCAGCTGGAGCAGCACGAGGTGCCGTCCGCGGACGCGCCCGACGGCGAGCTCTACGACGAGCGCCGCGACGACGAGGCGGACGGCGGGACGACGCCGCTCGAGCAGCTCGGCGGCGGGAAGCCGGCGGCCGAGCGTGACCCCGACTGGAACCCGGCCGACCACACGGTGGACGAGGTGAACGAGCGCCTCGCGCAGCTGCGCGACGACGACGACCCTGCGACCGCCGACCAGCGGCGCGCCGAGCACGACCGGATCGCCGAGTCCGAGCGCCGCGACCGGCAGCGGGTCGGCATCCTCTCGCAGCTGCCGGACTAGGCGATGGCGGACTCCCTGTCGTTCGACGGACTCCTCACCGTCCTCCAGGAGGCGCGCGAGGAGCGCGCGGCGGCCGACGCGGCGCCGCCGGTGGCGTGCCCGAACGATGGGGAGCCGCTACTCACCGGCCCCGACGGCCGGCCGTTCTGTCCCTCGGACGGGTGGCGCCCCCGGTAGCTTGCGCGCCGTCGTACCCTGTGGTCACCGACGACCGGCCGCCCACGGGCAGGCCTGGCCACAGAATGCGATGGCGAGGGAGGCGGGCATGCTCACGCTGCCCACGTACGTGACCCGCGAGCGGCTCGCCGCGGCGATGGACACCTCCCCCTCCCGGTCCCGGCTGCGGCAGCTGGACGACGCCTGCAACACGGGCTCCCGCTCGGTGGAGGCGCTGTGCCGGCGCACGTTCTGGCCCGAGGTGACCACGCACGCCTACGACCGGCCTGCGCCCGGGGAGACGCCCGCGAGCTACACGCTGTGGTTGGATCCGTTCCAGTTGGCGGAGGCGCCGGCGGCGGTCTCGTCGGGTGGCGTGTCGCTGGACCTGCTGGACGTCCTGCCCGGCCCCGAGGAGGGGCCGCCGTTCGACCGGCTCGACCTGGACCTGTCGACGTCGGCGGCCTGGTCTGCCGGCTCGACGTGGCAGCGCGGCACCCGGATCACGGGGACGTTCGGCTACCGGCTGGACACCGCAGCGCTCGGCGTCACGGCCGAGGCGCTCGACGGCACGGAGACCCTGGTGGACGTGGACGGCGCGACCGCGGCCGCCGCCGGGGTCGGCGACCTGCTCGCCGTCGGCTCGGAACGGATGCTGGTGACCGACCGGGCGTGGCTGGACACGACCGAGGACATCACGCTGACCGGCTCGGTCTCGGCGGACTCCTTCACGGCCGCCGGCACCTACGCGCAGGGGGAGTGGCTGCTGCTCGGTTCCGAGGTGCTGCGGGTGGTGGAGCAGGCCGGGACGACGGTGGTGGTGGAGCGTGCCGTGGACGGGAGCACACTCGGGGATCACACCGCCGCGAGCCTGTACGCGTCGCGCACGCTGGCGGTGCTGCGCGGCTACGGCGGGACGAGCGCGGCCACGCACCTCACGGCGGCCGCGGTGGTCCGCCACGCCTACCCGGCCGAAGTGGAGGAGTTGGCGCTGGCCGAGGCGCTGGTCGCCTACTCGCAGCAGCTCGGTGCCTACGCCCGCCCGCAGGGCTCGGGCGCGAGCTCGACGCCGGTGGCGTCCGGCACGCTGGAGGACGCCCGGGCCAGGTGCCGTGCCGCGCACGGCCGCTACCGGGACGCGGCAGTCTGATGCAGGTCGACGTGGACGCCCGCGGCGCGTTCCTGAACGCGGCCGTCTCGGATCGGGTGATGCGGGCCGCGCAGCAGGAAGCGCAGGAGGACATGACGCTCGCGGTCGCGGACCGGGTGCAGGCCAGGCTCGGCCAGGTGCTCCGGCACCCGACCGGCTACTACCGGTCCCGCGTCGTCGCCGACCTGGGGGTGGAGCCGCCGCGGGTGACGGACTCGGGCGTCACCTACGGGCCGTGGCTGGAGGGCATCGGCTCGCGGAACGCGACCACCCGGTTCAAGGGCTACGGCACGTTCCGGAAGGTGGCGCAGGAGATGGCCACCGAGGTGGTGCGGATCAGCGAGCCGACGTACTCGCGGGCGTTGAGCAAGCTCAATGGCTGACACGTCGCTGTGGCAGGGCATCGTGGATGCCGTCGTCTCGCACGCCGCGGCGTCGGGGCACTTCCGCAAGGTCCAGGGCCACGAGCCGAAGAACGCGCCGGGCCGCGACCTCACGTGCGCGGTCTGGGTGCAGGGAGTGCGGACGTCGCGCAGCTCGGGGCTGGCCGGCGTCGCGGTCACGCTGACCCTGACGGTGCGGCTCTACTCGCCGATGCTCGAGGACCCGCAGGACGCGATCGACCCGCGGCTGCTGCGCGCCCTGGACGAGCTGTGCGAGGCGTACGCCGGGGACTTCACGCTCGGCGGCCGGGTGCGCAACGTCGACCTGTTCGGCGGCGAGGGTCAGCCGCTCGGTGCGACGGCCGGCTACCTGTCGCAGGACAACCGGACGTTCCGGATCTATGACGTGACGTTGCCGATGGTGATCAACGACCGGTGGGAGGAGAGCCCGTGAGCAAGTCCAGCGGTCTCGGCGCGCGGCTCTACTTCGGCGGCGTCGACGTCTCCGGGGACACCGCGAGCCTGGAGGACATCAGCACCAGCCGAGCCACGTTCGCGAAGCCCGGGATCGACGTCCTCGCGCAGGAACGGATCCATGCGACCCGCGACGGCAAGATGGACGTCACCTCGTGGTTCAACCCGGCCCGGGCGCACCTGAAGTACAACGATCTGCCGACGGCGGACGTGGTGCTCACCTACTGCCATCGGGCGACGCTCGGCAGCAGCGCGGCGGCGCTCGTGGCGAAACAGGTCAGCTATGACGGGACCCGCAGCGACGACGGCGACCTCACGTTCAAGCTGTCGGCGCTGGCGAACAAGTACGGGCTGGAGTGGGGCGTCCTGCTCACCGACGCCGCGCGCAGCGACACGACGGCGACGAACGGCGCGAGCCTGGACGGCGCGGCCAGCTCCACCTTCGGGCTGCAGGCCTACCTGCAGGTGCTGAGCTTCACCGGGACGTCGTGCACGGTGAAGATCCAGGACTCGGCGGACAACTCGTCGTGGCTGGACCTCACCGCGGGCAGCTTCGGCGCGCAGACGGCGGCCGGCGCGTCCCGGATCGCGACGGCGGCGAACGCGACGGTGCGCCGCTACCTGCGGGTGGCGACGACGGGCACGTTCAGCCAGTGCTCGTTCGTGGTCAGCGTGGTCCGCAACACCGAGACTCCGGTCTTCTGATGGGCCGGGGGACGGGCGGCCTGCCCGTGCAGGCGATGCAGACCTACGCGATCAAGTCGCCGGTGGCGACGCACACCCGGGCGGCGTCGTGCCGGGAGGCAGGCTGCGCGGCGTTCCAGCGCGGATGGGTGACCATCGTCCCGGAGGGGCCACAGGCGGACCGGGTGCGCGCGCTGGCGGCCACCGGCCTGGAGCTGCCTGGCGTCGGCTGGTACCGGTGGCGGTTCAGCGAGCGGCCGGCGGACGGCGCGCCCGGCCTGGTCGAGTTCACGTTCCCGGGCGGGCAGCTGTGCTTCCGGTTCGACCAGCACCGGGTCAGCCTGGACCGGCCGGAGCTGTTCGTCGTCCGGAAGGGCGACCAGCGCGGGAACCTGGGGCTGATCCGCAGCCACGGTGAGCGCGGCGATCTGTGGGTGGAGGACATGCAGGAACACCTGCATGGCGTGGCGAGGACGACGGGGGCGGACCGGTGAGCAAGCACGTCGACACGGCGGCCGGCCCGCCGACCGAGCCGCTGCGCCTGCCGGGGACGACGACGATCGACCTCGGTGCCCGCGTCGTCGGCGCGCCGCGGCCGCTGGTGCCCTACGGCGGCCGCGGCCTCGGGGACCTGGAATCTCTCGCGCCAACAGTCCGCGAGGATCACGCGGATCGAGCCTCGCTCACCGGATGGCAGCGCCTCGTGGCGGTCCTCGCCGTCGCTGCCGCGTGCGCTGCGGCGTTCCTGTGCGGCCAGGCGGCGCGCTCGGCGGGGCTCCAGCCGTTGCCGATCCTGCCGGTGCCGCCGGCGACGCTGCGGACGGCGAACGCGGCCGGGCAGGCGTGGAGCTCCAGCAGCGACGGTGTCCGCGCGCAGTATTGCGCGGCGCCGCGGCAGGCCGCGGCCGACCAGCTGTCGGCCGCACTGTCCACAGCTGTGGACGACGTCGACCGGGCCACCGTGGTCCGGTTCCTGGACCGCACCTGCGGGAGGTAAGGCATGGCCAAGGAAAGCGGTCTCGGCTGGACCACGTTCTCGGTGGACGACTCCGCCGGGACGCCGCGGGACCTGAAGGACGCGACGCACTCGCTGGAGTTCGCGACGCCTCGTGAGGTGCAGGACATCACCGGCCTGGGGGTGTCCGCGATCGAGCGGCTGCACCTGCTGGCCGACTTCTCGGCGACGGCGGAGGGCACGTTCAAGGACGACTCCAACGACGCGCACGCCGTGTTTTCCAACCTGGCGAACACGCGCACGTGGGCGATGGCCGTCTCCGGGCAGACGCTCAACAACGAGGTGCTGCTCACCGAGTACGGGCTGACCCGTGGCGACGACGGCTCCCTCACCTGGAAGGTGCCGGCCGTTCTCCAGTCGGGCACCGTGCCGGCCTGGAGCTGACATGCCGTTCACGAGGGAACGCCGCCAGCACCGGCTGGTCTTCGAAGAGGACCACCCGCGGTGGGCCGGTCTGGAGCTGGTGACGCGCGTCATGCAGGTCGGCGAGTACGGGCAACTGCTCGCCGTGTTCGCCCGGATCGACACCGAGGACCCGAACATGGAGGGCGTCGCCGAGCAGGCGGCGGCCCTGGCCCGGGTGGCGGAGTGCTTCGCCGAGCTGCGGGCCCTGTTCGACCGGTTCCTGATCTCCTGGGACATGACCGAGGAGGACGGCACGCCGACGACGCCGGCCGACCTGGACGACGAGGAGGTCATGGCGCTGATCAAGGACTGGTGCGACCTGGTCACCAGGGCGTCGCCCCCTTTAGGCGGGCAGCCCGACGGTACGCAGCGGTCGGCCCCGAGGACGGGACTGGAGGGGCTGCCGATGGCACCCCTGGCGAGCTGATCTGGGCGATGACGGTGGTCGGGCTCGCCGAGCGGTTCGGGTGCCTGCCGTCGCAGGTGCTCGAGGAGGACGCCGACCTGCTGGCGATGGTGGAGCTGGCCGACCTGGCCCGGCCGAGAGAGGAGCTGGTCGTCGGTGGCTAACGAGGTGCTGATCAAGGTCAGCGGCCAGGACGACACGAAGGCCACGTTCGACGGCGTCCGCAAGAACGTCGAGGGCGCCGGCCGGGCGGCGCGCGAGTCGGGCGACGGTTTCGACAAGTTCGGTGAGGCGGCCGACGTCGCCGACACCCGGGCGATGGGCTTCCGGGACACGATGACCGGCGTCCAGGACACGATGAAGGGCACGTCCATGATCGCCAAGGGGGACCTGTTCAACGGGTTCCTCACCCTCGGCATGGGCGTCGGCGACCTGGGGTCCGGCATCTACAACTTCCTGGTGCCCGCCTTCAAGGCGGCCGTCCAGGGCGGTCTCGCGTCCGCGGTCAGCACCGCGAAGGACACCGCGGCGAAGGTCGCGAACCGGGCGGTGACGATCGCGTCGGCGGTCGCCACCCGCACCTACGCCGCGGCGCAGTGGGTGCTGAACGCGGCCCTGCGGGCAAACCCGATCGGCATCATCATCACGCTGATCGCGGCCCTGGTGGCGGGCATCATCATCGCCTACAAGCGCAGCGAGACGTTCCGCACCATCGTCCAGGCCGCGTTCAAGGGCACGCTGGCCGCCGGCCAGGCGTTGTGGCGCGGGCTGGTCGCGGCGTTCCACGGCATCGTCGCGGGCGCCACGGCGCTCTGGGACGGGCTGAAGCGGGTGTTCCGGGCGGGCGCGGACGCGATCGGGGCCTACGCGCGGTTCATCACGGCGCCGTACCGGGCGGCGTTCGCGGGGATCAAGGCGGCCTGGAACGCGACCGTCGGCGGCCGCGGCTTCACCCTGCCCGGCTGGATCCCGGGCGTCGGCGGCAAGTCGTTCCGGTTCCCGTACCTGGCCTCGGGCGGCGTGTCCGGCGGCGGCCTGGCGATGGTCGGCGAGCGTGGCCCGGAGCTGGCGATGCTCGCCGGCGGCTCCCGGGTGCGCAACGCCGGCGAGACGCGCCGGCTGCTCGGCGCGACCGCGGCGGCCGGCGGCACGATCGTGGTGCAACTGGTGCTGGACGGCACGGTCATCGCGCAGAAGTTGGTGCCACAGCTGGCCCTGGCCGAGTCGCAGGGGCAGCTCAGTCGCCGAATCCCGGGCACGGGGCTCGCGTGACCTGGCACGGCGGCGGCCGGCTGGACGTCGTCACCCGCTGGGACCTCGGCTCCGGGTGGGTGGAGATCGACCAGGGCGACGTCATGGGCGAGGGTCGCGGCACGATCGAGATCGAGCGCGGCCGCTCGGACGAGATGCGCGACTCCGACCCCAGCCGTTGCCGGCTGCAGCTGCGGAACACGGCCGGCCAGTTCTCGCCGCGCAACCCGACCGGCCCGTGGTTCGGCTCGTTCGGGCGGAACACGCCGCTGCAGGTCGGCGTCCGGGAGGGCGGCACGTTCCTGCGCTACCCGGGCCCGGACTTCGGCAGTGAGGGGGCGACGCGCTCGGCCGGCGCGCGGGTGACGACGCCCGACTCCGCGGGCCTGAGCATCACCGGCGACCTGGACGTCCGGCTCGACCTGGAGCTCGACACCTGGCGGCCGGCGGCGGCAACGGACCTGATCGGCAAGTGGACGGGGACGGCCGGGCAGAAGTCGTGGGAGCTGATCCTCACCGCGGGCGGGTACCTGAACCTGTTCTGGTCGGTCCTCGGCACGATCGAGATCGGCACCGGCTACGCGTCCACCGAGCCGGTGCCGATCTCCACGGGCCGGCTGACGGTGCGGTTCACGCTCGACGTCGACAACGGCGCGTCCGGGCACACGCTGCGCTACTACACGGCGACCGACGGGGTGGGCGGAACGTTCGTGCAGCTCGGCTCGGGGCTGGTCGGCACCTCGGGCACGACGGCGATCTTCGATTCCACGACGGCGGTCACGATCGGCGACACCGCGACCGGGAGCCAGGCGAACACGATCCGCGGCAAGGCCTACGGCGCCCGGATCTACCAGGGCATCGCGGGCACGCTGCGCGCCGACGTCGACTTCACCGCACAGACGGCGGGCGCGACGTCGTTCTCCGACGGCACGAACACGTGGACCCTGACCGGCGTCACCCTGGACGACGTCGATGTCCGGTTCACCGGCGAGGTGCCGGCCTGGCCGCCGCAGGTCGACCCGTCCGGCCGGGACGAGTGGGTGGACCTGGAGGCGGCCGGCATCCTGCGCCGGCTGAGCCAGGGCGACTCCCCGGTCATGTCGACGTTCCGGCGCGGGATCCTCGGGCTCGGCACCACGCTGGTGAAGGCGTACTGGCCGCTCGAGGACGGGTCGGACTCCACACAGTTCGGGTCGGGTCTGGACGGCGGGAAGCCGATGAAGTGGACGGGCGCGACGCCGTCCCTGGCCAGCTACGACGGGTTCTCCTGCTCGCGGCCGCTGCCGGGCATGAACGGCGCGCAGCTGGTCGGCGCGGTGCCGAACTACTCGTTCGGCTCGGCGACGCAACTGCTGTTCCTGATGCGCCTGCCGACGGGCACGACCGACGCATCGATCATCGCCCGGATCACGTGCGCGAGCTCGCGATGGGACCTGCGCTACAACACGGGCGGCTCGCTGACCCTGCTCTGGTACGACAGCTCGGGCACCGCGGTCGGCAACTCGGGCGCGATCGGCTTCGCCGTCAACGACCAGCTGCTATGGGTGTCGGTGGCGCTCACCCCGTCCGGCGCGGACGTGCTGTACGAGATCACCACGCTGGAGGTGGGCGAGTCGGTCGGCGGGACGTCCGGCGGCACGGCGACCGGCATCACGCTCGGGCGGGCGAGCGCGGTGCGGATGAACACGCAGTCGGCGAGCCTCGGCTCCGACGCGATCATCGGGCACATCATGGTCACGAACGCCGTGATATCGATTTTCAGCCTGTTCCAGCAGTTGAACGCCTACCGGGGTGAGACCGCCGGCCGCAGGGTGGAGCGCCTCTGTGAGGAGCAGGGCGTGCCGTTCGTCGGCTACGGCGCACTGTCGGACACCGTCGAGATGGGGCCGCAGGGGCCGACGAACTTCCTCACCCTGGTGCGGGAGTGCGCGGACGCCGACGGCGGGATGCTCGGTGAGGCGCGCGACGCCCTGGCGCTGGCCTACCGGACCCGCGAGAGCCTGGAGCGACAGACGCCGCTGGTCAGCCTGGACTACGACGGTGGTGACCTGTCGGTGTACGCGCCGACCGAGGATGACCGGGCGCTCGCGAACGACGTGACGGTGACCCGCGCCTCGGCCGGCACCGGGGTGAAGGGCGCTGCCGCGCGCGCCGTCGACACGACATCCAGCCTGTCGACGTCGGACCCGCCGGCCGGCGTCGGCATGGGCTACGACACGGGGCTCACGCTGAACCTGGAGACCGACGAGCAGCTCGAGCAGCACGCCTCGTGGCGGCTGCACCTGGGGACGGTGGACGAGCAGCGGTTCCCGGACGGGATCGGCGTGCAGCTGGCCCGGCCGGCGTTCTCGGTGAGCAGCCGGCGGCGGACGATCCGCGCCGCGAACCTGGGGGACGTCCTGACGGTGACGGACCCGCCGGCGTCGCTCGGCGCGCCGGACGACGTGCGGCAGCTGGTGCAGGGCGTGAAGGAGACCATCACGCAGCTGCGCCACGGGGTCCTGTGGATGGTGTCGCCGGCGTCGCCGTACGACACGGGCACGTGGTGGGACGGCAGCTCGCTGCAGGCGGCGGAGTCCCGCTACGACACCGACGGGTGCACGCTCGGCACGCCGTGGGCGTCCCAGAGCGCGACGTTCAACGGGTCGCGCTGCCTGAGCACGGCGGGGGCGACGCCGACGGACCTGGACGTCCGGGTGAAGTGCACGGCGACCGACTGGACGCCGTCGAGCGAGAAGATCGCCATCGCGAAGTACAACAACACGGGCAATCAGCGCACGTTCGCGTTCGGGATCAACACCTCGGGCCAGCCGATCCTCTACATGTCCAACGACGGCACGGCGAACACGCTGACCACCGGCTCGGCGGCGTACGGCTTCACCGACGGCACCGAGCACTGGATCCGGGCCACGCTCGACGTGAACGACGGCGCCGGCCACTACGTGATCAAGTTCTGGAAGTCCGACGACGGCGTGACCTGGACCCAGGTCGGGACGACGACGACGGGCGGCGCGACGACGACCCTGTTCGCCGGCACCGCGGACTTCCAGCTCGGCGCGCGGTCGGGCTCGGCCGTGACCTCGGGCTGGACCGGCAGCATCGTCGGCTCCGAGGTCTACTCGATCATCGACGACACCTCGATCAACATGGTGCCGTTCGACCCCGCGGACTGGACGACCGACGGCTACGGCGGCTCGGGCACCGGCACCGTCCGGGCGAACCTCACCACCGGGGTGACGATGGCGCTGGTCGTGCCGTCGGGCCCGCTGTGGACGCACGCGGACGGCGACTACGACCTCCGGGCCGGCGGCGAGGACGTGACGCTCACCGCGGTCTCGGGCAGCAGCTCGCCGCAGCTGGGCACGTTCACCCGCTCGGCGAACGGCGTCGTCAAGGGCCACGACCGCAGCGAGGCGATCTCGCTCGCGCACCCCGTCTACTGGAGCCTCTAGGAGGAACGATGCCCCTGGCGGGTGCGAAGATCCGGGCCAGCGACATCCCGTCGTCGCAGGTCATCAGCAAGGCCGCGAACGAGACGGTGACCAGCTCGGCGACGGCGCAGAACGACGACGACCTGGTGGTCACGCTGTCGGCCGGGAAGTCCTACCGGGTGGCGCTGTGGCTGACGGTCGCCTCGGGCGGCCTGGAGACGGGCGACATCCAGGTCCAGTGGTCGTGGGGCGGGACGGCGGCGAAGACGGCGCGCAACGCGGTCGGGCCGGCGCAGGCCGCGACGGACTCGCTGGACACGAACGTGGAGCTGTTCGCCTCCAGCCTCACGGTCGGCATCGGCTACGGCATCGACGCGGACCGGGCCACGACGATCTTCGAAGAGCTGCTGTTCGAGGACGTGACCGTGTCGGGCACGCTCCAGATGCAGTGGTCCCAGCGGGTGTCTCAGACGACCGGGACGACGCTGTCCGCCAGCTCCCGGCTGTTCGTGGAAGAGGTGACGTAGGGTGACGGGCATGACGACGATGATCCGAGCGCACCGGCGCTCCCTCACGATCCTGGCCCTGGCCGGCACGCTGTGGATGGCCGGCAGCGGCGTCCGCTGCGGCGATCACTACTACCCGGACGGGCGCGCCGCGTCGGTGAGCGCGCGATGATCCGGCTGGAGGCGCTGACCCGCGCGTTCGACCGGTGGGGCGTCCCCCACGACGGCGGCCGGGACGTGGTGGCCGGCCGGCCGGGCGTGTTCATGCCCGCGTGGGTGATGGACCACCACACCGCCTCTGACCCCGATGATGGGCCGGCGCCGTCGCGGCACGTGGTGCGCGCGGGCCGCTCGGACCTGCAGGGCCCACTGTGCAACATCCTGGTGCGCCGCGACTTCCGGGTGGAGATCGTCTCGCTGGGGAAGGCGAACCATGCGGGGAAGGGCCAGTGGCAGGCGATCCCGCGGGACAACGGCAACGCCTACGCGCTGGGGATCGAGATCGAGCACTGCGGCACGGCCGCCGAGCCGTGGAGCCCGGAGTTCCTGGCCTTCTGCGACCTGGTGAACGTGGCGTGCTGCGAGGCGCTCGGGGTGCAGGCGGCGAGCATCGTCGCGCACAAGGAGTACGCGCCGACCCGGAAGATCGACCCGTTCGAGTGGCAGATGGACGTGCGGCGCGACATGGCGCGCCGCATCCTGCGGGCAGGCCCGCAGCCGAGAGGAGACGACGACATGCAGACCACCGACAAGCTCCCACTGGGGGCCGGCTCGGCCGAGGTGCTCGGCGACGCCGACAAGGTGATCACGGTGGGTGAGGCGCTGGTGATCGCGGCCGCGTCCGGGAAGGCCACCGAGGCGCTGACCCGGGAGATGCTCGCCGAGATCCGCGGCCTGCGCGAGGACTTGCGCGCGCGCGGCGGCGTCGGCACCGAGCCGGGGGCGCAGCAGTGATCGCCCGGGCGCGGAAGGCGGTCGTCGCCGGGGTGACGACGGCGCTCGGCGTCGCCGTCGCGGGGCTGGTCGGCTTCGCACAGGCGGGCGACCTGTCGTCCCAGGCGATCGCCGCCTACATCGGTGCCGCGGTGGCGGCCGGCGTCGTGGCCGGGTGGGCGACGTTCCGGACGCCGAACGTGCTGTCCACGTCGGACCTGCGGGGCCAGGGAGTCACGCTCCCCGGTGATCGCCGGCCGTGAACCCGGACGCCTGGGCGGTCAACCTGGCCGCCATCGGGACCGGGCTCGGTGCGATGCTCGCGAGCCTGGACGCGCGCCGGCGCGCCGGCCAGGCGGCGGACGCGGCGGGCGGGACGGCGGGGCCGGCCTCGGACGTGACCGAGCGGCTCGACAAGCTGGAGCGCCTGGCGGAGCGGACCGAGCAGACTCAGGAACGGATCGAACGGCAGCTGGACACGCACCTGCAGCTGCACATGTGGGTGGCGCCGGCCAGCGCGCCCTTCCCGCCGCCGGGGTAGGCGTGTCACGCTGGGACCGCGGTCGGCGGTTCCTCGTGTGTTCGCCATGACGACGCCCCCCGGAGCGGGATGCCCGGGGGGCGTCGCCACGTCTCAGTCGGGCTCGGCGAGACGGTGGCCGAGCAGCTCCCCGTTGGGGCCGCGGACGTCGAGCTGCTGCGGGACGTCGACCACATCGACCAGTGCCGCGTGGTAGCGGCCGCGGCAGGTGCAGGTGCAGCCCTTCCAGCCGGGCGGCGTGTCCATCGCGAGCAGGCAGCGGGCGTCGCAGTGCTTGAACGCGAGCAGCTCGATCACGTCCATCACGGCCGCCAGTGCAGCGGGCAGGGGCAGCGGTCGGGCATCCGGGCGTGCACGTAGGCCTGCGTGGTCCTGCGCAGCCGGCGCCACGCGATCAGCTGCTCGGTCGGCGCGCTCACGCCGGCCCCGCGAGGTGCTCGCGCCACGCCTCGTCGTCCACGACCGCTAGGAGCGCCTCTACGGCCTCGGGGAAGGCCCGGTCTAGCTCCCCTAGCCGCCCGGCCGCTCTAGCCCGGGAGAGGAGCGTCTGGACGTCCCTGGCGGCCCACCGCTCGGCGCGCCTGCCCTGCTGGTCGTGGCGTCCCTGGATCTGGCCGTCCCGGTAGCCGCGGGCCTCGGCGGCGTGGATGTCGGCTCGGGTGTAGCGGCGCGGGACGTCGTCGATGATCGCGCGGACGCCGTGCTCGTAGCCGAGCAGGTAGGTGCGCCACCGGACGTCGTCGGCGTACAGCCACTCGTCGGTCCCCGGCCGCGGCTCGTGCGTCGGGCCGGCGCCGTCCTGCTCGGGTACGGTGGTCACGCGGTTGTCCTCTCGTCGTCGTCGTCGGCTGGTTGCACCGCCTGGACGCCCCGGCCTCAGGGAGCCGGGGCGTCCGCCGTTTCAGTCGGTCACGTCCAGCTCGGCACCGACAGCCAGCCCTCCGTGAAGGCGATCACGGTGGCCGGGCCGTAGATGGACAGGGTCAGCTCGGCGACGTCGCTGGCGAGCAGCCGCTCGCCGGGGTTGCGGATGGCCACGGACAGCAGGATGCCGAGGTTCCGGGCGCCGTGCAGGGTGGTGGCGAGCTCGAGCATGGCGCCGGAGTAGGCCTTGAACTGGTCGCCGTCGAGGTGCCTGGCGATGCGGCGGGCGGCGGCGTGCTCGCTGGCGAGCCGCTCGCTGGTCTCGTCCAGTCCTGCCGCGGCGAGGATCGCCTCCGCGCGCTTCAGCTGGTCGGCGAGCTCGGCGTGTGCGGGGCTGATCTGCGCGGCCCGGTCCAGCTCGGTCTCCAGCTGCTCCGGCGTCCGGCCGCGGTTGGCGTCGACCAGGAGTGCCTCAGCGTGCGCACCGTCGATGATCTCGGCGGTGCGCCGGTCGACGCACGCCCCGGCGTCCAGGCAGACGATGTCGCCGTCGCGGGCGACCAGGACCGTGCCGGCCGCCGGCGTCCCGCACGAGGCGCACTCGGTCGCGTTGAGCAGGGCGGCGGCCAGGCCGGCGTCGACGGTGCGCGCCCGGTCCTCGGCGAGCGCGCGGTCGTGGGCGACCAGGATCGTGCCGGTGTCGCGGGCGAGCTTGAACGTCTCGGGGTGGTCCGCGGGACGGATCTTGCCCGCACTGGTGCGGTACACGACCTCACCGTTACGGCGGAGCCATGCGGTGCGCACCTGGCGGCCGGTCTTGCCTACGCGCACGATGCCGATGGCGGACTGGATCACAGTGGTGATGCTCATCGTCGTCATAGGTGCCACCTTACACGAGTATGCACGGGGTGTCTACCTGAGGCTCACGGGAGGCAGGCCGGCGTCCGAAGTTGCTGGTCCCCAGCCCGTCCCAATCGCCCGTTGTGCCCCATTCCAGACAGTCGATGTGTCACGTGTTCCCAGTGTGTCCCGAACACACGGACCCCACCGGGTGGGTGGGTGTGTTCCCTCCCCTTTAGGGGAACGCACCACACACACGGGGTTCCAGGGAGATCACGACTCCCCCAGATCGAGGGTCGAATCCGGGATCACACCTACCGGGATGGGCGCCGCCGGCAAGCTATAGAGCTTCTGACGGTTCGACCCCTCGGCCACGAGCACCAGCCTGCGGGCCACCAGTGCCTCCAGGGCGTCCCGGATCGTGTCGGGTCGTCCTCGGGCACCCTGGCGCACTGCTCGGGCGTTCAGCGGCCCCTCAGCCTCGCGCAGGAGTGTGACGATCGAGGCCTCGGAGGCCCGCAGGGAGCGGCCCTTGCGGTCCGAGGCCCGGTCGCCGGTGCCGAGCGAGAGGCGACGCTGCCGCGGTTCGTAGAGCAGCTCCGCCTCGGGCACGGCGACGTCGCGGCCCTCGGCGGTGAAGTAGCGGGGCGCGTCGGGGGGTGGTTCCTCGCCGGGGCGGTCGGGGACGGCACGGACGATCCGCCACTCGGCGTCGGGCCAGTCCCGCAGCCGCGAGTCCCCGCGCGAACGCTCCCCGGAGTGGCCGGCGTGGTGGATCACCATCGCTTCGGTGATGCCGGCGAGCTCGAGCAGCTCATCGAAGGCGACCAGGAACCGGCCGGCGTCCCTGGACTCGTCCATCCCGAGTCCGTCGAGGACGGGGCGCAGGCAGTCGAGCACCAGCACGGAGGTCTTCACCGCGCGCAGCCGCTCGGCCCACCAGGTGCGCATCCGGCGGTCGCGGATGTCGAACGACCCGGCGTACCCGCGCAGCGGCCAGACGCCGACCCTGGTGCGGGCCACGATGCCCTGGCCGCGCAGCCAGGTGCGCATCTGCCCGCGGGACATTTCGAAGTCCAGGACGGTGAGCACGCCGTCGCGGGGGTCGACGTCGTAGCGGTCCAGGAACGGCACCCCGTCGGCCCAGGATCGGATCAGATTGTCGCGGAACGTGGTCTTCCCGGCCTTGCGCTGTGCGGCGAGCACGACCCGGCCGCCGGCCGGCCAGAGGTCTTCGATCAGGTAGGGCACCTTGACGTCGGGCTCGGCGAGCAGCTGCGCGAGCGACACCAGCTCCGGCGGCCGCCGGCGGGCCCGGCCGTCGCGCAGCCGGGCGGCCTCTTCGGCGACGTCCTGACGGGCGACCTCTTCGGCGACGCGCCGGGAGAACCGGTCATCGGGTGATTCGACGTGCTCGCCGTCGGTGGTGACCAGCCGCGGCGCAGTGTCGAGCGGCGGGGCGAACTCGTGGCCGTACGCGTCGTCCCACGGCGGTTCCTCGCTGGGAGGGACGTCGGCGTACGGGTCGTGCTCGATCACGCGCCCGCGGTGAAGCGCTCGGGCGACGCCTTCCAGGCGGCGTAGTCGTCGCGGCGCATGACCAGCCGGCGCCGGTAGGGGTAGACCGGCGGCGTGCCGTCGCTGCCGCGGCGGCACCGGGCGTAGAGCGTCATGTAGTTGAGACCGAGGTCTTCGGCGATCTCGTCCAGCGAGATCAGCTCGGGCTCGAGGATGGCTGCGGGCACGATCGTTCCTTCCGTCGTCGGGACGCCCGACCCTACCAGCTGACATGGGTTGCGGTGATATGACGCGCGGGGTAGGGTCGCGGCACGACGACGAAAGGAGCCAGCAATGGCTACGAACGAGCCCCGCCCGCGGGCCGAGAAGGTGCCCGCGGTGCGGATGACGGACTACGTGATCCTGGCGACGTACTCCAACGGCGAGACGGTGGTGTTCGGCGACCACCGCAGCCGGCCGTTCATGCTGGAGGCGGACGCGCTGGACGCCGCCGACCAGCTGCGCGGCACCGCGCTGCAGGCGGAGAAGGCGGCGGTCGCCAGCATGGAGTACACGTTCGCCGCGGCCCGCTACGACGTCCGGGCGGTGCACCGCGGCGTCGCCCCGCGCGCGGCGCAGGTGACGCGGCCGGCGCACACGCTGCGGGAGTGCCTGGACCCGGACTGCGGGGTCCACAAGTACGCCCGCCGGGCGACGTCGTGAACATCGGTGAGGCGACGGCGGTCCAAGACCTGATCGGGTTCCTGCTCGAGATCGAGGGCGCGCCGCGGGTCGGGTCCGTCCAGGACGACGAACGGATCCGGGACGTCGTGGCGACGCTGACCGAGCGCGCCTACGACCGGTTGGGCGCGGGGCCGACGCCGCGCCAGGTCGGGCAGGCGATGGCCGGCCTGGACCCGCGCCCGTGGGGCCCCGAGTACTCCGAGGCGGAGTGACAACCGATGCACTCTCGTGTAGAGTCATACCCATGACGACGACGCCCGAGGGGCTCCCCGAGCAGGACCAGATCGACACCGACATCGCCGAGCTGCTGCGCTGGCACGAGGCGGTCGACGATGCCGAGGACGAGGCGGCCGAGCGCTTCCACGCCCTGTACGGCTGATCTTCCGGCGCCCGCACGTCGTGCCGATCCCGGCGGCGGGCGCCGGTCACCAGCCACCCGGACGGGTGGGGTGCTCCAGGGTGGGGAAGCCCTGGGGTGCCCGATCCGGCCGACCGGCCGGACAGAGAGGAACCACCATGCGCAAGATCATCGCGCTGGTCGCGTGCGCGTTCGCCGTGCTCGCGGCCAGCCTCGCGACGTCGGGACCGGCGACCGCCGCCGCCCCGGCGAGCGTCAAGCCCGCCGCGTCCCAGGGCGCCCAGCTCTCCGAGGCCCAGGTGAAGGCGCTCGTGGCGTCGGTCACCAGCACCCCCGTGCGGAAGTTGGCCGAGTCGGGCGAGGCGTGCCGCAACACCAGCTACACCGACAGCGCGCTGATGGCGCGCACGTGCGTGGACTGGGACAACAACAACGGCACGGACCGGTGGTACCAAGTCCTGATCAAGGTGTTCAACGTGCCGCTGTCGCAGGGCGGGCACTCGGACTACGTGGGCGCGACGGCGTACAACTTCGCCCCGTGCTCGGTGTGCTCCGGGTGGATCGCGGACGGCGCCACCTGGATCTGGGGCGACGACGCGGGTGAGGCGACCCAGTCGCAGTACGACGGGTTGACGTTCTGGCTCCAGGAGACCGGGAGCTACGGCGGTTACGAGTGCCGCCGGGTGTTCGTGGACGCCCTCGGCAACACCAGCGCCACGCAGGTGTCCTGCTGATCCTCCCGTCCGACGGCTCTCGGGCGTAGCCTGAGAGTCCCCCCCGAGATACACCCCAGCGAGCACCCCGGTCACCGCCCGTCGGCCGGGGTGCTCGCCTTTTCCCGTCCGGTCTGTATCCTGACCCCTATGACGACGACTACGACCAGCGGCCGCGAGCCCACGCCGCCGCCGCTGCTGTACTTCTCGGGCGGCCCGCTCCACGGCCGGACCAGGGCCAAGCTGCCCGTCACCGGCCGGTGGGCGCCCTACGCACACTCGTCCGGGGCGACGATGGACGCCAGGCTCGGCGACCGGATCATGGCCCGCCGCTCGTTCGCCGGGACCAGCTGCGATGCCGAGGGCATCTACGTGCGCGACACCGAGGTGCACGCGGCGTCCGAAGGCTCCCGGCCCGGGCGCAAGCTCGGTGTCCGCTACACGTGGGTGCCGATCCCGTGACCGGCCTGGACGAGGCGCGCAGCTGGCGCGAGCCCGACCCCGGGAGCCCCGCCGCGCTGGACTGGCAGCTGGCCGAGGACGAGGCGATCGACGCCATGCGCCGGCTGCGGCAGTTGACCGGGCAGCTGGACAAGGTCGTCGCCCGGGCCGAGGCGGAGATCGCCGTCGTCCAGTCATGGGCCGACGGTGAAGTGGCCCGGATCAGGCCGCGGATGGAGCTGCTCGAGGCGGCGCTCGGCGCGCTGGCGGTCCGGCTGCGCCGCGCGGGCTGGGGCGCGACCCTGCGGCTGCCGCACGGCGACGTGGCGACGACGTCCCGCGGCGAGCGGTGGACGGTGGCCGACGAGGAGTTGCTGAACGTCTGGACGGCGGGCCTCGGACTCGGGGAGCGGGTGTGGCGCCGCGCGCCGCTGGACCAGATCAAGCGCGCGGCCGCGCGGGACGGCGAGCTGCCTCCGGGTGTGGAGCTCGCGCCGGCCGAGGTGACGGCAAAGGTGAAGGTCGACCGCTCCACTCCCATAGACGACGGGAATGCGATAGGCTGACTGGGACGACGACGTTCCACGAGAGGACCCGACCATGAAGGAGCTCTACGCCGCGCTGGCGGCGTTCCAGGCCGACCTGCCGAAGATCGCCAAGGGCGAGACGGCGACCGTGCCCACCAAGAGTGGCGGCAGCTACAGCTACAGCTACGCCGACCTCACCGACGTGTCCGCGGTGATCCTGCCCGCCCTGGCCAAGCACGGGCTCGCGTTCACAGCCAGGCCGATGATCCTGATCCCCGAGGTGGGTGAGCACGTCGTCCCCGAGGCGCTGTCCGGCCGGATGGTGCTGTCGTACGCGCTCACACACGAGTCGGGCCAATCACTGCGCGGCGTCTACCCGCTCCCTGCGAACGGCACCGCGCAGGATCTCGGCGGCGCGCTCACCTATG
>Ga0081540_1000826_pt1 | contig 28262 bp, 29 predicted proteins | sample TabmetS2T1R1_FD_71024 | JGI IMG/M metagenome (GOLD analysis project Ga0081540, IMG submission 71024) | Tabebuia heterophylla rhizosphere microbial communities from the University of Puerto Rico - S2T1R1 | ecosystem: Host-associated > Plants > Roots > Rhizosphere ...
CGTCTGCCGGGGTTCTGGCGGGCGATCTTCAGCGAGTCCAGCGGCGAGTACACCATCCGGATGTCGGTCCCGCTCGCCTTTGCGTCGAAGAACGAGCCATGGCTGCCCGGCACCCGCATCATGTCGCCGAACGAGGCCATGATCGTATCCGGCTGCGAGGCCAGGTGGATGGCGTCGTCCACCCGCCCCATGGGGATGACGCACACCGGGCACCCGGGGCCGTGGACGAGCGTGATGGCCTCGGGCAGGTAGTCCTCGAGCCCGTGCTTGTAGATCGTGTGCGTGTGGCCGCCGCAGACCTCCATGAACTTGTACTGGCGCCCTGGCTCACACAGTTCCGTGATCCGGGCGGCCAGGGCGTGCGCCTTCTCGGCGCTGCGGAACTCGTCGACGAACCGCATGGCACCCACCCCTATTCGATCCGTGATTCGGCGAGAGCGGCGAGCTCGTCGGCGTAGGCCTGCCCGATTCCCTCCAGGAACTGGAGTGCGGCCGCGGCCTCGCTTTCGTCGATCTTGGACAGGGCGAAGCCGACGTGAATGAGCACCCACTCACCCGGCTCGGGCGGGTCGTCGGCGAGCAGGCCGATGTTGATCACCCGCCGGACGCCGCTGACGTCCACTTTGGCCAGGTCCGCCTGGTCCGGCAGGAACTCGACCACCTCACCGGGTATGCCAAGGCACATGTGATCACTCCTTCGTAGCGGGCCCGCCGCTGCTTACCGATGACCCGCCGGGGCGCGGGAGCCCGGGCCGGCCTCCCCTCACCAGGTCAATCACCACCTGCGCCGCCTCGCCGACCGCCGCGGCGACCGGCTCGCTCAGCCCGATCCCCTCCGCCACGCTGGCCGGCTCGCAGCCCACCACCAGTACCCGGCCGGCCTCGGCGCCGAGCATCCCCGTCATCGCGAGCATGACATCGGGCTGCATCCCGTGCGGGTCGAAGAGCATGCTCTCGGTCAGGCTGGGCGACGTCCCGCCGGCGTCCGCGGGCCGCTGGCGTTCCGGCTCGATGACGTAGACGGTTCCCGGGTCGCCGTCGCGCTGTACCGCGTCTACCAGGATCGTCGCGTCCCATCCCTCGGCCAGGTCGTACGCCAGGTGCATGCCGCGGATGCCGTAGTCGGTCACCCGCGTCCCGTCCGGCAGTTCCTCCCGAGCCAGTTGGCGTGCCACCTCCACCCCGAACCCGTCGTCGCTCAGGAAGATGTTGCCCAGGCAAGCGACCAGCGTGCGGCGGGGCACCGGCGTCACCTCCTCGCGCCGAGCGCCGCGAGCGTCAGCTCCCACAGCGCGTGGTAGATGGTGGTCTGGGCCTCCTGGATCCGGTGGACTGACGTCGACGGCGCGACGAACAGGTGGTCGAGGCCCTCAAGCTCGGCCATCTTGCCGCCGTCGTAGCCGGCGATGCCGACGGTGAGCATCCCCCGCCGGCCCGCCTCCGCCAGGCCCCGCAGCAGGTTCTCCGAGTTGCCGCTCGTGGACAGCGCGACCGCGATATCGGCCCCGCGCCCGAACGCCGCGACCTGCCGTGAGAACACGACGTCAACCCCGATGTCATTGCACAACGCGGTGACCACGGCGGTGTCGTTGGACAGGCAGAACGCCGGGAGCGCCCGCATGCCGCCGCCGGGGTGCAGGAACAGCGTGGCCAGCTCTTGCGCGTCGGTGGAGCTGCCACCGTTGCCGAACGCGAGCAGCCGCCCGCCGGCCGACAACCGGTCGGCCATGTCCCCGGCACAGGCGCGCAGGCGGCCCGCGTCGAGGGCGCAGACCTGGCGCCGCAGGTCGGCGATCTCCGCGATCTTCGCGACCGTCGACTGCCGCACCTGCTCCATGACGGCGTCCAGATCGCTGTCACCCGCGTAGAGGAAGGGGTAGAGCGACTCCATCGCCGCGGCGCTGCCCGCGCGGCCCGGCTTGCCCGCCTCGGCCGCCGGCGTCATGGGGTCACCACCGCGATTGCCTCCCCGGCGTGCACCAGGATGGTGTCCCCCGGCCGGGCGGATACGAGCGCCACGCTGACCTCCTCCTCACCGGAACCGGTGTCGACCACCGCCAGGCCGTCGGCGAGCAGCCGCCTGACGGTTACCGGGACGGCGCTGTCGGAGCAGGTCACGCACACGTCGTCGTGGCATTCGGGGACCGCGGGCGGGGCCGATCCGCCGATGCCCCCCTGTCCGGTGGATGGCCACCGGCCCGCGGCCGACTCATACCGGGGGACGTCGCTCATGCGATCACCCCCGGAGCGAGGACCCCCGGCTGCTCGAAGAACACGTGCACGAGTTCCCAGAGGATGTGGTAGATCGTCACGTGAACTTCCTTGACCACGCGCGGGTCGTCCGACCTGACCGCAAGGACGTGGTTGACGGCCAGACTGTCCGCGATCGCGCCGTCCTGCCCGCCGGTCAGCGCGATGGTCAGCAATCCCATCCGTTTGGCCGCCTCCAGACCGCGCAGGACGCTCCGGCTGCCGGAGTCCGCCGCTATGCCCAGCGCGATGTCGTTCGGCTCGGCGAGCAACCCGATCTGGTGGGCGAAGATGCCGTCCACGCCGTCGCTGGCCGCGAGCCCGCTGACGGTGGCCACGTCCGCGGTGAGCGAGATGGCGGGCAGCGCCCGCTTGCCCACGATCACCGGGTGGACGAACTCCACCGCCACGTGCAGCGCATCGGTGCTTTCCGCGCCGGTGCCGAACACCACCAGCTTGCCGCCCTGGTGGAAGCGCACCGCCATGGCGTGGCACGCCGCGGCCACCGCTCCGGCCTGCCCGGCCAGGTCCGCGATCGGTGCGTCCCTGCGGGCGAACAACGCGGCGACGTCGTCATCTGTGCTGGGCCGCGCCATTGTGTTCACTTCCTCGGTGGCGATCTCATCCCGGGCCGTCGGGCTGCGCGGGCAGCTCGGTTTCGGCCTCGAAGTCCACGGAATCGCGAACCTTCAGCGCCCCGAGAAAGGCCGTATAGGGCTTGATGCCGTAGGAGGACTGGAGGACGGTCCCGGTCGCCCGGTAACGGCCCGAGCCTACCTGGCTGACCCGCACGCGCAGCGGGCGGGCGAGCCCCCGCAGCGTGAAGGTCCCGTCCATCGTTCCACCGTCCTCGCCGGCGGGCTGAAACCGGCTGGCGGCGAACCCGGCCTCCGGGTGCTGGTCCACGGACAGCATGCGCCGCGCCGTCGCCGCGATCTCACGCCGGTCGTGATCCGTCAGCGGCTTGAGGCCGCCAGTCCCCTCACGGACGACCCATGAGGTCATGTCGATCCGCGCCACGATCGCGGCCAGGTTCTTGTCGTCATCTACGGTCAACCCGCCAGACCACCGCGGCACGTCGATGGTCAGGTCATGTCCGGCCTGGGCGGCCAAGCCATCGCGAAACGTCTTAACGACGATCCGGCCGCGGTCCGGCCCCAGCCGGTAACGTCCAGGGGCTACCGCCATGACAGCACGTTAGGACACTTATGGGGGAACGTCCAGGCCCAAGCCTGGACACAGGTGTCCAGCTGACGATCCTGGGGACCGCCAGGTCAGGGAAACGGGAGTTCCCCGAAGAGTTCCTGTATCCGGCGCAGATCGCGCATCCTCGGCTCGGTCTCCCCGCCCACCCAGCGGCCGACGGTCTTCACCGACACCCCGAGCTGGCGGGCGGCAGCCTCGTGGGTCAGGCCCTCGCGGCGCAGGGCGGACGACATCCAGTCGGCGAAGGTGGCCTGGCGGGACGGTGCCGCCACGTGTGGAGATGCGGCGGCCGGGACCGGCGCCGGCGCCGCTACCGCCGGGGCGGAGTCGTTGGAGTGCAGGACGTCCACCTCGACGTGCTCGGGGAAGATCCGGAACGAGACCTGGATCGCGCCCTCCGGCCCGGCCGCGTCGAGCAGGGCGCGGAAAACCGTGTCGCCGACCTCCTTGTTGCCCTCTTCCGTCAGCGGCGACTCGGCCAGACAGCGGCGGACGAAGTCGCGGATCTCGGGGATCCAGGAAGGGCGGGCGGGGAAAGTCTGGGACAGCACCACGACCGGGACGACTTCGATCTGCCCGTCCCCGCCGCCGTGGTTCCGGTCAGGCACTCCTGTCTCCCTCGCACAGCCCGGCCAGCACCGCACCGGCCTCCGGACGTGGCCCTGTACGCAGGGTACGTGGCATCACCCGGGCCTGCCCATCACCTGGGACTCATATTACTGTCGGGTCGTTCAGCCGCATCAATGGTGATCATCCGGATAAAACACACCGTATCCGGCAGGACATTTATGTCTACCAGATCGACGGTTTAGTCTTGCCGCGCCCTGACGCCGGGTTTAGCATGATCGCGTCCGCATCTGGCGCAGACAGGCCTGTCATGAGTCCTTCCTACGGCGCTCAGCCGCTTTCCGCGGTATTGGCCACCGGGCGGTCGCGAGGGTCCGCCCGGTGGCAGATTCCGGCTGATCTTGGGGGTCACCCCGCCGCGCCCGGCCACCGGGCCGCGCCCGCATCCGCCCTGCCGACCACGCAGTGAGGAGGTGGCCTTGTCATGGCCACTGCCGAGCAGACCAGCGACACGTCGCCGAGCGGTTCCGCCGCTGAGCCCGTGGTCCACATCCTGTGGATGAACGGGGGGCTCGGCTGCGACGGCGACTCGGTGGCCCTCACCGCGGCCACCCAGCCGAGCATCGAGGAGATCGTCCTCGGCGCCCTCCCCGGCCTGCCGAAGATCGCCGTGCACTGGCCGCTGATCGACTTCGAGTGCGGCCCCGAGCAGGGGGCCGACAACTTCATCGAGTGGTGGCACAAGGCCGACCGTGGCGAACTTGAGCCGTTTGTCCTGGTCGTGGAGGGCTCCATCCCGAACGAGGCGATCAAGCCCGAGGGCTACTGGTGCGGTTTCGGCAACAACCCGGCCACCGGCCAGCCGATGACCACAAGCGAATGGCTGGACCGGCTGGCTCCCAAGGCGACCGCCATCCTCGCCGTCGGCACCTGCGCCACCTACGGGGGCATCCACGCCATGGCCGGCAACCCCACCGGCGCCATGGGCGTCCCCGACTACCTCGGCTGGGAGTGGCGGTCCAAGGCGGGCCTGCCCATCGTCTGCGTCCCCGGCTGCCCCATCCATCCGGACAACCTGTCGGAGACCATCCTCTACCTGCTCTACCAGGTCGCCGGCCAGGCGCCGATGATCCCGCTGGACGAGGCACTCCGGCCGACCTGGCTGTTCAGCGCCACCGTGCACGAGGGGTGCGACCGGGCCGGCTACTACGAGCAGGGCGATTTCGCCGCCGAGTACGGCTCAGCGAAGTGCCTGGTCAAGCTCGGCTGCTGGGGCCCGGTGGTCAAGTGCAACGTCCCCAAGCGGGGCTGGATCAACGGTGTCGGTGGCTGCCCGAACGTGGGCGGCATCTGCATCGCATGCACGATGCCCGGCTTCCCGGACAAGTTCATGCCCTTCATGGACGAGCCGCCGGGTTCCAAGGTGTCCACGGCGGCATCCACCCTGTACGGGACCGTGATCCGCAGCTTGCGCAGCTTCACGGCCAAGACGGCCGACCAGGAGCCCAAGTGGCGGAAGAAGGGCAATGACCTGCTGACGGGCTACCAGAAGACCTGGTGATGCCGACCGGCGCCCCTGGCGCGCCTGACCGCACCGGGCCTGGCGGCACTGGGCCTGACCGCACGGAGAGGGATGACCGATGACCACCACCGGCAGCGACGTTGTGGAGATGGCCTGGGATCCGATCACCAGGATCGTGGGCAGCCTCGGCATTTACACCAAGATCGATTTCAAGCAGAAGAGGGTCGTCGAGTGCCACAGCACGTCGTCGATCTTCCGTGGCTACAGCATCTTCATGAAGGGCAAGGACCCGCGCGACGCCCACTTCATCACCAGCCGGATCTGCGGGATCTGCGGCGACAACCACGCGACCTGCTCGGTCTACACCCAGAACATGGCGTACGGCGTGAGCCCGCCGCACCTCGGCGAGTGGATCATCAACCTGGGCGAGTCCGCGGAGTACATGTTCGACCACAACATCTTCCAGGAGAACCTGGTCGGGGTGGACTTCTGCGCCAGGATGGTCTCGGAGACCAACCCCGGCGTGCTGGAACAGGCCAACAACACCGAGGCGCCGCACGCCGCCGACCACGGCTACCGCACGATCGGCGACATCATGCGCTCGCTCAACCCGCTTGAGGGTGAGTTCTACCGGGAAGCGCTCCAGGTCAGCCGGTCCACGCGGGAGATGTTCTGCCTCATGGAGGGGCGGCACGTGCACCCCTCGACGCTCTACCCGGGCGGCGTCGGCACCACCGCGACGGTGCAGTTGTTTACCGACTACCTCACGCGGCTCATGCGTTACGTCGAGTTCATGAAGAGGGTCGTGCCGATGCACGATGACCTCTTCGACTTCTTCTACCAGGCACTGCCGGGCTATGAGGAAGTCGGGCGGCGGCGCGCCGACATGGTCTGCTGGGGAAGCCTCAACGACCCGGAGGCGTGCGACTTCCGGTACGACCACATGACCGACTGGGGCCGGAAGATGTTCGTGACCCCCGGCGTCATCAGGGACGGCAAGCTCCTCACCAACGACCTCGTCGAGATCAACCTGGGCATCCGGATCCTGCTCGGGTCCTCGTACTACGAGGACTGGGAGGATCAGGAGATGTTCGTCACCCGGGACCCGCTGGGCAACCCGGTGGACCGCCGTCACCCCTGGAACCAGCACACGATCCCGCGCCCGGCCAGGCGGGACTTCGAGGGCAAGTACAGCTGGGTCATGTCGCCGCGCTGGTTCGACGGCGAGACCCACCTGGCCGCCGACACCGGCGGCGGCCCCATCGCCCGGCTGTGGGCGACCGCCCTCGGCGGGCTCGTCGACATCGGCGGGTACGTCAAGTCCACCGGCAACAGCGTGCAGATCAACCTGCCAAGGACGGCGACCAGGCCCGAAGCCAGCTTCGAATGGAAGATCCCGGTCGACAAGGACGGCAAGCCGCTGTCCAACGCCATCGAGCGCGACCGGGCGCGGACCTACTTCCAGGCGTACGCCGCGGCGGCGGCGCTGTATTTCGTGGAGAGGGCGCTCGCCGAGGTGCGGGCGGGCCGCACCAAGACCTGGGAGCCGTTCACCGTGCCGGACGAGGCCTACAGCTGTGGGTTCACCGAGGCCGTGCGCGGCGTGCTCTCCCACCACATGGTCATCCGCGACGGGAAGATCGCCAACTACCACCCGTATCCGCCGACACCCTGGAACGCCAGCGTCCGTGACTCCTACGGCACCCCCGGCCCGTACGAGGACGCGGTGCAGAACACGCCGATCTTCGAGGAGAACCCGCCGGACAGGTTCAAGGGGATCGACATCATGCGCGCGGTCCGCAGCTACGACCCGTGCCTGCCGTGCGGGGTGCACATGTACCTCGGCAACGGCAAGGTGCTGGAGAAGGTGCACTCGCCCATGACCGTCACCCTTGCCACCTGAGCCGCCTGTGATACCAGGGAGCCTGGCGGCCCGGCGGGACCCGCCATGGAAGAGGCGAGGCGGATGACCCGCGTGCGGCAGGCGGGGGAGCGGATCGAGGAGCTGTTGGGGGTCCTGCGATCGACGAGCGGCGGTGCGGGGGCCGCCGCGGAAGAGCTGGTGCGGCTCCTGCTCGGCCTGTACGGTGACGGGCTCGGCCACATCATGGAGGCCCTCGCCGCCGAGGGCGAGGCCGGCCGCGCGGTCCGGGACCGGCTGCTCGCCGACCCGCTCGTGGAAAGCCTGCTGCTCCTGCACGACCTGCATCCCCTCGACGTGGACACGCGGATCCAGCGGGCGCTCGACCGCGTCCGGCCCTACCTGGGATCTCATGCCGGCGGGGTTCAGTACCTCGGCGTCGGCCCGGACGGCGTGGCGCGCCTGCGCCTGGAGGGCAGCTGCCACGGCTGCCCATCATCCACGGTGACCGTGCGGCTGGCCATCGAGGGAGCGGTCGAGGATGCCGCACCCGAGGTGACCGAGGTCGTGGTGGAAGGCATGACCGATCCACCCGAGCCGCCGCTGCTCCAGATCGGCCGCCGGCCCGATGCCGCAGCCGGAGGGCTGCCCGGCCCGGCCGGTGCCGCGGGCCCCGCGGGCGTCGCCGGCCCCGCAGGCTCCCCGGGCCCCGCGTCGGCCGCGATGTCGCCGCCCGCCGGGCCATCGGGCTCGCCCGGCAGCCCGGTCGGCGCCGCCGGAGATCCCGGCTGGGTGATCCTGCCCGGCATCGGCCCACCGGACGGCCGGCCGACGGCCACCACGGCCGGCGGGATCCCGATCGTGGTCTGCTCGGTTCGCGGCACTCTTTACGCCTACTACAACGCGTGCGCCGCCTGCGGCTCCTCACTCGCGGACGGGACGCTGACCGGTGAGCGGCTTCGCTGCCCCGCCTGCGGTGCCGGCTATGACGTGCGGTCGGCGGGCAGGAGCCTGGACGACCCGCGGCGTCACCTGGACCCCCTCCCGCTGCTCACCGACAGTCGGGGAGTGCGGGTCGCGCTCCCGGCGGGCGCGGGGCACGGCAGCGAGCCCGCCGCGGAGGCGGTTCCCCGGTGACCAGGCAGCCAGGACTGCGCCGCTTCCTCCAGCCGCCGATAGAGACCGGGCCGCCCACGGAGGCCGGGCCGCCCATGGAGACCGGGCCACCGCCCACGGAGACCAGGCCGCCCGGCCCCGCACCGCCCCCGCGCGGGGTCCGGGCGGCCGACTCCCAGGATCAGGGCCAGCCCGAGGAGACGTGCGAACTGTGCGCGACGCCGATCGCGCCGGTCCATGGCCACCTGGCCGACCTGGAGCGCTCGACGCTCACCTGCGCCTGCCGCGCCTGCTACCTGCTGTTCACCGAGCCCGGCGCCGGCCGTGGCCGGTACCGCGCCGTCCCCGAACGCTACCTCCGCGACCCCGCCCGCCCGCTGACCGTCGCCGAGTGGGGCGAACTCGACGTGCCTGTCGGGCTCGCCTTCTTCCTCAACAGCTCGCTGCGTGGGCGGGTCTGCGGCTTCTACCCGAGCCCGGCCGGCGTCACCGAATGCACGCTCGACCTGGCGGCCTGGGCCCGGCTCGGCCAGGATCACCCACTGTTGCTGGCCGCCGACGCCGATGTCGAGGCGGTGCTGGTGAGCCGCACCGATGCCGGAATCGAGTGCTTCCTGGTGCCGGTGGACGCGTGCTACGAACTCGCGGGGCGGATGCGGATGCTGTGGCAGGGCTTCGACGGCGGGGCCGAGGCGCGGCGCAGCATCGCCGCGTTCCTCGACTCCGTGCGGTCGCGCGCCCGTGACCTGGCCCTGGAGCCCTGACGTGGCCGACCTGGTCTTCGACTGGCTGGGTGCCCGGGCCGAGCGGTTCTCGGTGGTGCCCAGCCTCACCCTGTGCCTGCGGATCAGCGAGACCACGGGTCAACGGGTGGACGCGATCGCCCTGCGATGCCAGATCAGGATCGAGCCCCACCTCCGCCGTTACAGCGAAACCGAGGCGCAGCGGCTGCACGACCTTTTCGGCGACCGCAGCCGGTGGGCGAGCACACTCAAGCCGCTCCAGTTCGTCACGGTGCCGGTGATGGTGCCGGGATTCAGCGGCAGCACCGAGCTGGATCTGCCCGTGCCGTTCACCTACGACCTGCAGATCTCCGCCACCAGGTATTTCGCCTCCCTCGACGAGGGTGAGATACCGCTCCTGCTGCTGTTCAGCGGGACCGTGTTCGCCACCGCCGACGGCCGGCTCCAGGTGCAGCAGGTGCCGTGGAGCAAGGAGATCACCTGCGGCCTGCCGGTCAAGGTGTGGCGGGAGGCGGTCGACGCCCACTTTCCCGACAGCGCCTGGGTGACGATGAGCCGCCACACGCTCGACGAGCTGATGCGCTTCAAGACGCGCCACGCCCTGCCCACGTGGGACGCCACGCTGCAGGCCCTGCTGATGCGGGCCGCCGAGGCCGCCGGGCCCGACGAGTCCGCCGGGCCCCCCGAGCCGCCCGGGGAAGGCCCGTGAGCGCCCTCGCGGACTTCCTCGCCGACGCCCGGCAGGTCGCCGACGCGATCCTGTACGAGGGCTACCTGCTCTACCCCTACCGTGGCTCGGCGCGGAAGAACCAGTCCCGGTTCCAGTTCGGGGTGCTCATGCCCCCGGCCTACCGCGAGGTCGACGGCTGCGAGCCATCCGCCAGCCACACCGAGTGCCTGCTGGAATGCCCGGGGGACGCCGTCGTCACCGTGTTCGCGCGCTTCCTGCACCTGCAGCGGCGCCAGGTGGAGGCGGGGAACGGCCCCGGCGGCTTCCGCGCGGTGGCGTCGGTCCAAGTGGACGGGGCGGAGGTAACCACCTGGGATGAGGCGGCCGAACGCGAGCACCGGGTGACCGCCCCGGTCCAGGCGCTGCTCGCCGGCGGGGTGGACGCTACCTTCGCGGTGCCGGGCAGCGAGAGCGCCGAGATGCTCGAGGACCGCCAGGGGCGGGCCGTCGGCCGGCTGGCCCGGCGGCAGGCACCGCTGGCCGGCGCGATCCGCCTGCGGGCCGACCGGCTCCCCGGCCCCTACGGTGGCCTGCGGCTGGCGGTGACGATCGAGAACCGGACCAGCCCGGATGGCCCGCTGCGGTGCCGGGAGGACGGGCTTCGCCAGGCGCTGATCGCCGCGCATGCGCTGATCCATGTGCCGGGCGGCAGGTTCCTGTCCCTGACAGACCCCCCCGAGTGGGCGCGGCCGCACGCCGCCGCGTGTGTCAACACCGGCACCTGGCCCGTCCTGGCCGGCCCGGAGGAATGCCGGGAGCTGATGCTCAGCTCCCCGGTGATCCTCTATGACCACCCGCGCATCGCCGCCGAGAGCCCGGGTGAGCTGTTCGACTCGACCGAGATCGACGAGATCCTGACCCTGCGCACGCTCGCTCTGACGGACGAGGAGAAGCGCGAGGCCCGCGCCACCGACCCGCGCGCGGCTGCGCTGTTGGACCGGCTGGACGACATTCCGCCGGAGATGCTCGAGCGTATGCACGGCGCCATCCGCTACCTCGGCCCGCCCACCGACGCTGGGACGGCCCGCCCCGGCGCAGGCCCGGGGGAAGCGGGCGAGGGCGGCACGGGCCACCAGGGAACGGGCGAGGGCGGCTGGAGCCCAGGGGGACCGGTCGAGGGCGGTACGGGCCGACCGGACGCGCGGTCGGCGTCAGCCACGGGGGAACGTTCGGCGCCATGGTGGGATCCGGGTGCGGACACCAGCGTCTCGCCGGAAAGCGATCACATCCTGATCCAGGGGGTGCGGGTCGCCCGCGGCAGCCGGGTCCGCATGCGCCCGGGTGCACGCCGGGCGGACGCCCAGGATCTCTTCCTCGCTGGGCGCAGCGCGCTCGTGGAGGCCGTGCTGTTGGACGTCGACGGGAACGTCCACCTCGCGGTCACACCGGAGGACGACCCGGCGGCCGACCTCCAGCGCGGCCACGGCAGGTTTCTGTACTTCGCGCCCGACGAGGTCGAGCCCCTCGGGATACCGATATGACCGGTGCCCCGCTCGCCCCCGCGCATCCGCCCGCAACGCGTTCCGGGCGGTGGCCGGCGGTGCCGGGCGGCCCACCCATCCGCTCTGGCACAGGAGGAAGGCAATGATCAGCAAGCTGATCAAGGTAGCGCTCATAGCGATCGTGCTGGCTGCCGTCATCCAGTTGATTCCGGACATCAAGCGGTACCTCGAGATCCGCGATATGTAGGCAGACGCCCAGGCATCGCCAGAGTCGCGCCGCCTGGAATTCGTGATCGCGGCATCGGTGTAGCCAGGTGTGCACCGAGCCCATGATCACGCTGGCTCGGCGGCCCGTTGGGCGGGCGACGGGCCAGGGGAGGCTGGGGTTTGGCACGATGTCGCCGTGACCGGATATTTGATCGCGAAGGACGGTTCGGCCGTCGCCAGCGCGGACAGCCAGACGATGCGGCACCTGCTGGACAAGGGCGAACTGCTGTGGCTTGACCTCTACCAGCCGGATGAGGATGAACTCGGGCAGCTGGCCAGCGTGTTCGGCATTCACCGGCTTGCCATCGAAGATGCCGAACAATTCGGGCAGCGACCGAAGCTGGAGGACTACGACGACTTCACGCAGCTGATCGCCTACGGGGTGGAGGACGCCGGCGAGTCCCTGGTGGAGGTCCACTGCTTCTACTCGGAGCATTACCTGGTGACCGTGCGGCGCGACGATTGCGCCGCCTTCGCCGAGGTCCGCGCCCAGCTCCCGCACCGGCCCAAGCCCATCAGCAGGCTGCTCCTGCTGCACCACATCCTCGACGAGCTGACCGATGGTTTCTTCCCGGTCCTGTCCGCGTTCGATGACCGCGTCGACCAGTTGCAGGACGAGATCTTCGACAAGCCGACCGACGAGCAGCTGTCCGAGCTCTTCACGAGGAAACGCTGGCTGATCAGCGTGCGGAAGGTGGTCACGCCGCAGCGCGACCTGGTCGCCTCGCTGGTCTCCGGTGTGACCGACCTGCCCGGCATGACGCGGGAGATCGAGCGTTACTTCCGGGACCTGTACGACCATCTCATCCGGATCAGCGATCTCGTCGACAGCTACCGCGACCTGCTGACCGGCTCGATGGACGCCTACCTGTCCACCGTGTCGAACCGGCTCAACGTGGTCACGAAGCAGCTCACCGTCATCGCCACCATCTTCCTTCCGCTGTCCTTCCTCACCGGCTTCTTCGGCCAGAACTTCGGGTGGATGGTCCAGCGCATCGGCGGCCTGCCCGCGTTCCTGGGTATCGGGCTGGGGAGCGAGCTGGCCGTCGTCGCGGGCATGCTGGTGCTCTTCCGCCGCCGCGGCTGGGTGTAGGGCAAGCGGCGGACCCGGGGCCGGGATGACGCGCTCGAGGCACGGCGCCGCCCGCGACGGCCTGCTGGTGCTGCTCACCCTCACGACCGGCGCCGTGGACGCTGCCTGCTTTCTGCATCTTGGCGACGTGTTCAGCAGCGTCATCACCGGGAACCTGGTGCTGCTCGGGGTCGCGGCGGCGACCCAGTCGGCGTCGCTGGCGATCAACGGCGGGGTGGCGCTGGCGGGGTACGCGGCGGGCGTGCTCGCCGGGGCGCCGATCGCGACCAGGCGCGTGCGCGGCGGCGAGATCTGGCCGCCGAGCGTGAGTGTCACGCTGGTGGCCGAGTTCTGCGTGCTTGCCGGGTTCTCGGTGGGCTGGGAGCTGACCGGTGGCAGTCCCGGCAGCACGGCCCGGGTACTGCTGATCGCCGCGCTGGCGGCGGCGATGGGGATCCAGAGTGCTGCCGTCCGGCAGCTGGGCGGGATGTCCACCACCTACCTGACCGGGACGCTCACGGCGGTGCTGGCGGAGCTGGTGACCCGCGACCGGGCATCCGGGGTTGCCCGCAGCGTTGGGGTGTTCGCCGCGATCGTGTCGGGCGCCGTCGCCGGCGGGCTGGTGGCGGAGCACGCCCCGGCCTGGCTGCCGGCCGTCATCATGACGCCGCTGGCGGCGGTCGTGATCGCCTCGATCACCCAGTTCGATTCCGCCAAGGCACATCCCGGCCCGCTCCGCGACCGGTAGGGCCGGGCCGGCGTGCGTGCACCGGCCGCATCAGTCCCTCGGCGCCTCCGCCGGGCTCGATTCCGCAGCCGCCGGGCCCGGTTCCGCCGATGGCTGCCGGTGGGTGAACAGGGCGGTGATGGCGAGCGCGGCGGCGGGGGGCAGGGTGACCAGGGCGGGCAGCTGGTAGCGCCAGCTGAATTCGAAGGCGTCGGAGATGAGCAAGATGGCGGCGGCGGAGGTGAAGGTGAGCAGGCAGGCGCGGGCGGCGTCGCGCTGGGCGGTGGTGGCGTGGCGGCGGGCGAGGCTGAGGGTGCCGGCCAGCCCGGCGAGGGTGGCGAAGGCGAGCAGCGGGCCGGGGGTGTACCCGCCGCCGAGCTGGTAGCCGCGCAGGAACGAGGCGAGCGGCCGGGTCACCGCGGGGGTGCCGCCGCCGAACCCCTGCGCGGTCCATATCCACCGCACCTCACCCTCAGGCGTGAAGCTCGTGAACAGCACCTGCCCGCTGAAGATCGCCATGTAGGGCGGGTACTGCGGATAGGAGGTCTGGAACTGCCAGCGGCTGATGCTGGTGTCCCCGCGCAGGCTGACCCGCTTCACCGCGTACAGCTTGAGCGCGTCCTTCCCGATCGCCGTCAGCACCCGGGCCGGCTGCTGGAACAGCACCCGGTGGCTGAAGTCGCTGGTGAGTGCCGAGCTGCTCATCCCCGGCGGGGGCTGGAAGGACTTGATGGGCGAGCCGAGCTGATGGTCAAGCCAGTCCGGGCCGTTGCGCTGCTGCTGGGGCGTCGGGCAGAGCGCCCGTTCGTGGGGCGGGAGCTTCAGCGCCGGGCAATCCGCCGCCGCCGCCATCCGGCCGTAGATCGAGCCGCCCGCGTAGGGTGCGAGCCCGAAGCTGTGGATGACGAACTGGTTGCGGAGGCTGGCGGCGAGGATCGGGAGGGCGAAGGCGGCGCACAAGATGGCGCCCTGGGCCAGGCGGCGGCGCCAGCCGGGGACGGCGACCAGCAGGTAGGCCAGCGCGGGCACGATGAGGATCTCCCCGACCTGGCGGGCGGTGGCCGAGGCGCCCAGGGCGAGCCCGCCGGCGACCACCAGCGCGGTGCGCGGCCGCGGCTGCCACAGCAGGGCGGCCAGCCCGGCGACGATGCACGCCTCGAACATGACGTCGGGCATGATGGTCTGCTCGATCTGCAGCTGGTAGCCGTCAAGCAAGATCGGGGCGGTGGCCAGGGCGGCCAGCCAGCGCGGCACGCCGCGGCGCTGGAGCACCACATACAGCGCCACCGCCATCGCCAGCCCCAGCACATGCTGCAGCCCGGCCAGGAACGACGGGTCGGCGATGGCCAGCACCGGGCGGATCAGTATCTGGTACCCGGGCGGGTCGTTGCCCGGGTACGCGCCGAACAGGTACTTCATGGAGTCGATGTAGAACAGCGCGGGCCGGTAGGCGACCTGCGTCAGTACCCGCAGCACCAGGCCGGCCGCCAGCAGCACCGTCAGCAACCAGTGCTCCCGTGCCAGCGCCGGCGAACGCCGCCCCAGGGCCGCCAGCCGCGGCGGGAGCCGTGCCAGCCATTGCCGCAGGCCAGTGGCCCACGCCAGCCCGCCCTGGCTGGCAGGCAGCGGCTGTCCCGCGGCTGTCGTAGGCATTGGCATGAAGGCTATCCCGCCCGATGGATCGCTTTGTCCGGGCGGTCACCTGCCCCCCGCCGCGGATGCCGAACGTTGCACGGTGACCGGCAAGGCCTCATCCTCTCACGCAGGTGGCCTGCCCTTCTCAGCCTCGGCGGATACCGGCGCCGCGCCCGGACAGGCGGGCAACCGGCAGCGCCAGCGGGCCGTGGTGGTGGTCTTCATGCGAGCCGTCGCGCGCGCCGCTGGGGCACACTGCGGGCCGTGGCCTGTCGGTGTCCCCGCCTAGCATCGCGGCCATGCAGGCATCCGCCGTGGCACGCTCCACATCGGCGGCCGAGAGCTGGGAGGGCCTGAGGGCCATGTGCCGGGCCGCCCTGCCCGTGCCCGGCCCGGCGGCATCCGCGGTCTGCCAGGTGTGCTCGGGCCCGGCCCGCACGGGTTATGCGCGCTGCTACCAGTGTGAGTTACACGCGCAGAGCGCACCGGGGCTGCTCGCAGACACGGTGGCGCCGGCCGCTCACGCGGCCAAGGGAAGCCCGCTCGCCCGCGATCTGTGGCTCTACAAGGCCGGCCGTCCCGCGAGCCGGGCCGCGGGCTCGCGGCTGCTCGTCCTGCTCCTGGCGTTCCTGCACGACCACGGGCCACAAGTCTGGCGGCAGGCGGGACTCGCCCGGCCCAGCCATGCCTGCGTGGTGCCGAGCGGCCGCGGCCGGGCCGGCCCGCATCCGCTCCGGCAACTGGTCGCCCCCTACCTCGCGCTCCCCTGGGTGAGCATGCACCCGCGGCCCGGCGGCGACCCCTGGGCCAGGTCCCTGGACGGCGGCCGGTTCCGCGCCGGGCAGCAGGCGGCGGGCGGGGCGGTCTTGCTGCTCGACGACACCTGGGCGTCCGGGGCGAGCGCCCAGTCCGCCGCGGTGGCGCTGAAACGGGCCGGGGCCCGGGCCGTGGCGGTCGTGGTCATCGGCCGGCACGTCCCCGCCGCGGGATCGCCGCCGGCTCCCCGCCACCCGCTCTCCGGCGAGCGGTCGTGCCGACGGGCCCGGGATCAATAGGCTGGGGTCCGTGACCGTGAAATCCGAGTCGCGGATCGCCCTTGTCCGCCGGGCGCGGCGGATCAACCGCGAGCTCGCGCTGGCGTACCCGGACGCGCGCACCGAGCTCAACTTCACCACCCCGCTGGAGTTGCTCGTCGCCACTATCCTGTCGGCGCAGAGCACCGACCATGTGGTCAACCTGGTGACGCCGGTCCTGTTCTCCCGCTACCGCACCGCGGCCGACTACGCCTCGGCCAACCGCGAGGACATCGAGAAGATCATCCACTCCACCGGGTTCTTCCGCGCCAAGACCACGGCCATCATCGGGCTCGGCCAGGCCCTCTGCGATCGTTTCGGCGGTGAGGTGCCGCGCCGGCTGAGCGACATGGTCACGCTGCCCGGAGTGGGGCGAAAGACGGCCAACGTGGTGCTGGGGAACGCGTTCGGGGTGCCGGGGATCACGGTGGACACCCACTTCGCCCGGCTGTCACGCCGCTTCGGCTGGACCACCCAGACCGATCCGGTCAAGATCGAATCCGAGGTGGGCTCGCTGTTCCCACGCTCCGAGTGGACGATGCTGTCGCACCGGCTGATCTGGCACGGCCGCCGGGTGTGTCATGCGCGCCGCCCGGCGTGCGGCGCCTGCGTGGTGGCCCGGCTCTGCCCCTCCTTCGGCATAGGCCCGACCGATCCTGAGGTGGCGCGGGCGCTGGTGAAGCCGGGCCCGTTCTCGTGACGCCCGCCACCCCGCCGGGGGCGGCACCCGCGTGGCTCCGCGAACTGGCGGGCGCCGCCGCGCGGATGACGGTCCCGCCGCCGCTGCGGCCGCCGGCCGCCGGGACAGGCCGGCCGTCGGCCGTGCTGATGCTCTTCGGGGCGACGGCGGGCGAGCCCGACCTGCTGATCGTCCAGCGCAGCCCGTTGCTGCGGCGCCATGCTGGCCAGCCGGCGTTTCCCGGCGGCGCGATCGAGCCGGCCGACCACGGCCCGGTCGGGGCGGCGCTGCGTGAGGCCGCCGAGGAGGCGGGCGTTGACCCCGCGGGGGTGGAGGTGCTGGCGGTGCTGCCGGAGCTGTACATCGCCCGCAGCGGGTTCAGCGTCACCCCCGTGCTGGCGTGGTGGCGCAGGCCGGTGCCGGTGACCGCGGCCGTGGATGGGGAGGTGATCGCGGCGGTGCGGGTCCGGCTCATCGATCTGGCGGATCCGGCGAACCGGCTCCAGGTCCGGCACCCGTCGGGCTCGGCCGGGCCCGCGTTCCGGCTGCACGGCATGCTCGTGTGGGGCTTCACCGCCGCCCTGGTCGACCGGCTCCTCGCGCTCGGCGGCTGGGAGCGGCCCTGGGACACCGGGCACACCGAAGACCTGCCGCCCGACGCGCTGCAATCCTCCGCCCGCGACTAGCGCGCCCCGGCAAACCACCGCGCGGCCGGCGCGCTGCCGGGCTCGCCCTGGCCGGTCTCCGGCTCGCCCTGGCCTGGTGCCCCGGGCACGCCCTGACATAGTGCTCCGGGCACGCCCTGGCATGATGCCCGGCACCTGGTACGCACGGGTGAAATGGCCCTATACGGTGGGGCCGTGCGCGGTGACCTGCTGGACTTGATCCTGATCGCGCTTGCCGCCGCGTTCGCCGTGGCGGGCTACCGGCAGGGGTTCATCGTCGGCGTCCTCAGTTTCGTGGGGTTCCTCGGCGGCGCGGCGATCGGCGCCGTGTTCTCACCAGCGATCGCCCGGGCACTGGTGAGCGGAGCGGCCAGCCAGGCGCTGGTGGCGATCATCGTGGTCTTCCTTGCCGCCATGATCGGGCAGTTCGTTGCGTCGTTGGCGGGGGCGGCGATGCGGTCGCGGGTGACGTGGCGCCCGGCTACGTTCGTCGACGCCGTCGGCGGCGCGGTCGTCAGCGTCATCTCGGTCCTGTTGATCGCCTGGCTGATCGGCTCGGCGGTCGCCAACGCCCCGTTCCCCGCCGTGGCCGGGCAGGTTGGCAACTCCGCGGTGCTGCGCGGGGTGGACAAACTCATGCCGCCGAGCGCTCACGTCATGTTCTCCAACTTCCGCCGCCTGCTGGCCAATGGCCCCTACACACAGGTCTTCGGCGCGCTCGGGGGGGAAGGTGCGCTGACGGTGCCCCCGGGCAACCGCGGTGTGATCGGAGGGCCGGGGGTGAGGCGGGCGAGGCCGAGCGTGGTCAAGATCGTGGGCACGGCGCCCGCCTGCTCGCGCAACCTGGAGGGCTCGGGCTTCGTGTTCGCGCCCCAGCACGTACTCACGAACGCCCACGTCGTGGCGGGGGTGCGGGACAGGCTGACGGTCGTGTCTACCCGCGAGGGCTCCTTCTCCGCACAAGTGGTGGTGTTTGACCCTCAACGGGACGTCGCGGTGCTCTACGTGCCCCACCTGCGCGCTCGTTCCCTGTCGTTCAGATCGCAGGCGAACCGGGGAGACAGCGCCATCGTGGCCGGCTACCCGCGCAACCAGCGGTTCACCGCCGTCCCGGCCCGCATCGGCGGCGAGCTGAACGCGACCAGCCCGGACATCTATCAGACCCAGACCGTGACCCGCAACATCTATGCGGTGCGCGCGGTGGTCCAGCCCGGCAACTCGGGCGGGCCGCTGCTCACGCCGAGCGGCTCGGTGTACGGGGTCGTGTTCGCCGCCGCCGTCGGCGTCAAGGACACCGGCTACGCGCTGACGGCGAAGGAGGTCGCTTCCGACGCCCGCGCCGGCCGGGCCGCAACGGCGCCGGTCTCCACGGGCGCCTGCGATTGACCGCGGCCGCCTGCGACTGACCGCGGCCGCCTGCGACTGACGTGGGCGCCGCTCACGGATCGCGGGCGCGGCCCGCGGTCTAGATGACCTATGCGAAGGTCAGTGGTCGTAGGCGGTGAGTGAGCGGTGGACTGGGGCGCCGGTGTGGTCGTTGTGCCAGATCGCTGTGGTCAGGGCCAGGATGCGCTGCAGGATGCGGACCATGACTCCGGCCGGGGTGTGCCCGCCGTGTCGTTCCAGGTCGAGCTGGCTTTTGAAGGTCTGGTTGATCGACTCGATGGTCTGGCGCAGGGGCTTGAACAGGTGTGCTCCGGTTCGCTCGCGCTCGCCCTTGCGGGCCGGGCGCAGCAGCCGCAGCCGTTGCGCGGCGAGGGTGGCTTCGAATTCGGCGCCGTAGTAGTGCCGGTCGGCGATGAGGGTCTGCCCGGGGCGGTGCGCGGCCAGGGCTGGGTCGGCGGCCAAGATTGCCAGCAGGGTCTGGCGTTCGTCGGCTTTGGCTCCGGTGACCGCGAAGGCGACCGGCAGGCCGCCCAGGGTGGCGACCAGGTGCAGGCGCAGCCCCCAAAAGTAGCGCGAATGGCTGGCGCAGTACCCGTATTCGGCCCATCCGGCCAGGTCTGAGCGGCGGGCGGTGTCGCGGGAGCGGCCGCATTCCACCGGGGTGGAATCGATGATCCACACGTCGTCGGCCCACAGGCTGGTGTCGGCGGCAAGCAGCCGGATCAGGGCCGTGATCAGCCCGGCCGCGGCGCGCAGCCGCCGGTTGTACCCCGGCTGGCCGGGCAGGTAGCGGAACAGATGCCCCAGGTGCGCCCGGGCGTGGCGGAGCCAGCGGGACTCCGAGGTGTATCCCAGCAGCGCTTGCATGACCGCCAGGGTGACCAGCTCGGCGTCGGTTAGCCGGGGCTGCAGGCCCACGGCTGGCCGCCACGGTGCCAGGCCAGGATGCCGCTTCAGCAGGTCATCGGCTCTCACGTAGAGTGCGGTCGCGAGGGTGTCTATGTCGTTCGTCACACAATGATCATGGACACCCTCGCGTCATGCCCGCAGCTCAACCCTTGGCATAAGTCATCTAGGCACCGGCGGCGCCTGGGTCGCGCATCCGCCGGGCAGCGTCGACGATCACGGCTACCAGGCGGGCATACCGCCGGTCCCGGTCGCCGAAGATCTCCGGTCCGGCCTGGGCGACGAGTGGATGGGTGGCGGCGCCGACGCGTTCTGCCCGGCTCGCCAGGGAGTATCGGACGTCTCCGGCGGCGGCGGCCTGCGACACCGCCTGTTCCTCGATGCAGAAGCCGATGATGAAGCTGTAGAGCAACTGGTATGCCTGCGTTGCGGTGGCGACGGTGAAGCCCTGGGCAAGCATGGACGCCAGTCCTGCTTCCTGCTCCCTGAGCAGGCTGGTGTCGGTCAGGTAGGTGCCGCTGACCATCTTCGCGCCATCGCGGCGGGACAGCAGGGCCTGCCGGGTGATGCGGGCGAAGGCGGTCATCCCCTCGTCCCAGCTGATGTCGGCGGGCAGGGCCTTGAGTTCGGCGGTGACCTGGCGCCATATCTGCGTGGCCATCTCGTCGATGAGGTCTTGCTTGCTGCCGAAATGCCAGTACAGCGCTGGTGGCTGCACGCCGAGCCGTGCGGCGACCACCCGCACGGTCAGCCCGTCGAGCCCGGTCTCGTCGAGGGCGTCGAGGGCGGCGGCGGCGATGCCGGCCTTCGTCAGTCCGCGGGTCACGGTTGACAGCTTAATGTCGTTAAGGGCAGACTGGCGCACGACTCAATTTAACGTCGTTAAGGAGATCCGATGAAGGCAGCGGTGTTGCGCGGCCCCGGCAGCGTGCCCGAGTATGCGGACTTCGGCGAGCCGCCCGTGACGTCCGGCCGGGAGCTCGTCGAGCTGGCGGCAGCCGGGATTCACCCGGTCGTGCGGTCACTGGCAGTGGGCCGGCATTACGGCTCAGCCGGGATATACCCGCTGATCCCAGGGGTCGACGCGGTAGCCCGTACCGCCAGCGGCGGGCTCGTCTATACCGGCTACGTGCAACCCCCGTACGGCACGCTCGCCGAGCGCATGGCAGTGCCCGCCACGATGAAGCTGCCCCTTCCTGCCAGCGCCGAGCCGGAGCGCATCGCCGGCGGGCTCAACCCCGGCCTTGCCTCCTGGCTGCCGCTACGCCAGCGGCAGTCCGAGGCCGGGCCGCTGGGCACCGTCCTGATTCTCGGCGCGACCGGCATGGCCGGCCTGCTCGCCGTACAAAACGCCCGATTGCTCGGCGCCGACCAGGTCATCGCGGCCGGTCGTGACCAGGTACGCCTCGCGCGTGCCGCGGCGTACGGCGCGACCGGGGTGCCGCTGCTGGACGCCCGCGACGCCACCGCGGCAGCGCTGGCCGACGCGCTCGGCGGGACTGCCCCGGGCCTAGTGCTCGACTTCGTCTGGGGCGCCCCAGCCGAGGCAGCGTTCGCCGCCCTGGCCCGCCGCGGGCTGGAGGAGGACGACGCCGACATCTCCTACGTGCAGATCGGTGCGCTGGCCGACCCCGAGGCGGCGGTTCCGGCAACGCTGCTGCGCAGCCGGCGCATCCGGATTACCGGCAGCGGCGCAGGATCAGCGCCGGTAGAGACGATCATGGCCGAGCTGCCCGGATACCTCCAGATGATCGCCGAGGACCGTGTCGAGGTTCCGGTGCGGGTCTTCCCACTGTCCGCGGTAACAGACGCCTGGGCGGCGGCGGCCAGCCGCGGCGAGCGGGTCGTCGTAGTCCCGGGTTGAGGCACGACCGGAACCGCGATCCGCGCCTACGGCGCAGAGCCGACGCCAGAACGGCCGCCATGGCCGTGCACGGTGGCCGCATCGGCAAACAGGGCCGCCGCGCGTCCCGGGACCGCCTGAGCAACAGCTACTCATTCCCCCGACGTGCCCGAGACTGGCGTGCGAGAGGCCCTCAAGAAGCTGCCCGACCGCCAGGCGCCGGCGAAGCCGTGAAGCTGCGATCCTGATCGGTCGTTGCGGGGCTCACGCCCCCGGCCAGACACATAACGCAGGCACATAACGGGGTAACCGGGTCGCCGCCAGCTACCCGCTCGGCAGGAACGTCACACGCGCCGAGTCGGCGATCTGCGGCGAGGAGCCACCATTTTCGCCCTCACACACCGTAATTTGCACTGCGTGGCGCTTGACGTGCGATATCCGCCTAATCTGTACGCACAGCGGTTCATCTCGATCAAGGCGCTGACCGCCCCGGATCCGGGTATTCTGCGCGCCCGCGTTGCGCCCGCGCGGCTGGGTCTTCTCCCGGAAGCTCGCCTGGGAGACCGAAACGCTGGAAGACCGCGGGCATCATGAACGCGGTCATCTCCTTCACCAGGGCGCCCTCCAGCGTGAGGACCTCGAGCGCCTCCGCCACGTAGCTGCCCTGCTGCGCATCCCAGCGGTAGGCTGCGTTCGCCGCCTGGCCGTTCGCCCGGGCCGGCAGGTAGCGGTGGATGGGCTCTGCGGCGAAGGCGGCGATGACATCGCGGCCGCGCCACCAGGTCGGATACGGCGGCATGGAGAACGTGGCGTCCTTGGCGAGCATGGCCGCGAGCGCGTCTACGTCGCCCCGCTCCCAGGCGTCGAGGTAGCCCTCCACGATCGCGCGGACGCGCTCGTTCCCCAGCGAGCGGAGGGTCGCCTGCTGACTGCGCGCCGGCATCCGCTCGCCGGCCCTCCGCCGCGCCCGCTGCAGCGCGCTGTTCACCGCGGTGACCGTGGTGTCAAGCGTCTGTGCGGTCTCCTTGGCCGAGAAGCCGAGCACGTCGCGGAGAAGGAGCACAGCGCGCTGCGAGGCGCTGAGGTGCTGCAGAGCAGCGATAAACGCGAGTTCGACGGCTTCACGCTGCTCGTACCGAGCCTCAGGCGAGGCGTACCCGTCTTCCAGCCCGACGGCCTGGTCCGGGTAGGGCTCCACCCAGACCGGCTCAGCCAGCTGATCCCCAGGTTCGTCATTCGGGCCGGCGGGACGACCGTGCTCGATCGGGAGGCCTCGCCTGCGCCGTCGGGCGAGCGTGTCGAGGCAGACGTTGGTCGCGATCCGGTAGAGCCAGGGGCGCAGCAGCTCGTGTCCCTGGAACCTCGGCAGCGCGCGCCAGGCCCGCAGCAGGGTCTCCTGCAGTGCGTCGTCGGCGTCGAACAGCGAACTGAGCATCCGGTAGCAGTGGGCGTGGATGGCCGAGTGGTAGGGCTGGACGAGAAGGCGGAACCCGTCCTCGTCTCCCCGGCGGACCGCGTCGAGAAGCCCCGGCTCCGGCGCCCGATCCCCGGCCATACGCAGGAAGGCTACTCCAGGGATTCGAGGCGAGAGTGGACGGAACCGTGGGTGGGCGATGAGTCCGGCGTCAGGCCGCGGTTCTACCCAGTAAGAGCTATCGCTGCTCGCTCAGCCGAAAGGAGGCACCACGATGGCCGACAAGTCGGATCAATCAGCGTCCGACGCCCCACCGCCTGATCCCGAGCTCAAGCGGTTGGAGCCTCTGCTGGGCACTTGGACGACCGAGGGGCACACGCAGGACAGCGTGTTGGGTCCCGGCGTCCCGGTCACCAGCACCGAGACGTTCCGCTGGCTCGGCGGAGGCTACTTCCTCGTCCAGGAGTACGAGACGACCTTCGGCGCTGAGCCAGCCCAACGAGGCGTGGTCTACTGGGGCTACAACGCCGAGGCCGGGAAGTTCCAGATCATCTTTTTCAGCAACAACGGGCCGTTCACCGAGGAGGGCAACCGTTACGAGGGCGAGGTGGCCGACGGCAGGCTCACGTCGGTCGGTCCGGCGCGCTTCCAGTACGAGCTTGATGACGAAGCGGTGATCAAGACGAATGCGGACGGCACGATCTCCGTGGCATGGTGGCTGCGCGACGACAAGGGCGAGTGGCAGCCCTGGATGACCAACACGTTCCGGAAGATCCGCGACTAGAGATTACTTCCCGGATCCTCTTGGGCATCGTCCGTCCTGGCACGCAGCCAGGTGAAAATGTCAGCGATCATGACCCGTGGCCTGGTAGCGGGCGGCGAGCTTGGCGTAGCGGGCGGCCACGGCTCGGAACGGTTTGCGGCGGTTCATCAGCCGCTCCACTTGGTTGCGCAGCTTGTACCAGTCCGGCCGAAGGCCGCCACCCGGCCACCAAGGGCGCCGCGGCGGCCCGGTTTGGCCTTCTGAGAGCCGCATTCGGGGATGGTATTGGGGATCCGGCGGGCCCGCGGCGCCGCCCGGTTGATGCGGCTGCAGCAGGGCTTGCCGCCGGTCAGGTGCGCGGCCGGCGCGCCAACGGGCCGGGCCACCTGCACGGCGTCCCATCAGCCCGGCCAGCTGGCACCCACCGAAGGAGAACGCGCATGAACAACTCCGGCCAGCAAGCATCCAGCGGCGTCGCCCGCGCCGGCCGGCGCGAGTGGGCCGGGCTGGCGGTGCTCGCCTTGGCCTGCCTGCTGTACGCCATGGACCTGACGGTGCTGCACCTGGCCGTGCCGGCCATCAGCGAGGACCTGCGGCCATCCAGCACCCAGCTGCTGTGGATCACCGACATCTACGGCTTCATGGTCGCCGGGTTCCTGATCACCATGGGCACGCTGGGCGACCGCATCGGGCGGCGCCGGGTGCTGCTTGGCGGCGCCGCCTGCTTCGGTGTCATCTCCGTGCTGGCCGCCTTCTCCACCAGTCCCGAGATGCTGACCGGGACCCGCGCGCTGCTGGGCATCGCCGGGGCGACCCTGGCACCCTCCACGCTGTCGCTGATCTTCATCATGTTTCACGACCCCAGGCAGCGCTCGACCGCCATCGGGATCTGGATCACCGCCTTCTCGGCCGGCGGCGCGATCGGCCCCATTCTGGGCGGGGTGCTGCTGGAGCAGTTCTGGTGGGGCTCGGTGTTCTTGCTGGCGGTGCCGGTGATGGCCTTGCTGCTGGTGCTGGGCCCGCGCGTGCTGCCCGAGTACCGCGACCCGGCCGCCGGCCGGCTGGACCTGGTCAGCGCGGCGCTGCTGCTGGTGGCGGTGCTGGCGGTCGTGTTCGGCATCAAAGAGACCGCTGCGACCGGGCTCTCCTGGGCCGCCGCTGCCATCCTTGGTGGCCTGGCGGTCGGCATTGTGTTCGCACGCCGCCAGCTCACCCTCGCCGACCCGATGATCGACCTGCGGCTGTTTCGCACCCGGGCGTTCAACGCCGCGCTGGCGGCCAACCTGCTGGGCATCTTCATCGTGGTCGGTTACTTCTTGTTCGTCGCCCAGTACCTGCAGCTGGTGCTCGGGCTGTCGCCGCTGGAGGCAGGCCTGTGGTCGCTGCCGTCGGCCAGCGGGTTCATCGTCGGCTCCAACCTGGCCCCCCGGCTCTTGCGCCGGGTCCGCCCGGTCTACGTGATCGGCTCCGGCCTGGCGCTGGCGGCCGTCGGCCTGGGGGTGCTCACCGGGGTCGGCGGGTCGCCCGGCGCCGACCTTGGCATCATCGTGGCCGGCTCCCTAGTCATCTCGCTGGGGCTGGCGCCCGTGTTCACCGCCACGACCGACCTGATTGTCAGCTCGGCCCCGCCCGAGCGGGCCGGCGCGGCCTCGGGGATCTCCGAGACCGGCGCCGAGCTCGGCGGCGCGCTCGGCATCGCGGTGCTTGGCAGCATCGGCGTTGCCGTCTACCGTGGCCACCTGGCCGGCGCCCTCCCACCAGGAATCCCGGGCCAGGCCGCGGCGGCCGCACAAGACACCCTCGGCGGCGCCGTGGCCGCCGCCCACCAGCTGCCCAGCGAGGCCGGTGCGACGCTGCTCGGCGCGGCCCGCGGGGCGTTCACCACAGGGGTGCAGCTGATCGCCGCGCTCAGCGCGGTGCTCGCGGCTGGCGCCGCTGTGGGGGCCACGGTCCTGCTCCGCGCGGTGCGCGCAAGCTCTCAGGCTGAGCCCACCGGGCAGCCGGCTACCGCCCCCGAGGCAGTCACCGCTCCCGAGCCAGCCGCTGTCACCCAGCCCGAGGAGCCCATCCAGCTCATCCGGTCCGGTGGCGGCTGCGTTGCGTGCCCGGGCGAGCGCGCTCCAGCCACCGCCGAGATCACACCGCCGCCGACCTCCAGGCTCAGGAGACCGCAGGGCTAGTGCGGGCCTGAGCCGCACCCGCCGCGCCGGGCAGCCCGGCCAGCGGACCCGAACCGGACGATCCCTCACGAGAATCCTTCACCAAGCAAGGAGAACCCATCGCAACACCAGGCCGCTTTCGAGTTGGAACGGCCTGACCAGGACACAAAGGAGAGAACCATCATGTCAGGCAACCAGACTCCCCCACAGCCGCACCCCGCGCTGCGGCGCCTCGACCGCCTCGTCGGCACCTGGACCATGGAAGGCAACCTGGTCGGCTCCGACGACAAGAACATCACGGGCGAGACGACGTTCCGCTGGCTTCCGGGCGGCTACTTTCTCGAGCAGCGCGCGCGGATCGACTTCGCGGGCCAGCAGATCGACGCCCTGGAGCTGATCGGCTATGAGCCGCGGACCGATACCTTCCCATCGACGGTGTTCTCGGGCTTCTCGCCGACGCCGTTGCCGTACCGGTGGGACGTCCGCAATGACAGCGTGACCATCACAGTGGCCTACGCGCCGCTGGACGCGACCTTTACTGGTTCGTGGCGCCAGGACGGCACCTTCTCGGGAGGCTGGCGCCCTAACCGCGGCGCCAATGAGACCGTTAACGTCCCCTACGACATCGGCGGGCACCGTCTGCAATAACCTCATGAACAGAAGAGGACGCGGGATTCGGCACCCAACGTGACCAAGTTCGCCCAGGCCGACGAGGCCATGATCCGCGCGCTCTGGGCCTGGTTCCGTCCACGGCTTCGTGTCCTGTCCATGTTGCGAGAATCCATGCCAGGTCTACTACTGCGCGGCGGCCCTCCTGGGACGTAGACGCCTGCTAGCGCACAGCCCACCGACGCCCTGACGGCCCAATAACCTGAGGACCCGCTTCAGCAAGGACACGCCCGTGGGCCTGCTCGCCGGGCTGCGTCTCCGAAGGCTTCACCGGGCTCACCTTGGCCATCTGGATCGGTGCCGTCGCCACAGTTCCAAACGATCGGCGCGCGCCGAATTGGTCAGTCTGCGCCGGGGCGGCGACGTTGACGGTTCAGGAATCAAGCGCCCCGATTCGGCGATCGGGCGGCATGCGGGCCTGCGATCGGATCATGATCAGTGTCTGGTGTTGATCGGCCCGGTGCGCAAGTATCCGCCATGGTGCATGGGGCGGCGGCTTGGTGTTGGCGTGGCGCGATGGCCTGTCACTGCCGGCTTGGGGGTGGAAGCCCTGGCCGGGCCGCCGCGTTACAGTCCCTGGTGTGGTTGCATTTCTGCGCGGCGGCCGGTGCTGCCCGCCCGGTGGCGCCGCGGAGTACGTTAACGGCCGGAGGTGAGGTTGACAGTGGCGCTGCCGTACGATTCCGCGGCGAGGTTCGCCGACTACGCCCACCCGGAGATGATCGTCAGTACCGAGTGGGTCGCCGAGCATCTTGATGATCTTGGCCTGGTGGTGGCCGAGTCCGACGAGGACGTGCTGCTGTACGACACCGGCCACATCCCCGGCGCGGTCAAGCTTGACTGGCACACCGAGCTCAACGACCCGGTCACCCGCGACTACGTCGACGGTGCCGGGTTCGCCCGGCTGATGTCGGACAAAGGCATCGCCCGGGACACCACCCTGGTGCTGTACGGCGACAAGAACAACTGGTGGGCCGCGTACGCGCTGTGGGTGTGCTCCCTTTTCGGGCACCCCGACCTGCGTTTGATGGACGGCGGGCGGGCCAAGTGGCTCGCCGAGGGCCGCCCGGTCACCACCGAGGTGCCGCGGCGCCCGCACGTGGACTATCCGGTCATCGACCGTGACGACACGCAGATCCGCGCGTTCCAGGACCAGGTCCTGGCCCACCTCGGCAAGCCGCTGATCGATGTCCGCTCGCCGGGCGAATACACTGGTGAGTTGCTGCACATGCCCGATTACCCCCAGGAAGGCGCCCTGCGCGGCGGGCACATCCCCGGAGCCAGCAGCGTCCCATGGGGACGGGCGGCCGCCGAGGACGCCACCTTCCGCACCCGCGCCGAGCTCGAGGCGATCTACCAGGGCGAGGCGGGGCTGCGCCCCGATGATGACGTCGTGGTCTACTGCCGGATCGGCGAGCGGTCCAGCCATACCTGGTTCGTGCTCCACCACCTGCTCGGCTACCCGCACGTGCGCAACTACGACGGGTCCTGGACCGAGTGGGGGAACACCGTCCGGGTCCCCATCACCCGCGGGGAAAGCCCATGACCGCCACCGCCCTGCACCCCC
>Ga0081540_1000827_pt1 | contig 28230 bp, 31 predicted proteins | sample TabmetS2T1R1_FD_71024 | JGI IMG/M metagenome (GOLD analysis project Ga0081540, IMG submission 71024) | Tabebuia heterophylla rhizosphere microbial communities from the University of Puerto Rico - S2T1R1 | ecosystem: Host-associated > Plants > Roots > Rhizosphere ...
GGGGGGGGGGGGGGGGGGGGGGGGGGGGGGGGGGTTTGGGTTGGTGGGGGGTCGGGGGGGTGCCGGGGGGGGGGGTGCCCCCCCCCTTCTTGGGGGCCCCCCCCGGAAGGGGGGCCCGGGGCCTGAACAGGCCGAGCCGCTCCCCGACCCGCTTCACGTGGACGTCGACGGGGATCTCGGTGCGGCCGAACGTGAAGAGCAGCACCACGGCGGCCGTCTTGCGCCCCACCCCCGGCAGGCCGGTGAGGAAATCGAGGGCCTCGTCACGCGGCGCGTCGGCCAGCCAGTCGAGGTCCGGAGGGTCCCCGAGCTCGCCGAGGATCTCCTGGATCCTGGGGGCCTTCGTGGGGCTGAGCCCGCCCGGCTTGATCGCCTGCTCGACCTCCTCGGTGGGAGCGTCCCGGACCTCCTCCCAGGTGGGGAATCGCTTTCGCAGGCGGTCGTAGGCGACGTCGCGATTGTGATCGTTGGTGTTCTGCGACAGCACACCGCGAACGAGTTCGGCGATCGGGTGGCCGTGCGGCTGGTTCACCGGCTGCCCATAGAGCTCCCGCAGGCGGTCGCGGATGGCGAGCACGCGGCGCCGCGAAGGGCGCCGCCAGGCCGGGTCGCGCTTGGGGATTCGTGGCGGCTTCCCGACGGGAACGGTGGCGGCCCGGCCATCCGCAAGGACTATCTTGGAGGGAAGGGGCACGGGGGCGAGGATATTCCCGTCCTCCCGCCCTCTCCCGGTCCACTCGTTCGAACCCGAAAAAACCGGGGAAGAAGAGTGCCATCGGTCACGAAGGTGTAATCAGCGGGTTACTAGAATCCTGCGCTTGTGCGATCCCTGATCAGGAAAATCGGCAACTGGCTGCCCCATGGCTATGGGGACGCGGCCAAGCAGCTCGGCCTCTTCGTCGTGGCCGAGCTCAGCTACGAGGCCGTGCGCGGCATCGCCGACGGTGCGCGCGATCAGGCGTTCGTCAATGGGGCGAACGTGATCTCCCTGGAGAGGAGCCTGCACACCTTCTTCGAGCCGAGCCTGCAGTCAGTCTTCATCGACCACCGGTGGATCATCGACTTCGCCAACTACATGTACATGAACAGCCACTTCGTGGTGACGACGGCGTTCCTGGTCTGGCTCTACGTCTTCCGCAATCAGAACTTCTACTTCGTGCGCAACATGTTCCTGGTCGCCATGGCCCTGGCGATCGTCGGCTACGGCCTCGTGCCGACGGCACCTCCGCGGCTCTTCCCCCAGGACGGCTTCGTTGACACGATCACGGACTTCGCCCAGGTCAACCACGATTCGGGCCTCGTGAAGCTCTTCATCAACCCGTACGCCGCAATCCCCTCCATGCACGTCGCCTTCTCGACGATGATCGGCGTCACCGGTGTCCTCGTTTCGCGGCACAGGATCAGCAAGATCCTCTGGGCCGCCTACCCGGTGCTCGTCTTCTGGGTGGTCGTCGTGACCGCCAACCACTTCTGGATCGACGGTGCCGCAGGCCTGCTCGTCGCCGCCCTCGCGACGGTGGCCGCCAGATCTCTGGCCCGCGCCCGTCCAGCCGCCTGGTCCTTCCGTCCCGCGACAACTTGAGCGCGCGAACCGCGCTCCGTCGCTTCGGCGAGCCGGGGCTGGTCGCGGCGGCTCTCGGCGTCGCGTACCTGATCATCCAGCCGGACAGCGCGGACCACGCTGCCCAGGTCTTCCGGTCGGGGTTCTTCGACAGCCAGGGCCTCGCCGCCTGGGACAACTTCTGGTTCGGGGGCCACCACATGCCCGGCTACGGCTTGATGCTGCCGGCGCTCGGCGCTCTGATCGGTCCGCGCTGGGTGGGTGTGATCGCGGCGATCGTCGCCTCGCTGCTGTTCTCGGCGATCGCCTATCGCCGCTTCGGCGATCGCGCCCGGCTCGGGGTGGTGTGGTTCGCCACCGCGACCTCCATCAGCCTCTTCACCGGCCGGCTGACGTTCGCCCTCGGGGTCGCCGTCGCCCTCGCCGCCGTCTTCGCCGCACAGCGCGACCACCGCCTGCTCGCCATCTTCTTCGCCGCGCTGACGCCGCTGGCGAGCCCCGTCGCCGCGCTCTTCCTGGCCTGTGGCGTGATCGCCTACTCGATCGCGGAGCGCACTCGCGCGGGCCTCGACCTCGCCGTGGTCAGCGTCGGGATGGCCGTGCTGATGTCGTGGGCCTTCCCGGAGGGCGGCACCGAGCCATTCACATTCTCGAGTTATCAGCCGGCCATCCTGGTCACCATCGCGGTGTTCCTCGCGCTGCCGAAGGACGAGCGAATCCTCCGATACGGAGTGGCGGGCTACGCCCTCGCGCTGACCGCCGCCTTCCTGATCCAGACCCCGATGGGCGGGAACGCCACCCGGATGGGCGCTCTGTTGCTCGGCCCGGCGCTCGCCTTCGGGCTCTGGCGCCGGCAGCGCCTCTATCTCGTCCTGCTGGTCCCAGTGCTGATCTACTGGCAGTGGTCCCCCGTCGTCAGAGACCTGGAGCAGGTGAGCGCGCAGCCCTCGGTGAAACCCGGGTTCTACGCGCCGCTCGTCGACTTCCTGCGTGGGCAGCCCCGGCACGACGCCTACCGGGTCGAGGTCCTGCCCGAGGAGCACCACTGGGAGTCCGCCTACGTTCCGCGCGGGATCTACATCGCCCGCGGCTGGGAGCGCCAGCTGGACCGCAAGCTCAATCCGCTCTTCTACCAGTCGTCACCGCTGAGCGGCCCGCAGTACCGCAGCTGGCTCGATGACCTCGGCGTCGGCTACGTCGCCGTTCCCCACGCGCCTCTGGACTACGCCGCCCTGCCGGAGCGGAAGATGCTCAAGCGGGGGCCGCCCCGGTACCTCGACCAGGTCTACAAGAGCTCCGACTGGACGGTCTACAAGGTCCGCCACCCGTCGCCGCTGGCGATCGGGGGCAAGATGGTGAAGCTGCGTCCGCAGGGCTTCGTCGTCGACACGAGCGCGCCGGGGACGGTGCTCGTGCGGGTTCACTGGACCCCCTACTGGTCGATCGAGCAGGGGAGCGGTTGCGTGGAGCAGGCCCCCGGCGGCTACACCATGCTCGACGTCGAGACACCGGGGCGCTTCCGGGTCGGGATCGACTTCTCGCCGGTGAGGGCGATCAGCTCGGGGCCGCGCTGCCACGAGGAGCCCGCGATCCAGTACGGGTCCGCCGGGAGCAACCCGCCGTCCAGCCCGCATGGGGGGCGGCGCTGATGGACGCCGCTCGCCGGGCCGCTGACGGGGCCCGGACGGTCGGCTCACGCCTGTTGCCGCGCGGTCCTCTCGATCTCCTCCTCCAGCTCGTCCTGCTCGCTGCCGCCTACTGGGCGTGGCGGCACGCTCGTGGAGCCGTGGACGGCAGCATGGGCCTCTCCTTCTCCCACGCCCGCGACCTGGCGAGCGCGGAGCGCTCGCTCGGATTGCTGATCGAGCCGAGCGTGCAGCACTGGGCGGTCGCTGCCGGCTGGCCGGCGGAGGTCGCCCGCTGGGGCTACGCGAATCTCCACTTCAAGGGCAGCTGCCTGATGCTCGCCGTCCTGTACTTCGGCTACCGGGGGAGCTACGGCTTCGTCCGCAACGCGGTCTTCGCGGCGATGGCGATCTCGGTGATCGGCTACGCGCTCTTCCCGACCGCGCCACCGCGCTTCCTCCCCGAGCTCGGGCTCGACCCCTCGAGCTCGGTGACCGGGAACAACCCGCTGCTCTCCAACCCCGGCGACCCGCTCTTCAACCCGTTCGCGGCGGTCCCCTCGATGCACGTCGGGCTCTCGGTCATCCTCGCCTGGTCGCTCGGCCTGCTGGTTCGCCCGCGGACGCTGAAGGCGATCCTCTTCGCCTATCCCCTGCTGATGACCTTCGTCGTGATCGCCAGCGGCAACCACTTCTGGCTCGATGCCGTCTTTGGGCTGCTCACTGCAGCCCTCGCGGTCGGCGTCGCTATGCTCCTCGCCCGGCTCAATTCGGACTGGTCCTTCGGTTCGGCCACTCGCAGCGCACCGACCGGCGACCTCGAACCGCAGCCAGAGCCCGAAGCCGCACCGGCATGAGCATCGACCAGCGAGACCTGCCCGCCAACGGGACGCCGCCGCCCGGCAGGGGTCCCACCACCGCCGCCGAGTTCTCGGCCGCGATGCGGAATCGCCTGATCGAGTCGCGCCTCACCCCCAACGCGATCTCGATGGCCGGGCTGGTCGGCAACCTCGCCGCAGCCGTCCTCATCTGGCAGGGCTTCTACTTCCTCGGCGGCATCGCCTTCATCCTCGGCTCGGTGATGGACACGCTCGACGGGCGCTACGCCCGTGCCTCGGGCAAGGGCACTCTCTTCGGGGCGTTTCTCGACTCCACGCTCGATCGGATCGAGGAAGGGATCGTCATCGCGGCGATCGCCTATCGCTTCGCCCTGATGGGAGACGAGTTCGCGGCCGCGATGTGCGTCGTCGCCGTCCTCGGGTCGCTGATGGTCTCCTACACCCGAGCTCGGGCCGAAGCCCTGGGCGTCGAGAACAAGGGCGGGTTGGCCACACGCCCGGTGCGGGTAGTCATACTTTCGATCGGCCTCGTCTTTGCGAAGGGAGCCGGGATCTTCGACGCGGATCTACTGGCACCGGCGATCTACGTGATGGCCGCGCTGACCGCTTTCACCGTGTTTCAGCGCGTCTGGCATGTCAGGAACGAGCTCAGGCGGCGAGGCAGCGAGGTCGAGCCGGCGCCTTCGCGTGAGGCCGTTCCAGCCGAGGACGTGTAACCGCGCCCCGGCGCAAGTGTGGTTTCAGAGCCAAGTCTTCTTATCCAGGAGGATTTCCCAGAGATGAGCACCGTGAATGGAAGAGCCAACGGCGCCCGCCGCAACGGCGCCCGGGACGACAAGGTCCGGGTCGCGGTCGTCGGCGTCGGGAACTGTGCGAGCTCTTTCGTGCAGGGCGTCCAGTACTACCAGGACGCCGACCCCGCCGAGCAGGTCCCCGGCCTGATGCACGTGGACCTCGGCGGCTACCACATCCGTGACATCGAGTTCACCGCGGCCTTCGACATCGACGCCGACAAGGTCGGCAAGGACCTCTCCGAGGCGATCTGGTCGGGTCAGAACAACACGATGAAGTTCTCGGACGTCCCGAAGCTCGGGGTCAAGGTCCATCGCGGCATGACCCACGATGGCCTGGGCAAGTATCTGAAGGAGAAGATCACCAAGGCCCCCGGCGAGACCGCGGACATCGTCGGCATCCTGCAGGACACCCAGACCGACGTCCTGGTCTGCTACCTGCCCGTCGGGTCAGAGCAGGCGACCAAGTGGTACGTCGAGCAGGCCCTCGCGGCCGGCGTCGGATTCGTCAACTGCCTGCCGGTCTTCATCGCCCGCGAGGACTACTGGGACCGGCGCTTCCAGGAGGCCGGGTTGCCGATCATCGGCGACGACATCAAGTCCCAGGTCGGCGCCACGATCGTGCACCGGCAGCTCGCGAGGCTGTTCGCCGACCGCGGCGTGCGCATGGAGCGCACCAGCCAGCTCAACGTCGGCGGGAACATGGACTTCTACAACATGCTCGAGCGCGAGCGACTGGAGTCCAAGAAGATCTCGAAGACCAACGCGGTCACCTCGATCATGGACCACGAGCTGCCGCCCGAGGACGTCTACATCGGCCCCTCGGACTACGTCCCGTGGCTGACCGATCGCAAGTGGGCGCACATCCGCGTCGAGGGCAAGGCCTTCGGCGACGTGCCGCTCAACCTCGAGCTCAAGCTCGAGGTCTGGGACTCGCCCAACTCCGCGGGCATCGTCATCGATGCCGTGCGGATCGTCAAGCTGGCCCTGAATCATGGGCTCGCCGGGCAACTCGACGGTCCCTCGAGCTACCTGATGAAGTCGCCGCACAACCAGCGGCCCGACTCGGCGGCCCGGGAGCAGACCGAGGAGTTCATCGCCAAGTACGCGCGCACCCCCGGCGTCCCCGCGGGCAAGGGAGCGGGCAAGGCGAAGTCCAAGGCGAAGGCGAAGTAGCCGGAGTCGACTGCAGGCTGTGAAACGGGGGCTTCGGCCCCCGTTTCTTATGCTGAGCCGGTGCCCCCCGGCTCCCTAGCCATCGCGCAGGTCTCGCCCCACCCCTGGGGCAGGCGGCACGAGATCAACGAGTTCGTCGACCGGACCTCGGCGGAGCTGGCTTCGCGGGGCCATCGCGTCCTGATTCTCGCCCCGTCCGATTCGCGCCAGGCGATTCGAGAGAGCCGGCGGCTGATTCGTCGTGTCGAGACCGATCCGGCGGCCGTCTGGGAGGACGAGAACCCGCGCGTGATCGCGATCGGCCAGAGCATCCCGCTGCCCAGCGGCCCTCGGCGCCGGCCGGCGCCGCTGCCGGTCGACGTCAGCGGCGCCATGGAGCGCCTGCTGGAGAGCGTCCCGCTCGACATCGTCCACGTCCACGAGCCGTTCGCGCCGAGCACCGGCTCCGCCGCCCTCCGGCACTCGGTCTCCCTGAACGTGGCGAGCTTCCACGAGCCCGTGGAGCGGATCCTCTCCACCCAGGTGGCGCGGATGCTGGTCGAGGTCTTCTTCGGGCGCATCGACGCCCGCACCGCGAGCAACGAGGCCACGGGCGAGCTCCTGCAGCGCTTCTTTCCCGGCCAGTACGAGCTGATCAGGCCGGGCGCGGACAGCGAACAGCCCGCCTTGCCGGCGCCGCCCTCGGGCCGCGTGCGAATCGCCTACTCCGCGGAAGAGGAGCGTGGGGCCCTCCGCATCCTGCTGCGGGCGCTGCGGAAGCTGCCCGACGACCTCGACTGGGAGGGCGTCATCTGGTTCGACGGCCCCACCGACCCGCTCGCCCGCGTCAGCCGCCGCCTGCGGGAACGACTGCGGGTCGTCCGGCCCCGGGACGGCGAACCGGGCGAGTTCCTGGCGGGGGCGGACATCGCCTGCCTCGCGTCGGGCGGAGTCCGTGCGGCCCCGGGGCTGGTGCGCAAGGCGTTCGCCGCGGGCGCGGTTCCGGTCGTCTCCGACCTCCTGCTCTACCGCGAGCTGGTCGGGGATGGAGAGCGGGGCCTGCTCTTTCCCCTGGGGGACGTCCTCACCCTCGCCGCTCAGCTCGAGCGTCTCTGCCGGGATCCCGAGCTCCGGGCGGAGCTGAGGACGGCGGCCGCCGCCAGCGACGAGGCGCGGCCGTGGCGGGTGGTCAGCGACGACGTTGAGGCGGTCTACCGGCGACTGGTCTCGAGACGCCACGACGGGGCGGCCAACGCCGAGCTTCGCAGGCGGCTGAGCGACCGCTCCTTCATCCACTGCGACCTCCACATGCACACCGACCACTCGCCCGATTGCGCCACACCGGCGGAGGTCCTGCTGAAGACGGCGAAGCAAAGGGGGCTCGGCGCCATCGCGATCACGGACCACAACGAGATCTCGGGCGCCCTGGAGGCACGCGAGATCGCCGCCCGGATCGGCGGGATCAAGGTGATCGTCGCGGAGGAGGTGAAGACCGCCCACGAGGGCGAGGTGATCGGACTCTTCCTCAGCGAGCGGATCGAGCGCGGCATGTCGATGGCGGAGACGATCGCCGAGATCCGGCGGCAGGGCGGTCTCATCTACGTCCCCCATCCGTTCGACCGGCTGCACTCCGTACCCGACTACGAGAACCTGCTCGAGATCGTCGAGGAGATCGACATCCTCGAGGTCTTCAATCCGCGTGTGACCCTCTCCGCCTTCAACGAGGAGGCCGTCAAGTTCGCTCGCAAGTACCGGATCGTTCCCGGTGCCGGTTCCGACAGCCACGTGGCGCAGGGCCTGGGCAGCGTCAAGATCCGGCTGCGGGACTTCGAGGGCGCCCAGGAGTTCCTGGAGTCCATGCGGGAGGCCGACATCGTCCGCAAGCACAAGAACCTGGTCTACGTGCAGGCGCTCAAGTTCCTGCAGACGAGCGGCGGACGCGGCGGACGGTCCCTGGCGGCCCGCGACGGCGGCCAGGGCCGGCGCAATCCGCGCCGCTCGGCGAGCAAGAGTTGATGCACCCGCAAGGGGCCGGGGCGGGGCCGAAGAAGAGGCAAGGCGCCGTGTCATCCATCACCGACGACGAGATCCGCGAGAAGTACCTCGAGCGCGCGATCCGAGAGCTGAACGACCTCGGCCGGGAGCTCTCGGAATGCGCCGATTGCCCGCGCGGCAACGTGATGCCGGTGCAGGGCTCCGGCCACCCTCAGGCCGACATCCTCATGCTCAAGGGCTCGGCGACGCCCCCCGAGATCGAGGAGGGGGTCGCGTTCTACGGCCGCGCCGGAAACGCCTTGATGAAGAGCTTCAAGCGGCTGGCGATCGATCCGATCGTGGTCTTCGGCACGCTCTGCGCGAAGTGCCCGCTCACCGATCCGACCCAGGCTTCGGAGACCTGCGTCGCGCGCGTTGCGGAGGAGATCGCGATCGTGCAGCCACGGATGATCGTCGTCATGGGAGAGGAGGCGCTGACCACCCTGAACGGCCTCGAGCTGCCCCTCGCCGATCAGATCGACGCGCTCGAGGGCGAGGTGCAGCGCCTGACGCCGACGATCGACGCCCTCTATGTGCCGGACATCGACGACTCGCTGGACACCGACGACGCGAAGCAGCGGTTCTGGTCGGCGTTCCGGGTCCTCGGGGACTGGTACGACCGGCTGCCCCCGTACTAGGGCCACTCCCGCGGAATAGACTGGATGTCGTGGAGCTCGAGGAGCGCACCATCGAGCAGCTGCCCGACCATTGCGAGGCCTGCGGCGCCCAGCTCACCGACGCGGAGAAGCAGACGGCGCTGACCGAGGGCCCGCCCGCCGGTCGCGTCCTCTGCACCACCTGCGCCGCCGAGGTCGTTCCCCTGGCCGAGGACGAGGAGCAGCTGGAGGGCTGACGTGGAGGGCTAGCCCCTTGCCCTGCGCCGGAGGCTGCAGCTCGTGTGCCGGTGGACTCGCGAGCCGGGCGGCCCGACCGTGACCGTGACGTTCGGCTTCCCGGGGCAGGCGATCACCTTCAGCACGCCCGCCCTCGACTTCGAGGCGATCGCGCCGCCCCGCACCGAGGCCCGATAGCCCTTCGGGTAGCGGGCCCGGCCGAGGAAGATCTCGCTCTGGCGCGCTCCGAGCGCCCGCTTCGACCGCTCGCCGGTTCGGCGCGCGAAGCGCTTCCGCGTCGGCCCCCTGGTCGAGTAGGCGAACCGGAACACGCGAGTCGCCGGGTCGAACCGCCATCCCTTCGGCGTCCCCGCGATGAGCTGGGGGTAGGGCTGCGAGAGGACGTCGAGCTTCGCCTGTTTCACGTTCGAGCCGCTCGGGGGGAGGCTCGGATCGACGACCACGGCCTGGACGCCTGAGCCGGAGGTGGTCGGATCCTGGCACTCGCAGTAGTGCCAGTACTCCCAGGAGACCATGTGCCGGTCCGCCAGCGCGACGTTCATCGAGATCGACGCCACGTCGTCGGTGGCGCCGAACTCGCTCAGCATCAGCGCATCACCGGTCGCCGTCGAGCGCTTCTCGGCGTCGGAGAGAACGTGGTCGGCCTGCTGGTCGCAGGGCGCCAGGTTGTAAGGCGGGGCGGCGATCCCCGGGGTGCAATAGAAGTGGAAGCTGAAGCCCGCCGAGGGGTCGCCGAACGACGGCAGGTTCGTGTCGGCGCCGAAGTTGAAGAGAACGTTCGGCTCGTACCAGATGAGCTTCCGGCGCTCGACGGCCCGGATCTGCCGGAAGACCCGCTCGTAGAAGGGGCCCATGGCGCCCTGGTCGAACGCGGGGCAGCCGTTCAGGTTCAGGCAGCTCGCCCAGGGCGTCCCCGGCCAGGGCTCGTTCAGCAGGTCGAAGCCGATGGTGTGCCGAGCGGAGGCGAAGCGGGACGCGACATGTGCCCAGGCGGCGCCGTAGCGCTCCTGGAGTCCGACTCCGCCAGGTCCCGGCGAGTCGGCCCAGAAGTGGTCGAACGCCCGGATCACGGCCGGCATCCCGAAGTAGTTCCCCGGGAACCCGAGCTGCGGCTGGTTCGGCAGGCCGTCGTCCTGGACCGCCCAATCCGGCCACCCCTCGCCCTGAAAGCGCTCGTTGTACATGTCCTGGTGGAAGTCGAGTTGGCTGAAGATGCCGTGCTTCGCGAGAGTCGACTCAGTCGCCGCGATCTGGGTCAGGTAGCCGTCGTCGTAGCTCCCGGCAGTGGGCTCGACGCCCGCGTAGATGAGGCCGAGGCGCACGACGTTGAAGCCGTTGCGCGCAAGAAAGGCCGCATCATCTGCGCCGAAGCCGGCGGCGGACGGGTAGTAGGGCGGTCGCTTGTAGACCATGTTGACCCCGTGCAGGACGACGACGCGCCCCTTTGCGTCCGTGATCCAGCGGCCCGAGTGACCCAGCGGGGTGGTCGGGGCCGCGTCTGCGGGGCCGGCGATCAGACCGCAGGCGAGGAGCATGGCGATACCCGCGATCGATCGCCGCATGTCGCTAGACCCCTGGAGCCGCCGCCTCTGCGAGCGCCGACATGTCCTCGAAGGTGGCGCTCGTCAGCGCCCTGACCACAGTCGTGTCGAGCGCGCGGTAGCGAGACAGCTCTTCCTGCGCCTCGCCGGCCTCCTCCGCCGCCACACCCACCGTCCCCTCGGGCGCAGCCTGTCGGTCGAAGTGCTTGCGATAGCCGGGGTGCAGGTCGCGATAGAAAGCCTCGTCCCTGGCCAGCCGCTCCTCCGCATCGGTGCCGATCGCGGTGCGCACGTAACCCAGAACCGGGGGAGGCTCACGACCGGCCTCCTCTGCGCCGTTCTCGATCCAACCGCGGGAGGTCAGCGCAAACTCCGGGGTGACCCAATTGAGGAAGACGCCCTCCCATTCGGCGCCGCCGAAGGCGCACATCTTCGGCCCCATCGCGGCGAGGACGAGCCGGGCCCCCGCCAGCGCCTCTCGAATTCGCGGCAGCGCCTCGCGCATCCTGGTCAGGGGCTTCTCGCCCACGCCCGCGCCGATCGCGAGCCAGAGCCGTTCGCGCTCGAGACCGAGCCGATCGATGTCGGCCGCGATCTCCTCGGGGGACTGGCGCTCGAGTGCGATCGTGACGCCGAGATCCACCCGGTCGGCCCCTTTCGCGTACTCGGCGAGCGTCTCGAGGCCCTTGGCGCCCGGGTGGTCGTTCGACCAGAGCGATTCGTAGCCGAGCTCCTGGCAGCGCCCTGCGAGCGGGCTCGCTATCTCGGGATCGAGGCCGCCGGTGACCCCGAAGCCTCGGCTCAAGGAGACCTCTCCAGCAGCGCCACACACTCGATGTGCGGGGTCTGGGGGAACATGTCGACCGGCTTCACTCGGCGGACCCTATAGCCGGCCTCCGCCAGCTGCGCGGCGTTCGGGGCGAGGGTGGTCGGATTGCAGGAGACGTAGACGATGCGGGGCGCGTCACATTCGATCAGCCGCCGCACGACCTTCTTGGAAAGCCCCGCGCGAGGCGGGTCGACCACCACGACATCGGGCCTCCCCGCCTCCTCGAGCAGCGGTCGGATCTCCTTGCGGGCGTCCCCGGCTCGGAAGCGGACGTTCTCGATCCGGTTGCGCCGCGCGTTCTCCTCGGCGTCGACGATCGCCTCCGGGACGATCTCCACCCCCCATACCTCACCGGCTCTAGCGGCAAGGCTCAGCCCCAGGGTGCCGATCCCGCAGAAGAGGTCGAAGACCCGTTCCCGCCCCGTCAGGCCCGCCATCTCAGCGGCGATCCCGTACAGGCGCTCGGCCATCTCCGTATTGGTCTGGAAGAAGGCGTTGTGGGAGATCCGAAAGCGGAGCCCGCAGAGCTCCTCCTCGAGATGCTCCTCGCCGAGCACGCCGGTCGGACCCTCGGTGCCGTCACCGGGGCCCTCGACGATCGTGTGCAGGTCGACGGGCGGTCGCGGAATCTCCGCCGGCGAGGTGACGAGACGGCTCTGCAGCTGCCCCGTCCGCCGCCCCTCGCGGATCACCAGGTTGCGCAGGACGCCCTCGCCGAAGCGCCGGTCATGGGCGGGCAGTCCCGCCGACCCGGCCCAGTCGCGCAGCTCGTTCCGGCGGGCGTTGTTTCGCTCCGAGGCGAGCCGGCAGTCCTCCGCGTCGATGATCAGGTCCCAGCGCCCACGCGCGTGGAAGCCGAGGACGAGCTCACCGTCACGCAGGCCGAAGGAGTACTCGAGCTTGTTTCGGTAGCGCCACCGCTCCGACGCCGGCTCGATCGCCTCCAGCTCGAACCCCTCCAGCCCGCCGAGGCGGACCAGTGAGTCCTCGACCTGGGACTGCTTGTGGCGGAGCTGCAGCTCGTAGGGCAGGGACTGCCACGGCGCGCCCGGGCAGGGCTCCCCGCCGTGGTCGCAGCGGAGCGGAAGGCGGTCCGGGGAAGGACGGAGGATCTCGCTGGTGGAGGCCTCGGCGTAGCCTCGCTTCGCCTTGGTGACCTCGGCGCGCACCCGGTCGCCCGGGAGGGCACCGGCGACGAAGACGACGTAGCCCTGGCGCCTCGCGATGCCCTTGCCGCCGTAGGCGAGGGATTCGACGTCGAGGTCGAGCAGCTCGCCCCGGCGCGGGCGCTCCTGCGCCCGCGGGGCGGCGCGCTCTTCGGTGTCGATCTCAGGGCACATGCCGGCCTATCGTTGCAGCCGCCCGGTATAGGCTTGCCCGGCACTCACGAACGGGTTGCGCCAGCGGCGCGCCCTCGCGTCAACCGACCAGGAGGTCACGGTGGAGGCAAGCGGAAGCGGTGCCAGCGGCGGCGAAGGCGGCGGTGACGGCGGCGTACGAGATCAGGTCCAGAAGGCGATCGACGACCTTCGCGCGGCCGGCGAGAAGGCGACCGGCGACGTGCGGTCGCGGATCGACGACGCCGTGTCGCAGCTGCGCGACGTGTCGGGCGACGTGAGCAACCGCGCGTCCGATCAGGTGTCGAACTGGCGTGACACTCTCGACAACGCGACCCAGGACGTCCGCAAGGAGCTCGCGAAGCTGGCCGTGCGCGCTCAGAGCTCCACGGATGCTCTCGACGAGCTCAGCCAGGAGATCGAGGAGCGACGGAAGTCCCTGCAGTAGCCGGAGCTAGGTGTCCAGCTTGCGGTCGACCGCCTGCAGGACGCCCTTGCGGGACTTGTTGCGCCGTTCGTAGTCGCGCACCTTGCGCAGCTGCGCGCGGCTGAGCTCCTGCAGCCGCCGATCGATCTGTCGCACCGAGAGGTCGTCGTACGCCGTGATGGGGAAGCCGGGGACGCGGGCGGCGCGGCGCACCCGGTCGGCGCCTGCGAGCGGCTTGTCGAGCTCCTTCACGGCCCGCTTCCGGGCGCGCTGGGCGCGGTTCTCCACCTGCCGGCGCGCCTTCTCCGCATGACCGCCGACCTCCTGCCGGGCTCGGTCCGGTGCCTGGCGAAGCTGGGTCAGGAGCCGCTCGAGCTGGTTGATCAGGTCATCGGCCTGGTCGCGTCCCCGCGTGATCAGCTTGTTGACGATCTCGTCGGCGTCGTTGCGGGTCATGCGTCCTCGCCGGACCGCGTCATCGACCACGTCCTGAAGCCGGTCCCGTGAGATCGTGACGCTCTTCTCGAGGGCGTCGCGAAACGCCTGCACGCTCTGCTCAGTACGCGAGCTGTCGGCGGACGGGTTGCTCTTCGTGTTCTTCTTGGCCTTGGTCTTGGTTGGCATGGCGTGACTATCCCACACCCACACGGGCGAACGTTCCAGTCACCGGGTTGTGATCGGAGAGGCGGATCCGCAGGCCCGTTTGCGGATCGGGGACGTCGCGGGCCGCGGGCGGCAGCGCCGCCGGGTGCTCGACGACCTCGAGGCCTCGCACGAGCAGGTGACTGAGACGGTCCGGCGCCGTACGCGGGGCAAGACCGAAGCGCTCCTCGAGCCGGTCGAACACCCCGCTCGCCTTCGGGCGGACGTTGAAGTCCCCGCCGAAGAGGAGGGGTCCCGTGCCGGCGAAGGCGGTGGCCCGCTCCGCGGCGTCCAGCAGCTCGCGCTCGGCCGAGGGCGGGCTGGTGCTGACGTGCATGTTCGCCACGCAGAGGCCCGACTCCATCCTCGTCAGGCCCATGACGCGAGTCTCGGGACGGCGGGTGAGCACCTCCCGGCGGCGCTCTGCGATCGGGCCGGCGGCGGGGCGCACGAGGGTGGTGTTGGAGCCGCCCTCCCAGGCACCGAGCAGGTCCGGGCGCCAGCGTCCGATCAGTGAGGTCAGGGGCTGCAGCCAGTTCCGCCCGCTGAAGGCGCGGTGCGCCTCGGCGCCGCAGGCGGCGGCCATCCGCGACTTCCAGGCGGGAGGGAACTCCTGAAAGATGGCGACGTCCCAGTCCATGCCGCGGATGAAGCTCGCGAAGAGGTCGAAGAGATCCCAATTCGTCTGCTCGTAGTGCTCGCCGAGGCGCGGGCCGCGGCGCAGGTTGCCCTTGTGGGCTCGCACCTGCAGCTCCGCCTCCGGGGGCCAGTCCCGGCCGTGGAACACGTTCCAGGTCATCGCGGTCAGCTGCACGGCCGTAGTATCGGTCGCTTGACGGTTCCGCCGACTGCACAGCTTCCCGGGAACGACTTCCTCACCGGTGAGGAGCTCGATCGTGATGAGCTGTTCGCCCTGCTGGGGCGCGCCGAGGAGCTGAAACGAGGCCGCGAGGCGGGCGAGGGGCGAGGTTCGCTGACGGGCCGGTCGGTCGCTCTGGTGTTCGAGAAGCCGTCGACCCGGACGAGGGTCTCATTCGAGGTGGGTGTGGCGGAGCTCGGTGCGACCCCGATCGTGCTGCGCGCTGACGAGCTCCAGCTGACGCGCGGTGAGTCGATCGCCGACACCGGCCAAATCCTCTCCGGCTACCTGCACGGGATCGTGATCCGATCCGGGTCGGACGAGAGGGTGCGGGAGCTGGCCGATGGCGCGAGCGTCCCGGTCGTCAACGGTCTGACACCCGAGCACCATCCCTGCCAGGCGCTCGCGGACCTGCTCACCCTCAGGGAGCGCTTCGGCGAGCTCCGGGGCCTCCGGCTCGCGTACGTCGGAGACGGGAACAACGTTGCTCGCTCGCTCGCGGTTCTGGGGCGGACCGCCGGCGTCGACGTCGTGGTCGCGAGCCCGGACGGCTATCGGATCGAGGACGGCCTCGCCGAGCTGACCGACGATCCGCGCGAGGCGGCGGAGGGAGCGGACGCGATCTACACCGACGTCTGGGTGAGCATGGGCGACGAGGAGGGCGAGCGTCGCCGCCGCGACCTCGCTCCGTTCCAGCTGAACGAGGAGCTCCTGGGCGTGGCTTCCGAGCGGGGGATCGCGCTGCACTGCCTGCCGGCCCACCCCGGCGAGGAGATCACATCCGAGGTCCTCTACGGCGAGCGCTCCGCGGTCTGGGACCAGGCCGAGAACCGCCTTCATGCCCAGAAGGCCCTGCTCGAGCGCCTGCTGGCGGGCTGAGCCCGTTCAGTCGTCGAGCGGCTCGCAGACGACCACCGGGATCCGCCTGCCTGCCACGTCGGCCCGGCGCTGGTAGTCGTCGTAGCCGGGATAGAGGCGCGTGGCGAGCCCCCAGAGACGCTCCCGGTCGGCCGTGTCTGCCACCTGCGCGCGGTAGCTGCCTCCCCGACCGCCTGCCCAGAGCTCGACCTCGGGGTTGGCCCGGACGTTGTGGAACCAGGCGGGGTGCCTCGCCTTGCCGGTCTGGGAGGCGACCAGGATCACTCTGCCGCCGTCGGTGAAGTAGAGCAGGGGGGTCGTTCGCTTCTTGCCGCTCTTGGCTCCCGTGTGGTTGAGCAGCACGGTGGGTGCGCCGCTCGGCATCTTGAGCCGCCCGCCGCTCGCCCGGATCAGAAGGGGGTCGACCCTGTTGGCGACGTTCAGCGCCATCCAGCCGCCGAACCTGGTCTTCGCCAGCCAGCGCGTCGCGCGCTGGACCGGGTTGCGCGGCGTCGCCGGATCAAACTCGGGGACTCGTGCCACGGGCGCAGCCTAGACTGGCTCTGGGCCCCGTGGTGTAACGGTTAGCACGCGAGGTTTTCAACCTCGTAGCGCGGGTTCGACTCCCGCCGGGGCTACTTCACCAGGGAGCGACGGCAGCGGCGAACCTGTTTCGCGATCGCCCGGGCTCGCACCATGTAGCCGGTGGCGTTGGGGTGGACGCCGTCGGGACCGAACCAGGCGCGGTTGTGAGCCGCGATGGCCGCCCAGTCGACCACCCGCAGGTGGTCGTTGCGACTCGCGATTCGATTCAGCACCCGGTTGTAGCCGGCGTAGGTCGCCCCGCCCACCGCCGGCCTGACGATGTTGGGCCACACGACGCAACTCCGCCTGCCGGCCGAGCGCAGCGACTTTCGCACCGACGCCTCGAAGCCTCCGGTTGCGTGCGGGTCGTCGTTCGTGCCCAGGCTTGCCACGACCACGGGGGGCAGGCGGTGCCCCCTCCTCGCCAGTTCGGCGGCACCCTCCGAAGCGTGCTTCGAGATCGACACAGAGCTGCGAATCCTCCAGCCGTGGAGGTAGCGGGGCAGATAGGGCCTGGTGCCGACGGCGAGCGAGTCTCCGACCACGAAGAGGCGCTTGCCCGGCGCATGCGGGGCCGGGCCCCTGGCTGCGAGCGCCGCGGGTGAGACCAGGAGCGCCGCTCCGGCGAGGAGCGCGATTCGCCTAATCACCGACCGGAGCCCCCGCCGTTCCCCCGTAGGCGCCGACACCGCCGCACCCGGCGATCGCCGAGGCGATCGCCTGAGCCCGCACCGCGTACCCCTGCGCCGTCGCATGAACCCCGTCCGAGCCGAGCAGCCCGGACTGCGAGTGGCTGATCCGGGCCCAGTCGACCACGAGCAGGTTCGGCCGGCTCAGCGAGACACGGGTGAGTACCTGGTTGAGGCCCGAATAGCCGACGCCCGCATACGGCGGGCGGGCGATGTTCACCCAGACGACGCACCTCGCCGGCCCGGCGGCGTCCATCACCGTCTCGACCTCTCCGGCGAACCTGTCCGTCTCGCTCGGGTTGTCGTTCGTGCCGAGGCTGACGACGATCACGTCCGGGAGGTTCGGCATCGCCGCGATCTGCGCCACGCCGTCGGCGGTATGCCGGTCGGTGAACGCCGACGTCTTGATGCGCCAGCCGGGGAGCAGCCGGGACAGCGGCGCCTCGGTCCCAACGGCGAGCGAGTCCCCGACGACGAACAGGCTGCCCGGCGCCCCGCCCGCGGTTGCAGCGGGCGGCGCCTCGCTCTCCGGCCGCGGCGCGGCGACCTTGGGTGGCTGTGCCTGGTGCGGAGAGGCGGCTTTCTCCACTGTCCCGGCGAGGGTCCCGTAGAGGGCCAGCAGGATCAACAGCAAGGTCGCCATCCCGCGCCGAACTTAGTCGATCTTGGGAGATTGACGCTCAACTACCCTGCCACCGTGCTCCCCGAGATCCACCTGGGCCCGTTGACCCTGCAGACCTTCGGGATCTGCTTCGCGCTGGCGTTCCTCGCGGCCGGCGCGGTGGTCTGGCGGCGGCTCGGCGAGCTCGGCAAGCCGGTCGATTGGGCCTACGAGATCGGCTTCTCCGCACTGGTCGGCGGGCTGATCGGCGCCCGTCTCGACTTCATCATCGAGAACTACAGCGACGTCAAGGGCGACCTGCTCGGCAACATCTTCTCCGGCTCGGGGCTGGTCTGGTACGGCGGCGCGATCGGCGGCGCGATCGGGGTCATTCTCTGGGCCTGGTGGCGCAATTACCTGACCCTCACCCTGCTCGACATCTGCGCTCCCGCCCTCGCGGTCGGCTATGCCCTGGGTCGTTGCGGCTGCCAGGTGTCCGGGGACGGCGACTACGGCAAGGCGTGGGACGGGCCCTGGGCGATGGCCTACCCCGACGGCACCAAGCCGATCGACACGCCGGTCCACCCGACGCCGGTGTACGAGACGCTGGTCATGGGTCTGGTGGCGCTCCTGCTCTGGCGCCTCCGCGACCGTCTCACCAACGGCCTTCTCTTCGCCCTCTATCTCCTCTTGGCCGGCGCCGAGCGATTCCTGGTCGAGTTCATCCGGCGGAACTCCGATGTCGCGCTCGGCCTCACCCAGGCCCAGCTCGTGAGCCTGGCCATGATGCTCGTCGGCGGCGTCTGGCTGGGGCTCGCCTTCCGCCGCACCCCGCGGCCGGCGACGGCCTGACGTCCGGCCGCGTCACAGTGACTTCACACTGAGTCCCGGGGGCTCCGGTATCACCGCTGCGAGGGAGTCGAAGCGACCAAGAACAGGAGCTCGAGATGACCGAAGAGGCCCAGGAGATGCAGGAGCAGCCCGAAGCCGAGGAGCCGACGGGTATGGAGACCGATGCGCCGGCGGAAGAGCCGAGTGCCGAGGCCGAGCCCTCAGTGGAGAGCGACGTCGAGCAGTCCGAGGAAGCCGATGAGTCCGACCAGGGGGAGGACTCGAGCGGCGAGCAGAGCGACGACCTCGCCTAGCTAGACCGAGCGGAGCCGGCCGCCGTCGAGCGGGATCACGGTTCCCGTGAGATAGGCGGCCCGCTCCGAGCACAGAAACGCCACCAGGTCCCCGTATTCCGACGGCTGCCCCAGTCGCTTCGCGGGGATCTGTTGCCGCGCGAGCTCCTCGGCCCCCTCGAGGGAGCCATGCCGGTCGGCGAGGCGCTCGGTGGCGAACATGCCGGTCGCGACCGTGTTGACCGTGATCCCGTCCTCGGCCACCTCGTCGGAGAGGGTCTTGAAGAGGCCGACGGCCGCCATCCTGTTCGCGTTCGACAGCGTCAGGCTCGAGATCGGCTCGCGGATCGAGGTGGAAGAGACGTTGACGATCCGGCCCCAGCCGCGCTCTCGCATCCCGCCGATCACCCCATCCGCCAGGACGCGCGGGGCCAGCACGAGCGAGCGAAACGCGAGTTCCCATTCCTCGGCCGAGTTGTCCAGGGCCCCGCCGGGCGGCGGGCCGCCCGTGTTGGTGACCAGGATCTCGACCGGTCCGAGGGCCGCGGCGACCTCGCCCGGGAGCTCGCGCATCCGCTCCAGGTCCTCGGTGTCCGCCGGGAATGCCCGCACCTCCCCCTCGAGCTCGGCCGCCGTCGCGCGCAGATCCTCCTCGGAGCGGCTCGAGACCGCCACCCGTGCCCCCTCGCGAGCGAGTGCCTCGGCGATTCCCGCGCCGATGCCCCGGCTCGCGGCCATCACCAGCGCCGTACGCCCCTCGATCCCTAGGTCCACCGCAGCCTCCGCGGATGCCCCGCCAGCCAGGCACACCAGACCGCGAAGGCCGCGACCGCGATCGCCACACCGAGCCAGTGGACGCCGGCCAGCACCGCCGCGGCGCTCGGGATTCCGGCCACCACCGCGCCGAGCATCACGGCCCGCACGGGGAGGTGAAGCGCCCAGGCGGTGATCGCCGCGCAACCGAGCCAGGCGACGGGGCCCGTGATCCAGCCCCAGTCCTCGAAGAAGGACCTCGGCAGCGCGAGCGCCAAGAGCAGCGAGATGACGGCGACCAGCAGCACCTGCGCGGCCGCCGCTCGCCAGAGGATCGAGCGGTCCATCGATGCGAATCTAGCCGGTAGATCCGGCGGCGGTGTTTGTGACCGCCGCAGATGGCGAAGCAGTCAGCCGGTCAGCTTCTCGAGGTATGCCGCATCCTTGGGAGGCAATCCCGGGATCGGCTGGCCGTCCCAGGTGATCCCGTCGGCCATGGCGACGAAGAGCTGCTCGCGGTCACGCATGCTCAGCTTCTCGAAGCGGCACAGCGCCAGGAACGAGTAGAGCTTGGGCATCGCGTCTCGCCAGCCGTGGTCGGTCCCGGGAATCTGCGTCAGATCGTGGATCGTCTTCGGTGTGTCGCGCAGCGGCTCCTTGAAGATCTGCGCGAAGACGGCGAAGTCGAGCTGGGCCTGGCGACCGGCGGGGACCTGGAGTGTCTCGTCCTCCGGCGAGAGCAGCCCCCTCTCGAGCTCCTCGGCCGTCATCAGCAGCACCCCGTCCGTCGGGCGGGGGTTGCACTCGATCATCACCAGCCCGTCGCTCGTCTCGATGAAGTCGAGCGACATCTGCCCCTCCCACTCGAGGTCCGAGCCCAGCTTCTCCACGGTGGGCAGCGTGTCGCTCGGATCCACGGAGAGGAACTGGATGCCGGTCGAGTGCTCCCACTGCCGCGGCGCGCGATAGGACATGTGGGAGGCGACCCCGCCTCCGTGCAGCGCCGAATAGGTGCAGTGCATCGGTCCGCCCACGAACTCCTGGACGAGCCAGGGATTGGCCTCGGTGGGGTGGCAGTCGTCGAGCGACAGGTGACCCGCGAGCGGCCCGGTGTTGGTGAGGAGCCCGACCCCGCCCCGCGAGAAGGCCGCGCGTGCGAAGTACTCGGGGAACTCCTCGATCGCCTTCCGCAGCTCGTCGGGGCTGTGCGCCAGGACCGTCTTGGGGGTCCGGATCTCCAGCCGATCGCAGAGCTCCTGGAAGGTCCCCTTGTCGTGAACCTGCGCCAGAGTCTGAAACTTCGGTGCGTAGAGCCGCGTCACGGCCGAGAGCCGTTCGTGCTGCGCCGCCAGGTAGAAGACCTCTTCGAACATCGGCAGCACGACGTCGATCTCGTTCTCTGCGGCGATCCGCTCGACATCGGCGGCGAACGCCTCGGGGTCGCCCGAGGGAGAGGCGGTGACGAAATGTCCGCTGAGATAGCGGGAGTGGTTCCCCGGTGAGTTCTCGTAGCTGTCGCTGGCGAAGATCTCGTGCCCGCGCTCGCCCAGCTTGCGGATCGCGTCGAGCGCGAATGGCATGCGCGAGCTGGTCACCAGCACCCTCACAGCGGCGAACCCTACGGCCTCCGGGCGCTAGCGCGTCCGCTGTGCCCGCAACGCAGCCGCGAGCGCGACGCAGGACACCAGCCCCCCAAGGACTCGCCTCCGCATTGCCGGGCGACCCTACCAACGTGGATCGGCTCTGGCGCCGGTTCGCCAGGCCCGGGCGGACGCCCGCCAGACGGCATAATCGAGGCCCCTGGGGCGGTTAGCTCAGTTGGGAGAGCGCTTCGTTTACACCGAAGAGGTCGCTGGTTCGAACCCGGCACCGCCCACTCTCAATCCCTGCTCCTCATGCTCGAGGTTGGCCGGCGAGGCTGCGGGTATACGTGCCGCAGCGGTAGTCCAAGGAAGGAGGGAACGCCATGTTGTGGCTCATCGCAGGGATAGTCCTGCTCATCATCGCCATCGCCGGAGGCGCCATCATCCATCCGGTTCTGTTCGCGCTGGCGATCGTCGCGCTCGTGATCTTCTTCATGGGACGCGGCACCCGGACCGCCTGAGCAACGCAACACCCGCGCTCCCTCGAGCCGGCCGAGCCGGCCGCCCGCTGCCGCGCTGAATCAGCGGCAGCGGGCGAGCGCGCTGGTGATCCGCTTCGGCGAGGAGCTCAGCTGCCGGGCGCGCCGGCCGGCGGAGTGCCGGGTGGCGGCTTCGGTCCCCAGGAGTCCCGCCCGTCACCGCTGATCGGGATCTGCGGCCCTCCCATCACGCCGCTGTCGACCACGGTGTCGAGCCCGGCCTTGACGCGGGCGAAGATCTCGCGGACGTTGCTCTCGGTGCCCTTCCGCCCATAGGGGTGGAGATCGGAGGTGAGGCCATGGACCCGGTCGATCCCCGCGCCCTTGGCGAGGAAGAGGGCGCGGTCCATGTGGAAGCCCTGGGTGACGACGATCGCGGACCGCACGTCGAAGATTCGACTGGCGCGCACCATCGTCGCGCGCGTGTTGAAGCCGGCGTGGTCCGTGAAGATCACGTGTCCCGGGATCCCGGCGCGCTGCAGGGCGAAGCGCATCGTGTCGGGCTCGTCGTAGCGCCAGGAGCCGTGGTCGCCCGAGACGAGGATTCGGTCGATCTTCCCGGCGTTCCAGAGATCGACCGTGCGTCGCACCCGGTCGGCGAGCATCAGGCTCATCGACCCGTCGGGGCGGACCTGGGCCCCGGGCACGATCGCGGCCTGGGCGTGGGGGAGCTTCGAGATGTCGCTCGTCGCCTCGCCGCGCGTGCTGAAGACGATCCAGGCGTTCGCGCCTGCGATGAGGACCACCAGCGCGGCGAACATCGCCGCCAGCGCCCGCAGGGCGTTGACGAGGCTGAGCTGCGGCAGCGAGGGGAGGGAAAGCCGAGCCGGCACGGCGGTGAAAGTAGCGGATGGCGCGGGCGCGGTGGGCAGGCCGTGCGTCAGTCAGAGTCGCCCGGCCGGTCTTCCCTGGTGTGCTGCGGCATCAGGGCGCCGGTCGAGCGCGACCGGTCGCGGGCGATCAGCCGGCGCGCCTCGGACTGCTCTTCTTCGGGCACCAGGGAGCGGCGCAGGTCGTGCGCATCGAAGATCTCGTCGAGGTCTTCCCGGGTGAGCGTCTCGCGCTCGAGGGCGTTGGAGGCGAGGTCTTCCAGGCAGCGGCGGTTGAGCTGCATCAGCTGCCGGGCACGCGCATACGCGAGGTGCGCGAGCTCCTGCGCGTTCTGGTCCACATCGCGCCGGGTGCGATCCGAAAGGGCGTAGTCACTCGTCGGCTGTGCCAGGGGGGCGCTGTCGGGCGGCCCGTGGGAGGGGGTCATCCCGAACTCCGTGACCATCTGGACACAGATCTTCTGCACCCTGGCGAGGTCGTCGGCTGCTCCCGAATAGGCCTCGTCGAAGACCTCCTCCTCCGCCGCCCGGCCGCCGAGCAGGATCACGACCTCGTCCATCAGCTGCTTGCGAGAGCGCAGGTAGCGATCCTCTCTCGGTGAGTGCCCGACGAAGCCGAGCGCCGGCCCGCGGGGCACGATGCTGAGGATCTCGGGCGGGTCGAGGCCGCAGAGACGCCGGCAGAGGGCATGTCCCGCCTCGTGGTAGGCGACGATGCGGCGCTCGTCCTCGGTCAGGCGGCGGGACTGCTGGGAACCGACGGACTGGCGCAGCAGCGCCTCGTCGAGGTCCTCGCGGGCGATGGACATCCGGCCCGCACGCCCGGCGATGATCGCCGCCTCGTTGAGAGCGTTGGCGAGCTGCGCGCCGGTGAGGCCGGTCGTCTTCCGGGCGACATCGGTCAGATCGACCGTGTCGGAGAGAGTCTTGTCGCGTGCGTGGGAGCGAAGAATCGCCTCGCGGCCGTCGCGATCCGGCGGAGCTACCAGAACCTGCCGGTCGAAGCGGCCGGGCCGGAGTAGCGCCTTATCGAGCTTGTCGATCTGGTTCGAGGCCGCCAGCACGATCACCATGCCGGGGTCACGCTCGAACCCGTCGAGCTCGACGAGCAGCTGGTTCAGCGCCTGCTCGCGCTCGGAGGTGCCCCCATCACCGGCCCCGGAGCCTCGGTGCCCACCGACCGCGTCGAGCTCGTCGATGAAGACCACAGCCCGCCCCGATGAGCGCGCCTCCTTGAAGAGACGGCGGATGCGCGCGGCGCCTCGTCCGACGAACATCTCCACGAAGCTGGAGCCCGAGGCTGCGAAGAAGTCCACACGGGCGTGGGACGCAACGGCGCGCGCCAGCATCGTCTTGCCGGTCCCGGGCGGCCCGTAGAGCAGCACACCGCGTGGGGCTCGGGCGCCGAGCGCCTCGAAGCGCTTCGGGTCCTTGAGCCATTCGGCCACGTCCACCAGCTCCTCCTTGGCGGCATCCACGCCCTGGACGTCCTCCCAGAGCACCGTGCCGGTCGAGCTCGCCTTGATCGACTCGGGACGGGTGCTCCCCATGGTCGACCGCAGCAGGAAGATGAAGACGGTCAGGATTCCCGCCGAGAACAACACCCCGAAGACCGGGTACCACTCGAAGAAGAAGTCGGTGATGGATGCGGGCAGGGGCATACGGGGCGCCTGACCAAGTTATCGGCACGTCCCCGGTGTGCCTGCACCCCTATTTTCGCGCCGGGTGCGCGGCTAGGGGCTATGCCTGCCCGTAGAGCATCACCTTGCTGGTGTCGTCGGGATCCGCCTTGATCTCGAACTTCCCACCCGGCTGATAGGCATTGACCGCGTCCTGGGTCAGGTACTGGTGGACGACGGTGTCGTAGCTCTGGCCGTTCTCGAGCTGGACGCTGACGGCGAGGTCGTAGGCCTTGTTGACGGGATCGGATCCCTCGCCCGACTCGGTGATCGAGTTGATCGTGGCGACGCCGGGTAGCCCGTTCTGGTTCAGCTTCATCGCCAGGTTCGCGTACTCCACGTCACCCGCCGACGGGCTCATGCTCCCCTGTCCCCCCATCTGCGCGGCCTGCTGAGCCATCTCCTGCGCCTTCTTGATGTTGTCCATCAGGCCCATCCGCCTCTCCCCTCCTCGCTTACAGGTCGCCGGACTCTATCCCGCGCCGGTTCGGATAGGTTGCCCTTTGGACCAAGAATGGGGAAGGAGGAGGCGTGGACGCAACCCAGTTGAAGCGGATCCCGCTGTTCGCCGATGCTTCCGACGAGGAGCTGGCGCGGGTGGCGGTATTCGCGCAGTCGAAGGAGGTCGCGGAGGGTCAACCCGCCGTCACCGAGGGCGGCTTCTCGCGCGAGCTGCTCGCGATCGAGGACGGAACCGCAGAGGTGACGCGGGACGGCGAGCACATCGCCGACCTGGGACCGGGCGACGTCTTCGGCGAGGCCGGGATGATCGATGACGCGATGCGCAGCGCCACCGTCACCGCCACCTCGAGGCTGAAGCTGATCAGCCTCGGCCACTTCGAGGTGCAGCGCCTGAAGAAGGACGCGCCGGAGGTCTACTCGAAGATCGAGCGGCTGATCGAGGAGCGGAGGTAGGTTCAGCCGATCGTGGTGTGGAGCTCGCCCAGCGTGGGCGAGCTGATCACGATCTCGTCCCCGGGCTTGAGCCAGACGCGGGGCTCACGCACGCTGCCCACGCCGGCGGGGGTCCCGGTCGAGACGATGTCTCCGGGCTCGAGCGTCATCCAGCGCGACAGCCTCGCGACGAGCTCAGGGACGGAGAAGACCAGATCGGAGGTCGAGGCCTCCTGCATCCTCTCGCCGTTGAGGTCGAGCGAGAAGGAGATCTCGTCGGCCGCCCCGGCTTCGTCCGGTGTGACCAGCGCGGGTCCGCACGGAGCCGACCCGTCGAACACCTTGCCGGGCATCCACTGCGGAGTGGCGAACTGCAGGTCTCTCGCGGAGAGGTCGTTGAGGAGCATGTATCCCGCAACGGCATCGAGCGCCTCGGCGACGTCCACCTCGGTGCAGCGGCGACCGATGACGAACGCGATCTCCGCCTCGTAGTCCACCTTCTCGCTCGCCTCGGGAAGGGTCACGGTCGCGTCGGTGGGCACGAGCGCGTTGCGGAACTTGGCGAAGAAGGTCGGCTGCTCGGGAGGGTCGATACCGGCCTCGGCGGCGTGGGAGCGGTAGTTGAGCCCGATGCAGATGATCTTGTCGGGGTCCGGCACGGGTGGGAGCAGGCGGATGACGGCTGCGGGCTCGATCTCGCCCGCGCGATCGGCCAGCTCGGCCAACTCGCCGAGCCGCTCCTCTTCGATCAGGGCCCGGATGCCGACCGGCCGGTCGCCGAGGAGGGTCCCGGCATCCAACACGCCGTCGGCGGTCTGGACACCGGCGCAGATCCCCTGCGCGCCCCGATAGCTGACCAGCCTCATCACGACCGAGCCTAGTCAGTCGCGACCGCATCCTGCCGTCCCGTTCGCTAGGTTCCCGCGCCAGCAAGAGGGGGGAAATCCCCAGACCCAAGCAGCGGAGGCAGTGATGGCAGAAGGGACCGTGAAGTGGTTCAGCAATGACAAGGGGTACGGGTTCATCACGCCGGACGACGGCAGCAAGGACCTGTTCGTTCACTTCTCGAACATCTCGGGTGACGGCTATCGGTCGCTGGACGACGGCGCCCGTGTCAGCTACGAATCCGAGGAGGGCCCCAAGGGCCCTGTCGCGACCAACGTGAGCATGCTCAGCGGCTAGCCTGCGTTCTGCGGCGGCGCCGCCGTCGCATGCCCTCGGGGGCGTAGCTCAGTTGGTTAGAGCGCCGGCCTGTCACGCCGGAGGCCGCGGGTTCGAGTCCCGTCGCTCCCGTTGTCCTCACCTCTTCGCGCTGCAGCGAGTTGGAGACAGCGCTCAGCGGATCGGATCGCCCGGCCAGGCGGTGAAGGGCGGTGTCGTCTGCGCCCTCAGGTGTTCGGGAGCGACGAGCCGGCGAGGAAGAAGAACCAGAGCTCGAAGCCGAGGGCGCCCACGATCACGCAGGCGGCGAGGACCCTCTCCGGGGCGCTGAGGTCGTAGCGATCGCGAAGGTGCTCGTCGAGCTCCCCGCGCATCCGCCGCTGCCACGGCGAGGTCCGGGTGACGGTGGGCGGCCTGCCGGTGAGCTCGTCGTACCTCGCGTGGAGCCAGCTGAGGGCCCAGGCGAGAAGGAAGGACAGGACCCCGAGCACCACCAGGACGGTCACCACCCCGCGTAGGCTCAGCACCTGGCCCCCCTGCGAGTGGGACCCCACCCAGATCGCGAGCAGGGGTGCGCCCGTCCAGAGGTTGACCGCCGCCAGGGCGGTCGCGATCACGATCGCCAGCTTCTTCGCCTCGAGGTGCCGGACGGGCTGGTGGTCCTCGACCACCCGGGTGGCCGTCTCCCCCTCGCGAACCGCCGCCAGGCCCGGCTCCTCCTTGGGGTCGGCGTGCATTCCGGGCGCGAGCTGCAGCTCTAGGTGGTCGAGACCCCCGGTCAGCGGCTCGGCCATGGCCAGCAGCTGCTCGTGCGTGACGCGCGGCGACTGCACCGTGACGACGTTCGTGCGGCCCTGCTGGTGGGCGCGCAGCACCTCGATCGGGTCACGCTCGACCCGGACCGTGCCCGAGCCGGCGATGGCGGCGGCGGCGCGATCGAGGCCGAGGACCGCACGCGAGCGCCGATAGAGGCCCTCGTCGGGCGAGTTGTTCCACAGTGCCCAGGAGGGCCCGACGTGCGTTGCGAGCCCCGCGAATCCGACGATCTGCCCGTCGAGGTCTCTGACGGGGAACATGATGCGGGAGCGGAACTGCGCATGAGCTCGCCCCCTCGCCGAGCGGTGCGCGAGCCCGGCCTCCACCATCTCCTCCGTCGTGTAGCCGAGCCCCCGGAGATGGGCCATCAGCACGTCGGGTCCGACGGGCGCGAACCCGACCCCGAACGCCCGGACCGTCTCCTGCTCGAGACCTTCCTTCGCCAGGACGTCGCGAGCGGCGCTGCCGCTGGGCTGCCAGAGATGGGCTTCGAAGAACGCGGCGGCCTCCGTGAGCATGTCGGCGCTGCGCTGCTCTGCACCCTCCCTGGCGCTCATGTCCCGTACCGCCTCGATGCACGGATGCTCCCAGAACCCGCTTAAGGGAGCGTTATCTCCCTCCCGGCCGGCTGCCGAGTGCGCCGCTCCGCGATGCTTAGGCTTGTGTCCACGGACCCAGACATGGTCCTTTCCGTGACGGGGATGGAGGAGCTCCCCAAGGAGTTCCAGCCGAAGAGCCTCCGCCATCGCGCGCTCCAGGCGTTGATCGCCCTGCTGGTCCTCGTCGCAGTCGTCGTCTTCGCCCCCGGCCTCGGCGAGGTCCGAGATCGCCTGGCCGATGGGTCGCCGGGGTGGCTGGTTCTGGCAACGGCGCTCGAGGGGCTCTCGTTCGTCTCCTACGTGATCATGTTCGGTCCGGTGTTCTGCGTCGGGCTCAGCCGCCGCCGCAGCTGGGAGATCGGCGGCTCGGAGCTGGCGATGGGCTCTCTGGTGCCGGCGAGCGGCGCCGGCGGGCTGGCGCTCGGGGCCTGGGTTCTGCACCGCGGGGGCATGGGCGCCGAGCGGATCGCGCGCCGCTCGGTCGCGTTCTTCTTGATCAAGAGCGGCGTGAACTTCCTCGCGGTCGCTGTGATCGGGGCTGCCCTCGCGGTCGGCCTCGTGGGGCCGGACCTCTCGCTCTGGCTCACCGCCCTGCCCGCAGCACTGGCGACCCTCTCGATCGTCGGCGTCGCGATCCTGCCCCGGCTGGGGCCGGGCGAGCGCTTGGAGCCCGACGCGCCGCGCGTCCGCCGCTGGCTTCGGGCCACCCGTCGCGCGCTGATCGACGGCGTCGTCGAGGCGCGGAAGATTCTGCGCACCGGCAACCGTCGCGTCATCGGCGGCTCCTTCGGCTACTGGTTCTTCGACAACGCCGTGCTCTGGGCGACCTTCCACGCCTTCGGGATGTCTCCGCCGGTCACGGTGATCCTGATGGGCTATCTGATCGGCCAGCTCGGGGGCCTGCTCCCCGTCCCGGGCGGAATCGGGGGGATCGACCTCGGCCTGATCGGAGTGCTGATCGCCTACGGGACCCCTGCTGCCGGCACCGCCGCGGCGGTGTTCGCCTATCACGTGATCCTCTTCTG
>Ga0081540_1000828_pt1 | contig 28230 bp, 24 predicted proteins | sample TabmetS2T1R1_FD_71024 | JGI IMG/M metagenome (GOLD analysis project Ga0081540, IMG submission 71024) | Tabebuia heterophylla rhizosphere microbial communities from the University of Puerto Rico - S2T1R1 | ecosystem: Host-associated > Plants > Roots > Rhizosphere ...
GCGGATCCAGCACGATGAGCGGTCGCGTGTCGCCGTCCGCGCGCAGCCGGCGCTCCATGAGGTCGCCGCCCCGGGCCAGGCCCTGCCAGTAGATGCGCGAGGCGGCGGCACCGCGCCGGTAGGGGCGGAGGCCGTCGAGGTCGACCTCGGCGGCGATCGACGGGCGCCCGCGCCGGGCCGTCAGCCCGCTGCCGTCGCCGTCGCCGGGCGGCGCGACGACCGGCTCGATGCGCGGGAGGACGAGGACCTCCGCGGCGTCGGCGGCGTAGATCGTCCGCGTGGCCAGGCCGAAGGGGTCGGCGACGACGATGCGCGGCGGCGGCAGATGCTTGCGTCCGCGACGCGCGAAGCGCGCGTTGATGCGCAGCTCGGTGCGCTGGCGGCCGGCGGCCATGCGCGCCGGGCCGGGCAGGAGCTCGTCCTCGATGAGGCCGCTGGGCAGGGGCACACGGCCCGACGAGACGACGAGGTCGATGTGGACGGGCTGCTCCTCGATCGTGCGCCGCGCGCCGACGGTGCGCGTCACGCGCACGCCGCGCGAGCCGACGTGGACCCACAGCGCGGCCAGGCCGGCGAGCAGCAGCATCGCGACGCCGGGCACGTAGAGCGGCTCCGCGTCGAACGTCGCCGCAACCAGCGTCAGCACGAGCCCGAGGATCGCGGTGACGACGCCGGGACGCATCTGGGCTCCTAGAGCGCCGGGGTCGCCGCCAGCGCGTCGGCCACGATCCGCTCGCCGGTGACGTCGACCGCCTCGGGTGCGAGGACCAGGCGGTGCGAGAGCACGACCTGGGCGAGCGCCTGGACGTCGTCGGGCAGCGCGTGGTCGCGGCCCTGCATGAGCGCGCGCGCCTTCGCAGCGCGCAGCAGCATGAGGCCCGCGCGCGGGCTGGCACCCAGCTCGATGCGCGGGTCCTCGCGCGTGCGCGCGAGGAGCGAGACCACGTACCCGCGCAGGGCGTCGGAGGCGTGGATGCGACGGGCGGCGTCCTGGGTTGCAAGCAGGTGGGCCGCGGTGGCCACCGGCTCGAGCACCTCGACGCGGTCGGAGACCTCGTGGGCGCGCAGCATCGCCACCTCGCCCGACGCCGATGGGTAGCCCATCGACACGCGCGCCATGAAGCGGTCCACCTGCGCCTCGGGCAGCGGGTAGGTGCCCTCGAACTCCACCGGGTTCTGCGTGGCGAGCACGACGAACGGGCGCGCCAGCTCGTGCGTGTGGACGTCGACGGTGACGCGCCGCTCCTGCATGCACTCCAGCAGCCCCGACTGCGTCTTGGGCGAGGCGCGGTTGATCTCGTCGACGAGCACGACGTTCGCGAAGATCGGCCCGGGCCGGAACTCGAAGCGGTCCTCGCGCTGGTTGAAGACGTTGGTGCCGACGACGTCGGCGGGCAGCAGGTCGGCGGTGCACTGCACGCGCGCGAACTGCAGGTCGAAGGCGCGGGCGACCGACCGGGCCAGCGTCGTCTTGCCGACGCCGGGAAGGTCCTCGATGAGGATGTGGCCCTCGGCGACCACGCAGACCAGGACGAGGTCCAGCAGGTCGCGGCGGACCTCCACCGCGTCGGTCACCGCGAGCGAGACCTGGCGTCCCAGCGCCAGCGCGCCGGCGATCTCCTCCTCGGCGACCGGCCCTCGTTCTTCCTCGATGGGTTCCGTGCTCATGCGGGCGTTCTCTCCTCCTTGCGAAGCTCGCCAACCACGTCGAGGATCGCCCGGGCGACCTCGGCCTTCGACGCGCGCGGCACGTGGCGCTCGCCGTTCGCGGTCACGATCGTCACTTCGTTCTCGGGTCCCTCGAATCCGATGTCCGCGCGCGCGATGTCGTTGACCACCACGGCGTCGAGCCCCTTGCGCGCCAGCTTGTCGCGCCCGTACTCCAGCGCGCGCTCGCCGTGCTCGGCGGCGAAGCCGATCAGCAGCTGGCCGGGGCGGCGGGTGGCGGCGAGGCCGGACAGGATGTCCGGGGTACGCTCGAGCGCGATCACGAGTTCCTCGCGCGCGTCCTTCTTGAGCTTGGCGTCGGTCGGCGCGGACGGCCTGAAGTCGGCGACCGCGGCGGCCATGAGCAGGACATCGGCCTCCGGAAGGCGGGCCTTGCAGGCGGCTTGGAGCTCGGCGGCGGTGGCGACGTCGACGTAGGCGACGCGCGGCGAGCGCGCGAGCGCGACGTTGGCCGCGATGACGGTCACCGCTGCGCCGAGCGCGGCGGCCTCCTCGGCCAGCGCGAAACCCATGCGCCCCGAGCTGCGGTTGCCCACGTAGCGCACGGCGTCGATCGGCTCGCGGGTGCCGCCGGCGGTGACGAGGACCTTCAGGCCATCCCAGGGACGCGTCCCGGTGGGGATGACCGCCTCGACGGCGGCGAGCAGGTCGGCGGGCTCTGCCAGGCGCCCGACGCCCCACTCGTGCTTGGAGCCCAGCGCGCCGGTGCCCGGATCGATGATCGTCACCCCGCGCTCGCGCAGCGTCGCGAGGTTGGCCTGCGTCGCGGGGTGCTCGTACATGTGGTTGTTCATCGCCGGGGCGACGAGCAGCGGGCAGGTTGCGGCCAGCGCCGCCGAGGTCAGCAGGTTGTCGGCCAGGCCGTGGGCGAGCTTGGCGATCGTGTTCGCGCTGGCGGGCGCGATGAGGAACGCGTCGGCGTTGCGCACCAATTCCAGGTGGCTGAGCGGGTCGTGCTCGGGCGGCGCCTGGTCGGGGAAGGCGCCGCGCGCGGGGTCGCGCTCGAACTCGTCGGTCAGGACCGGGGCGCCGCTGAGCGCCGCGAACGACGCGGCGCCGACGAAGCGCTGGCTCGTCGGGGTCTGCACGACCCGCACGGCGTGGCCGGCCTTGGTGGCCAGCCGCACCAGCTCCAACGCCTTGTAGGCGGCGACTCCGCCACTGACGCCGAGGAGCACGCGACCCAACGTGCTTCCCCTAGCGGTAGTGGTACTTGATCTTGCCCGCGGCGACTTCCTCGAGCGCGATCGTCAGGTAGTTCTTGGAGGTGGAATCGACCATCGGCGGCGGGAACTCGTCGAACGTCCCCTCGCCGAGGTTGTGGTAGTACGAGTTGATCTGGCGAGCGCGCTTGGCTGCCACGAGCACGGAGGCGTAGTTTGAGTCGACCTGCTCGAGGAGCGTGTCGATGCGCGGGTTGATCATGCAGCCGAGGGTACCAGCCGCGCCGCTGCCCTCGTTGCCGTTGCAACGGGCTCCTTATGCGGTCTTGACGGGCCCGTTCATCGCCGTTCGGACGATGTCGACGAGCTCGTCCACGGCGTCCTCGAGGCGGTCGTTGACCACCACGTGGCCGAACTCGTGCCGGGCTGCGAGCTCCTCCTCGGCGACCTCCAGGCGAGCGGAGACCTGGTCCTCGTCGTCGGTGCCGCGTCCGACAAGCCGCGTGCGCAGCGCCTCCAGCGACGGCGGCGCGATGAAGACCTGCAGCGCCTCGGGCAGCGTCTCGCGCACCTGGCGCGCGCCCTGCAGCTCGATCTCGAGCACGACCGGGTGGCCGGCGCCCACGTGGCGCTGGAGCTCCGAGCGCAGCGTCCCGTAGCGGCGGCCCGAGTAGGTGGCGTGCTCGACGAACTCCCCTGCCTCGACGCGCCGCTGGAAATCTGCGTCGTCGAGGAAGTGGTAATCGACGCCGTCGCGCTCGCCGGGACGCGGCGCGCGGGTGGTCGCCGAGACGCTGAGCTCGAGTTCGGGCAGCCGTTCGCGCAGGGTGCGGATGAGGGTCCCCTTGCCCACGCCCGACGGGCCGGTGATGACGAAGACGCGAGCCACCGGCCCGATCGTACGACGCCGCACCGGCGGAATCGGACCAACGGCGAGGCGTCAGGCCCTGCTAGCGCCGCAGCAGCGAGACCAGCTCGGACCGCTGACGCTCCGAAAGCCCGCCGATCGTCTTGCTCGGCGAGATCCGGCACTGCTGGAGGATCTTGTTCGCCTTCACGCGGCCGTACTTCGGGACCGCCAGGAGCATGTCGAAGACCTTGGCGGTCTCCACGTACTCAGGCGGCTCCGTCAGCAGCTTGTGGATCGACACCCGGCCCCCCTTCAGGTCCTTCTTGAGCTGCGCCCGACGTGTCCGAATCTCGTTGGCGCGTTGAAGCGCATCCATGCGCTGAAGAAGCGATCGCTCGGGTGCCGCCGTGTGCTTGGCAGGAGTGTTGGTAGCCGGCGGCATCGGTCGGCGATACTACACAGAGCGAGCCCGCTGGCAAGCGGAAAACCGCGAATTCGCCTCGACCTCCACGTGAGGTCGAGGTTCGTCCAGACTGGTTGACGGTTTTCGGCAGCTTTGCAGGGATTTCCCGAGTGTCGAACCTCAGGGCCCCGGGGTCCGCCCGCTCTTCCCTCCGCTCTTTGCGAACAAATCGTCAAGCTCGCGTGAGATCCGTGTTCCCGCGGCCGGATCGCGGAAGTTCTCCGTGCCCACGGCGACCAGCGTCGCGCCCGCCTCGAGCATGCTCGCCGCGTGTAGGCCGGTCTGCACGCCACCCATGCCGATGACGGGGATCGAGACCCGCGCGGCGACCTCCCGGACCTGGGCCAGGGCCACCGCGCGGACGGCCGGACCGGACAGGCCGCCGGTCGCGTTGCCCAGCCAGGCGGCGCCGGCCCGGGTCGGGTGCGGCGCGTATGCCCGGAGCGTGTTGATGAGCGAGACGGCGTCGGCGCCGGCGTCCTCGGCCGCCCGCGCGACCGCTACGACGTCGGCGGTGTTGGGGGTGAGCTTGACGATCAGGGGCTTGGCCGTGAGCGGGCGAAGCCGGGTCACGACCGCGTGCAGCTCGCGCGGGTCGGCGCCGATGTCGAGGCCGGTCCTGACGTTGGGGCACGACACGTTGAGCTCGAGCGCGTCGACCTCGTCGCGCTCGTCGAGCGCCGACACGAGCTCGGCGAGCTCGTCAGACGTCGAACCCATGACGTTGGTGATGAGCGCCACCGGCAGCGCGGCGAGCTCCGGGAGCTCGTCGCGCAGGTAGCCGCGCAGCCCCTTGTTGGGCAGGCCGATCGAGTTGATCATCCCGGCGGGGGCCTCGTAGAGGCGGGGCGGCGGGTTGCCGTCGCGGGGCTCGATGGTGATCGTCTTGGAGACGAAGGCCGAGAACGGGAAGCGGTCCAGGAGCGCGTCGCCGAAAACACGGCGGGCGGCGATCGCGTCGAACGTCCCCGAGCCGTTGACGACCGGGTGTGCCAGGCGCAGGCCGCAGAAGTCCACCGCCGTCAATGCGCGGGCACCTCGGCGAGCAGCTCGCCGTTGAGGACCGGGCCGTCGACGCAGAGGCGCAGGTAGCCGCCGGCACGCAGCGCCACCACGCACCCGAAGCAGGCGCCGAACCCGCACGCCATCCCCGACTCGAGAGCCAGCCGGCTGGGCACGCCGCGCTGCTCGCACATGGCGCGCACGGACTCGAGCATCGGCGGCGGGCCGCAGGCGTAGACGACGACGTGGTCCTCGGCGTCGAGCTCGGTGGCGAGCAGGTCGGTGACCAGGCCGTGGTGGCCGTGGGACCCGTCGTCGGTGGCCACGCGCGCGTTCTGCAGCAGCCCGGCCCCCGGCGCATGGGCGGCGTCGCGAAAGCCCAGCAGCGCCGGCGCGGGCTCGCCGCGGGCCAGCAGCTCGTCCTGCCAGATGGCCAGCGGCGCGGTCCCCACGCCCCCGCCGCACAGCAGCGCGCGCCGGCCGTCGTGCGGGTCGCCGAAGCCGACGCCCAGCGGGCCCGTGACGTGGAGCCCGTCCCCGGGCGCGAGCTCGGCGAGGCGCTCCGTGCCCGGGCCGACCGCCTCGAGCATGAACTCCAGGCGTCCGCCGCCGGCGCGCAGCACGCTGAAGGCCCTTGGCAGGAACGGCCGCTCGTCCGTGCGCCCGCCCCACTGCTCGGCCGCGGCAAGCATGTAGAACTGCCCCGCGCGCGGCATCGGACCCCCGGGGTCTGCGGCGGCGAGCACGACGTAGGCGCCGACCTCGCGGCGCTCGACGACCTGAAGCGTCCGGCGCCCGAACGGGGCGAGGGTGCGGGGCCCGCTCAGGCCCACGGGGTCCCCCCGCCCGAGCGGTCGGCGCCCGGCGTGGCCTGCGACGGGGGTGAGGCGGCCTCGGCGGGGACCCGCCCGCCGTGGATCTCCTGCAGCGAGAGCACCTCGGCCTCGCTCTGCCGACCCGCGGCGATCGCCCGCGCCGCGGCCAGGCCTCCGGACAGCGTGGTCAGGCACGGGATGCCGCGCGTGACCGCCGCCCGGCGGATCTGCCAGCCGTCCGAACGCGCGCCCGAGCCGGTCGGCGTGTTGACCACGAGGTCGACGTCGCCGTTCTCGATCCAGTCGACCACGTTGGGCGAGCCCTGCCCCACCTTCTTCAGCGCGGTGGCCGGGATCCCCATCCGCTCGATCGCCTCCTTGGTCCCGCGGGTGGCGACGATCCGGAACCCGAGGTCGTGGAGGATCTGGGCGATGCCCACGGCCGCCGGCTTGTCGGAGTCGGTGAGGCTGATGAACGCGGTCCCGCCGGTCGGCAGCGCGGCGCCGGCGGCGGCCTGGGCCTTGGCGAAGGCGGTAGGGAAGTCGCGGGCAACGCCCATCACCTCGCCGGTCGAGCGCATCTCCGGCCCGAGCACGGCGTCGGAGCCCTCGAAGCGGTCGAACGGCAGGACCGCCTCCTTGACGCTGACGTGATCGGCGACCATCGGCTCGCCGGGCAGATCGAGGTCGGCGATGCGCTCGCCGAGCATGATCCGGCAGGCCATCTTGGCCAGCGCCACGCCGATCGCCTTGGAGACGAACGGCACCGTGCGCGACGCCCGCGGGTTGGCCTCGATCACGTTGAGCGATCCGTCGTGGACGGCGTACTGCACGTTGAGGAGCCCGACCACGCCGAGCCCGAGCGCGATGCCGCGCGTGGTGGCGCGGATCTCGTCGAGCATCTCGTGGCCCAGCGAATGCGGCGGCAGCACGCAGGCCGAGTCGCCCGAGTGGATCCCGGCCTCCTCGACGTGCTGCATGATGCCGCCGATCCAGACGTCCTCGCCGTCGCACAGCGCGTCCACGTCGACCTCGATCGCGTTCTCCATGAAGCGGTCGAGGAAGATCTCGCGGCGGTCTCGGGGGTGGGCGGGCGGGATGTCGTAGGCGTTGCGCCCGAGGTAGTCGGACAGGCCCTCGCGCGTGTAGACGATCTCCATAGCGCGCCCGCCGAGGACGTAGCTGGGGCGCACGAGCAGCGGGAAGCCGACCTGGCCGGACTGCGCGAGCGCCTCGTCGACCGAGTGCGCGGTCGCGTAAGGCGGCGCGTGGTAGCCGAGGCGGTCCAGCAGGGCGCCGAAGCGGCCGCGGTCCTCGGCGAGGTCGATCGCGTCGACGCTCGTGCCCAGCAGCGGGACGCCCGCGTCGTGCAGGCCGGCCGCGAGCTTCAGCGGCGTCTGGCCGCCGAACTGGACGATGACGCCCTCGGGCCGCTCGATCTCGATGACGCCGAGGACGTCCTCGAGGGTCAGCGGCTCGAAGTACAGGCGGTCGGAGGTGTCGTAGTCGGTGGAGACGGTCTCGGGGTTGCAGTTGATCATCACCGCATCGCGGCCCGAGTCGCGGACGGTCATCGCGGCGTGCACGCAGCAGTAGTCGAACTCGATGCCCTGGCCGATGCGGTTGGGACCGCTGCCGAGGATGACCACGCTGGCGCGCTCGCCGCGGGTGACCTCGTGGTCGGCGCGGCGCTCCCAGCCCGAGTAGTAGTACGGGGTGCGAGCGGGGAACTCGGCCGCGCAGGTGTCCACCGACTTGAACGAGCGCTCGCCGGCCTCCGCGGCCTCGGGCTCGAGCGCGAGCTCGCGCAGCTCCCACAGGAACCAGGGGTCGATGCTCGTCTGCCCGCGGACGTCGTCGACGCTCGCGCCCTTGCGGAAGGCCTCGAGCAGGACGTCATAGCGGTCGCTGGCCGGGCGCTCGAGCATCTGCAGCAGGGTCGCCGCGTCGACCCCGTCGAGCTTCGTCGTGGTGTCGAGCTCGCGGCTGCGCAGCGCCTTGGCGAACGCCTGCTGGAAGGTGCGACCGATCGACATCGCCTCGCCCACCGACTTCATGTGCGTGGAGAGGTCGGAGGCCACGCCGGGGAACTTCTCGAAGGCGAACCGCGGCCACTTGACGACCACGTAGTCGATCGCCGGCTCGAAGCTCGCCGGCGTGATCCCGGTGATGTCGTTGGGGATCTCCTCCAGCGCGTAGCCGACGGCGAGACGGGCGGCGATCTTGGCGATCGGGAATCCCGTGGCCTTCGAGGCCAGGGCGCTCGAGCGCGAGACGCGCGGGTTCATCTCGATGACGAGGATCTCCTCGCTCACCGGGTCCACCGCGAACTGCACGTTCGAGCCCCCCGTCTCGACCCCGACCGCGCGGATGACGGCGATGGCCTGATCGCGCAGGCGCTGGTAGACGCGGTCGGTCAGGGTCTGCTGGGGCGCGACGGTCACGCTGTCGCCGGTGTGCACGCCCATCGGGTCGACGTTCTCGATCGAGCAGACGATGACCACGTTGTCGTTGCGGTCGCGCATGACCTCGAGCTCGAACTCGCCCCATCCGAGCACGGACTGGTCCAGCAGCACCTGCCCGATGGGCGACGCGGCCAGGCCGCGCGCGACGATCCGCTCGTAGTCCTCCTCGGTGCGGGCGATGCCGCCGCCGCGGCCGCCGAGCGTGAACGCCGGGCGCACGATGCACGGCAGCCCGATGTCGCCGAGCGCGGCGCGCGCCTGCTCGAGCGAGGTGGCGATCGCGCTGCGGGGCATCTTCAGCCCGGCGGCGTCCATCGTCTGGCGGAAGAGGTCGCGGTCCTCCGCGCGGGCGATCGCGTCGTAGTCGGCCCCGATGAGCTCGACCCCGAAGCGCTCCAGGGTCCCGTCCTCGCTCAGCGCCTTGGCGAGGTTCAATGCGGTCTGGCCGCCGAGCGTCGGCAGCAGCGCGTCGGGGCGCTCGCGGTCGATGACCTGCGCGACCGGGCCCGGGAGCAGCGGCTCGATGTAGGTCGCGTCGGCGAACTCCGGGTCGGTCATGATCGTCGCCGGGTTGGAGTTGACCAGGACGATCTCGTACCCCTCCTCCTTGAGGACCTTGCAGGCCTGCACGCCCGAGTAGTCGAACTCGGCGGCCTGGCCGATGACGATCGGCCCCGAGCCCAGGATGAGGATCTTGTGGAGGTCGTCGCGCCTAGGCACTGCGCACCGCCTCCAGGAAGCGGTCGAACTGGTACAGGGCGTCGTTCGGGCCCGGTCCCGCCTCGGGGTGGTACTGGACGGTCGCGCTCTCGACCTCCAGCAGCTCGAGGCCCTCGACCGTCCGGTCGTAGAGGTTGACGTGGGTCAGCGCGGCCTCCCCGAAGTCGGTGCTCCAGCGGACGGGCTCGTCGGCCTCGACGCGCCCGCTGATGCCACTCCCGCCCGCCCCACGGACCGCGAAGCCGTGGTTCTGCGAGGTGATCTCGATCCTGCCCGTCCGCAGGTCCTTGACCGGGTGATTGGCGCCGCGGTGGCCGAACGGGAGCTTGTAGGTCTCGAGGCCGACCGCTTGGCAGAGCAGCTGGTGGCCGAGGCAGATCCCCCAGACCGGCCGCGTGCCGATGAGCTCGCGGACGGTGGCCACGATGTAGTCGAGCGCCGCCGGGTCGCCAGGGCCGTTGGCCAGGAAGACCGCGTCTGGGGCGTTGGCGGTGAGCTCGGCGGCGGTCGCCGTGCACGGGTGCAGCTCGACGCGCGCTCCGCGCGCGACGAGGTTGCGCACGATCGAGCCCTTGATGCCGGTGTCGATCGCGGCGATGAGCGGGCCGTCGCCCTCGCCGTGCTCGGTCATCGCGGCCGGCGTCACGACCTTCGCGAGGTCAAGGCCCGCCATCGGCGGCTCGGCGGCGATGCGCTCGCGCGCGTCGGCCTGGCTCATCGACGCCGGGAAGACGCCGCCGCGCATCGCGCCGGCGTCGCGGATGTGGCGCACGAGGGCACGGGTGTCCACGCCGGTGATCGCCGGCACGCCGCAGTCGGCCAGCCAGTCCAGCCAGCCGCGCTCGGCTCCCGGCGCGTCCTCGCGGTTGACCGCGGCGCGCATGATCGCTGCACGCGCCCAGACGCGATCGGACTCCATGGCCTCGGCCGAGGCCCCGTAGTTGCCGATGTGCGGATAGGTGAAGGTGATGAGCTGGCCGGCGAAGCTCGGGTCGGTCATCGACTCCTGATAGCCGCTCATCCCTGTGGTGAAGACGACCTCGCCGGTGGCCGCCGCAGGCTCGAGCTCGGCGCCGCAGGCCTCGCCGTCGAACCGCGTGCCGTCCTCGAGCAGGACGTAGGCGGGTGGGCGGGATGGCATCGTCATGCCCCCACCACCGCGAACGCGCGCTCCCGGTAGGCGATCGCGCCGGCCGCCACGGTCAGGAGCACCCCGCCGCGGACCGTCTGGCCCGCGAAGCAGCAGTTCTCCGAGCGGCTCTCATAGCCGTCCTCGCCCACCTCCCACTCGGCATCCAGATCGACCAGGACGAGGTTGGCCTCGGCCCCCTCGAGCACCCTCGGCGCCGCTAGGCCGAACTGCTCGCCACCGCCGGTCATCCGCTCCACGACGAGCCCCAGGCCGAGGACGCCCGGCACGACGAGCTGCGTATACACAGCCGCGAACGCCGTCTCGAGCCCGGTGGTCCCCATCGGCGCCTGCTCGAACGGGACCTCCTTCTCGTCGCGCGCGTGCGGTGCGTGGTCGGTGGCGATGCAGTCGATGACCCCGCTGCGCAGCCCCTCGATCAGCGCCTGGCGATCGGTCTCGGTGCGCAGCGGCGGGTTCATCTTCATCCGCGTGTCCAACCCGCGGACCGCTTCCTCGGTCAGGCACAGGTGGTGCGGCGTGACCTCGCAGGTGACCTTCACGCCGCCGGCCTTGGCCGCCTCGACCGCCCGCACCGACTCCATGCACGAGAGGTGCTGGAGATGGATGCGGCCGCCCTCGTACCCGGCGAGCGCGCAATCGCGCGCGACCATGGTCGACTCGCTGACGCTGGGGATGCCGGCGACGCCGAGCAGCGCGCTGACCTCGCCCTCGTGCATGGCGCCGCGGCCGCTCAGCGCCGGGTCCTCCTCGTGCAGGGCGAGCACCGCGCCGGCCAGCCGCTGGTACTGCAGCGCCTTGCGCAGCATCCCCGCAGAGACGACCGGCTTGCCGTCGTCGGTGAAGGCGATCGCGCCCTCCGAGCGCAGCTCGGCCATCTCGGTGAGCTCCTCGCCGCGCAGCCCACGGGTGATCGAGGCCGTGAAGGCGACGGGCACCCGGGCGTCACGCTCCGCGGCGTCGCGCAGCGCGCGCAGCACGGGAGCGCTGTCGACCACGGGGTCGGTGTTCGGCATGGCGATGACCGCGCAGAAGCCGCCGGCGGCCGCCGCGCGGGTGCCGGTCTCGAGGTCCTCCTTGTGCTCCTGGCCGGGGACGCGCAGATGCACGTGCGGGTCCACGAAGGCCGGCAGCAGGTGGCGGCCGGCCCCGTCGACCACCTCCGCGCCGTCGGGGACGGCGGCGCTGCCGGCAGGCGCGACCTCGGCGATGCGGCCGTCGAGGACGACCACGTCGAGCACCTCGTCGATGCCGCTGCGGGGGTCGAGGACGTGGGCGCCGCGCACGAGGAGGCGCGCGTGAGGAGCGCCGGGTCTGACGACCGTCATGCGGGCGCCGGCTCCGGGACCGGCTCGCCTGTGCGGGCGCTCGCAAGGACCTCGTAGAGGACGGCCATGCGGACCACCACGCCGGCCTCGACCTGCGCGGTGATGACGGCCTGCGGAGAGTCGACCACCTCCCCGGACAGCTCGACTCCGCGGTTCACCGGCCCCGGGTGCATGAGCACTTGGCGCGGGTGCAGCCGGCGGCCGTTGATCTGGTACTCGCTGGCATACTCGCGCAGCGTCGGGACGAAGGCCTGGTCCATGCGCTCGTGCTGCATCCGCAGCGCGTAGACGACGTCGGCCTCGGCGAGATCGTCGAGCGTGAAGCGCACGTCGCAGCCCAGCGCCTCCACCCCGCGCGGGATGAGCGTCGGAGGGCCGCAGACGGTCACCGACGCGCCCATCTTCTGGAAGGCGAGGATGTTCGAGCGCGCGACCCGCGAGTGCAGGACGTCGCCGACGATCCAGATGGACAGCCCGTCGAGGCCGCCGAGCCTGGTGCGCAGGGTGTGGACATCGAGCAGCGCCTGGGTCGGGTGCTCGTGCTTGCCGTCGCCGGCGTTGACGATCGCCGCAGGCGTCCACTCCGCCACGAGCGCGGCGGCGCCCGCCCACGGCGTGCGGATGACGATGACGTCCGGCTTGTGGGCGTTGAGGGTCAGCACCGTGTCCTTCAGCGACTCGCCCTTCTCGACGCTCGACCCGCTCGCGGCGAAGTTGACGACGTCGGCGCTCAGCCGCTTGGCGGCCAGCTCGAAGGACGAGCGGGTGCGCGTCGAGGCCTCGTAGAAGAGGTTCAGGACGGTGCGCCCGCGCAGCGCGGGGACCTTCTTGATCTCGCGGTCGGCGACCTCGGCGAAGGAGCCGGCCCGGTCGCAGATGCGCTCGATCGCCGCGCGGTCGAGGTCCTCGATGGAGAGCAGGTGCCTCACGCCGGCACCTCCGCGACCTCGGTGATGGTCACCTCGTCGACGCCGTCGAGCTCCTCGACGTGGACGTTGACGCGCTCGTCCAGCGCGGTGGGCAGGTTCTTGCCGACGTAGTCGGGACGCAGCGGCAGCTCGCGGTGGCCGCGGTCGGCGAGGACCGCGAGCTGGACGCGCGCCGGGCGACCGTAGTCGAAGAGAGCCTCGATCGCCGCGCGCACCGTGCGTCCCGTGAAGAGGACGTCGTCGACGATCACGACGGTCGCTGCGTCGAGAGCGAAGTCGAGCTGGGTCGAGTGGACGATCGGCGCCTCGGCCCGGCGGCCGAGGTCGTCGCGGTAGAAGCTGATGTCGAGCTCCCCGAGCGGGACCTCGATCTCCAGCAGGTCTCCCAGGAGGGAGCGCAGACGCCGCGCCAGCAGCGCGCCACGACGGTGGATGCCCACGATCGCCAGGCGATCGTGGTCGGGGTTCTTCTCGACGATCTCGTGTGCGATCCGCACGAGCGTGCGGCGCATGTCGTCGCCGTCGAGAACGACCTTCTCGGTGCTCATTGGCTCCTTCCTGGCCTCACGGGACCGGGTTAAAGGGGCAGTGGCATGACCCTAGCAGCGTCGCCCACGGAACCGGACGCGGCGAAGGCGCCGCCAACACGATGCCAACGGACGGCTGAGCACCGCCAAACGGCGCGCCGGGAAGGTCGCCGGATGACCGACCGCCGACCCTCCCCCGACCACAGCTCGCTCGAGGCCCGCATCCACCTTCACAAGGCCGAGCGCCAGGCCGACGGCGACGCCCGCCGCCTGCGCGACCGCCTCGCCGACGTCGAGATCCACCAGCGCGAGGCCCGGTATCTGCTCGAGCGCGCCGGGCTGCTGACCCGCCGCCCCCGCACCGGCCCGCAAGCGCCCTAAGGGGGCGATGGCTCCCAACTGAGGTCGCCTGCGGGCGACCTCGCTCCATACGCCCGATGCGCAGGGGGCCGCCACGGTCCACGATCACGTTCGTGACTGCGTCTGTGGCCGTTCCCACCCTTCCCGCGCACGCCGCTGGGAATACTGGCCAGGTGGCAACGCGGGTCAGCAGCAGCACCTTCGTCGGGCGTTCGGAGGAGCTGCGCGAGCTCGATGCGGCGTTCGCCGAGGCGGCCGACGGCCGCGCGTCGATGGCCTTCGTCGCGGGCGAGTCGGGGGTCGGCAAGACGCGCCTCGTGGACGAGCTGGCCGCGCGGGCCAGGGCCGCGGGCGCGCGCGTGCTCAGCGGCGACTGCGTCGAGCTGGGCGAGGGCGAGCTGCCCTACGCGCCGATAGTCACCGCGCTGCGCGCCGTCGCGCGCTCGCGCGAGGCCGTGCTCTCCGAGCTGCCGCCCGCCGTGCGCGTCGAGCTGGCCACGCTGCTGCCCGAGCTTTCCGACGACGCGCGCCAGGGCCCGGCCGGCGATGCCGACGCCGCCGCCCAGAGCCGTCTGTTCGAGGCGCTGCTCTGGCTGCTGGCGCGCATGGGCGAGGACGCACCGATCGTCCTGATCGTCGACGACCTGCATTGGGCCGACCGCGCCACGCGCTCCTTCCTCGCCTTCCTCGGGCGCAGCCTCTGCCGCGAGCGCGTGCTCGTCGTCGCCACCTACCGCTCCGACGAGCTGCACCGCCGCCACCCGCTGCGTCCGCTGCTGGCCGAGCTCGAGCGCGAGCCGCGCGCGCGGCGGCTCGACCTCCCGGCGCTGACCCGCGACGAGCTCGCCCTGCAGCTGCGCGACATCCTGGGCCAGCCGCCCGACGACGACCTCGTCGACCGCGTCTACGCACGGTCGCAGGGCCACCCGCTCTTCGCCGAGGAGCTCCTGGCCGCAGGCCTCGACGGCCGGGGCGCGCTGCCGCCCACCCTGCGCGACGCGCTCATGCTGCGCGTCGAGCGCCTGTCGCCGGCAGCCCAGCAGGTGCTGCGGGTCATCGCGGTGGGCCAGCGTCTCGACGACGAGCTGCTCTCAGCCGTGGCCGGCCTCGAGCGCCCGGCCCTCAACGAGGCGCTGCGCGAGGCGGTGACCAACCACATCGTCGCCGTGACCGCCGACAGCTACTACGGCTTCCGCCATGCGCTCCTGCGCGAGGTCGTCGACGAGGATCTCCTGCCCGGCGAGAGGTCGGCGCTCGACCTCGCGCTGGCCGCCGCGCTCGAGGCGCGCGCCGAGCGCGACGGCATGGGCGTCTGGCTCGCCGCCGGGATCGCCCATCACTACATCTCCGCCGGCGACCAGCCCGCGGGCCTGCGCGCCAGCGTGCGCGCCGCCGACATGGCCGAGCGCGTTCACGCCTACAGCCAGGCCGCCGCCCTGCTCGAGCGCGCGATCGAGCTCTTCGACCGCGTCGCGAACCCCGAGGCGCTCGCGGGCGCCGACCGCGTCGCGTTGCTGCAGCGCGCGGCGATCGCCCACCAGCTCGACGGCGACTCGTCCCGGCAGGAGGCGGTGGTGCGCGCGGCGCTGGGCCTGCTCGACGAGCGCGCCGAGCCGCTGCGTGCCGCGCGGCTGCACGAGCTGCTCGCCGACGCCGAGTGGCACCTCGGCCGCGGTCAGCAGGCGCTGCAGACCACCAAGCACGCGCTCTCGCTGCTGCCCGAAGGCGAGGTCTCGCGTGAGCGCGCCGTGCTGGTGAGCGCAAGGTCCAAGCGGCTCATGCTGCGCGGGATGTTCACCGAGGCGATCGCGATGGCGCGCGAGACCCTCGAGCTCAACGAGCAGCTCGGCGACCGCGTGGTCCGCAGCCGCGCGCTCAACACGCTCGGCACGTCGCTCGTCGGCCTCGGCCGGGTCGACGAGGGCGTCGCGGCGCTGCGCGAGGCGCTGGCGCTGGCCAGCGCGGAGGGAAGCGGCTGGCACCTCACCTCTGCCTATCTGAACCTCGCCGATTCGCTGCACATGGCCGGCCGTCTCGACGAGGCGGTGGCGGTCATCGACGAGTCCGCCCAGGACCATCGCGCCGGGATCCGGCACCCATGGCTGGCGATCCTGCGCGCCGAGCTGGCGACCGAGTCCGGCGATTGGAACCAGGCCGACGAGATCCTCGCCGCGATGCCGCGTGGCCTGGTCGGCACCAGCCTGCTCAACCTCAACCTGCGCCGCGCCGAGCTGGCGCTCGGACGCGGCCACAGCGACGCCGCGCGGGCGTGGATCGACGAGGTCACCGGCATCGGCGTCACCGTCGACGAACCGCAGTTCACCGGCGTCCTCGGCGCGATCAGAGCCGAGCTGCACCGTCGCGACGGCGACCTGGACGGTGCCCGCGTCGCGGTGCAGGACGCGCTGGACCGCTTCGAGACCTGCACCGACGACGCCGCGCGCCTGGCCCGCCTGAGCGCGGTCGGCGCCACGGTCGAGGCCGACGCCTCCCAGCGCGCACGGGACCTCGGCGATGCCGGCGCCGCTGCCGCGGCGCTTGCCCGCGCGGACGTCCACGTCGCGCGCGCCGAGGCGGCGGCGGACCGCATGGGTCCGCCGGAGGTGGCATGGCTGCTCTCGGCCCGCGCCGAGCGCATGCGCGCGATCGGCGTGCCCGACCCCGCCGCGTTCGCCGCCGCTGCAGCCGCCTGGGACGGGCTCGGCCGTCCCTACCCCGCCGCGGTCCTGCGCCTGCGCGAGGCCGAGGCGCACCTCGACGCCGGCGACCGCAACGCCGCGGCGGCTGCCGCCGGCGCCGCGCGCGAGCCGGCGGCCCGCCTGCACGCCGGGTGGCTGATCGGGGAGATCGACGGTCTCGTCGCCCGCGCCCGGCTCGATCTCGGCCTCGAGGACCCCGAGCCCGAGCTGGGCGTCGTCAGCGACGACGACCCGTTCGGCCTGACCCCGCGTGAGCGCCAGGTGCTCGAGCTCGTCGCCCGGGGCCAGACCAACCGCGAGATCGGCGCGTCGCTCTACATGGCCGAGAAGACCGCGAGCGTCCACGTCTCGCGCATCCTGGCCAAGCTCGACGTCCGCAGCCGCACCGAGGCGGCCGGCGTCGCGCACCGGCTGCGGCTGACCGGCTAGAGCAGCGCCGGCAGCTCGCGCAGGTCGCGCACGCTCGCGACGTCCGCGCGCTGCGCCTGGCCGCCGCGGTCGACCCAGACCGCGCGCATGCCGAGGGCGACCGCGCCCTCGATGTCGTGCTCGAGGCTGTTGCCGACCATGATGGCGTCGGCAGGCGCCGCCCCCAGCGCGTCGAGCGCGCCGCGGAAGATCGCGGGATCGGGCTTGGCCGCGCCCACGTCGCCGCCCGCGACCACGATGTCGAAGCGGTCGGCCAGCCCCGACGCGGCGAGCTTCTCGCGCTGCAGGCACGAGGCGCCGTTGGTCACCAGCGCAAGTGGGTATCCGGCGAGCGCGTCGAGCGCCGGCCCGGCGTCGGGGAAGGTCTCGTGCAACGCGCGGCGCTCGACGCCGTAGCGCACGCCGAGCTCTGCGGCCAGGGCGGCGTCGTCGACGCCGTGGCCGGCCAGCGCGCGCCGCCAAGCCTCGCTTCGGTACTCCGGCGCCCAGCGGCGCAGCGCGGGCATGTCGCCGTCCTCGCCCTCGAAGCGGCACCACAGCCCCTCCCATGAGCTGACGCCGATGCGGCGGCAGAAAGGATGCATCGGCGCGGCCCGCCAGAGCTCGCGGGCCCGCGCGCGAGCGTCGACGGCCAGTGCGGCGGCGTCGAGGCGATGGCGCCCGGCCGCGACTTCGGCGGTGGCCGCGAACGCGGCGACGGCCGCCGCCTCCTCGACGATCAGCGTGTCGTCGAGGTCGAGCAGGACGGCGCGGATCACGCGCGGTCGACGCGCAACGTCACCGTGTCGCCCCGGTGCAGCCGCGCGCCCGGCGACGGGTTCTGCTGGACGACCTGCCAGCCGCTCTCGTCGACGATGCCGAAGAGCCCGCCGCCGTCGACCTGTGCCTTCAGGCCGACGGTCTCCAGGCGGTCCAGCGCGTCGTCGAGCCGCCGGCCGACGAGCGCGGGCACCGCGGTCCCCTGGGGCTGGGCGGCAACCTTGATCGTGCGCTCCTTGTACACGGGCTGCGCGCCGCCGAGGATCGCGACGAGCAGGATCCCGGCCAGGAAGCCCCCCGCGGCGGCGATGGCCAGCCCGAGCGGGCCGAAGCGGCGCGGCCGGCGCCGCACCTGCGTGGTCTGGTTCATGCGCGTGCCGCCTCCGAGCCGTAGCGCTGCAGCTCCGGCTCGCCCTTCTCGGGGAGCGGGATGTCGATGATGTCGAAGTCGCGCGGCACCTCGGTGCGCTCGAAGACCGCGCGCGCCTCGTCGCGGATCTCCGACCCGGCGTAACGAGTGGAGACGTGGGTGAGCGCCAGCATGCGCACGTCGGCCTCGCGGGCCAGCTCGGCGGCCTGGCGCGCGGTCGAGTGGCCGGTCTGCATCGCGCGTTCGCGCTCCTCCTCGGCGAACGTCGCCTCGTGGACGAGGAGGTCGGCCCGGTGGGCGGCGACGCGCAGCATCTCGCACGGCGCCGTGTCGCCGGAGATGACGATCTTGCGCCCGGGACGGTCCGGGCCGATGACCTGCTCGGGGTAGACGCCGTTGACCACCTCGCCGCGCTGCAGGCGCCCGAAGTCGGGACCGAAGGCCACGCCGAGGTTCGCGGCCAGCTCGGCGTCGAAGCGGCCCGGGCGCTCGCCCTCGACGATCGCGTAGCCGAAGGCGCGACCGCGGTGGCGGACGTTGAAGGCGGTGATCTCGTAGCCGTCGCGCTCGACCGCGTCACCGGCCTCGAGATCGACGACCGAGAACGGGTAGCGCAGGCGGCCGTAGACGATGCGCATCGCGCGCATCAGCTCGCCGGTGCCCGGCGGGCCGTAGACCGTGAGGGGCGCGTCGCGATCGCGCAGCTCGAAGGACTTGAGCATCCCCGGCAGGCCGAGCCAGTGATCGGCGTGGTGGTGGGTGAGGAAGACGGCCTGCATGTCGGGCAGGCCGACGGTCTTCAGCAACTGGCGCTGGGTGCCCTCGCCGCAGTCGAACAGGATCCGGTCGCCTCCGCGGCGCAGCAGCAGCGCGGGCATGCCGCGCCGCGCCGTGGGCACCGAGCCGGCCGTGCCGGCGAAGAAGAGCGAGAGGTCCATCGCCGGTCCGAGGGTACCGCCGGTGCGCGCGGTAGCTTCGCGGCTCATGCCTGAGACCCCGGGGATCCTCAAGGAGTTCCGCGCCTTCATCCTGCGCGGCAACCTCGTCGACCTCGCGGTCGCAGTGGTCATCGGCACGGCGTTCACCGCAGTGGTCAGCGCCTTCGTGAAGGACATCGTCACCCCGCTGATCGCCGCGATCTTCGGCAAGCCCTCGTTCGGCGGACTGGCGTTCACCATCAACGGCAGCCGCTTCGCCTACGGCGACTTCTTCAACGCGCTGCTGACCTTCCTCATCGTTGCCGCGGTGGTCTTCTTCTTCGTCGTCAAGCCGGTGAACATGCTCATGGCGCGCCGGCGGACCGAGGCCGACGTCGAGTCGCCCACCCGCGACTGCCCGGAGTGCCTGAGCAAGATCCCGCTCAACGCGCACCGCTGCGCGTTCTGCACGAGCGAGGTCGCCCCGGCCGGCGCCGCCTAGGACGTCGCCCAGGCCACCGCGCGGGCCTCGAGCTCGACCATGAAGCCGTCCTTGCCGGCGACGTAGGCCAGCCGGTCCTCCGGGTGCCGGCGCACGAGCTCGCGCTTGAGCGCCTCGTAGCGGGCGGCCTCGTCGGGGTGGGCGCACAGGTAGTCGCGCACCGCGACGTGTCGCAGCTCCTGGTGGCTGCCGTGCTCGCAGACGTGCAGATGATGGGTTCGGGGCCGCGCGTGCGGCCGCGCGAAGTAGTGGTAGTCGGGGAACGCCGGGTCGGGCGCGAACAGGTACCCGAGCTCCTCGAGCGGGCCGACGTAGTCCTCGTGGCGCTCGATGTCGACGACCGAGACCTGCATGTCGATGATCGGCTTTGCGCCCAGGCCGGGCACCGACGTCGACCCGACGTGCTCCAACCGCACCGCCGCGTCGCCGAGCGCCGCCGCGACGCGGTCGAGCTCCGCGCGGGCCAGCCGCGGCCACTCGGGATCGTGGTCGACGATCCGGATCGTGGGGTCGAACCGCTCGTCCAGCGAGGGATGGCGCTGCATCGGCGCAACCGTACGCGAGCGCGCGCGCGTGTGCCCTCCGCGCAGGCCCGCCAGAGCGCAGGCGAGGAAGCACGCCGCGCCCAGCGAGGTGTTCCAGTTCGCCGCGGCCAGGTCGAGCACCGAGCCCCGCGAGGGGACGACATAGCCCGCGACCGCCGAGACCCCGAAGAAGACGCAGCCGAGCAGGTTGATGGCCGGTATCCACCACCCACGGGCGCCGCGCGCCGGCAGCCACCCGTGGCGCGGCGAGGCGCGGTAGGCGATGAAGCCCGAGACGAGGAAGCAGATCGAGCCGAACGCATCGGGCCGCCAGACCACGCGGTCGTAGTCGGCGTTCGACAGCGAGCTGTGCAGCGCCCGGTAGGTGGTGGCGTTGAAGAAGATCGTCCCGGCCGACTGGATGACCGCCGCCCACCACGCCGCCCGACCCGCGCCCGGATGGCGCCGCTCGCCGTAGCTCACCCAGACCTGCAGCGCACCGCCGGCGGTGAAGAAGATCGAGCCGACGAAGAAGGTGATCGCGTCGGCCTCGGCGCCGACGAGCTTCGCGTACCCGGGGAACGGGCCGACGAGGAAGCACAGCGACCCGATCGCGAAGAGCAGAGCCATCCAGCGCTCGCGCGTCATGGCGGCAGTTCAGCGCCCGGCGCGCGCCGCAGTCATCACCCTCGCGGGGTGAAACGTCGTGTTCGGAGTCTTGACGCGCCGGGAGGCGGGTAGAAAGCATGCGCTAGTGGCATCCGACCGGGTTCCGGTGCTCATCGTCGACGACCAGGATCTCTTCCGCGCAGTCATGCGAGACGTCGTGCTCGTGACGCCGGGGATGGCGCTCGCCGGCGAGGCCACGTCCGGCGAGACGGCGATCGATGCCGTCGACGCGCTCTCGCCGCAGCTCGTGGTCATGGACAAGCGCATGCCGGGCATCGGTGGCATCGAGGCCGCGCGCCGGATCCGGGAGCGTCGTCCCGACGTCGTGGTGGTGCTCGTGTCGGTGGAGGAACCGAGCCCGGAGGCGCTCGAGGAGAGCGGCGGCGCGGCCTTCCTCAACAAGCGCGAGCTCTCGCCGCGCGCGCTGACCGCGCTCTGGGACGTGCACGGCAGCGGCTAGGCAGGCACAGGCGTCGAAGGCAGGAGCGCGAGTATCCGCGTCCCGTCGCCGACGGCGCTCTCGACCCGGAACGACCCGCCGATCGCCTCGACGCGGTCGCGAAGGCCCTGCAGGCCCGATCCGGCGCGCTCGCTGGCACCCCCGCGCCCATCGTCGGCGATCTCGACGAGCAGCGCGTGGCCCACGTCCGCGGCGCGCACGTCGATCGCCGTCGCGCCAGCGTGCTTTCGCGCGTTGGTCACCGCTTCGGAGATCACGAAGTACGCCGTGACCTCCGCGGTGGGATCCATGCGAGTCGCCGGCAGCTCGATGAGCCGAACCGGGATCGGCGAGCGCGTCCTCAGCCCCGCCAGCGCCCGCGCCAGGCCGTACTCGGTGAGCACGGACGGGTGGATGCCGTGCGCGAGCTCGCGCAGCTCCTCGATCGCAACCGTCAGCTCCTCGGCCGCGTTGCGCAGGACCCCGGCCTCCGTCTCAGGAGCGTCGCGGGCCGCGATGTCCAGGCGGATACCCAGCGCGGTGAGGCGCTGCTGGGCGCCGTCGTGCAGGTTCTGCTCGATGCGGCGCCGCTCGCCGGCCGCGGTCTCGACCAGGCGCGCCCGCGACGCCGCGAGGCTCCGGGCGACCGATTCGCGCTCGGAGACCACGGCGGCGAGACACAGGGTCGAGAACACCGAGACCGCGATGTAGAGCTGCGTGGCGAGGACGCTGTCGGTGACCGAGTCCATGGCGAACGGTCCCACCTGGCGGGTGGTCTCCCAGATCGCGAAGCCGGCGGCGACCGCGACGGCGGCCGTGGCGCCGCGCCGCCCGAGCCGCAACGCGGCCCAGATGAGGGGCGGGAACACCAAGTAGGTCAGCGGCTCGCTGTGTCGCATCGCCAGGGCGCTCAGGGCGGCGATCGCCGCGACGAGCAGCCCCATCTCGAGCCCATGCCGGCGCCACCAGCCCGGCGCCGGCCTCGCCCATGCCAGCGCGAGCGGGAGGACGAGCAGCGCGCCGCACGAGTCGCCCAGCCACCACGTCCGCCACACCCGGGGGAGGTCTCCGACGTCGATCACGCTCCCGAACAGGGACGCCAGGGAGCCGATCGTGGCGCTCACCGCGGTGCCGGCGCAGATCGCGACCACCATCGACGCGACTGCGCCGACGCTGCCCAGCGGATCCCGGCGCGGCAACAGCCGATAGAGCAGCACGGTCGCCGTGACCACCTCGAGCACGTTGCCGCACGTCTGGGCGATCGCGGAGCCCAGCGGCAGCGCGCCGTAGTCGTTGGCGAGCAGGTCGCCTACGAGGACGCCGGGCCAGAACCGCAGGCCCCCGAGGTAGAGGAAGGCGATCCCCACCCCCACGGGCAGCCAGACGATGGCGGCCACCGGCCCGGCGAACTGCAGCTCGTAGCCGATCTGTGCCACGCCGCGGTACAGGACCCCGAGCGCGATGATCCCCAGTACGTAGCGGACGCGCGGGTTGCGCACCGAGAGGAGGTGACCGACCTGCTCACCTCGCCCGGCGACCGCCGATCCGGCCTCTACAAGCGCAGCCTCGTGGATGTCCCACCGTCCTGACGCAGCGTCAAACCGTCGCCGTCAACGATATAGCCCGCGTGGTGAACGCCGTGCGGCGATGTCGTGACTTGCATAGGTGTGGGCGCTCACAGACGATGGATTGGTGGTGCCCGCACCCGGCGGGACGGCTGGTGCGCCGCCTTGCCGGTTCGCGGCGCCGGGCAGATACTCGGGCGGCGATGAGCGACGACTGGCGCGTGGAGCTCGACGTCGCCGGGCACGGCGGCGTGCGACACCTGCTCGAGCGCGCCCGCGAGCGCGCGGTGGCGAAGGAGGCGCGCGACGTGCTCGGCGACGGCGTGGTGATCACCGTCGACGACGATCGGCTCTACGCCTATGCCGAGAGCGAGGCCCAGGCGCGCGAGGCGCAGGAGCGCCTGCGCGCGCTGGCGACCGACCACGGCCTGGAGGTCACCGCCGCGATCGCCCGCTGGCACCCGGACGAGCAGCGCTGGGAGCCGCTCGGCGACGCGCTCCCGACGACCGGGGCCCAGCGCGAAGCCGAGCACGAGGCGCTCGGGCGCCGGCAGGCGGCCGAGTCCGCCGAGCGCGGGTACGCCGAATGGGAGGTCCGGATCGAATTGGCCGACCACGACGCGGCCCAGGCGCTGGCCACGCGACTGCAGTCCGAGGGCCTGACGGTCGTCTGCCGCTCCAGCCACGCGGTCATCGCGGTGGCCACCGAGGACGAGGCCCAGGCGCTCGCGGAGCGCATGCGTCGCGAGGTTCCCTCGGCGGTCAGCGTCACGGCCGAGGGGAGCGCCGCGGTCGCGATGGACGCGCTCAATCCGCTGAGCGTGATCACCGGGCGGTGGCGTCGCGCCTGAAAGGAAGCCCGCGGATCGATCGCGAGCGCGTCCTCAGAACGCTGACGTTCTGGCTGCGCCCTGCGTTCGTCCTTCGCGCGCTCAACCGGTTCCAGAAGGTCGCCGGCTTCGACCGCGCGGTGGCGCTGGCGTCCAGCGCCCTGACCGCGATGATCCCCGTCGCGATCCTCATCGGCGCCCTCGTGCCGCAGGGCAACGGAGCGGACCTCGCGGAACGGCTGATCGACCGCTACGACCTCACCGGCGGGGGTGCCGAGGCGGTCAGGGACATCTTCGCCCCGACCGCGGGAACGAGCACGAGTCTCGGCGTGTTCGGCGCGCTCCTGCTCATCATCGCGGCGCTGAGCTTCACGCGCGCCGTGCAGCGGCTGTTCGAGCAGACCTGGGAGCTGCCGCCGCTGAGCGTGCGCAACACGATCAACGGCCTGGTGTGGATCGCGGCGCTCGCGCTGTTCCTGAGCGCCAGCGGCTGGATCCACGACCTTCTGGGGGACGGGAACCTGGAGATCGCGGCCTCCCTGTGCGTCGTGCCCCTGAGCGCCGCGTTCTTCGTCTGGAGCGGGTGGCTTCTCAGCGCCAAGCGGATCGCGCGGCGCGACCTCGTGCCCTTCGCGCTCATCGCCGCCGCCCTGACCGCCGTCTACTCGGTCGGCGCGACGGTCTACGTACCGCACCTCTTCAGCACCTACGCCACCCGGTATGGCGTGATCGGCGCCGTCTTCGCGATGATCTCGAGCCTCTTCTGCACGATGGTCATCATCGTCGCGTCGGCCGCCGTGGGCCGGGAGGTGCACGACGAGCTCGGGCGCATCCGGCGCGGCGAGCGCCCGGCCGACGACGAGGTCAAGCGCCAGTGGGACAACGTGATCGGCGAGGTTCGCGCCCGCTGGCGCGGTGTGCGTGACGAGATCGACCGGCGTCGCAGCAAGAAGAGCGGCAGCGCTAGCTAACCGATGGTCAACAGTGGTGTACCTAGAGCATGCGCTCACGTCTGCTCCGCATCGTCCTCGCCGCCACCGCCGTGCTCGGCCTCGGCTTCGCCGCGTGGTCGCAGCGCGACGCGCTGGCCTCCTTCGACTGGTCGATCGACCGCTGGCAGCTCGCGGTCGCGGTCGCGCTCTTCGCGGTCGCGCCGCTCCTGCAGGCGCTGACCTTCGCGCTCGGGCTGCGGCGGATCGGCGCGGCCGGCCCGGCGAATGGCCTCGTGCGCCTATGGGCGCGGTCGTTCCTGCTGCGCTACGAGCCCAGCGGGACCGTCGGCTTCGTGTACCGCGTCGCCGCCCGCGAGCGCGTGGGCGCGTCGACCGCGCAGATGCTCACCGTCACCGGCTACGAGCAGCTCGCCGCGGTCGTCGCGGGCGCGGTCGCCGCGATGGCCGGGTTCCTCGCGGCCGGCGTTCATCCGCCGGTGCTCGCGATCGTGCTCTTCGCCGGCGCGCTCGCCGCGGCCGTCGCGGCGCGCTCGCGCAGCGTCGCCGCCTACCTGCACGCGCGGCTGCGCGCCCGCGGGATCGAGACCGCGGGCCCGCTGCGCGGCCGCACGCTGGCGCTCATGGTCGGCCTCGACGCCGCGGGGTGGGTCGCGACCGGCCTGGGCGCGTGGACCCTCGCGCGCGCGCTGCACGTCACCGGCGGCCTCGACGCCTTCCTCCTCCTCGGTGCCTTCGCGCTGTCGTGGCTGCTCGGCGTCCTCGTCCCGCTCGCGCCCGGCGGCCTCGGCCTGCGCGAGGGCTCGCTCATCGTCTCGCTGACCGCCTGGGTCGGGGCGGGCGTGGCGACCGGCCTGGCGCTGGCGCTGCGCCTCGTTTCGTTCGCGGGGGAGCTCGTCGCGATCGCGGTCGCCGAGCTGCTGGCGCTCGCGCTCGCGCTGGCGCGGCGCCCGCGCGACCGGGCGCTGCTCGCGGCGGCTGATGCGCCGGCCACCGCCACCGGCCGGCTCCCCGCCACCACCTCCGGCGCCATCGTCGTCGTCCCCACCTACGACGAGGCCGAGGCCCTCCCCCGCTTCGTCGACCGCTTCGCCGCCACCGGCCTGGAGCTGCTCATCGTCGACGACGGCTCGCCTGACGGCACCGGCGAGCTCGCCGACGCCCTCTCCGCCGACCGGCCGTGGATGCACGTGCTGCACCGGACGAGCAAGGACGGCCTCGGGATGGCCTACCGCGCGGGCTTCGGCTGGTGCCTGGAGCGCGGGTACCGGGCGATCGGCCAGATGGACTGCGACCTGTCCCACCCGCCCGAGAAGCTGGCCGAGATGCTCGCCGTCCTCGACGAGCGCGAGGCCGACCTCGTGCTCGGCAACCGCTACATGCCCGGCGGCGGCACCAAGGGCTGGTCGCGAGCGCGCCGTGCCCTCAGCCGCATCGGCTGCACGGGCTCCAAGCTCATCCTCGGCCTGCCCTTCGACGACCTCAGCGGCGGCTTCAAGCTCTGGCGGGCGAGCACCCTCGCCGACCTCGACTTCGACGCGATGCTCTCGACCGGCTACGCCTTCCAGGTCGAGACGACCCAGCTCGCGTTCCTCATGGGCAAGCGCATCGAGCAGGTCCCGTTCGTCTTCAGCGAGCGCGTCGCGGGCCATTCGAAGATGTCGCTGGCCATCTCGCTGGAGGGCATCCGCGTCACGCTCGCGCTGCGCCGCCGCGCCCGCAGCGGCGACGGCGTGCTCGCAGCGTGAGGCACGCGCCCGGCAGGATTCGAACCTGCGGCCTTCCGCTCCGGAGGCGGACGCTCTATCCCCTGAGCTACGGGCGCTGGCCGGCCCAGCTTATCGATCAGCCTCCGAAGACCGTGACCGTGTGCGGCGCGCCCGGGGCCGCGACCACGGTGACCTCCAGGCCGCGGTTCGTGACGCGCTTGGCGTAGCTGTGGACGGGCTTTGCGTCGAGCAGGACGTCGCCGACCTTGGCATCGCGCGGCAGCGTCGCGCCGATCTCGAGCTTCACCGGGACGCGGGCGTCGACCGTCGTCTTCCATGTCGAGCCGGTGTGCGAGGCCTTGACCGAGACCTTGCCCTCGCCGAGGCGGATGTTGTCGCCCGCGATCGGCGACGAGCCCGGCACCTGCGGCACGACCTCCAGGCGGCCGACGTTCAGGAACGGGCGCACGCCGAGCTGCTGGTGGACGACCGACCAGGCGGTGCCGTAGTTGCCCCAGGCCTGCATGAACATCGAGCGGCACGTCCAGCAGCGCGCGATGTTGGGCGGGATCCCCTTGCTCTCGTCGCCGTTGGGAGCCGACGGGAAGATCTCGGGCATCGCGCCCGGCTGCTCGTCGGGCGTGTTGCCGGTCGCCGGCTCGGAGAACATCGTCTCGGCGTTGGCGTCGGTGTAGCGCTGCTGCTGGCCGGCTCCGAGACGACCGAAGTTGCCCTCGCCGACCGCCTGGATCGAGGTGGTCAGCGAGAAGATCTCGAAGTCGCCCTTGCCATCGGCGCCGCCGCCGCAGCCGGTGTGGAACAGGCCGCGGTTGCCGCGCCGGTCGCCGCTGAAGCACGAGTTCTCCCGCGCCGCCAGCGCCGCCGAGCCGTGCTCGCGCGACGCGACGCCCGGGGTCGCCACGTCGCCGGAGGTCAGCTCGGCCTCGGCCGGCACCTCGCCGATCCAGTGCTTCTGGAAGGACTGCACGTTGCCCGGGTCGATGAGCGAGTCGGCGTACTGGCCCGCGACGGTGTCCCACCACGTGCCCTCGAACTGCTCGCGCAGCTTGTCTGCGAGCTTCTCGGCCCATTTCTGCGTCGTCTTGTCGCCCTTGGACTGCGCCATGTCGGCCAGGTCGTAGAGCGCGCGGATGTAGTAGACGCCGTTGTCGAGCTTCTCCGGCCCCATGCCCGGGCGCTCGACGTTGCCCGATCCCTCGGGCCAGCCGTCGCGATCGACGTCGAGCCGTTGGTCGACGACCTGCAGGTTGCGCTTGGCGAAGTCGTACATCTCGTCGCGGAACGCGTCATCGCCGGTCCAGCGCCAGATCAGCGCCACCGCGCTCGGGAACTTGATCGTCTCGTCGGTGTTGAAGTCGTTGGTCTTCGTGCCGTTGTCGGCGGTGGTCTGCGAGTCGTGGCCGAACCACACCGACCCGTCGGTCACCGTCTCGTGCACGACGATCCCCGAGTCGCCGTTGAGGATCTCGGACACCTCGTGCAGCGCGCGCAGGTGATCCTTGGCCGCCTCGAACTGCCCGAGCGCCATGGCGGCGAAGTCGGTGTACTCGCCGTCGGTGGCGAACAGCCACGGGTAGTCGGGGAACCCCGCGCCGAAGAAGCGGATGTGCGGCACGGTGCCCAGCGGCGCCGGGAACTGCTTGCCCTGGTTGGTCCAGCGCACCTCCAGGTCCGATGCGGTCTGCGTGAGGTCGGCGAGGTTCTGCTTGCCCCAGTCGATCGCCTTCTGCAGGAGCGTGTCGCCGGGCAGCGAGACCTGCGAGTAGGAGGCGAGCTTCTTGCGCGCGGCGATCTTCGCCGCCAGCGCGCCGTCGGGGTCCTCGAGCGCCGCAGCGAGCTCGCTGCGGGCCGCGCCGAGGCCCTTGTCCGATCCGGCGGCTGCGACCCACAGCGTCTTCGAGCCGCCCGCCGGGACGGTCACGTCGTAGCGCAGCTCACCGCCGGTGCCCTTGCCGAACGGACCCTCGTCGCACGCGCTCGGGAGCGAGGCCCCGTCGTCGGCGGCGCAGACCTTGGCGGGGTCCTGCGGCCCGCGGAAGGCGCCGCCCGACGCCGCCGCCTTGCCCGACACCGGCGTGGCGTTGGCCGCGACGAGCGCGGCGTAGTGGTGCGCCGGCGCGCCGGGCAGCGCGCCGTCGTCGGTGAACTGCAGCGCATCGCCGGCGAACGAGCCCGCGTCGGGGATGTTGTCCGACGCGTTGGGCGTCACTGCGGCGAAGCCCCACGGGTAGGCGCCCAGCAGCTCGGAGTGGGCATCGACCTTGACCGTGGTCGACACGTCCGACGACCCCGGGTTGGTCATCTTCAGCCCGAAGAGCACGGCCCGCCGCTCGTCGGGAGCGAAGTC
>Ga0081540_1000829_pt1 | contig 28195 bp, 35 predicted proteins | sample TabmetS2T1R1_FD_71024 | JGI IMG/M metagenome (GOLD analysis project Ga0081540, IMG submission 71024) | Tabebuia heterophylla rhizosphere microbial communities from the University of Puerto Rico - S2T1R1 | ecosystem: Host-associated > Plants > Roots > Rhizosphere ...
TTCAGCTCGTCGTGGAAGAAATCTGGACGCCGCCGCTGTCGGACGCCACACCCCTGATTCAGAAAGTCCGCTCCGCGCGTCCCGACCTCCTGCTGTTCATGCCGAACGCGGTATCGGACGCCAAGCTCGGGCTGGAGAAGATCAACGAGTTCGGCCTCGGCCAGGGCAAGATCCCGACCGTCTCCTTCAGCATCACCATCGCCGAGCCCGACATGCTGCAGAGTGTAAGCACCGAGGCCGTGCAGGGCATCATGACCATCGTCGCCAACTGGGGCTCGAAGGGTCAGGAAGAGCTGATCGCGGAGCTGAAGGCCAAGTACAAGGAGCCGTGGGCGACGCAAAACGTCGTCTCGACCTATGGCGACATGTGGCTGATGAAGGAGGCGCTGGAGAAGGCCGGCAAGGCCGACCGCCAGGCCGTCGCGCAGGCCTTCCGCACGCTCGATGCCGGCCCGTCGAAATATTATCCGGGCGGCGAGCTCAAGTTCGACGAAAAGGGCCGCCGCGTCGGCGCCGGGGTCGTCATCGTGCAGTGGCAAAATGGCGTGCCGGTCACCGTCTATCCGCCTGACCTCGCGCAGGCCACGCCGTTCTGGCCCAAGAAGTCCTAAAAGGAATCCTGAAAAAAATCCTGACAAGAACATTTCATCATCTGGGAGGAGGATCGTCATGACTGGGAATATTTCGACCAAAGTGACCCGGCGAACATTGCTCGCCGGTGCATCCAGCGCACTGGTTGTGTCCGGCGCCTGGGCGCAGCAGCCTTCGGAAGTGAAGGTCGGCCTGCTGGTGCCGATCTCGGGCATGTACGCGCGTCCGGGAACGGTGATGCGCCAGGGCGCCGAGATGGCGATCGATCACATCAACGCCCAGGGCGGCATCAAGGCGCTTGGCGGCGCCAAGATGAAACTGGTGGTGCTCGACTCCGGCGACAGCACCGAGAAGGCCAAGAACGCCGCGCAGCGCATGGTCGCGCAGGAAACCGACCTGGTGGCGGCGAGCGGCGCCTATCTTTCCTCCTTCACGTTGGCCGTTACCGAGGTCACGGAACGGGCCAACCTGCCCGTCCTCACCCTCTCCTATTCCGACCTCATCACCGACCGCGGCTTCAAATACGTCTTCCAGACCTCGGCGACCGCGGGCTCGCAGGCCCGGCAGGCCCTGCCGCAGATCATCAAGCTTGCGGAAAGTGCCTCCGGCAAGCGGCCGAAGACCGTCGCGATCCTGACCGACAATACCGCGGCGTCCATCGCCTCGGCCAAGTCGATGCGCGAAGGCCTTCTGGCTGAAAACCAGCTGCAGCTCATCGTCGATGAAACCTTCACGCCGCCGCTCGCCGATGCCACCTCGCTGGTGCAGAAGATCCGCTCGGCCAAGCCGGACCTGCTATTCTTCCTGCCGACTGTGATCTCCGACGCCAAACTGCTGCTGGAGAAGATGAACGAGTTCGGCCTCGGCCAGGGCAAGATTCCCACCATCTCGTTCGGCATTGCGATCGCCGAGCCGGACATGCTGCAGACCGTGAGCCCCGAATTGCTGCAGGGCGTGTTGACCTGCGTCGCAAGCTGGGGCGCGAAGGGACATGAAGCGCTGATCGCGGAACTCAAGACCCGCTACAAGGAGCCCTGGATGACGCAGAATGCGATCTCCACCTATGGCGACATGTGGGTGATCAAGGACGCGCTCGAGAAGGCCGGCAAGGCCGACCGCGTCGCGGTCGCTGATGCCCTGCGCAGCATGGATGGCGGCCCCTCCAAGTACTACCCGCTCGGCGAGATCAAGTTTGATGAGAAAGGCCGCCGCGTCGGCGCCGGCATGACCATCGTGCAGTGGCAGTCGGGCGTACCGGTCACGGTGTTCCCGCCGCAGCTCGCGCTGGCGCAGCCGTTCTGGCCGAAGAACTGACGACGGCAAGAAAGAAACGGAGAACAATATGGACAAGGCGACTTACGACCGCGGCCTCGAAATCCGCAAGAGCGTGCTCGGCAGGGAATTCGTCGATAAGGCATTGGCATCGGCCGACGAGTTCAACCGCCCGATGCAGGATCTGACGACGGAATATTGCTGGGGCTATGTCTGGGGCCGCGAGGGCCTGGAGCGAAAGACCCGCAGCTTCCTCAACCTGGCAATGCTCTGCGCGCTCAACCGCCCGCACGAACTGAAAACGCATGTTCGCGGCGCGCTGGCCAATGGCGCCACCCGCGAGGAAATCCGCGAGGTCTTCATGCAGGTGGCGATCTATTGCGGCGTGCCGGCCGGCGTGGACGCGTTCCGCAACGCCAAGGAAGTGTTCGCCGAACTCGACAAGAAATAGGAGCCGCGGCGCAATGAAGGACAAATGGGCCCTCGTCACCGGAGCAACCGCCGGCCTTGGCCTGGCGGTGGCGGAAAGCCTTGCCGGCGCGGGGGCCAATATTGTCCTGCACGATCTCGCCGCGCCGAAGGAGGCCGCCGAGAGCCTTGCCGCGCGCTACGGCGTCACGGCCATTGCCGCCGAAGCCGACCTGTCGCAACGCGTTGCCATCGAAATCATGATGACGGGGCTGCTCGATCGCTGTGGCGCGATCGACATTCTCGTCAACAACGCCGTGGTCCGGCATTTTGCCGCCGTGGAGCATTTTCCGCCGGATGCCTGGGACAACGCGCTGGCGGTGAACCTGTCCGCGCCGTTCCACCTGATCCGCCTGGCGCTCCCCGCCATGAAGCAGCGCGGCTGGGGCCGCATCATCAACATGGCCTCGATCTACTCGACGCGCGCGGTCGCCGACCGCATCGACTACGTCACCACCAAGACCGCGATCCTCGGGATCACCCGCGCCGTTGCGCTTGAAACCGCCCGCACCGGAATTACCTGCAACGCGGTGGCGCCCGGCACGCTGCCGACACCCGCCATCCAGGGCAAGATCGCTTCGATCGCGGCGCAGGCCGGCGAGAGCGTGGAGCGCACCACGGAAAACTATCTCGGGACACGGCAGCCTTCCCGCAGATTCATTGGAATGGAAGCGGTCGGCGGCCTTGTGGCCTTCCTCTGCAGCGCGGCCGCGCAGGACATCACAGGCGCCTGCCTGCCGATCGATGGGGGCTGGTCGATCGCATGAGGACAGCACTAGAAAAGGGATGCTTCCGATGACCGGCGGATCAAGCCAGACAGTCGTGCTGACGGGCCAAATTTCCGAAATGATGATTCTGCCTGTAAACCGGTACTGAGCCACGCAAACGAAGGCCCAGCCATGGACAGAACTACGGAATTGCAGTCGACACTTCGAATAGAGGACGTTCCGACCGTCCGGGCGATGGTCGCCCAGAAGCTGCGCGAAGCAATCATGTCCGGCACCCTGAAGCCGGGCCAGCGGCTGGTCGAGCGCGAACTCTGCGAAATGATGGGCGTCAGCCGCCCCTCGATCCGCGAGGCCCTGCGGCACCTGGAGGCCGACGGGCTCGTCAACACCGTGCCGCATCGCGGCCCGGTGGTCAGCACCATCAGCCTGGAGGAAGCCAGGCAGCTCTACGACGCGCGAGCGGTTCTGGAAGGGTTTGCGGGCCGCGAATGCGCACGGCTGCGCGATCCCGACGTGGTCCATCGTATTGGCGACGCGCTGACCCGGCTGAAAGCGGCCGCGGCCAAACAGGATCTGGTTGGCTGCCTGGAAGCCAAAACCGACTTCTACGGTGCGCTGATCGGCGGCTGCCGCAACAGCTTTGTGCAGCGAATGCTCAAGCCGCTGCACGACCGGATCACGCTGTTGCGCATCACCTCGATGTCGCAACCGAAGCGGATCAACAAGAGCCTGCGCGAGGTGACCGCGATCTGGCGCGCGATCCAGAACGGTGATGAGGAACTCGCCGAACGCTGTTGTGTCGATCACGTCAAGGCGGCGGCGGTGGCTGCCCTCGACATGATCGCGCGCACGTCGGCCAAGGAAAATCAGCTTCCCGACCAATAGGTGAAGCGCTTAGGGAGTGTTCAATAATGTATCTGCTGCGATCGCTGGTCCTGCTTCTGCTGCTTTCTTCCTCGTATGCCACGGCGCTCGCGCAAGATTACCCCTCCCGCCCGATCACGATGATCGTGCCCTTCTCTGCCGGTGGCCCCGGTGACGTGATCGCGCGAATTCTCGGGACAGCCATGAGCGCGACGCTCAAGCAGTCGTTCGTGATCGAGAACGTGGTCGGCGCCGGCGGCACGCTCGGCACCAATCGCGTCGCGAAGGCTGCGCCCGACGGCTATACAGTGCTCCTGATGCATGTCGGCCAGGCAACCGCGCCGGCGCTCTACGCCAAATTGCCGTTCGATCCGGTCGCCGATTTCTCCATGATCGGCCTCGTCACCGATGTGCCGATGATCCTGGTGGCGCGGCCGAATTTCCCGGCAAAGGATTTGAAGGAGCTAGTCGCCCGCATCCGCAGCGACGGCGACAAGATGACATTCGGCAATGTCGGACTGGGCTCCGCGTCGCAGCTCTGCGGACTGATGTTCATGAGCACGACCGACACCAAGCTGACGCAGGTCTATTACAAGGGCGGCGGACCTGCGCTCAACGACATCATCTCCGGACATATCGATGTCTATTGCGATCCTGCCACCGGCCCGACGCCGCACATTCAGGCGGGCACAATCAAGGGTTATGCGATCACCAGCAAGAAGCGTGTCCCGACATTGCCCGATGTGCCGACGTCGACCGAAGCAGGCCTTCCCGCATTCGACGTCACGACGTGGTACGGCCTCTATGCGCCGCGCGGCACGCCAAAACCCGTCATCGCCACGCTGGTCGCCGCCCTGCAGACCGCGCTGAAGGACCCGGCCCTCATCAGCCGCTTCGGTGAACTCAGCATGGCTCCGGTCGAACCGGAGCGCGCCACGCCGGAAGCGCTAGAGGCTTTCCTCAAAGCTGAAGTCGACAAGTGGGGACGAATTATCAAGGCGGCGGGAATCGAGCCCCAATAGAGCGCGGCGGTCTGCCGTTGCGGCCTCCGGTCCGACGCCGGCGCATCGGACCCGGATAGCCGACGACGTTGGGGGCACCGTCCGTTATTAGACTCGGCGACACCTTGGAGATTGCAAACATGGCGCTCAAGCGGATGGACAACGTTGGAATCATCGTCGAAGACCTCGACGGCGCGATTGATTTCTTTCGCGAACTCGGCCTCGAGCTCGAAGGGCGGGCCACGATCGAAGGAGAATGGGCCGGACGTGTCACCGGACTGGGCGATCAGCGTGTCGAGATCGCCATGATGCGCACGCCGGACGGCCACAGCCGGCTCGAACTCTCCCGCTTTCTCATGCCGCCTGTCGTCGCAGATCACCGCAACGCCCCCGTCAACGCCCTGGGCTACCTCCGCGTCATGTTCGCAGTGGACGACATCGACGAGACGCTTGAAAGGCTCCGCACCCGCGGCGCGCAGCTCGTGGGCGAAGTGGTCCAGTATAAAGACGCCTATCGGCTCTGCTACATCCGTGGGCCCGAAGGGCTTCTCATCGGACTCGCCGAAGAACTCAGCTAAGCAGAAGTATTTGAAATTATTTAGTTTTTGGTCGGGGCAGCTGGATTCGAACCAACGACCTGCAGTACCCAAAACTGCCGCGCTACCAGGCTGCGCTATACCCCGATGTCTGCTGGAAATGCGTCGATACACGCTTAGGCGGCAACCATCAAGGCGATGGTTGAGGCCCGCCGGAACCCGGCGTGCCCCGGATCAAGGAAAGCCCGGCCCGAACGTTCCGGCTCAGTGCTTGTTGAACAGCGGGTGCGCGACCCGGTCGCCGGGCTGAATTCCGTATTTCTGCGCCGTGCCCGCGATCACTTCCAGCACGCCCTTGGCGAGGCCGCCGGACGAGATGATCTTGGTCGAGAGCGGTTCGGTGTTTTCGGCGATCCGCAGGATGCGGCCATCGGCGCGGATGAAGATCATGTCGAGCGGGATGTAGGTATTTTTCATCCACATCGATACCTGCTGCTCCGGCGAGAAATCGAACAGCATGCCTTTGCCGTCCGGCAGCTCCTTGCGGTACATCAGTCCCTGCTGCTTCTCCTCGTCGGTCGTCGCCATCTCGACCGAGAACACCTGCACGCCGGACTTGGTCGCGATCTCGAGCGGCTCAAAGCTTGCAGCGTTGGCGGCGGGACTGGCGCAAAGGCCTCCGAGCACGACAAGCGTCGCGACAAGCCACGCCATCGAAATGCGGCGCAGGCGCGGCCGCGCAACCATCGAAACGAAATTCATAAAGCACTCTCGCCGGATATCCTGGTGTATGTCCGGGGAACCCTAACCCATTGATTGCGGCAAACGCCAGAGGACGCCGCATCGGGATGCGGCGTCCGGCTCACAATTCCGTCAGGCCATGACCGGGAATTAATGCGACGACAGCGCCGGCGACCCGGTCTCGGGATGGATCTCAGCCGCCATCATGCCCTTCGAGCCGGGCCCGAAGCGCACTAGCACATACTGACCCGGGCGTAGCTCGGTCATGCCGAACCGGCGCAGGGTTTCCATGTGCACAAAGATGTCGGGCGTACCCTCACCGCAGGTCAGGAAGCCGAAACCGCGCAGCCGGTTGAACCACTTCACCTGCGCCCGCTCCAGACCGCTTGTCGGCGTGACGCTGACATGGGTGCGGGCCGGAAGCATCTGCGCCGGATGGATCGCCGTCGATTCATCCATCGAGATGATTCGAAACGCCTGGTAGCCCTTGGCGCGCTGCACGCACTCGACGACCAGCCGCGCACCCTCATACGCGGTCTGATAACCGTCGCGCCTAAGCACGGTAACGTGCAGCAGCACGTCGGGCCAGCCATTGTCGGGCACGATGAAACCGTACCCCTTCGAGGCGTCGAACCATTTGATGACGCCAGAGATTTCGACAAGACTGGCTGCGGCGTCGCCGAGCCCCGACAATGCATCCATCGCCGGATCACGATCCGCTCCGGCTGAGTATTCACCTTGCCCAAACCTGTTCTGCCCAGTCCCACCTGCAGGCGGTCCCCCGAGCTTCTTGGACTCAAAACCGTCCGACCCCATGACCCCGGACCTCACACTTCCATTGCGACCCGCAGCCCCGCGGACCGGAACACGCGCCCATCCATGACCACCATGACAACGCCGCGCGAATCTCTTGTCCCAAAAGATAACACTCCCCATTGCCGCGCATAGCTAAAAAACAAATTGGCCCGCAACTATAAACAGGCTTGCTATGGCCACGAATCACTTGGTGATCAATTACCTACGAACGGCCCGAGCGTCTCCCCGATGTCGTGACGGATCACGAGATCGGCGACGTCGTCCTGTTCGGTGGGCTCGTTGTTGATGATGACGAGCTTGGCGCCGCAGTTCTTGGCCATCAGCGGAAAACCTGCGGCGGGCCAGACCACTAGCGAAGATCCGATCGCCAGAAACAAATCGCATTGCTGCGCGAGTTCGGTGGCGCGGCGCATCGCGTCTTCCGGCATCGCCTGTCCGAACGAGATGGTCGCGGTCTTCACCGGCGCATCGCACACCGTGCAATCCGGCGCGCTTCCGCTCTCTTCGAAACGCAGTTTCACCCAGGGAAGATCATAGGCCTGACCGCAGCCGATGCATCGCGCATAGGTGGTATTACCGTGAAGCTCGATGACGTCGTCAGCCTTGAAGCCCGACGCTTGGTGCAGATTGTCGATGTTCTGGGTGATGATCGCCGGAACCTTGCCGGCCTTGTAGAGCGAAGCCAGTGCGCGATGGCCGCGTCCGGGTTTCGCCGCTGCAAACGTGTCATCCATCGCAAAGCGCCGCCGCCACGCCTCGTCGCGCGCGTCGGGACTGGCGACGAATTCATCGAAGGGAATCGGGCGGTTGCGCGTCCACAGACCGCCAGGCGAACGGAAGTCGGGAATGCCGCATTCGGTCGAAATGCCGGCGCCGGTGAAGGGAACGATTGAAGCGGCTTCGGCAATCATGTTGCCGAGCCGCTCAACTCCGCTGTGCAGGTCTTTGGCAATCACCGCTGATATCCGAATTATTGGCCGTGCGGACTATAGGCGCACAGCCGTTCGGATGGCCAGACCGATGCGCTGCATCCCGACGCATCATGCAAATTGTCAGGCCGCCTCGGCAACCGCTTGCTTTGGCTCGCGTTCGGCCTTCTTGGCCTTCGGCGCGGGTGCGCTTTCAGCCTTCTTCACCGGCTTGCCGTATTGCGCGAGCTTTTCCAGCTCCGCCTCGAGTTCGGCGCGGCGCGCGGCGACTTTTTCGAACAGCTTGTCGGTGGCGTTCTCGCGCAAGCCCGCGAGTTCTTCGATGCTCAATGAATCCAGATCAATCTTTGCCAATGGAACCTCCCGTTTGCCTTTCGCTAACGGGAACTCCTGCGAGCGACAAGAACACCGCATGCCTTATCCACCGCGATCGTTTTCGCGCGAGTAGATACGCGCTCACAATGCTTCAATAGCACTTCCCAATTCCGCCCCATTCGCGCTAGCCAATGAACGCGGGACGCGAATCAAATCAAACAGGATGAGTGATGACGGAACGGGAAGAACGACTCGCGCGCGATCGAGCTGAAATCGCTGCGCGTGTCGCGCGTTTCAAGGAGACCCAGCGGAAATTCGAGCGCGAGCGCGAGGAATATTACGCGACGACGCTGGGCAAGGCCTGGAGCGGATTTGACCGTCACACGCCCTGGGGTTGAATTGGCCAGACGCGGCCGGAACCGGAAAGACAGTTCGACTTTCCCGGGAACGAAGCCGCTTCTCTAAAGTTTACCAATCAAGTGCAGCAGCCTTGCGAGAGGCGAAAGCATGAAAGACCCCGTCAACATCTTCGGATGCGGGCGGGGTTTTCATTTGAGATCGCGGCCATCGTGTAGCGCATGCGAGCCATGCGATTGCGCGGACATAGATGCGTCGGATTCTGCAGGAACCAAATCGCCCAAGCGGCGTTGGGATCGCGCAGAGGTGTGCCATGCCCACATGGTTGGAAATTTTGATCAACGTGATCGGCTATGCCGGCTTCATCGGCATCGCGACGTTTCACAAATCGCCCAATAAGGATTTGCCGAAACAGTGATCGGCAAGATCGGCGAAGGATTGATCGTAAAACAATCGTCAGACGCTTGCCTGCGCTAATTCGCCATGCGCGGTACGCCTTGGTGCCGTTGATGTAACGGCAGCACGGACCGGCGGACATCGGCTGAGTTGTCCTCGATAAATCCACCGGGCCGCTAAACCGAATCCTTGTGCCCCGCCCGTGTGTTGCTGCGCAGCGATCCCCATTATCCACAACATCGCCATCCACGACCAGACCGCTCGTTGCCTCGGCTGCAGGACAGACTCCTTTTGTTCTTGTGGAACGAACAGGGGGTGCGTTTTCCGGCTCTGCCGCCCCCTTAAGATACCGTTACCGCCGCGCATCGCTGCTTCGCTTTCCGGGGCATCGAACCTTTTCGGCGCACGTCGGACTCACCAATAGAGGTGTTGCCATGACCCAAGCCGATCATTACCGCGATCAGTCCAACAGGGCGCGAAAGCTCGCCGAGGCCGTCAAGGATCCGGAAGCTTCGAGGAAGCTCATCGAGATGGCCGAGGAATTCCGCCTCTACGCCGAACGGCTCGAGCAGACGCACTAGGCAGCTTTGGTGCCGGCGGCGGCGGCGGAATGGAATCTTAAGCTTCCATTCACCTCGTTCGGCAGAAGCACACCGCCGTTAACCTCATCTTTTTACAGGACGTCAATGCGCGCCTGACAGGTTGTGGCCTGGAGGGTCAGAACCATGGTCATTTATCCAATACCGGTTGAAGTGACTCAGGCTAGAATCCAGCTCGTTATCGATCAGAACGCCAAGGCGCCGCCGGCTACGATCCATCAGGATCTCCAGGCCGTCTACCATGCCAAGGCAGCCGCCGAGGAAGCGGCCCTTGCCAATGTGCCAGCCGACGAAGCGCCACTGGTAGACGTCAAGGTCTGACGGCCGCGCCAGGCCAAGGTCCCGCGCGCGACAATGTGCTCGCGCGCAAAGCGTGACGCTCGCTCCGGATAGCACCGTGCCGCCGGTCACATCGGCGGCGCCCGTGGTGGCGCTATCGTTCGGCCATGCCGCTCTTTCGCACCATCGTGATCTGGACAGTCCAGGCCCTGCTCTTCGGCATCGGGATTGGCACGGCCGGACTGACCGCACGCATGTTCGGCCCGATCATGGCCGAGGTCTTCAGCATCAACGAACTGATCCCGACCGCGCTGATCTTCTTCTCCGTGGCGGCGGCGCTGGGCTGGTTCGGAAGCAGGTTCTGGCCCGAAGACTGGTGGCACAATCCCCTGCTCTAGACCCATTGAGCGCCTGCGGGGCCGAGGCGCCCCGGGCGCTGACAACTCGCGGTGCTGATTGCGTGTGCGCCTCGTTAGTGCACCAAGCGCGGCACCACCACCGATGCGGCCAACAGCGCGCCCAGGCAGCTCACTGCGGATAATTTCATTCGCACGGTCCTCGCATCCGTAATCGGCAGCGCAAAGAAGAACATCATCGCCAGAACAATCAGCCCGTAGAGCAGGTACATATTCGATCCCTCCATTGGGGCCGAACATGACGGGGAGCGGCGGCTGAATATGTGCCAGGGATCACGCGGGCCGGGACGCAGCGCTCTCGCGCTTTCCTGACCCCTTGCGGTCGCGCCCCCCTGCCCTTGACCCCGTTTCTTTGCTATTGAACGCCCCGAACCAAAGAGCGATCCGCATAAGGGAGCCAACAACCATGCGCTATCTCCACACGATGCTGCGCGTCCGCAATCTCGATACCGCGATGAAATTTTACCAGGATGCGCTGGGGCTGAAGGAAGTACGCCGCGTCGACAACGACAAGGGCCGGTTCACGCTGGTGTTCCTGTGCGCCCCCGAGGACGAGGGCCTGTTCAAGGCCGCGCCCCAGAACCGCGGCGCGCCGCTGGTCGAGCTTACGTATAATTGGGACGAGGAGAAATACGGCGAGGACCGCCATTTCGGCCACCTCGCCTACGAGGTCGACGACATCTACGCGACCTGCGACCGCCTGATGAAGGCCGGCATCACCATCAACCGCCCGCCGCGCGACGGCAACATGGCCTTCGTCCGCTCGCCGGATCTGCATTCGATCGAACTCTTGCAGAAGGGCGAACCGAAGCCGCCGGCGGAGCCGTGGTCGTCGATGCCGAACACCGGCCACTGGTAGACTTTTCGAACTGAATTGTCGCTGCCGGAGATTCCCACATCGTAAAACGTTCCTTGGCGCGGTCCAAATTTGCGTCGGAACGAGTCACAGCGCGCCGCGTTTTCCTCCTGATCGGAATTTGGTTGGAGGAAGCGGTAATGGGACGAGGAATTTTGCTTTGGTTGCTGGGCGTGCCAATCCCGGTGATCATCCTGTTGTGGTTGTTCTTCGGCCACTGATCGGTCGAAGCATCCGCGTTGAAAATCAGGCTTCGCCGCATCACGGCGAGGCCTGATTTTTTATTGGCTGATGCCGCGCGATTTCAGCGCTTTTTCGCTTGCGTTCGGCTATGAACGCATCCAGCCAATCAACGGGAGCGAGAACGCGTGGCCGACAACGACAAGCAACAACTCACCATCTGGGGCCGGGCCAATTCGGTCAATGTCCAAAAAGTGCTGTGGTGCCTCGCCGAACTCGATCTCGCCTATGAGCGGATCGACGCCGGCATGCAGTTCGGCAAGAACAACGAGCCGGCCTATCTGGCGATGAATCCGAACGGCCGGGTGCCGACGCTGGTCGATGGCGATTACGTGCTGTGGGAATCCAATTCGGTGATGCGCTATCTCTGCATGGCCTATGGTGAGGGATCGCCGATCTATCCGGCACAGCCGAAGGCGCGTGCCGGCGTCGACCGCTGGCTCGACTGGACGCTGTCGACGCTGCAACCGGTCGACCGACCGGTATTCTGGGCGCTGGTGCGGACGCCGCCGGAGAAGCGCGACATGGTCGCGATCCAGAAGGATGCCGACGCCGAAGCCGTGGTCTGGCGGGTCGTCGAGGCGCAGCTCGCAACGCAACGCTTCATCGAGGGCGATGAGTTCACGATCGCCGATATCGCGGTCGGCACCTTTGCGCGGCGCTGGTTCGGCGTCGAAGGCGTCACCAAGCCGAAGCTGCCCAATCTGGAGCGCTGGTTTGCGCAGTTCGCCGCCCGCCCCGGCTTCGTCAAGTTCATCGCGCCGCCGATGAGCTGATACTTTCAGGAATCCGTCATGACCGGACTTGTCGCGGCCATGGCGAAAGTGAAAATCTTGTCAGCGCGAGCCGCTCGAAACGCCGGCTCCGATGCTCACGGCGCCGCCGATCTTCATGCAGGTGTTGCTACCTTCGATCCTGACGAAGCCCGCGCCATACTCGGCGCATGAATTGGCTGCCGTTCCGCGCTTCAGCGGAAGCTGCTTGCCGGCAGCAGTGGCTTGATCGGACTTTTGACGGCGCGGCTGCTCGGCAAAGGCGCCAGTCGTGGTCAGCACCGCGGCAACGATCATCAGAAGGAATTTTCGCATCCCTCCTTGTATCGTTGCTTGCGCCTCCGGGCCAGCCTAGCGGACGAACTTGATGCCGACCGACTTGCCGCGGCGCCAGACCACCTCGCAGGGGCGTCCGGTCCTGGCGTCACGCGAGAACGCCAGCCGCAATTTCGCCGGCAACGAGTTGGGATCGTCGATCGTCACTTTCGCACCCGTTGCCGACAGATCCTTCACCACGCATTGGCGCGCGGCAAAGCCGCCTTCCAGCGTGATCCATCCGGCCTGATGCAGTGACTTGCGCGTCTGGCGCTTTTTGGTGTTGAGCAAAGCCATGCCTGAAATACCCCCGCCGAAAGCCCTAGGCCATCGATCTTTAAAAACCGTTGCGGAGTTCCAGCCTGCTCGGCATTTCCTCCCGCCTCGAACGGGGCGGCAAAATCGGCGGAAAAAGGGGTTTTCGAGTGACTTGCCCGCCCGGCCAAACGCCACTATACGTTCGCCCGTCGCCGCCGCCATCGAACATGCATGTCGGCGGCGAATACGGCACACCAACCGCACAAGTCCTTGATTTTCCGGTTGTTTTTGCTCCCTTCGTCTATCGGTTAGGACGCCACCCTTTCACGGTGGAGAGAGCGGTTCGATTCCGCTAGGGAGCGCCACAGACTGCAAGCCCTTATCCGCAGAGCTATTGCCTCGTAGGAACGACGGCGAGGCACGACTTCTCGCGCAAAAAAAGCGGGGCCGAAGCCCCGCGCCTTGCTCTCTTGATCTTCAGCTTTGCGAGTTTGGCGTCGTAGCCGGAAAACTCAGCGGAGCTCCGCCAACCGAGATGGGCCCCAGCGCTTTGGGCTGCCTAGCCAGCTTTTTGCGCGCTGCCCGGGATAGCCGGTTACGAGCGCCCCCAATGGAGGAAGTGACTTCCGGGCTGATCGAATTTTGCAGCGAGTCGACCTTCGCCAGAAGCGTGGAAATCTGCGCCGAGATTTTTTTCACGTCCTGGCGTTCATCCGTCATCTGGGTGGATATCTTCTTCGTATCGGCCTGCTCGTCCACGAGGCTCTGCCTTAGAGAAGCAAGCGCAATCGAATCCTGCTGCAGGATAGCTGTGTTCTGCTCCAACAGGTAGTTATTCTCCTGCAGTGAAGCAGCGTGTTGCCGTTGGGCCGACTGAATGTCCTTCAACGCGGCGAGGATCGGATCCGGTGTAGCATCGGACGCCTTCGGGTGCGGAAGCAGTTCGGCCAAACTGGCGATATTCGGCAGCGCAAGATCGCTGATATTCGGCAGGGAATAATCGGACGGCGCCATGGTATAGACCGCCGCAGTAGAGTTTATTCCAAGAGCGATCACCGCCAGCGCCAGGATCGACTTCCGGCTTTTCTTGCTCGATGCCGTGGCTTCGGGCTGTTCGGTTTGGCTCTGCTTTTCCGCTGTCTCGGTCACGTTCATCAACCTCGAAATGGGTGAACAAAAAAGGAGCCGTACCTGGATCGTCCCTTGCGACGGCTCCTTTACGCGGCACCCAACTAGAACTGCTTTGGATTTTAGGTTGACGAGATTAATTCCACGTTAGCTGCGGAACCGTCTGGTCGAACTGCTGGCCACAATCGGTGAGGCTTTCGATGTGATCGGCGCCCGCACCTCGTCTTCGCCTCGCTCGTCAGTCCGCGTTTACGCCGGCCGCCTTGATAGGCCCCGCCCATTTATCGATTTCACTCCTGACGAAATCGTGCAGGTACTGACCAGACCTGCGCTCGGGAGCGACCAGATCGACCCCCATTTCGTCGAGCCGGGCGCGCACGGCCGGCGAGTTCATCGTCGCAACCGTTGCATCGTGCAGCCTCTCGACGATCGCCGCCGGCGTCCCCTTCGGCAGAAAGAAGGCGCTCCAATTGGAGACATCCAGGTCGGCGAGCCCCTGTTCGCGCGCAGTCGCCAGCCCGGGCATCGTCCGCGACCGCTCGCGTGAGAGCAACGCGATCGCCTTGATCGAACCGGCCTGGATTTGCTGGGTTGCGATCGGCAGCAGCGGGCACTGGTAGTCAATTCGGCCGGCGATGAGGTCCTGCATCGCCTGTCCGCCACCGCGATAGGGAACGTGGGTCCCCGTCACGCCGATCGTCGAGTTCAGCACGACGCAGGCGAGATGCGCCGCCGATCCCGCTCCCGCCGAGCCGTACTGCATTTTGCCCTGGTGACCTTTCGCGTAGGCGATGAATTCCCGCAAATTGTCGGCCGCCAGATCCTTGCGCGCGATCAATACCACCGGCTGCTCGGCAACGAGCGCCACGGGAGCAAAATCGTTCAACGCGTCGTATGGCGGATGCGCATAAAGCGTTTGCGTGTAAGCATGCGTGCCCGTGCCGCCGAGCAGGAACCGAAGTCCGTCCGGCGCGGCTCTCGCGACACGGGCCGCCCCGGTCGTGCCGCCGGCGCCGGCCACGTTCTCGACGATGACCGTCTGGCCCAGAATTTCCGACAGGCGTGGCGCCAGCACCCGCGCCAGAACGTCGATCCCGCTGCCGGCCGCAAGCGGAACGACCATAGTCAAGGGCCGATCGGGCCAGGATGCGTTCTGAGACATCGCAGGGCCTTGTCCGACCGCAAGCGCTGTTATCGCCGCTATGATCAACCAGCTTTTTGAACGCATCGATCATACTCCCGCCAATGCGAGACACCGTTGGCTCCGGGCCAACCTTGCGGAGACAGTTACCGACCCGCTCGCGCGGCGATTGTCTCTCGTCTGAACAACACTTGAACGAGCCTATGCAACGCGGTCATACTTGGGAAATGCTGTTTCGGCATCACGGCATATCCAAGTCGGTATGAGGAGGTCTCGCCATGGAATTGGCCGATCGCATCGAGCGCCGCCTCAAGCTTCAGGATTTACGTGTCCTCATGACGGTCGTTCAGGCCGGCAGCATGGGAAAGGCGGCAAAGCAGCTCGGCACATCGCAACCGGCTATTTCGAGGGCCATCGCAGACCTCGAGCACATGCTCGGCGTGACCCTGCTCGATCGCGACACGCACGGCGTGGAGCCGACGGCGTTCGGCAGGCTCGTAATCAGCCGGGGCGTCACCGTGTTCGACGAGCTCAGGCAAACGGTCAGCGATATCGAGTTTCTGTCCGATCCAGCCACGGGCGAGGTGAGGATTGCAACCTCGATCGCCGTCGCGGTCAGCTTTGTCTCCGCGGTCATCGACCGGCTTTCCAGGCAATACGCGCGACTGAGTTTTGATGTCCTGTCGACCGACAACATCACCGCGAGACGCGCCCTCGCGGATCGGCGGGTAGACCTGACGATCGGCCATTTGATTGAACCGGTTCCCGACAGCATGACGGCCGAAATCCTGTTTCACGAACCGCACGTCGTGGTTACGGGTTCGGGAAGTCCCTTATTGCGGCGACGTGATCTCCGCCTCAAGGACCTCGTCAACGAACGATGGATGTTTCCGCCGCCCGGCAGCCCGTTCGCTTCGGTGGTCCATGAGGCGTTCCGCGCCGAAGGGCTCGATCTTCCCCGCGCCGTCATCACGTCGCTGCTTCCGCTTCGCAGCTCGCTGATATCGACCGGCCGCTTCTTGATGATGGTGCCGCAGATGGTATCCGAAATCGGTGCCGACAAGCGGGCATTCAGGCGCCTGCCACTCTCGCTGCCGAACACGCTGAGACCCTTCGGCATCGTCACGGTGAAGAATCGTTCGCTCAGCCCGCCCGCCGAATTGTTCATCGACCGCGTGCGCAAGCTTGCGGCGACGCTCGCGAATAGATGAATTCTGGTGACACGGCGGGCCGCGGCACGCGAATGCCTTTGCCGAAGTGCATCGTTTCGTTGCCGTGGCGCCCTTCGAGGAGTACCTTGCATACCTGCCCCGGCGGTCGCGCATCGCTTATGGCGCCGCGCTCCGCCTGAGCTCCATCATCAGATTGGAGGCTATCATGCGGGTGATTTTTCCTTTGCCGATGCTTCTCGTCACAGGTGCGGCCGTGGGTGGCTTGTTTGCACCGATCGCCATTGGCGGCACTCCGACCGACAGCAAAGTCGCCGCTACCGGGCGTCAGCTCGGCACCGACGTCGCCGTCTGTCATGGATCAGCGTCGGGCGACCTAACCCGCGCCATGCTGCGCCTGGCCCAGGCACGCACGGAGGTGCCGCAAGCGGAAATGCAGGCCGCCTCGCCCGCGGCAGCTTTCGCCGACACCGATCCGCCGCTGTGGGACGGGCTCGGCGCGGTGACGTACAAGATCACGACCGCGAACGAGCTGGCGCAGTCTTATTTTAATCAAGGGCTCCGGCTCGCCTACGCGTTCAATCACAGCGAGGCGCAGCGCGCCTTCCGCAAGGCGCAGAAGCTCGATCCCGACTGCGCCATGTGCTTCTGGGGCGAGGCGCTGGTGCTCGGGCCCAACATCAATCTGCCCATGCAGGAAGACGCGGTGGCGCCGGCCTTCGCGGCAGCCGAGAAGGCGGTCATGCTCGCCCCCAAAGCGACGCCGCGCGAGCAGGCGCTGATTGCGGCGGTCTCGACCCGCTACGCCAGGGACGCGAAGGCAGACCGGGCGCCGCTCGACGCCGCGTATGCGTCAGCCATGGAGAAGGCCGCCACGCAGTTCCCGGACGACAACGAGATCGCGGTGCTCTACGCCGAGTCGGTGATGGACCTCAGCCCGTGGAATTACTGGCAGCCCGGCGGCCATGCACCAAACCCGCAAAGCGCCCCCATCGTGCCAACACTCGAGCGCGTGCTGGCGCGCGATCCGAACCATCCGGGCGCGATGCACTATTACATCCATGCGGTTGAGGCGTCGGACCGGCCGGAACGTGCAGAGCCTTATGCGGACCGGCTGCGGGGGGCCATTCCCGGCGCCGGCCACCTCGTGCACATGCCGAGCCACATCTACTACCGGGTCGGGCGCTATCTCGACGCGCTGGCCGAGAACAAGACGGCGATCGGAGTGGACGAAAAATACCTGACGGCGACCAATGCGCCGATGGGCGTGTACCGCCTCGGGTACTACCCGCACAACGTCCATTTCGTGCTGGCGTCTGCCCAGATGGCGGGCGATGGACCCACCGTCATCGCGGCGGCCGAGAAGCTGCGCGGCCTGATCCCCGACGAGGTCGCGCGTGGCATCGCGCTGGTACAGCCGGTCAAGGCGGCACCTTACTTTGCCCACGCGTTGTTCAGCCCTCCCGCCACAGTTCTGGCGCTCCCCGATCCCGGCGACGAGATTCCTTATGTCAAGGCGATGTGGCACTACGCGCGCGGCATCGCCAACGCGGCGCAAGGCGATTTTCCTGCCGCCAAGGCCGAAGCGAATGCGATCGCGGCCCTTGAGGGCGGCGATTTCACGTTGCTCAAAGCCTCGGGCGTTCCGGCACAGGACGTGCTGGCCCTGGCGCGCAATGTGATCGAGGCTCGCGTCGCGCAGCGTCAGGGCGACAAGGCTGCAGCGATTGAGCGGTTCGAGCAGGCGGCTGCGCTGCAGGACGGGCTGCCCTACATGGAGCCGCCCTATTGGTACTACCCGGTGCGGCAGTCGCTCGCGGTAGCGCTGATGCAGGCGGGTCGCCTCGACGACGCGGAGGAGCAGTTTCAGCGCGCACTCAAGCGCGCCCCCGGCAATGGCTGGTCGTGGTACGGTCTTGCCGAACTCTACAAGGCGCGCGGCAAGGCCGACCAGGCGGGCAAACTTGAAGCGGATCTTACCAGGACGTGGATCGGCGATCGGCAGCAGCTGGAGCTGTCGAAGCTGTGATCCTTATGCGTAGCGCAAGCCAAGTGGAAGGAAATTGACTGCCCGCGGACCTTGATGGCCGCGGGCAGTCCGCGCTGCGGGCAGACACGGAGTCCGAACCTCCCTGTCCCACGTCCGCTTTGATAGCATTTGCGTCCCTGGCCGCGGCCAGATTGACCTCAGCGCTTCACCATCGGGCAAGCGCTCTCGCTCAGCGGCCGCGCCGCTTTCTCGGCCGGCACCGTGGCAAGGAGCTTGAGATAGTCGAACTGGTATTTGGATTCCGAGGGCTTCTTCACTTGCAGCAGATAATAGGGCCGCATCACACGTCCGTCCTCACGCACCGTGCCCTTGGTGTAGAAGTCGTCGATCGGCAGCTCCTTCATCTTGGCGACGACCTTGGTCGCATCGGTCGTGCCGGCTGCCGCCACCGCCTTGAGGTAATGCAGCGTCGCTCCGTAGGTCCCGGCATGGATCATGCTCGGCGGCTTCCCTGCGTTGCGGGCAACGAGGCGTTTGGTCCAGGCGCGGGTCGCGTCGTCGAGGTCCCAGAAGAAAGTCTCGCTCGCGGTCAGGCCCTGCGCCGCATCGAGGCCAAGGGCGTGAGTGTCGGGAAACTGCAGCAGCAGAGCCGCCACGCGCTGGTCCCCTTTGCGGCCCAAGCCGAATTCCGCGGCCTGTTTGACCGCGTTGATGGTGTCGCCGCCGGCGTTCGAGAGCGCGACGATCTTCGCCTTCGAGGCCTGCGCCTGCAGCAGAAACGACGAGAAGTCGGCGGTGTTGAGCGGATGGCGCACCGCTCCCAGCACCTTGCCACCGGCGGCGGTGACGAACGCCGAGGTGTCGCGCTCGAGGGCATGTCCGAACGCGTAGTCGGCGGTGATGAAAAACCAGCTATCGCCGCCCTGCTGCACCAGCGCCTGGCCGATCGTCGCCGCAAGGCCGTAGGTGTCGAAGCTCCAGTGCACGCCGTGCGGCGAACAGGCCTTTCCGGTGAGGTCCGACGTGGCGGCGCCGGTGTTGATATCGACGGCGTCGTGCGTGCGCGTCACTTCGCGCACGGCGAGCCCCACGGCCGAATTGGGAACGTCGAGGATCAGGCTGACACCCTCGTTCTCGATCCATTGCCGCGCGATATTGGCGCCGATGTCGGGCTTGTTCTGGTGGTCGGCAAAGATGACTTCGATCGGCCGCCCCAGCACCTTGCCGCCGAAATCCTCGACCGCCATGCGCGCGGCGTGCACCGAGCCCATGCCGCTCAGATCCGCGTATAGTCCCGTCTGGTCGTTGAGGACACCAAGCTTGACCGGTTGCTGCGCGACCGCGGTGGCGGTCAGCCCCGCTCCCCACAACAGGAGCGCGAGCGCGGCGACGATGTTGCGACGCATGAAAATCCTCCCCTTTGCCGTAGCGACCGCTTGATGCCGGTCGCCTTGCCCGTGATGGTACAGAGGAAGGGCATCACTGGAAAGCCGGGCGCCGGAATTCGCTTCCGCGCCGTGCATCAGCGTGGCATGGCGGCGACAGGGCGCGATGTCTGATGTGGATCAGAGCTAACCTGGCCGGCCCCTAATTTGGTTCATTCATCTGCCGAAAGCAGGCATTCCGCCGTTCTGACCGGAGGGTCGGCCATTTGCCGGAAGCGGACGTTGCCATGTCGGTTGATCGATCTGCCGTGAGCACAAACGTTTCGGCTGAAGGTGCATCGGCTCATCGGAAGGCGTCACGAACCTCGTCGACGGCCAGCATTGGATTCTGCAGATGGGGAAAGTGCCCTATGCCCGGAAGTAGAGTAAGTTTCGCCCGTACCCGTTCGGCGAATTCTATTCCCATCGCCTTGTTGATGTAGAGGTCTTTCTCGCCCCAAACGACCTTCACGGGAGTCTTGAACCGCCCAAGTTGCGCTTCGAAGTAATCCTGGTCGCGCGTGAAGTGCGAGTAGTAGTGGGCGAACGCGTCGGCCGATGTCATTGCGCCCTGCGTCCATCCTCGGAGCATGTCGTCCTTGAACTCACGCGCAACTTCAAAATGCTCTTGCTCGGGCAAACCTCTCGTGAAGGTGTTCTGCAAGATCTCGTCGCGATTGCTGTTCAGGGCGGCGCGGACCTGATCCATCGCAGGTCCCTCCTTCAGGCTTTGCAGGCTCGCATACATGAATTGGGGCCTGTTGAACGGCGCGAAATCGCCGACGATGATCGTCCTTGCGATATCGGGTCTTTCCACGGCCAGCAGAAGCGCCGGCAGCGCGCCAATATCGGTTGCGTAGATCGTCAGCTTCGACGTGTCGATCCCTGCTTTGCCGATATATCGATCCAGAATTCTCGCGTAGTCTTTGGGCGCATAGGAAAACCTGTCCACCGTTGGCCTCGATGAGAGGCCATAACCCGGCCAGTCGAAAGCGTGGACCTCATAATCGTCGGCCAGAGCCGTGGCGATGTCCTTCCAGGCGTACAAGGTCTCCGGAAACCCGTGCAGGAAGAGAACGGTCCCCTTTGGGCCCGAGTTGCGCAGAACCATGCGCCTGAGCGTGATACCTTCGCCGACCTCGAAGAACTCGATCGTGTTCTCGATCACCGGCTGCGACATGATCTCCATCCTTTCGACGTTGTCGCCGCGGCCCGCCAGCCAGCGCGGCGACCGTTGCTTCATCGATATGAACGATTGAACACTTAGCGCGGCTGCATGCCTTGCAGGAAGCGAAGCGGGTTGAGCGGGCCAATGGGGATCAGTTCGAAGCTCATCATATGAGCCTTACCCAAAGGCAGCTTTTCGAGCATTTCGTGCGCGACGGCCGGATCGCTGACGTTGATGATGAACGCCACGCCCGGCTTTCCCTGCAGCGAGTACCACTGCTCGATCTTGCCATCGAGGTAGAGGTCGACCGTTTCCCGAACTTCGTCCGGCAGGACGGCACGCACCTGCGATTGGTCAAAACCGGGATTGATGGTCCCGATGGCGAGAATTTTGGTCGTCGGCGTCGTTTTCATAGCGGCTCCTTGCGCGTTTGCGGAATTGAAGGCGACAAGGCAGGCAATCAGCGCCAATGCGGCGGCGGGAGCGAATTTCATGATCCCTCCGTGTGTCGCTCAGGCGACCGGGTGAACCCGGTGAGAGAGCATGCGTGCAAGGCTATCAGATCAGCCTTGAGGCGCTGCATCACGATCGTGGCAGGCTCTCCGGAAAGACCTGTTCGAGGCAGGAAATCAAGCGCGGTCGGTGCCGACGCTGGCCAGACGGAATATGGCGCGATCGATTTTGTTCAGTCTCCGCCACAAACCATTGATCTACCGACAATTTGATATCGATTAGGGGAGAGTCAACCGACTTAGACAGCACCCGAGACCATGGCCCGGTCGCGCATGGCCAACGCCGCCGGATTGATCAGGAAAGATCGTGATACCGCCGGTTCCGGCATGAATGCCTCAAAAACGCCGTTTGTCCGAAATGGAACTATCTTCGGCTAAAACCGTTTTGAGTGCGGCCTGGAGGCAAGCAACGATGACGGATGAACAGTTAGCTATTCAAGCCGTTTCTGATGCCCAGCGTATCCTCGAAGAGTATCTGCAGCCTAGACCGCGCAATAACGAGCGGGTGATACTCGATAAGCTTGTCGAAGTACTGGAACGTCCCGATCTGCTTGTTGCAGTTACTCGGATGCGGAACGGCCGCTGACGTTGCGTACGTCACGCTGATCTTTCGCGGCGAGGCTGGCGCTTGCAAGCGCCAGCCATTCTTCTGCAAGCAGTAACCACGCATCGGCATCGATGAGGTCGCGGGCCTCGACCGCCCGATTCTTGCAGTCGTGGGCCAGACTGCAAAACCGCACCACTTTGTCCCACATGGTACGCCCCCGACAAACTAGCGTTCCAAGGATCGAAACCCCCTTCCCGATCCGATATTCCACTCGAGGGTGATATCCTTCGCGGGCGACTTCCTTGCGTTGCTGCCGCCGCTTCAATGCCCGCTTTCCCGCTTCTACGGGCTGTAGCAAAAGGGCCACGGTGACCAACTAAAGCCTTGCGATTCATCTTCGCGTCATCTCACGCGCGGCAGTTTGCGGTAGTTTCCGGACCGACAGGGTATCGCGGGAAGGAGGCGTCAATGAAAATGATGCGGAATCTTATCCTCGGTTCGGCGTCCGGTCTTGTCGCCCTGAGCGGCGCGCAGGCGGCCGACCTTCCCCTCAAGGCCAAGGCCATCGAATACGTAAAGATCTGCTCGCTTTACGGTCCCGGCTTCTACTTTATCCCGGGCACCGACACCTGCATCAAGATCGGCGGCTACTTGCGCGCGGACGCCACCTTCAACGGCGGTGCGCACGGTGCGCCGCCATGGAACGGCGATTTCGGTCAGGGCAACCGCTACCGCGACTACTACACCGCCCGTACGCGTATGGCTTTGACGGTCGATACGCGCACCAGCACCGAATACGGCGTTGTTCGCACCTTCGGTCAGGCCGACTTCCAGTTCCAGAACGCCGGAAACAACAACCCGTCGGCCACGGTTGCTGCCACGCTTGGCGCCGGCGGCATCAACAATGCCTTCCTCAGCACCGCCGGCGGCGGTTACGTCGCCGTCGAGAATCTCTTCATCCAGTTCGCGGGCTTCACCTTCGGCAAGTCGGCATCCGCCTACGCGTCGCCCTGGCAGGGCTTCCCGGGCAACATCTCGTCCTTCCTGCTGGGTGGCCAGAGCGGCGACAACACCGGCACCAACAACATCCAGTACACGGCCGAATTCGGCAACGGCGTGACCGGCAGCATTGGGCTCGACGATCCGACCGTCTGGGATCGCACCAACGTGTACAATCTGGCACTGCCGCTGAACGCCACGTTCAACGTCGGCAACGCCTATGGCGGCACGCATGCGCCCGACGTCGTGGGCAATATCCGTGTCGATCAGGCCTGGGGCCTATTCCAGATTTCAGGCGCAGCGCATCTGGTGAATGCTTCCTACAATATCCTCGACGCAGGCGCCGTACCTACTTCCCTGTCCGAGATCAGCGGACACCCCGACGATAAATGGGGCGGCGCTGTCATGGGCGCCCTGCAGATCAAGAATATCCCGACTGGTCCCGGCGACGACATCAAGGTCGATGCAAGCTATGCCAAGGGGGCGACGAAATACGTCATCTCGACCTCTTCGGCATCGCCGAGCTTTGCGATATTCGGGGGCGCCAGTGCGCTCGGGGCCTATCAGAGCATCGGCTTCGGCGCGACCACCGATGCGGTCTACCTTCCGGGCCTGGCCGGCGGCGACGGTTCGCTGCACCTGACGGAAGCCTACGGCATTCGCGGCGCGTTCAACCACAATTGGGATGCGTACTGGTCGAGCAGCCTCTATGGCAGCTATTCAGCCGTTCGGTATGAAGGTGCCGCCAAGGCGTTCGCCTGCGCCAACTACACCACGCCCGCCAAGGCGGTCAGCGCCGACTATATCTGCAATCCCGATTACAACGTCTCGCAGCTTGGCGTCGTCACCCGCTGGACGCCGGTCAAGGGTTTGACCTTCTCGGCGGAAGTGCAGTGGTTCCACCTCGATCAGATGTTCCAGGGGACGGCCGTTCTCGGACCTTCAGCTCCAAAGCCCGCCACGCGGTACGAATTCAAGGATCAGGATACCGTGCACCTGCAGCTTCGCGCCCAGCGCAACTTCTGACCGTCGCTGAAAGAGTTCGGTCAGTTCGCAGGGAGAGCGGAGTTCACGTAGTCACCAGGTGAAGTGGCCAAACCAGTCGAGGTGCGGTTGGCGCGCCATCTGGAATTCATATGGCGCTACGCGCTTCCTCGCAGGTTTGCGTTGATGTTGCAGTTTCACCTGCCGCCTTCTCGATTCAGGCGGGCGGACGCGAACGGCATCCGATGATTGCAATTGCGCGAATGCCTGCTCCGTTTTTGCCGGCACGTAGGCAATCGTTACTGCCTGACCGACAGCGTCGCGCCCGGCAATCGCCGAAGGAGTGATCGTCGGAAGGCTGGTGTCGTAAACCACGCGCTCCGGCAATTTCATTTCCGAATGAATGCGGATGGTCTTCGGACTGGAATTTGCCGCGTCAGCAGGCGGTAGAATTGGCATGCAGGCGTCCGCGAAGAACAGCAGCGCAAGCAATGCCCCACCAACGAGGAAGAAGTATCGGGCCAGGGGCATACATCGCTCCGCGGCCCCCCATGGTCATGTTGGAGCGCCCGAACGTGCAGCCCTTGATCCAGATCAAGCCTTCGTCATTCGTGCGAACGAATTGACGCTTTCGCCTGACAAAGAAGCCCCGGACCATGCCGGGGCTTGAGTTTGCTGGAGATAACGAACGGATCAGTAACGTGCGGCGATCGGTGCGCCGTAACCGCCGAAGCGATAGTTGAAGCGCAAGGTGACCATGTCGACGTCCTGGTTGATGCGGTTGATCGCGCCAGCCAGGATGGGATTGATGACCGAGAACGAATTGTTCGCGTTGCCCATGAACAGGTGGTCGTATTCGACGCCGACCGACCAGTTCGGAGCGAAGCCGTATTCGAAGCCGACGCCCACGGTGCCGCCCCAGCGCGTCGAACTTGCCGAAGCGATGCCAATCCCGCCGAGCGTGGTGAAGATGTCGTAGCTATTGCTCGTCACCGCCGCACCGCCCTTGACGTAGAACAGCGCCGCATTCCAGGCGTAACCGATTTGGCCCGTGAAAAGGCCAAGGCCGTCAGTCTTCACCCGGGTCGAGAACGTTGGATCGACGAGGCTGATACGTGAGTTGCTGAGATCGGCCCAATCGCCCTGTGCTTCCAGACCGAACACCCACTGGCTGACCTGCCAGCGATATCCGATCTGACCACCGACCACGCCTCCGGAGCGATCGCGGCAGCCATCAGCGATGACAGCACCGACCACCGTGAGGAAGTCCCAGCAATTGTGGCTTTGCGCCCAGCCGCCGTTGCCGCCGATATAGAAGCCGCTCCAATTGTACATCACCGGAATTGGCGCGGGCGGCGGTGCCTTGACCGCCATGTCGGCCGCCGACGCGGGGGTCCCCAAGACCAGCGCCAAGAGACCAGCACTACTGAGCAGAAACTTCTTCATAGATAGCTCCTCCAAATCTGACCGCTTCGATCTGTGTGAAACACGCGTCGTGCCTGTCTCTTCGAATATCCCCCTAGCTTCCGACTCGGAGCCTATGCGCGTCAGCCAAGAACCCCCGTGCCAAAATGGCAACACTCAAGGACGATCGTGCGCTCAGCGGTCCCGTTTCCTGATTTTCCCGAAAGATGAAGGACGGAAGTTGGGTTCCAGCGGCCGCCGCCTCCGATGGAACACGTTGTTCTCGCCTGCTGTGGCGGCCATCGCCGAGCGGCACGCGGCGGCCTATTCCTTCTCCTCGTCCTGCTCGTCGGCCACCCAGGCGGCAATGCTGTGCGAGGGAACAAGCTGCCGCGGTAAATGGGGATTGAGTGTGCCGGCAAAAACGACCAGTCCCTCGTTCAGCCTGGCGCGGGCGAAGTCCTTGGCCTCCGCTTCAGTCTCAAACGCTCTGGTTTCGCGAGGGCTTCGCCGTTTCGGCAATACGCCGCGCTTTTGCACTTCAAAAGTCACATACCAAACAGGTGACATCCTCCGCCCACCTCGCACACCGCTTGATGCGCCTGACAGCGCTCCGGCCAACCGGGCAGATGAGGCACGCGTCTCCGGTTTCGGGCTTGATAAAAATCAAGGCGAACCTGGATGCTTAGGCGTCAGCCGACAGGTTTTCGCTCGTGTCTTGGCTGACGGGAACTTCCGGTTCGGCAGTCACGCCGCTATGGTCGAGTTGATCGCTGTTGCCGGCTTCGCCTTGATGGTTGACACAAAACCGATCGCCCGGCCGGACGACGACGCGGGCTCATCGCCGAGACAGCAAATGCGCGACTACACGCCAAAGGAGAAAGCCAAGATAACCGCTGGCGCGGTGACGGCGTTGGTCATCGTCGGATGGCTTACCGTGATCGCGTTCGCATTTCTGTTCTCCGCATAGATGCGCTCGCGCAACGCCAGGAACTTTGTTCTACTCCGGAGAACAACGGGAGTGCACAAGTTTCATGGCTAACAATTCCTTTCCGGTCGACGGCGCGCGCGTCCTTGCTGATCTCCATACGCTGCGTTCCATCGGCGCCTACAAGACCGGCGTTCACAAACCGACATTCTCGGAACCGCATCTGCGCTCGCTGCAATGGCTGGTGCAACGGTTTCCCGAAGCAGGCCTTACGGGCGACATCGACGGCATCGGCAATGTCGTCGGCGTCAGCACGAAAGGTGGACCGAAATTGCTGGCGGGGTCGCATCTCGAAAGCCAGAATTATGCCGGCTGGCTCGATGGTCCGCTCGGCGTGGTCTATGCGCTCGAAGCCGCACGCGTGATCAATTCCGATCCCGGCATGAATGGCGCCGTCGAGGTCGCGGCATGGTGCGACGAGGAAGGCCATTTCGGACAGTTCCTCGGCAGCCGCTCCTATGTCGGTGCCGTCAGCGAAGCTGACATCGACGCCGCACGCGATCGCAGCAGCGACCGCACCATGCGCGAAGCTCTCGCAAGCGCAGGCCTCGCCGGCCGCCCTCGCGCCCGCTGCGAACCCGGCAGACATGTCGGCTATCTCGAAGCCCATATCGAGCAGGGCGAGACGCTGGAGAGCAGCGGCCTGAAGATCGGGATCGTCACGTCGATCGTCGGGATCTGGCAATACCGCATTCGTTTCACCGGTGAGCAGAATCACGCCGGCACCACGCGGATGGCGATACGCAGGGATGCCGGTCTGGCGCTCGCGCGGTTCTGCGTCGATATAGACGATCGCTTCCCCGCGGTCTGCGGCCCGCGCACGGTTTGGACCACGGGCCGCATCACCCTTGATCCCGGCGCGCCGAGCATCATCCCGGGAGCGGCCGAAATGCTGTTCCAGATCCGCGACGACGACACGACCGTGATCGCACGGCTGGAGGACCTTCTCCGCGGCATGGCCGCAGACGTCAGCGCGCAAGGCCGCTGCACCGTCGCGGTGGAACGCATTCGCACCGGCGCGCCTGCGATCATGGATGCTTCCTTTCAGCAGGCCATCGAGGACGCCAGCACAAGCCCTGGCGGCGGCGGGTCGCTGCGTATGCCAAGCGGCGCCGGCCACGATGCCCAGATTCTCGCTACCGTCATGCCGGCAGGCATGCTGTTCGTGCCCTCGATCGGCGGCATCAGCCATCACTGGACCGAGAACACCGCCGACGCCGATATCGTCACGGGGGCGCAGGTTTTCGTCGAAACCTGCCGAAAACTGCTGACGAGTTGAGTTTGGCACGTCAAACCACCTTGGCGACAACGAGTCGCGTGCACATTTGTTGCAAAGGACTGAAATAGCGGCCATTTACGTGCCGTTCGAGGCAAGTTCCCCAACGATGCTGCTGCTCCAGGCTCTCCCCACATCGCTCGGCGTTGCCGCCATTGCACCGGCATTGCTGGTGCTCTGGCTCGTCATCGCCGCCGACGAGCGTCCCGGGCCGCCCGCCCGGGTGTGGCTTGCTTTCTTGCTCGGGGCCGCCAGCATTTCGCTGCTGGGAGTGGCCCGCGCCCCCTTTGCCGCGATCCTCGCCGTGCCCGGAAACCCCTGGATGACCCAGGGCCTGCGGTCGGTATTCGGCGTCGCCGCGCCGGAAGAGATCGTTAAGGTTCTCGTCATCGTCGTGGTCTCGATCCCGGTCCGGCGCCGCACCTATTCGGACCCGATGGACACCGTGGTTTACGGCGCGGCCGCAGGCCTCGGCTTTGCGGCCTACGAAAACCTCGCTTATCTCGTGCAGCATGCCGACATGTGGCGGTCGCTGGCGGCGCTACGCAGCGTGCTGACCGTGCCGTTTCACGGCGCGCTCGGCATTATCGCGGGCGCCTATATCGCGATCGCGCGCGCCGGCACCGCGCTGGGCGCCAATCGCCATCACCGCGACTGGGCGCGCATTTCGAGCTGGGTGCTGGCGCTGTTCGCCCCGGTGGCGCTGCATGCGGCG
>Ga0081540_1000830_pt1 | contig 28162 bp, 26 predicted proteins | sample TabmetS2T1R1_FD_71024 | JGI IMG/M metagenome (GOLD analysis project Ga0081540, IMG submission 71024) | Tabebuia heterophylla rhizosphere microbial communities from the University of Puerto Rico - S2T1R1 | ecosystem: Host-associated > Plants > Roots > Rhizosphere ...
GGCGTCCGACCGTCTCGATCAGGGTCGGCATGCGGTGGCAGGCCAAGTTCGTCCCGTTAGTCAAGACCGCTATCGGCGCGAAAAACGCTCACCCACCGAGTCGCATCGCCCCCCGCAGGCTGCTAGCCGGCAATCCGCGCATTCGTAGCAGGGGAGGGCGATCCTATGAGCTGCGGCCTGCCTATACGCTGTCGGCGACGAGATGGAGATACATCGCAGCCGTCCACGAAAACCCGGAGCCTCCGAGCGGCTCGCCGGAGAGCGGGTTGAAGTACTCGACAAAGCCGGCGCGCTCGACCAACGCCAGGCTGTCGCGACGTATGCGCCGGGCCAACTCGGTGAGCCGATTTTGCCGCAGCCCGTCGATCAGCATCCAATTCACGATCAACCACACTGGGCCGCGCCAATAACGCTGCGGCTCGAACTCTGGCCGCCCGGGCTCGAAGCTCGGCACGCCATAGGCAACCCGAGCGAGCCAAGTCTCCAACCGCTCTACTAGGCGCGGGTGCCGCGCGGCGACCCCAGCATCCGCAAACAGGGGCAGCAACCCCGGAATGCCGGGCTGGCGGATCCTCGCTCCGGTGCGCGTATTGAGGCCATAAAAGAACCCGTCGTCCTCGTGCCAGCACTGCGCGATCGCGGCCCTCGTCCTTTTTTCCATCGTCGCGACTTCCGCGGCGCCGGCGTCATCACCGACGGCCGCCGACAAAAACCGCAGATCCTGGTTTGCCCGCTGCAGGATGGCATTGAAGCCAATGTCGGCCACTCGAAAAGGCGCAATGTCAAAAAGCCGATCAGCGCGATAGCCATTCTCGCGGAATTTGATGACGAGGTTGATGTAGCGATCGTATTCCGGCCCCGTCGGCCGGTGCTCGGCCGCGGCAAAGCCAATATCCTTGCGCAGATGTGCGACCGAGGGACCCGGTTCGACCGCATTGAGTGCATCGTCCCATAGCGGGCTGTTGTCCATGCCGCTTTCCCAAGGATGGAAGATCGACACCAATCCGCTGCCGTACGGATCGCGCGCGCCGTAGCACCAGCGATGCCAAGCGAGCAATTTGGGTACCAGTGGCGTCAGGCGTGCGCGGATCGTCGGGTCCGACGTGCGCTCGAACAGGCGCCGCACCACCGTGGCCGCGACAAGCGGCTGCGTGATCCCGGACGAGCGCCGCGTGGGTCCTGCCTGCCAGACCGAAGTGTTGGGAAAATAACTGTCGTCGTCGCCGTGAAACAGAATATGCGGTACCATCCCGTCCGGCCACTGGCCGTCGAACAAGGTCTCGATCTCGGTTACGGCGCGGGGTTCGTCGAACTGCGCCAAGCCTAATGCGACAAGGCACGAATCCCAGTTCCATTGGGCGGGATAGAGGCCGGTCGCGGTCGGCACCGTGTAGAAGCGCATGAGGATGTGCGGCAGCCCGGCGGTGCCGAGCGCGAAGGCCAGGCCTGTGGAGATGCTGTCCAGGGGCTTGACGAAGAGCAGCCCGGGCCCGAGGTAGGCGTCGCCGTGGCCCGAGCGGTCGGCCGCGCGTGTCATCAGCTGCGAGAGGTCGAAGTTGAAGCGACCGAGGACCCAGATGCCCAGGACCGCGACGGACGCGAGCAGGAGCACCGCCTTGATGATCTGCACCCACGTGGTGGCGAGCATCCCGCCGAAGATCACGTAGACGAGCATCGCCGCGCCGGTGAGCACGACCGCGACGGGGAAGCTCAACCCGGCCAGCGCCTCGATCAGCGCGCCCGCGGCGATCATCTGCGCCACCAGGTAGAACGCCGCCACGAAGAGCGTCCCGACCGCCGCCGCGGTCCGCGCCGGACGCTCGCTGAGCCGGAACGTGAGCAGGTCGGCCATCGTGTAGCGCCCGGCGTTGCGCAGGCGCTCGGCCAGCAGCAGGACCACGGGGATGAACGACACCAGCGCCGCGACGCCGGTGATCAAGCCGTCGAAGCCGTAGAGGAACATGAGCCCCGAGACGCCGAGGAAGGCCGCGGCGGACATGAAGTCGCCGGCGATGGCAAGGCCGTTCTGCAGCGGCGAGATGCCGCGCCCGGCGGCCCAGAAGTCGGTCGCGCTCCGCGTCCGGTTGGACGCCCACCAGGTGATCGCCAGGGTGAAGGCCAGGACGAGCCCGAAGATCACGAGCGGCAGCGCCCGCACGGCGGCGGCGAGCACGAGCACGTTCACCGCTGCTCCTCTCCGTTCATCCGCTCGGCCAGCGGCGCGAGCTCGCGGTCGCTCCAGCGCAGGTACATCCACGTGATCAGCCAGGTCATGGCGATCAGGCTCAGAGCCAGGATGTAGGCCCACGAGATCGAGCCGATCGGGGTGCGCGTCATGAAGTCGCGCGCGTAGGCCGTGAGGATGAGGAACCCGCCGAACCACACGACGAAGACCGCCAGCGCGGGGATGACGAACCGCCGCCGCCGGCTGACGAGCTGTTGGAACTCGGGGGAGCGCTCGAGGCCCTCCCAGTCGCGGGTGGACGCCTCTGACAAGTTGACGGGGCGCTACCCGCGCCCGCGCGGCGCTAGTCGCGGGGTACCGCCACGCGCCAGATGCCCCGGACCTCGACCACGTTGCGGTCGGGCAGGACGGAGATGCGCAGCGCGACGTCGCCGCAGTTCGGGCAGCGCAGCACCTCGCCCGCACCGCGGTACAGCCGGTGCTTGCCGATGGCATGGGGCTGCCCGCATGACTGGCATCGCCGCACCACGGCGGTCATCTCGGCGCCGAAGGTCTCCTCGAGCAGCCCCGCCATCGCGTTGCCGTCGAGCCAGAGCGCCGTCTCGGTCATGTCAGCCTCCCGTCGGCCCGAAGCGCTCGGTGTGGATGCGGTCGGGCGGATGTCCCAGCGCGACCAGGCCGTCGGCGACCTGCTCGACGAAGGCCGTCGGGCCGCAGACGAAGGCCAGCGGGTGCTCCGACGCCGCCGGGCCGACCTCGGTGAGCATCTCGACGTCGACGCGGCGGGCGTAGCCGGTCCAGCCCTCGGGCCGCCTTCGGGTCAGGGTGTAGTGGATGGCGACGTTCTCCAAGCGGGCGAGCTCGTCGCGGTAGAAGACGTCGTCGAGGCCGCGGGCCGACAGCAGCAGCCGCGCCTCGACGTCGCTGCGCTGGTCGGCCCGGTGGCGCAGCATGGCCATGAGCGGCACGAGGCCCGAGCCGCCGGCGACGAGCAGCAGCGGCCCGCCGTCGCTGACCCGCCAGGTGAAGTGGCCACCGATCGGGCCGCGGATCTCGAACTCGTCGCCGGCGCGCACCTCGCCGGCGAGATAGGGCGAGACCTCGCCGTCGTCGATGCGCTCGATCGTCAGCGCGAGCTGCGCGTCCTCCGGCGCCGAGGCGATCGAGTACGAGCGCTCCGCCTGGTAGCCGTCCTCGGCGGTGAGCCGGATGTCGACGTGCTGGCCGGCTGCATGGCCCGGCCATCCGGGCACGTCGAGCACGAGCGTCTTGGCCTCCGGGGTCTCGTCGACGACCTCGCTGACCGCGACCGTGCGCCAGCGGATCGGGGCGCGCGGCAAGCTCAGTCGCTCCAGTAGCGCTGCTCCTTCCAAGGGTCGCCGTAGTTGTGGTAGCCCGCGGCCTCCCAGAAGCCCGGCTGGTCCTCGACCATCAGCTCCAGGCCGCGCACCCACTTCGCGCTCTTCCAGAAGTACAGGTGCGGCACGAGGAGGCGTGCCGGGCCGCCGTGCTCGGGCTCGAGCGGCTCGTCGCCGTAGGTGTGCGCGACCCACGCCTGCCCGCCGGTGAGGTCCTCCAGCGGGATGTTGGTGGTGTAGTCGCCGTCGGACCACGCGGTCACGTAGTCGCCCTCGGTGTCCACGCCCTCGAGGAGGGTGTCGACCGACACCCCCTTCCAGGTCGTGTCGAGCTTGGACCACTTGGTCACGCAGTGGATGTCGACGGTGATCGACTCGGTGGGGAGGGCGAGAAGCTCCTCCCAGGTCCACGACACGGGCTCGTCGACGGCGCCGCTGATGGTGAAGCTCCACTCGTCGAGCGGGGTGTGCGGCGTGGGTCCGGCGGAGAGCACCGGGAAGTCGCGGACGACGTACTGGCCGGGCGGCACGCGCGTCGGATCGACCTCTGCGCGCCGGCCCCGGAAGCCACGGGAGATCGGCATCGTGAGCCGATGCTACCCGGCCCGCGCTCGGGTCCGGGCGCCTCGGCGAGCCCGGCTCAGCGCTCGTGGCCGGCGAGGTCGTAGTCGGCGAGCGCGGCCGGATCGGTGATCCCGAGCTTGCGCCGCGCACGCTCCGCGAAGCCGGCCGACCCGAGGCGGACAAGGAGCGCCGGCCACGGGTTCGGCGCGACCGCGAGGCTGGTCGAGCCGGGCTCGAGCTCGCCCAGGAGCTGCCCGTCGACCTCCAGCGCCACCGGCGCGCTCGTGGGCAGGACCTCGACGCCCAGCGCCTCGTTGTCGCCCAGCACGACGGCGCGGTTGAAGAGGCCGTGCGGCGCATCGGGTGTGACGATCATCGCCTGCGTCTGCGGTGAGACGATCGGGCCGCCCGCGGCGAAGCTGTAGCCGGTCGAGCCGGCCGGCGTGGCGGCGATCACGCCGTCGCTTGCGTAGCGCACGAGCAGCTGGCCGTCGACGCTGAGGCCGAGGGCGGCCTGGCCGTGCCCGGGGACGCGGCTGAGCACGACGTCGTTGTAGGCGACCTGCTCGCGCCGGATGCGGCCCTCGTGCCAGGACGCGAGCAGGGCGAAGCGCTCCTCGATGGCGAAGGCCCCTGTCCTCATGGCCTCGAGCGCCTCCGGGAGCTGCTCCCCGTCGACCTCGGTGAGGTAGCCCAGCCGGCCCAGGTTGACGCCCAGCACGGGGACGCCGAGCGGCCCCGCCGCGCGCAGCGCGCCGAGCAGCGTGCCGTCGCCTCCCAGCGAGAGCACGAGGTCGCAGTTGTGGGCCACGTCGGCTTCGTCGCAGCGGGCGATCGACTCGGGCAGGCGGTCGTCGTCGAGCGCGCGCAGCGCGACGTCGTTGGCCTCGGCCCACACGCGCACCGAGGCGACGGCGTCGCTGATGTCCCGCCGGGGATGCAGAACCAGGCTCAGCCGCCGGGGCGGAGCCATCTCACCGGCGACCGGAGTGGCGCTCATCGCCCCGCACTCAAGCACACGCCGCGTGTCGGCCGCGCTGAGCGCGGGCGCGCCGCCCGGTCAGGCGACCGCGGCGGCCTCGGCGGCGCGCACGCGGTCGCGCTGGGCGCGCACGACCCGGGTCAGGGTGTCGATGTCGTAGGCGCCGGAGTAGCGGCGGCCGTTGATGAAGAACGTCGGCGTGCCGGTGACCCCGCTTGCGTCGGCCGTTGCCACGTCCTCGGTCACGCGCTGGGCATAGGTGCGGCGGCGCAGGTCGTCCCAGAAGCGGTCGGGGTCGAGGCCGATGTCGCGCGCGTGGCGGACGAGCTCGAAGGGCCGCAGCTCGTCCTGGTTGGCGAGCAGCTCGTCGTGCATGTCCCAGAAGCGGCCCTCCGCGGCGGCCGCCTCGGTCGCCTCGGCGGCCCACTGCGCGTTCGGGTGCACGTCGGAGAGCGGGAGCTGGCGCCAGACGTAGCGCAGGTCGTCCCCGAAGTCGGCGAGCAGCGACCGGATGGTGGGCTCGGCCTGCCCGCAATACGGGCACTCGTAGTCGCCGTACTCCAGGAGGGTGACCGGCGCCTCGTCCGGGCCGCGGATGTGGTCGCGGCCAGGATCGACGTCGTCGATCAGGTCCTGGATCGACTCAGCGGTTCCCAGGAGCTGGCGCGTGCGGGCCGAGGCGGGGATGAGCTTGATGAGCCGGTTGACGACCCAGCCGTCGAAGGTGGCCAGCGCGATCGAGGCGAGGATGCCGACGCGAGCCTCGTCGAGCGCCTGGCCGTTGAACGCGAGGCTGGCGATGAGCAGCGAGACGGTGAACCCGATCCCGGCGATCGTGCCGACGCCGAAGAGGCTGGGCCAGGTGATCGGAAGCGGCCGCCGGCCCTTCCCCAGGCGCGTGGTCAGCCACGCGGCGAGCGTGATGCCGACGGGCTTGCCGACGGCGTAGCCGAGGGCGATGCCGAGCGTGATCGGCGACCTGACGGCGTCGCGCAGCAGCCCCGCGTCGAGGTGGAACCCGGCGTTGGCGAGCGCGAACAGCGGGACGATCACGTAGCTCGTCCACGGGTGCAGCATGACCTGCAGGCGCTCGTTGGCCGAGATCGTCGACGCCAGCGTCGCCTGCGCGGAGCGCGCGAGCTCGGGAGTCGGCTGCTCGCGGAACTCGCGAAAGACCTCCGTCGCGCGCTCGAGGTCCTCGCGCGACGGCGGGTAGGCGGTGGTCACCAGCCCGATCGCCAGGCCGGCGATCGTCGGGTGGATGCCCGACTCGAACAGGGCGACCCATATGGCCGTGCCGACGACCGCGGCGGCCGCCGAGCGCCCGACGGGGACGAACCGCAGAGCGAACAGGACGCCGAAGAGCCCGAGCGCGACGACGAGCGCCACCACGTCGACGTGCTCGGTGTAGACGGTCGCGATGACGAGCAGGCCGGCGAGGTCGTCGACGACGACGAGGCTGAGCAGGAACACACGCAGGCGCGTCGCGCCCTTCGGGCCGACCAGCGAGAGGATCCCGAGTGCCAGCGCGGTCTCGGTCGACATGACCGCGCCCCAGCCGCCGGCTCCGGAGCCGCCGGCGTTGAAGGCCAGGTAGATGGCGATCGCGCCTGCCATCCCGCCGATGGCCGCGATGACCGGGACCGCCAGCCGCGACCGCTCGCGCAGCTCGCCGACGTCGAGCTCGCGCTTGGCCTCGAGGCCGACCACGAGGAAGAACAGCGTCATGAGGCCGTCGTTGACCCAGTGGCGCAGGTCGGCGGCCAGCGTCCAATGCCCGAGCTGGAAGGACAGCTCGGTGGTCCAGACCGATTCGTAGCTGTCCGGCCAGGGCGAGTTGGCCCAGATCAGCGCGGCGACGATCGCGCCGAAGAGCACGATCGCGCTCCCGGTCTCCGTACCCAGGAAGCTGCGGACGGGCGCGGCGAGGTTGCGCGCCCACGCCGTCCGGCCCGACATCGGCGTCGCTTGCGCGTCGGCCATCGCGCTACAGCATGACGACGCGGGACTCCGAGCAGGGGGCGCGCGCGAACGCCTCCTGCCTTGGGCTGCGGGCGGCCGCCCCCCGGCGACCGCCCGCGCCGCGGTGAGCTAGTCGCGCAGCGAGGCTGCGTTCTCGCGGGCGCTGCCGGCGAGCTCCTCGCCGTGCTTGCGCCCTTCTTCGCTCACGGTCTGCGCGGCGGACTGGGCGACCTCCTTGCCGCGCTCGAGCGCTTCCTGGCCCGTCTCCTTCGCCTGATCCTTGACCCGGTCGGCGACAGGCCCGAGCTTCTCGTGCTCGACCCTCGAGCTCGGGACCGCGAGGCCGGCCAGGAACCCGACGGCGACCGCCCCGACGGCGAGCCCGAGCGGGTTCTCCTGCGCCAGCCCGACGGCGCGGCGGGCCTGGTGCTTGACGTCCTCGGGGTCCGGCGCGGCGTCGCCGGCACGCCGCCCGGCTACGCCGAGACGCTCCTTCACGCTGTCGACCTTCTGCGACGCGTTCTCCTTGGCGCGCGACTTCACGTCGGCCTTGTAGCCGAGCGCGTCGATGGTCTCTCCCATGCGCCTGCGGGTGTCGGTTATCTCGTCGCGGATCGCGTCCGGGTCTTGGCCCATTGCACGTCCTCCTTCACTGATTCGATGGTTTCCTCGGGGACGGGAGGCGTGGCCTCCTGAACCTGCTTGCGGCCCACCTGCGCCAGCGCGCCCGCGATCGCCGCGTAGACGACGGTCACGATCAGTGCCGCAAGCCAGGTGGGCATCGCGAGATCGAGCGCGGCGATGAGGCAGGCGGTCAGCGCTCCAAGGGCGAGAAGCGCGACGACGGCGCCGCCGGCGAGCATCCCCGCCCCCTTGCCCGCCAGCCTGGCGCGCTCGGCCATCTCGGCCTTGGCCAGGTCGATCTCCTGACGCACGAGCGTGCTCGTCTCGTTGGCGAGGTCCTTGACCAGCGCCGCGATCGACTGCTCGCGCAGCGCGGGCGCCGCCTCGTGTCCGTCAGTCGCCATAGACGCCTCCCGACGAGACCGGCAGCTCGCGGTCGCGCTCGAAGCGGCCCGGATCGCTCGCCGCGCTCGGGTGGCTGTCGCGGTCGGTGCGATAGCCCTCGTAGCGCTTGCGGCTCGACGCCTTCAGGAAGCGCGAGGCGGCGAAGCCGAGCGCGATGCCGACGCCGACCACGGCCCACGGCTGGCGACGGCCGAAGTCCTCGGCGTCGCTCAGCAGGCGGTCAGCATCGGACTGCGTCAGGTAGCTGCCCACCCGATCGGCGTGCTGCGCGGCCTGCTCGGCCGCCCTTGCATGCGCGTCCTGGCCCTGCCCGCGCAGGTGCTCGCTGGTCGTGCGCAGCGCCTGCGCCGTCGCGGTGAGCTGATCGCCGACCTGCGTCGAGCGCTGGTCGATCTGCTCACGCGCCCGTGACTGCGCCTGCTGGGCGCCGTCCTTGAGCTTGGCCTGTGCCGTGTCGGCCGCGTCCTGCGCCTGTTGCTTGGCGCTGTCGGTAGCCGAGGTCGACTGCGTTTCTGTTGCCATGCTTGCTCCTTGATGGTCGTTTCGCCGCGGGTGTTCGGCCGCGGTCAGGTCGTCTTCTGGCGCTTGGGCGCCGAACGAGCGTCGAGCTGCAGCTCGCGCTCGGCGCCGTGGACGCCCGCGGCCAGCTCGCGCCGGCGCTCGCGCTCGGAGTTGAGCTCCATGCCGAGCAGCAGCGCGACGTTGGTGATCCACATCCAGACGAGGAGGCAGACGACGCCGCCGAGGGCTCCGTAGGTCTTGTCGTAAGCGCCGAAGTTCGCGACGTAGAACGCGAACGCCGCGGAGGCGACAAGCCAGACGACGATCGCGAGCAGGGCCCCGGGCGTGACCCAGCGAAAGCCGGCGAGCCTGACGTTGGGCGACGCGAAGAACAGGACGGCGAACATCGCCACCACGACGGCCAGCAGGACGGGCCACTTCGCGATGTTCCAGATCGACACCGCCGTGCTGCCGATGCCAAGCGGCCCGGCGACGGCGTCCACCACGGGGCCGGTCAGCACGAGCGCGAGGGCGACTGCCGCGAGCAGCATCAGCATCACGAGCGTCACCAGGATCTGCAGCGGGCGCAGCTTCCAGAACGGCCGCCCCTCGGGCGTCTCGTAGATGACGTTCGCGGCCCGCATGAACGCGCCGACGTAACCGGAGGCCGACCACAGCGCGGTCGCAAGGCCGACGATGAGCAGGATGCCGGCGGCCGATCGGTGCGACGTGATCGACTTGATCGGGCCGGCGAAGGTGTCCGCCGCCGAGCTCGGGCCGAGTCTCGTGACGATGTCGGTGATCGTGCGCGTCGTCGACGCCGGATCGCCGACCAGGCCGACGATCGAGACGAGCGCGATGAGCGCCGGGAACAGCGAGAGCAGGCCGTAGTACGTCAACGCCGCGGCCCAGTCGGTCATGTTGTCCTCGCTGAACTCGGTGACCGTGCGCTTCACGGTCGCCATGAGCGACGGCCGGTCATCGGCGCCGACGGGCCGGTAGTCGGCCCGCCGGCGGCGGTCGCGGTCAGTCCGCTGAGCGTCGGCGGCCATGCTCAGCGGTCCTGGTCGCCGTCCGTCTCGATGCGCTCCTTGCGCAGGTCGGCGGAGACCGTTTCCTCGTCGGTGTGCTCCTCGGTCGCGAGCTTCACGCGCTCCTTGGGCACGACCTCGGTCTTGGCGACCGGACGCTCCTCGTGCAGGACGACCTCGTGCTCCTCCTCGGAGATCGCGGGTCCGTCGAGGGCCTGATCGACGTTGCCCTTGCTGATCGGCTCGCGCTCGACCCGGACCTCCTCGCGACGGACCGGCACGGTCCGCTGCTCGTGGTCGGTGACGACGTACTTGCGAAGCCGCGCGCGGCCGCGCTCGCGCCGCTCGGTGCCGACGCGCAGCTCCTCCTCGGACCGCGTCATCGCGTCGTCGGTCGTCGGGCCCGAGCGGTCTCGGCCCTTCGTGGTCCCGGCCGCCACCGTGGCGGGGTTCTCTGCGCCCCCGTAGCCGACGCCGTAGTGCTCGAACAGCTGCTGCTCTTCGCTCTCGGACAACTCGCCGTCGGGATCGATGCTCGGAGCGTCCTTGACCTGGGCCTTCTCGACCGGAACGCGCACGTCCTCGCCGGTCGTCGTGGCGCCGTGCAGCGGCACGAACGACTTCTTGGTGCCGAGCAGACCGGTCGTGACCAGCGCCCACTCGGGCCGGCCGCTGTCACGGTCCGCGTAGAGCTCATCGACCTTGCCGATCTTGTCGCCGTCGCGATCGACGAGCGTGCGGCCTTCGAATGTGTAGGCCTCCGTGAGGTCCGTCATGTTCCCCCCTATTGGGACGTTTGTACCGATTACTGCGGGACGAGGGCCGCGCTACCCCCGGTCGTGGCGAGACAAAACGGGACGATCGACGCAAACGTTGGCCGCCAACTGGGACATTTGCGCCAAATTCGCCCCACCAGTGCGAGAAGCGGTTCGTCCTGGGGCATGCAACCGAGATACCGTGTCCGAGATGTCCGAGCCCGCCCCAGACCCCGGCTGGCACGGTCGAGCTGCGAATGGCCCGACCGCCGGGCACCTGCGCGCCGACGCGCTCGCCAGCCACGACCGGATCCTCACCGCGGCAGCCGCCCTCATCGGCGATCGCCGGACGACGATGGCCGAGATCGCCGCGGCCGCCAGGGTCGGCCGCTCGACGCTCTACCGCCACTTCCCCACGCGCCAGGCGCTCGCGGACGCGCTGAGCGAGCGCGGCGCCGGCGGCCCCGGACCCGCGGCGGAGGAGCCGCCGGGCAGGTTGGCGACGCTGCCCTACCAGGCGCCGGGCGCGCTCGGTCGCGCACGACCGCTGGCCCTCGAGGTCACCCACGTCCTCGACGAGGTCCCGCCGCACCTCATCGCCGACCAGCTGGTGGCCGAAGCTCGGCGGGCTGCCGGCGTCGCGGTCGCGCTGTACATCGTCGACATCGACGGCTCGCAGCTCGTGCGCCTCGCCGGCTCGGAGGACTTCCCCGAACGCCTCGAAGCGCCGCCGGCGCTTGGCCCCGAGATCGTCCCCGAGGGCCTGCCGGCCTTCTACGAGACGCTCGCGCGGCGCCTGCCGCGCTGCACCGCGGCTCCGATGTGGCTGCGCGGGCGCGTGATCGGCCTGCTGGTGTGCGTGGGCGACCCCGTCGCCGCGCTCGACGACATCGCCAAGCAGGGCGCCGCCGCGCTGGAGCTCGCCAACGACTACACGGACCTGATCGAGGCCGCGCGCCGGCGCAAGCCGACCACGGCGGCCGCCGAGGTCCAGTACCACCTGCTCCCGCCCAGGGTCGCGCGCGTGACCGGCGCGCAGCTCGCCGGCGGTTTGCTGCCCGCCTACGAGGTCGGCGGCGACTGGTTCGACTACGTCGAGAACCGCGACGGCGCGTGGCTGGCGATCGCGGACGCCGCCGGGACCGGGCCGACGGCCGCGGGCCTCAGCGCCGCGGCGCTCGGCGCGCTGCGCGCCGCTCGGCGCAGCGGCCAGGACCTCGTGCAGGCCGCGCTGACCATCGACGAGGTCGTGCGCTCACTGCACAACCCTGACTTCGCCGTCACCGCAGTCCTCGCGCGCTGGCACGCGCCGACGGCGACGTTCGCCTGGATCAACTGCGGTCACCCCCCGCCCTTCCTGATCGACCGCGATGGCGGGCTTCGTGCGCTCGACGCGCCGGCACATCCCGCACTCGGCTCCGGCGACGCCACGCCTGAGATCGAGGTCGCAGCGGTCAACCTGCAGAGCGGCGACCGCCTCCTGCTCGTCACGGACGGGATCACCGACCGCAGGCTCCAGGGCGGCGGGACCTTCGGCGTCGACGGCCTCCGGCGCGCGGTCCACGCCGCCGAGGCGCCGACGGCGGCCGCAACCGCGATGGCCGTGCAGCATGCGGTGACCAACTGCTGGAAGCAGCCGCTCGACGACGACGCGACACTCGTGGTCCTGGCCGTCGACTGAGGAACTGCGCGCGGCCGGGATCGGCCATCATCAGCGCACGCAGGCCCTGACCCCCATCCGCGCCGCGAGGCCCGCCGACGCCGAGGCCATCGCCGCGCTCTACAACGCCGGGATCGCTGAGCGCCAGGCGACGTTCGAGACCCGTCCGCGAGAGCCGGCGGAGGTCCTGGCGTGGTTCGACGCGGGGCTGCCCTTCCTCGTCGCCGAGGACGACGCGGGCCGCGTGCTCGGCTTCGCACGGGTGAGCCCCTACTCGGATCGCTGCGTCTACAGAGGGGTCGGCGAGCACGGCGTCTACGTCGGCCGGGACGCGCGCGGGCACGGGCTCGGCCGCCGCCTCCTCCACGCGCTCGCCGATGAGTCCGAGCGCCAGGGGCTCTACAAGCTCACGAGCCGCGTGTTCACCACGAACGCCGCCAGCCTCGCCGCGCACCGCGCAGCGGGCTTCGCCGAGGTCGGCGTCCAGCGCCGCCACGGCCGCCTGGACGGCGAGTGGAAGGACTGCGTCGTCGTCGAGCGGCTGCTGGGCGAGGCAGCGGCCTAGGCCGCGCCGTTGCCCCTGCGCGCCTGGTCGCGCATCCCGCGCGGCCAGATGCCCTGCTTGCCGGGCGAGAGGATCCCGTTCGGGTCCAGCGCGTCCTTGATCGTCTCGACGAACCGCCGGTAGGCGTGGTCGTTGAACGAGTACTGGTCGGCGGCGAGGTCCATGAAGTCCAGGTGCGCGCGGTACTCGCCGTACCCCAGCTTGGCAGCGTCGCGCACGAGCCGCTTGGATACGTCGTAAGCCGCCCGCGCCTGCGCCTCCTGCTTGGTGTCGAAGATGACCATCGCGACGTGGATGAAGCTGCGGGCGTTGATCGGGATCAGGGCGGCCATGTAGTCGAGGCCCGCCTCCTCGATCATCCCGCGCAGCAGATCGCGGACCGCCAGGGCGTCGTGCCCGGTCAGTGGCGCGACCGGCGAGAAGCCGATGTGGCCGCCCTCCTCGCCGCCGTACCAGCCGGTCATGTTGTTCCACTCGAGGTTCGGCACGCCGCCCTGGATGCGCTCGGCCGGGTGTTCGAGGCCCGGGATGTCCTGCGGAGCGCACTTGGCGCCCCACACCTCGGCGCCCTCGATGCGTTCGAACGCCGCCTTGATCTTGGCGAACCGGTGGTCGACCACCGCCTCGTCGCCGTAGAGGGCGAAGCGCATCGTCCAGCGGCCGATCTCGAGCTCGCGGGCCATCTTGTCGATGACGTCGTCGGGGATCGGCCCCGGCTCCTGCCACCACTGCTCGCGCTTGGAGAACACCGAGCCCAGCAGGACGGTGTTGATGATCTGCGGGACCATCCGGATCGTGTCGTCGAGCATCAACGTGCGCAGGGTGTCGACCACCCGTTCGATGTCGTCGTCCTTCCAGACCCGCAGCCACAGCGGCATGTAGACCTCGGGATAGGGCATGAGCCATACGCCCATCTTGGTGACGATCCCGAAGTTGGACTGCATGAACAGCTGGTCGGGCGTGGGGCCCAGGCCGCGCTTGTAGACGTGCCAGGACTTGTTGGCGGGCATCGCGCCCATGCCGGTGCGCATGACCTCCCCGTTGGCCAGCACGACCTCCATCCCGCACTGCATGCCCATGTCCACGCCATAGGGCATGTAGGTGGCGCCGTGGTCGAGCGTGTTGCCCACGACGCTGCCCCAGCCGAGGTCGGCGATCGAGAGCATGAGCCTGTGGTCGCCGGCCTTGATCGCCTCGTAGAGGTCGAACCAGCGCACGCCGGGCTCGACCACCGCGTACCCGAGCTCCTCGTTGATCTCGAGGACCCGGTTCATGTTGCGCAGGCTGACGATCACCGACCCGCGGACGCGGGGGGCCGGGCCGCCGTAGCCGTTGTTGCGCCCCGTGCCGTGCGTCCACAGCGGGATCCGGCGCTCGTTGGCGATGCGCACGACCGCCTGGATCTCCTCGACCGTCGTCGGCATGACGATCGCCGAAGCCGTGTAGTCGTCCCATGACGCGTACTGGAAGGGGTCGCGGAACTCGCGCAGGTCCTCGTCGGAGGTGAGGACCTTGGGCGAGCCCAGCGCAGCGGTGAGGTCCTCGATCGCGCGCTCGAAGTCGGACTCCGACACGCCGGGCGGGAGCGTCCGCGTCGAGACGGCGTCGGCCTGGCTCATGACCCTCTCCTCTCTCAGGGAACCTGATGCGGGAGGCCGATCCTACGCCTGCAGGCGCTTCTTCTGCACCTTGCCCATCTCGTTGCGCGGCAGCGCCTCGAGGAGATGCACGACGCGCGGGCGCTTGTGCGGCGTGAGCAGCCGCGCGACGTGGTCGGCGAGCTCCTGCGACGTCGGCGCGGCCCCGTCGCGCGGCACGATCCACGCGACGATCCGCTCCCCCAGGTCGTCGTCGGGCTCGCCGGTGACCGCCGCCTCGCGCACGTCGGGGTGCTCGAGCAGCGCGCCCTCGATCTCCCCCGCGCCGATCTTGAAACCGCCGCTCTTGATGAGATCGGTGGCCCGGCGGCCGACGACGCGGATGTAGCCGTCGGGCGCGCGGGTCGCGAGGTCGCCGGTGTGGAACCAGCCGTCGCGCACGGCCTCGGCGGTCGCATCGGGGCGGTTGAGGTACTCCAGGAACAGGTTCGGGCCGCGGACCGCGATCTCGCCGATGGTCTCGTCGTCGGCGGCCTCGATCGGCGCGCCGGCGTCGTCGAGCAGGCGGATCTCGACACCGTCGAGCGGTGGTCCGACGTAGCCGGCACGGCGCTCGCCGCTCGCGCGGATCGCGGTGTTCATGAGCGTCTCGCTCATCCCGTAGCGCTCGACGATCCGCTGGCCGCAGACCCGCTCGATGCGCTCGTGCTCGACCGCCGGCAGCGCGGCGGAGCCCGACACGAGCAGGCGCGCGCCGCGCAGCGCATCGGCGACGTCGGGGCGCTGCTCGGCGTCGTCGGCGAGGCGGTGGTACATCGTCGGCACGCCGAACAGCATCGTCGCGCCGCCGCGCAGCGCCTGCGCCGCGCCGTCGGAGGAGAAGCGGACGAGGTGGTGCGCGGCGCCGCCACGCCGCAGCGGGCCGAGGATCCCGAGGACCAAGCCGTGGACGTGGAAGAGCGGCAGTCCGTGGGCGACGACGTCCGCGCCCGTCCACTCCCAGGCCTCGGCGAGCGCATCGAGGTTGGTGGCGATCGAGCGGCGCGGGAGGACCGCGCCCTTCGGCGGCCCGGTCGTGCCCGAGGTGTAGACGATCAGCGCAGGCGCGTCGTCCGGCGGCTCGGGCGGGAGGTCGCCCGCGCACCGGGCGTCGAGGTCGACCTCGATCAGCCGACGGTCGGTCGCGACCCGCGTGCCGGGGGCGACGAGGATCGCTCCCGGATCGCTGTCGCCGAGGATGTGGGCGAGCTCGCGCTCCCCGGCCTTGGGGTTGATCGGCACCGCCGGCACCCCGGCGAGCAGCGCGCCGACGACCGCGACGCAGGTCTCGGGCGCGTTGACGCCCCACACGCCCACCCGCCTCGCGCCGGCGATCTCCTCGGCCACGCGCAGCGCCGCGTCGCGTACCTGCGGGTAGGCGAGCTCGCGCTCGGGGAAGCGCAGGGCGAGGCGATCGGGGGGATCGGCGAGCGACGGGAAGAGCATCGCGCGCCGTGACTCTAGACCGATAGCGTTGCGCCCCCCGCGACCTGAGGAGAGAGGATGTTCCGCGCCGAGGTGATCGGATCGATGCTGCGCCCGTCCTACCTGAAGGACGCTCGCGCGGCCTTCGAGCAGGGCCGGATGTCGGTGGCCGACTTCAAGCGGCTGGAGGACCGGGCGGTCGATCAGGTCATCGCGATGCAGGAGGGCGCCGGCGTCGACGTCGTCAGCGACGGCGAGATGCGCCGCTTCCTCTTCATGGGCCCGATCACCGAGACGGTCGAGGGCATCGAGCTCGTCGAGCACGACAGCGCCATGCCGTGGAGCTCGCCCGACGGCGACCTCGAGTGGACCTCGCCGGCCGCGGTGACCTCGAAGCTGCGCAAGGTCCGCTCGATGGTCACCGAGGAGTACAGCTACGCGCGCGCCCGTGCGCGGCTGCCGCTCAAGGTGACGGTGCCGAGCCCGCTCGTCCTCTACGGCTTCTGGAGCCCCAAGCACTCGACCGGCGCCTACGGGGACGCGTTCGCGATGTTCGCCGACGCCGCCGAGGTGGGCCGCTCGGAGATCCAGGAGCTCGTGTCGCTGGGATGCGAGTACATCCAGGTCGACGCGCCCGAGCTGGCGACGCTCGTCGACCCCCGCGTTCGCGACTGGGCCGAGCGCCTGGGCTTCGGCGCCGAGCGCATGCTCACCGAGGGCATCGACCTCATCAACTCGATGGTCGAGGGGATCTCGGGCGTGCGGCTCGGGATCCACCTCTGCCGCGGCAACAACGCGGGGATGTGGATGGCCAGCGGCGGCTACGACTTCATCGCCAAGGCGCTCTTCGAGCGCGCGACCGCCTTCGACGCCTACTTCCTGGAGTACGACGACGCACGCTCGGGCTCGTTCGAGCCGCTGACCGGCGCCCCCGACGACAAGCAGGTCGTGCTCGGGCTCGTGTCGACCAAGAAGCCGGAGGTGGAGACGACCGAGGAGCTGCAGTCGCGCATCGACGACGCCGCGCGCTACTTCCCCCGCGAGCAGCTCGGCCTCTCGACGCAGTGCGGCTTCGCCTCGATCGTGGCCGGCAACCCGATCACCGAGCAGGACGAGGAGCGCAAGCTGCGCGTGGTCGCCGACACCGCGCACGCGGTGTGGGCGTGAGCCGCTAGGCCTGTGCGCGCTGCGCGGCCAGGCGGGCGCCCTCGGCCATCGCCTCGAACTTCGCCCAGCAGATCGACGGGTCGATCGGCCCGAAGCCTGCCCAGGTGCCGAAGCCGCAGTCGGTGCCGGCCATCACGCGGTCGGGTCCGACGAGGTCGATGAAGTGCCCCAGGCGCTGGGCGATGAGCTCGGGGTGCTCGATGTAGTTGGCGGTGGTGTCGAGGACGCCCGGGACGAGGATGCGGTCGTCGGGGATCCGGTCGCGGTTCTCGGCCCACACGGCCCACTCGTGCTCGTGGCGCGGGTTGGCGGCCTCGAAGAGCAGCGTCGTGGGCTTCAGGCGGATGACGTCGTCGAAGATCTTGCGCAGCTCGATGTCGAGGTGGTGGGGGCCCTCGTAGTTGCCCCAGCACAGGTGCACGCGCACGCGGTCGGCGGGGACGTCGCGCAGCGCGTGGTTGATCGCGTCGACGTGCACCGCGGCCCGCTGGACGAAGACCTCGTCGGGCTCGTCGCGGTACATGATGTGGCGGCCCATCGCGAGATCGGGGGCGTCGATCTGCAGGTAGAAGCCGGCGTCGACGATCCCCTCGTACTCGACCTTCATCGCGTTGGCGATCGCCTCGAGGTACTCGTCGGTCGTGTCATAGAACTCGTTGGGCTGGAAGAGCGCGACGATGCCAGGCGACGGGGCGTTCATGAACGCGCCGACCACCGGCTGGCCGGCGATCGCCTGCTTGAGGCGGGCGAGGTCGCGCTCGAGCGGCTCGCGGTTCTCGTAGGCGATCGGGCCGCGGCAGATCGGGCGCAGGTACTTGGCGGTCGCGCCCTCGGAGGCGAGACGGTCGCGGAAGCTCGGGTAGGCGTCGAGGTCGGCCGGGGTCGCGCGCGGCACGTCGCCGACCTCGAAGCCGCTCAGGCGGTGGCGGATGAACGTCGCGTAGCCGATCTTGCTCATCTCGCCGTCGGAGACGATGTCCACGCCGGCGTCGACCTGGTGCTGGACGCGATCCTTCACCGCCGCGCCGATGACGCGCTCGTACTCGTCGCGGTCGATCTCCTCGCCCTTGTCCTCGGCGAAGACCTGGTCGACCACGTCCTGCGGGCGCGGCAGGCTGCCGACGTGCGTGGTGAGGATGCGACCCGTGTCCGCCATGCGGAGCACAGTACGACAAATGCAGGGCCCGCCTCGCTCGCCACGTGGCGGCCTCGGCACCCGCAACGCGTGCAAGGCAACCTGACATCTGGGATGGTGCCGGCGATGATCGTTCGCTGGGGTCTTCGCTCGCTTCCCGAGGTCCTCGAGGAGCTCGGCGTGAACGACCCGCTGCTCATCAGCGAGGAGCTCTGGCAGGGGGTCGAGCTGCCCGTCGCGCGGCGCTTCCACGGCGCCCGGCCGCACGCGGAGGTCGCCGGCGTGCGCGAGGCGACGGCGCTCGCCGAGGGCGCCGACGGCCTCGTCGCGCTCGGCGGCGGCAGCGTCATGGACACGACCAAGGCGGTCTCGGTGCAGACCGGGCTGCCGATGGTGTCCATCCCGACGACCTACGCCGGCGCCGAGTGGACGCCGTTCTTCGGCGTGCGCAACGCCGAGACGCGCACCAAGGACGCCGGCTTCGACGCGCGCGTTGAGGGCATCGTCTACGAGCCCGAGCTGACGCTGCGCATGCCGGCGCAGGTGACCGCCGGCACCGCGCTCAACGCGCTCACCCACTGCGCCGAGGCGCTCTACGTCCCGGGCCGCACCGAGGAGAGCGACGACCACGCGCTGCAGGGCGCCGCACTGATCGCCCGCCACCTGCCGAACGTGCTCGAGGACGGCAGCGAGCTCGAGGAGCGCCGTGGCCTGCTCGAGGGCGCGATGCACGGCGGCGCGGCGCTGCGGGTGGGCATGGGCCTCGGCCACGCGATGGCGCAGTCGCTCGGGGGCCGCTACGGCGTGCCCCACGGCGCGATGAACGCGATCTGCCTGCCGCCCGCGCTGCGCTTCAACGCCGACGTCGCCGCCTTCCAGATCGCGCGTCTCGGCGAGGCGATGGGCGCCGCCGACCCAGCGGTGCGCGCCGAGGAGCTCGCCGCGATCGCGCTCGACACGCAGCTGCGCGACTACGACATCCCGCGCGACGACCTCGGCGAGCTGTCGGCGGCGACGGCGCAGCGCGGGGCGGCCAGGGCCAACCCCCGCCCGGCGTCGGTCGACGAGATCCGCGCGCTGTTCGAGTCGGTCTGGTAGCGCCTACCCCGCGCCGAGGCGCAACGTCGTCTGGGCGACCTCGTCGTTGACCATCGTCTTGGTGGCCCCGGGCGAACGCTCGGCGTACTTGTCGCGATAGGCGTCCGAGACGCGGTCGTTGACCGACTCGTCGGCGACCGGCTCGGCCAAGGCGTGGATCTCGTCGCCGTCGACCACGAGCGTCAGCTCGCCGTCGGCCCTCGCGCGCTGGTACCACGCGCCGGAATCGCCGCGATACGAGCGGACGTAGGCGTCGCCGTCGGTGACCACCACCCAGATCGGGCGGCTGGAGCTCGTGCCGTCGCTGCGCGGGGTCCTGGCGTCGACCTCGATCGCGGCATCGAGGCGGTCGATGATGCTGCTGTCCAGCGATGATGCGGCCATCGGGCGATGGTACGCTGGCCAGGTGCGCGGCCGGGGCCGCGTCGCGTCCGCCGAAAGGGCCGAGCCCACCCTGGTCAAGCAGGCATACCGACGCAACCTTCTTTCCGCCCGACGCAAGCGGACTCCGGGCGATCCGGAAAGGAGGCTGCCGTGTCCACGTCGCTCCCCGCCGCGCCGAGCCTGGAGCAGCTGCGCAAGCAGGCCAAGGAGCTGCTGCGAGCGCACCGCGCCGGCGGTCCCGAGGCGCTCGCGCGGGTCACCGCGCACCATCCGCAACCCGGCGAGCCGCTCAAGCTCACCGGCGCCCAGCTCGTCATCGCGCGCGAGCACGGCTTCGCCAGCTGGCCGAAGCTTCGCGCGTACGTCGAGCGCGTCGCCGAGTACGGGCCCGGGCTGCAGCACGCCTACCACGAGGACCTCGACTACTACGAGGGCCGCGCCTACGGCCTGCGCGCCTCGGCCGAGGACGGAACCCCGACCGCGACGGCCGCCTTCGAGCGCTGGGGCGCGCCCGTGACCGAGGCCGGCGCGCGCACGGTGGTCGCCCGCGCGCATGGGTTCGCGAGCTGGCAGGCGCTGCGCGCGCACGTCGCCGGGCTGCGCGAGAGCGGCGAGCCGTTCGCCCGCGCCTACCGCGCCATCGAGGCCCACGACGTCGAGGGGCTGCGCGCCGAGCTCGACCGCTTCCCCGACCTCGCCGGGGCGAAGGGCACGAACGGCAACGACCTGCTCGGGATGGCGGGAGCGACCTGCGACGAGCGGCTGACCGAGGTGCTGCTCGAGCGCGGAGCCGACCCCAACGCGGCCAACGCGCACGGCTGGACGCCGCTGCATCAGGCCGGCTACTCGGGCCTGCCGCTGCTCGCGCGGATGCTCCTCGACGCCGGAGCGCGGACCGACCTCTCGGCGCGCGGCGACGGCGGCACGCCGATGGTCGTCGCGCTGTTCTGGGGCCACCGCGAGACCGCCGAGCTCCTCGCCGCGGAGGGCGTGCATCCCCGCAACCTGCGTGCCGCGGCCGGGCTCGGGCGCCTCGAGCTCGTCGACGAGCTGCTCGCGCCCGACGGGACCCTCGCGCCGCAGGCCGGCGCGCACCGCGCGTTCTACCGCCCGCACAGCGGGTTCCCCGCGTGGCAGCCCGCTGACGACCGCCAGGAGATCGTCGACGAGGCCCTCTGCTGGGCGGCGCGCAACGACAGCGTCGAGGTCCTCGAGCCGCTGGTGGCGCGCGGCGCGCGCTTGGAATCGGACGTCTATCGCGGCACGCCGATGCTGTGGGCGGCCTCGCAGGGCAAGCCGGCCGCGATCAAGGCGCTCATCGCCCTCGGCGCCGATCCCAACGGCCGGTCGACCTTCGGCGGCCCGTCCCACGGAGACGGCGTCACGCCGCTGCACCTCGCCGCGCAGAGCGGGCACCTGGCGGTGATCGAGGCGCTCCTCGACGCCGGGGCGGACCCGACGCTGCGCGACGGGCTGTACAGCAGCACGCCGGCCGGGTGGGCCGAGTTCGGCCGGCAGGACGCGGCCGCCGAGCTGCTGCGCGACCGCGAGGGCTAGCCCGCGGAGGCGTTGCGTCACCATGCGGGGCAGCGATGCTCACCGAGGAGCCCACCGCGATCAGCGGCGACAGCCACGCCGCGCTGCGCCGCGACATCCGCGAGCTGGGCGTTCTGCTCGGCCAGACCCTCGTGCGCCAGGAGGGCCGCGAGGTCCTCGACCTCGTCGAGCACGTCCGCCGCCTGGTCCGCAGCGACCGTGCCGAGGCGGCCCGCGTGCTCGCCGCCGTCGACCCGCTCACCGCCACGCGGCTCGTGCGCGCGTTCACCGCCTACTTCCACCTGGCCAACGTCGCCGAGCAGACCCATCGCGCGCGCGAGCTGGCCGCCATCCGCGCCGAGCGCGGCTCGTGGCTGGCCCAAGCCGTGGACCGGATCGAGCAGGCCGGCGTCGGCACAGGCGAGCTGACCGCCGACATCCAGCACCTCGCCGTGCGCCCGGTGTTCACCGCGCACCCCACCGAGGCCGCGCGCCGCACGATCCTCGTCAAGCTGCGGCGGATCGCCGCGTTGCTCGACGAGGCCGCGGCCGCGACCGACCCCGTGGCGCAGCGCCGCGTGCGCCGCCGGCTGGAGGAGCTCATCGACCTGCTGTGGCAGAGCGACGAGCTGCGGGTCTCGCGGCCCGACGTCGTCGACGAGGCCCGCAACGCCGTCTACTACTTCGACGAGATGCACCGCGACGCGGTGCCCGAGACGCTCGAGACGCTCGTCGACGAGCTCGCGCGGCTCGACGTCTCGCTCCCGGTGGAGGCGCGCCCGCTGCGGTTCGGCAGCTGGATCGGCGGCGACCGCGACGGCAACCCCAACGTCCATCCCTCGACGACGCTCGAGGTGCTCGCGCTGCAGCACGAGCACGCGCTGCGCGACGCGCTGGAGATGATCGACGAGCTGCGCGCCGACCTCTCCTCGTCGGTGCGCATCGCGGGCGTGACCGCCGAGCTCGAGGCCTCCTTGGCCGGCGACCTCGAGCGACTGACCGAGCTCGACGCGCGCTACCGGCGCCTCAACGCCGAGGAGCCATACCGGCTCAAGCTCACCTGCGTTCGCCAGAAGCTCGTCAACACGCGCAACCGCCTGGCCGAGGGGCGCCCGCACGAGCCCGGGCGCGACTACGTCGGGACCGGTGGGCTCCTCGCCGACCTCGCGCTCGTGCGCGGGTCGCTGCTGCTGCACCGCGGCGAGCTCATCGCTCGCGGGCGCCTGGAGCACGCGATGCGCACGCTGGCCGCGTTCGGCCTGCACCTGGCGACGCTCGACGTCCGCGAGCACGCCGACGCCCATCACGCCGCCGTCGGCCAGCTCTACGACCGCTTGGCCGAGGGCACGCCCTACCGCGAGCTCAGCCGCGGCGCGCGGACCGCGCTGCTCGCCGCCGAGCTGCCCTCGCAGCGCCCGCTCGCCCCCACCCCGCCCCCGCTCGATGCCGCGGGCTCGCGCACCTACGAGACCTTCGCGGCCATCCGGCGCGCGCTGGACCGCTACGGCCCCGACGCGATCGAGTCCTACATCATCTCGATGTGCCAGGGCCCGGACGACGTCCTCGCCGCCGCGGTGCTGGCGCGCGAGGCGCGGCTGATCGACCTCGACGCAGGGGTCGCGCGGATCGGCTTCGTCCCGCTGCTCGAGACCGTCGAGGAGCTGCGCCACTCCGACGCGCTGCTGGAGGCGCTGCTCAGCGAACCGTCCTACCGCGGCATCCTGACGCTGCGCGGCGACGTCCAGGAGGTCATGCTCGGCTACTCGGACTCCAACAAGGCAGCGGGCATCGTCACCAGCCAATGGGAGATCCACCGTGCCCAGCAGCGCCTGCGCGAGGTCGCCGGCCGCCACGGCGTGCGGCTGCGGCTCTTCCATGGCCGCGGCGGCACCGTCGGGCGCGGCGGCGGCCCCACGCACGATGCGATCCTCGCCCAGCCGTGGGGAACGCTCGACGGCGAGATCAAGCTCACCGAGCAGGGCGAGGTCATCTCGGACAAGTACCTGCTGCCGGGCCTGGCGCGCGAGAACCTCGAGCTGATGCTCGCCGCGGCGGTCGAGGCGAGCGTGCTGCGCCGGCGCCCGGAGCGCACCGATGAGGAGCTCGCCCGCTGGTCGGAGGCGATGGAGCAGGTCTCCGACGCCGCCTACGGCCGCTACCGGGGGCTCATCGACGACCCGGGCCTGCCCGCCTACTACTTCGCCTCCTGCCCGGTCGAGCTGCTGTCGGAGATGCAGCTGGGGTCGCGGCCGAGCCGGCGCCCGGACTCCGGCGGCGGGATCGACGGCCTGCGCGCGATCCCGTGGGTGTTCGGATGGACGCAGTCACGGCAGATCGTGCCGGGCTGGTACGGGGTGGGGACGGGGCTCGCCGCTGCGCGCGAGGCCGGCCTCGCCGACCTCCTGGCCGACATGCACCGGCGCTGGCGCTTCTTCCGCACCTTCCTGTCGAACGTCGCGATGACGCTCGTCAAGACCGACCTCGATCTGGCCGGTCACTACGTCCGCACGCTCGTGCCGCCGCAGCTGCACTACCTCTACGACACGATCCGCGCCGAGCACGACCTCACGGTGGCCGAGATCGTGCGGGTCACCGGGCAGGAGACGCTGCTGAGCGCCAACCCGATCCTCGAGACCACGCTGCGCGTGCGCGACGCCTACCTGGCGCCGCTGCACCTCGTGCAGGTGGCGCTCACCGCACGCTGGCGCGCGGACCTCGATGCCGGCCGCCACCCGGATCCCGGCGTGGCGCGAGCCTTGTTGCTGACGGTCAACGGGATCGCCGCGGGCCTGCGCAATACCGGCTAGGGGTGCCGGAGGCCGCCACCGGCACCGACCGCGAAGCGGTTGGTGGGCCGGAGGCGGGTCCCCCCGGCCGGAGGCCGGATCGTCTCAGCGGCGGACGTGCACGCGCACCACGCCGCCGTCCGGGAGGGCCCGGATCTGGACGAGGTCGCACAGCTGGTTGCACAGCCACAGCCCGTGGCCCCCCACCGCACCGGTTGGCGGCCTCTCGCGCCCGGCGAGCGGGGCGACGATCGCGCCGTGGTCGCTGACCTCGCAGATCACGCTTCCGGGCTCGCCCCAGCAGCGCAGCACGCCGTGGCCGCCGCCGTGGACCACGCTGTTGGTCGCGAGCTCGTTGACCGCGACGAGCAGGTCGCCGGCGCGCGGCTCGGCGAGACCGGCCGCGTCGATCCAGGAAGCGACGACCGCGCGCATCGCGCGCAGCGTGCCCCTGTCGAACGCCATCGCGCTCGCGTCGCCGGGCGGAGCGGGCAGCGGCTCGTCGAACGGCGCGGCGATCGCGTCGATCCCGTCGTAGCCGTCGCTCATCGCATGGGTGCCGTCGTGGGCGACGCGCGGATGACTGCGGTGGGCCTTGTCGATCACGTCGGGATCGAGCGTCTCGACGTCGTAGGGGCACAGCAGGTTGAAGCCTGCGCTGTCCGCGAAGGCCAGGTTCAGCAGCGCTTCGTGGCGATGGCACTCGGCGAGCTCCTCCGGCGATCGCGAGGCCGAGATCGGCTCGCCGATGCCGCGCACCCGGCGGCCGGGGCGGGCGTCGGCGAACGCGCGCCAGGCGGGGATGATCCGCGCCGGATTGGCCCCGACCTCGCCCATGTCGGCGAAGTCGACCGCCTCGGCGTCGGGGCCCAGCGCCTCGCGCATCGCCTCGAGCTTGGGCGCGGCGAGCATGGCGAGCATCCCGTCGCCCGCCTCGGCGCCGGCGCGCAGGAACGGCAGCGTCCGGGCCAGGAAGTCGTCGATGCCCGCATAGAGCAGCGCCTCGTGGCGGAAGCCCTCGAAGCCCCGCTCGGGTGCCTCTGTCGTGGGCAGGATCGCCACTGCTCGGCTACCTCGAAAATCGCCAGGCGCAGGGGTACCCGGCGAGCGTGCAAGGTATCGCGCCGCACCGCGTGTGGCGCCTAGACGCTAGGGGCGCCCGGTAGCGCCCGAGCGGGCGAAGCGCTCGTCGGCCGGCTCGCGGTGGAAGCGCCGCTCGCGCTCGACGATGCGCCGCACGAGCGTCTCGGCGGCCTTGACGATGACCTGCGCGTCGAAGGTCCCCAGGCGGCGGCTCGGGCGCACGGTCACGACGAGCAGCGCGCCGGCCGCCCGCCGGCCGTCGAGCAGCGGGACCGCCATCGCCGAGCAGCCGCCGCGTACGCTGCCGTGCTGGACCTCGTGGACGCGCGCCGTGTGCATGACGCGCGCCACGACGCCGCCGTACTCGACGAGCGCCTCGTCGACCGGCAGGCCGATCGCGGCGACCGTCGCCGCTCGCTGCGGATGATCGGCGTCGTGCAGGAACAGCGAGGCGTGCTCGACCTGGAGCACATCCACGATCCGGCGGAGCTCGATGGAGGCGACCTCGGCGATCATCGCGACAGCTGCAAACGCAGGGATGCGCCGAAACGCGGGCGTTCATGTGCGCCTCTGGACGGACGTTCGACGCGGCGTCAACGCTCGAGATCGAAGCGCATCGACAGCCAGGATCCGTTCCCGCTGGTGGGAACGAAGCTGTGGGCGTCGGTGACCTCGGCGATGATCGGCAGCCCGAGGCCCAGGCCCGGGCTGTCAGAGCGCGGCGCCATGCCCAGGCCGTCGTCGCAGACGTCGATCATCAGGCCGCCGGACTCGATGTCCAGGCCCAGCGTGAACGTCCCGGGCTCGTCGCGATCGCGGTACGCGTGAAGGACGACGTTGGTGGCCGCCTCCGAGACGGCGAGGGCCACGAGATCGAGCTTCTCGTCGGGCACGTCGTGCTCGCGCGCGAACAGCACCGCCGCGCGGCGGGCCTCGCGTACCGAGTCCGGCCGCGCGCGGAAGCGCAGCGCTGCATGCACCCCGAAGCCGTCCATCGTCCGAAGCGCTACCCGGGTCGACGCATGGTCACGCGCCACGTTCACAGGGCGGCCTGCAGGACGCGCCGGGCGATCGGCGCGGCGGCCTTCCCGCCGAATCCGGCACCCACGAGCATGACGGCGACCGCGACCTTCGGGTGCTGCGCGGGAGCGAAGGCGACGAACCACGCGTCGGCGTCCTTCGGGTTGGTCGAATTGGGGCGCAGCTCGGCGGTGCCGGTCTTGCCGGCGACCTGCACGCCGGGGATCGCGGCGGCGGTCCCGGTGCCCGAGCGCACGACGCCGATCATCATGTCGCGCACCTGGGCGGCGACCTTGGCGCTGACCGCGCGGCGGCGAAGGACCTGGTCGGAGCGCACGATCCGCGGGCGCGTGTAGCGCCCGCGCTCGCCGATCGCCGCGCCGACCACGGCCATCTGCAGCGGCGTCGCGAGATCGCGATCCTGCCCGATCGCGCTGGCGCCGACGGCGAGGCTGTCCCGCAGGTCCTTGGGCTGCGGGATCGTGCTCGGCTTGGCGTCCGGGACGCGCGGCGGCTGGTTGAATCCGAATGCCTCGGCGGTACGGACGAGGCGCTTGGCGCCGAGCTTGGCGCCCAGCGGGGCGAAGACCGAGTTGCACGAGTCGGCGAAGGCCTTCACGAGTGTGCCGCCGCAGGCCTCGCCGCTTGCGTTGTTGAGCTTGACTCCCGAGAGGGTGGTCGAGGTCTGGATCGGATAGGAGCTCGAGGGCGTCGCGATCCCGGCCTGCAGCGCGCCCGAGAGCGTGATGATCTTGAAGGTGGAGCCGGGCGGCTGGGGCCCGGACACCGCCAGCCCCGCGAGGGCGAGAACCGATCCGTCGCTCGGCCGCACCACCGCGACGCCGCCGAGCTTGCCGCCCAGGGCAGCGATCGCTGCCCGCTGCAGGCCCGGGCGGATGGTCGCGTGGACCGAGTGCCCATGGCGGGTCTGGACCTTGGCGACGATCCGGTCGCCGTAGCGCAGCTCCGAGCCCGCACGGCCGGCCAGGCGCGCGTCGAACATGCGTTCCAGGCCGCTGCCTCTGCTCTCCGCGTTCGGGGCACGCCCGGCGATGGCGGCGGTCGCGGGATCGTCGGCGAGGCGGCGGCCGTCGGGGCCGAGGATCTCCGCGCGCGTGGGCGTGGTCAGGACGACGCGGCGGATCTGCTCGCCGGCGCGGACGCCGGGGAGACGCATGTGCGGCGCCCAGACGATGGCGGCATCGCCGTTCTCGTCGTGGACGGGGACCGCGATGGCGCCGTGCAGCGTGCCGTAGTCGCGCGTGGTGACGGCGACCGGGACGGCCACCTTGCCGTCCTTGGGATCGGTGATCTTGCCGACCCGGACGGCGGTGACGGTGGCGGCGGAGTCGGCCGATCTGTACAGGCGCTCGAAGCGGGCGCGCGGGTAGGCCCGCCGGCTGTCGGCATCCAGCGTCGCCCACATGGCGGCGGCATCGCGGTGCGCCCAGGCGTCGGCGAAGCGCTGGACCGTGTTGCGGCGCGCGTCCTTGACCTCGCGCTGGTGGACGACGTACCAGGCGCCGCCTGCGATGGCCGCAAGCAGGAGAACGCCGATCAGGACGGGGACGACGGGCAGCATCGGGCCGCGCCGGCGGGTGCGGCGCCGGCTGCGGCCGGGCTCCAGCCACATGACGCCGGAGCGCCTGGGCGGAGCGGAAGCGAACATCGAGCGGCGACGGCGGCGCACCCCCTCTGTCTATCGCGCCGCGCGCAGATGTGCGCCGCGCGTGGATTTCCTGGCGCGATCGGGTACCCGGTCTGGGCCTATGGTGGCCTTCGAAGTCGACCGCTTCGAGTGGGTCGACGAGCACCTCGTGGTCGTCGGCCGCTGGTTCGACCTGCGCGGGCACCGGTTCATGCGCCCGGCGCTGACCGTCGAGATCGAGGCCGGTGGCGGGGACCGGCGCCGCATGCTCGCCGACCTCGAGCACAAGCCCTGGGCCGCCGACGAGGGCGACGACTGGATCGCGGCCTTCCCGTGGGAAGGCGATCCCATCGAGCTGGCTCGAGCGGAGCTGGCCGTCGCCCCGACCGTTGCCATCGACCTCCCCGTCCCCCGGCTGCCCGGGCAGCGCAAGAAGGCGTCCGCATCGGCACCGCGCACGGCACGCCGGCCGAAGACCGAGGAGCGAAAGCCCGCCGCGCCCAAGGCCGACGACGCTGCAGCGCTCACGCGAGAGGTCCGCAAGGTCACGGCCGAGCGCGACGCAGCGATCGCCGAGCGCGACGAGCTCAGGCGCGAGCGCACAGCGCTGGCCGCCGACCGCGACGCGCTGGCCCGCGAGCGCACAGCGCT
>Ga0081540_1000831_pt1 | contig 28135 bp, 25 predicted proteins | sample TabmetS2T1R1_FD_71024 | JGI IMG/M metagenome (GOLD analysis project Ga0081540, IMG submission 71024) | Tabebuia heterophylla rhizosphere microbial communities from the University of Puerto Rico - S2T1R1 | ecosystem: Host-associated > Plants > Roots > Rhizosphere ...
ACGATGCCCACGATGCTGCGGCCCGATCTGCCGCCGCAGGTCGACGAGGTGTTCGGCCGGGTGCTGGCCAAGCGCCCGGACCAGCGCTACGGAAGCTGCCGCGAGTTCATCGAGGCCGCCCGGATGGCGCTGGGCCTGTTCGGGTCGGCGACCGAGTCGTCGGTCGCCTACGGCGCGCCGCCCTCCGGGCCGCAGACCGGCGCCCCGCCCGGCCGCCGGGCCGCGACGCCGCCGCCGGACCAGTTCTCCTGGAGCACCATGACCAGCCGGGTGCACTCGGGCGGCCCCGGCGTGGATCCCGTCGCGCCCAGCGCCCCCGCCGTGCCGCCCTCCAGGTCTTCGGGTCCGAGTCATTCCGGCGGGACCATCGCCTCCCACCGCCGTGAGTACGGCGTCGCGGGTCCGGGGGAGCCCGCCCCGCCCGCCGCCGCGCCGCTGCCGTCGCCGGGCGGACCGCGGGAGCCGCACTGGTACCGCCGGCCGCGCTGGATCGTCGCGCTGGCGGCGGCCGTGGTGATCCTCGCGGGCGTGGGCACCTGGGTCGGCCTGAGCGGTTCCGGCTCGCACGCCACGGCCGCGGTGAAGATGTCGCACACGCCGAAGCCCAAGCCGACGCCCAGCCCGCTGATGGCCGCGCTCGTCCTGGCCAACAAGAGCGGGGACGCCACCGGCATGCTGCCGCCTTCGACCTGCAAGCAGACCAACGCGACGGTCGTGACCTGTACCGCCCCGGCGGCCGGCATCAGCGGGGTCGTCTTCCAGACCTACCCGAACCAGAAGGCCCTGTACGCCGCGTACACGGCCAAGGTCACGGCGCTGAACACGAACAAGTTCAGGCAGAACTTCAACGACTGCGGGTCCCAGTACACGTACGGCGAGGTCGGCTGGAACCACCTGTTCAAGCACACCAGGAGCTTCACCGTCAACCAGATGATCATGGGCACCGTCCGGGACGACCAGGCCGCGGGCCGGGTGTTCTGCACCTACACCCAGGGCCTCGAGTACATGGTCTGGACGCAGAACGACGGCCACCTCATGGGCTACGTGGCCGGCCCGGTGCACACCGACGTGTGGACCTGGTGGGTGGCGGTGCACCACAACATCGGCATCGGCGGCTCGCCGATGGACATGAACATGCCGACCCCCTCCACGAGCGGCAACGGCGCGTCCCCCTCGATGAGCCCGTCCCCGTCCGTGAGCGGCATGTCCGCGTCCCCGTCCGCGTCGATGGGCGGCATGTGATAGCACGGCCACGCTTCGCCCGTGACCCTTCCTGACCGTCGGACCGGGCTGCGACCCCGGCTGTGGCCCGTGGTGTTCGTGTGTTCCTGGTGCGCTGCCGTGACTGGCTTTGCGCGCCCCCCGCCCCGGTGCTTACTGCATGGATGTCCCAGTCATGCACCTGGAACAGCATGAACGCGTCATCCATGTCGTATGATCCGATACCCGTGGTGCCGGAGTGACGAAGTCCGCTTCGATGTATGCGCCGCGGCCTCGCTGACCGGCGCCGCACTCGCCACATCCGTGCTTCATCACGGAAAGTAATTGTGACGGTGCGCTTACGATCATGACCCAGCCGTACCCTCCGCAGCGATCCCGGGAGAACAATCGTCACATCTAGTGCATTGTTCAGCACTTGGGGCAGCCGGGGCCTCCTGTTAACGCGGGAAAGGCTGAGATGACCATGCCGGCATACGCCCACGACACCATTGCTCCCGTCACCTCCCGTCCGGACGCGGCCGCGTTCACCTCGGAGCAGCCGCGATGACCGTGTGGGCGTGGCTGAAGCTGACCGCGTGCCTGTGGCTGATCCGCAAGGCCTTCAAGCTGACCTGGTGGCTGCTGCTCGCAGTCGCCGCGATTGCGGCCTGGCCAGTCACGGTGGTCACCGCCGCTGGGTACACCGCGGCGTGGCTGCGCGGCTGGCCGCCGGTCCGGCTGTACCGGGCGGCGGCCTGGTCGCTGCCGGTCACCGCCGCGTGGCTGATTACCCTGGAGATCCAGGTACCCGGCTTCCTCGCTGCCCGCGACCCCCGCCGGACGTGGGCGGGCGGCTGGGATCACCTGACCACCGACCGCCTGGCGGGTGTGTTCGCGGCGCTGGCCCCGGCCGTCCTCCCGGCCGGGCTGGCCCTGGCTGGCCTGGTGTGGGCGTGGCGGAATTACGCCATCACCGCCGGGCTCGGCGGCACGATGGCCTCCGCGCCGATCACCTTCGACGCCCGCCAGTGGAATCGCCAGATCCGCACCGCCCAGGGCCTCACCCACGCGCCTGGCGCGGTCCCGCTGCTTACCCGGGGGAACAAGATCCCGGTCGGCGGAACCATCCGCGCCATCGGCCACCCGTGGCACCCCGTGTTGACCCTCGAGCCTGGCGCGTGCGCCCGGCACATGGTGATCGTCGGCTCGACCGGGTCGGGGAAGACGAACCTGATGATCCGGCTGTGGGCGGGCTGGTTCTCCGCCGCCCTGCAAGCATCCCGGGCCGGGAACGGCGGCCGGCCGCTGCTGGTGGTGCTGGACTGCAAGGGCGGCCGGGACGCCCGCCGTAAGGCCGAACGGACCCGCCGCCTGCTCTACGCCGCCGGCGCTCGCCGCGTCGCCATCTGGCCGGACGAGGCCCGGCTGTCCATGTGGGACCTCCCGGCCCAGGACCTGGCGGTGCTCCTGTACCAGATGATCGAGTCCGGCACGGGCGCCGCCGCCTACTACGCCGACATGCTGTATGCCTGCGTGGTCCTGGCCGTCACCGCCCCGCCCGGCCCTCCGTACAACACCGCGTCGTTCCTGGACCGGCTGGATACCAAGTGGCTTCAGCACGCCTGGGGCGACGGCCGCCACCCGCGCCAGTTCGAGCAGGCCCGCGCCGCGGCGAAGCACCTGCGCGACATCCAGTTGCGGTACGCGACGCTACTGGACCGGCTCGGCCCGGCCCTGGACGGCCCCGGCCGCCTCGACGAAGCCGACGCGTGGTACTTCATCCTGGAAGGCACCCGCGAACCGAGCGTGGCCGAGGCGCAGGCGATGGCCATTACCGAACTGGCCGCCCGCGCCGCCACCGCCCTGGACGGGGAGCAGCGGGCGATGCTGCTGGCCGCCGACGACTACTCCGCGGTCTCCCGTCGGGTGCCAATGTCCAACCTGTACGAACGCGGCCGCTCGCTCGGCATCGGGGTGCAAGTCTCGGCCCAGTCCTGGCAAGGGCTCGGGGCCGATGAGGACGAGCGGTACCGGATCGCCACGACTGCCGACGGCGGCATCTTCGTGCTGCACACTCCGCACCCCGATCCGCTGGTCGCCTTGGCAGGTAAGCGGCGGGTGCTGGAGACGGCGCACAAGCTCGTCGGCAACACCTGGGGCGGGGAGGGCACCACCCGTGAACAGCGCGCCTGGGTCGCCGACCCCGACCTGATCCGTCGCCTGGAAGTCGGCCAGGCGTGCTACATCCATCATGGCGCCGCCACCTTCGTCCAGGTCGCCCGCCCCGTCGCATCCCCGCTCACCCTGCTGACCCCGCCCGCCCCGGAGCCGCCTTCGGCCCCGGCGCCCGAACCCCGGCAGGAGCCCACGCCCCCGTCCTGGCCGCCCGTAGGCGGGCTGGACGACATCTTCGGACCCGGAGACTCCCGATGAGCATGCACACGAACCCGTTCGAGATCCTTGGCCTGCCCGTCCGCCGGGACCTGACCGATGAGCAGGTCGACGCGGCCTGGCGGAAGATCGCCGTGGCGACCCACCCGGACCGGCCCGACGGCGGGGATTTGGCCCGCTACACCCAGGCCTCCGCCGCGTTCGCCGAGCTACGCGTCCCGTGGTCCCGGTCCGAGGCTTACGCCGACGTGGTCGAGCAGGCCCGGGCTCAGGGGTACGAAGGCCTGGACGACGACGGCCAGCCCTGCACCGAGCCGCTGCCCCGCGTCCCGTTCGATCCCGAGAGCGGCATCCCTTACGGCGACCCGTTCGCGATCCTGATCCAGCTGCCGTCCCGCATCAGCCGCGGCCGCCCGCTGCACCTGGCCCTCCGCGCGATCATCGCCGCCGCGCTGTCTCTCATCGTGCTGCAGCTGATCCCCGGCAGCCCGGCCGCCCCCGCCGACATCCTCGGGCTGATCATCTGGTTCGTGCTGACCGGCCGCAAGGACCTGGCACCCCCGCCCGAACGATGAGGGTTCAGCCGGGCTGGCAGGACGGGCACCAGTAGGTGACCCGGTCGTCCTGTCCGGCCGAACGGACCGGTGTCCCGCACCGGCGGCACGGCTTGCCCCGCCGGCCGTAGACCCAGTGCTCCTCGCCCCGGCGCATGCTGCCGGTGGTGATGTGGCCGAACCGCTCCTTGTTCGCCTCGAGCAGCCGCCGGGCGAGTTGGGCCAGCGCGCCGAGATCGGCCACCGTGCCCGTCGGCTGCCACGGGCTGAGGCCGCGCAGGAACAGCACCTCGGCCTTGTAGACGTTGCCGATGCCGGCCAGATTCCGCTGATCGAGCAGGGCCTCGCCGATGGGCCGGTCCGGTTCGGCGGCCAGGCGCCGCACCGCCTCGTCGCGGTCCCAGTCCGGTCCGAGCAGGTCGGGACCCAGGTGCCCGGTGACCCGCGGCTCCTGGCTGGTACGGATCAGCTCGACCACGCCCAGCTGGTACCCGACGGCCTGCCAGTCCTCGTTGACGAGCAGCAGCCTGATCCGGTGGCTGTCGCGGAGCCGTTCGGCCGCGGGCCGGATCCGCCAGCTGCCGTCCATCTTCAGGTGGGTGTGGACGGTGAGGCCGCTCGTGGTCCTGGTCAGCAGGTGCTTACCGCGCGAGACGGTCTCGGTCACGACATCGCCGGATAGGTCGGCGGTGGCCAGCCGGGGGACACGGAAGTCACTGCGGATCAGCATTCGCCCTGCCAGCGCCTCGTGCAGGCGGCAGGCGGTCTGCCAGACGACGTCTCCCTCGGGCATGACCCCAGTGTGCGTCAGGTCACTGCTGGTGCGTTAAACGCTGGTAATCGTCGCGCGGGTCGTAGGGTGCGCGGTGCCCGTTGCCGCGGTGCCCGTTGCCTTGATAGCCGTTGCCCGGATACCCGTTGGCCGGGTAGCTGCCGTTGCTCCGGTAGCTGCCGGTGGCCTGGTGGCTGCCCCGCGGGTAGGCCTGCCGGGCCGGCCTGGTGACGTCGCCCGGGTCCTCCGGGCGGGCGTGGCTGCCGCCGCCACTACGCCGCCGCGGTTCGCCCGCCGGCGCCGCCGGACTCCCGTTTCCGTAGGAGGGCGTCGAATACGGGTAGGGGGAGGTGCCGGTGTCGAAGCGGTCCGCTGAGCCGTTCCGGGCCCGGAGGGACGACCGCCCGTCGACCGGCCCGCTCGGCCGCAGCGAGAAGGCCGCGCTGGTCAGCGGGTCTTCCTCGGCGCTGCTCGGCCGCCGTCGACGCGTCTCGGTCGGCTGGGTGCCCGCCCCGCGCGGCTGGGCCGCGGTCCCGCGCGGCTGGGTGGCAGCCTCCCTCGGCTGGGCCGCGGTCCCGCGCGGCGGGGTGGCAGCCTCCCTCGGCTGGGCAACGGTCCCGCGCGGCGGGGTGGCAGCCACGCGGACCGGCTGCGTTGCCCCCGGGAGCGGCGGCTTCATGCCCTGGACTGGCTGCGTCGCCGCGTAGGAAGGCTGTATCGCCGTCCGTTCGGTCGTCGGGTCGGACGCGGTGCGCGGGGCCGGATACCTGCCCCGCCTGCCCCCGCCGGGACCTCGCTCGTCGCGTTTCCTGTCGCCTGCCGGGGCCTGGACGGCCTGCGGGCCGGTGGCCGGACCGCTGTCCAGGCCCGCAGCAGGGCCAGCGGCTGACCCGGTAATGAGCCCGGCGCCAGGCGCGGGCCCGGATAGCCGGTTCCTGCTGGGCGGTTCCTGCTGCGCGGTACGCGCGGTGGTGCCGAGCGGCTTGTCCGACGCAAGATCATCCCAGAACTGCTCGTCGCTGACGCCGCCGAACGATTCGGTCGGCCACAGCTCCTCGTCGAGGTCGGCTCCCTTGCGGAATCCCTTGCGGCGACGGGGCTTGGCCGCCGCCGTCGTGGCGATCGGCCGGGTTTCGCCGGCCTCGAGCGCGGCCGTACCCAGTTGCGGGTCGGTGACGGTCGGGTCGCCGGACATCGAGTCATCCGGCCACGCGTCGTCAGGCCAGGGATTTCCGGCCTCGGCGTCACCCGGCCAGGGATCCTCGGGCAGTGCCTGGCTGTCGGCGAGCCGCCTGGCCCCGACCGGCTCCGCGGTCCGCGCGGCCCCGGGACGGCGCGGCCTGGCCGAGGCGGCGGGCGTGAAGGTGGTGACCGGCCTGGTGCCGTCGGCGGTCCGCCGGGGGTGGCCGCTGAGATCGGGTCTGCTCAGGTCGGGCCGGCCGGACCGAAGGCGCTTGCCGCCGCGGTTGCCTGAGCGGATGCTGAAGTAGAAGGCTGCCGCGATGCCGACAAGCCCGGCAACGGCCAGTCCCGCGACCAGAAACATGGTCTCCATCCACAATGCCGGGCCTGGTGGACGGCGCTCGCTAGGCACACGCGGCCATGACGCGAACCTTCCCTCGTAATCGCGAGCGCCGTAAACCCGCTTGATCATCGATTGTTACTCACCCGCAGGGAGCGTGTCAGAGGATTGAAAAACTTCCGGAAATTGCTGATTACGACGCGTATCTAGATGATCACGGGTTTCCCGTTACCACTATTCGTCCGCGCCCGATTGTGGCTGCCGCGATCGCGGTCCATACGGACTGCAGCGGCGCGCCGTTCGGCAGCTTCAGCGCGGTGTTCAAGGCATAAACGGTAAAGCGGTACGAGTGCGGGCGGCCGCGCGGGCAGGGGGCGTCGTAGCGGGGCGTACCTGCACTGTTCAGCGCCTGGCGTGCTCCGGTGGGCAGCGCGCCTTCCTGGATGTCGGTCGCCCCGGGATTGATGTCGAAAACGAGCCAGTAAATGGTCGGCGTGATCGGTGCCGAGGAGTCATCGGCAATAAGCGCGAGGCTCTTGGTGCCAGCCGGCGCGCCCGACCAGTTAAGCGGCGGGTTCGTTTTCGCGCCGTGACAGGTATAGCGCTGCGCCAGCATACCCGAGACGAACGCCTCGCTCTTCACGGACATGGTGGCCGGCGCCACCGGCGCGCCGTAGCCGGCGGTGCCGCAGCCCGCCAGGGTCAGCGCAGCCAGCAACGCCGCGCCCGCGGCCCGCGCGCGAAGCGGGGGCCCGGCGCGGTCTGCTCGCGGTGCTGACCGGCCTGCCGTCACCTTCTCGCCTCTTTCCTGCCGACGGTTGATATTAGAACTGCACCACTAGGAAGCGTAGGGTGATCCGGCGCGTTGAATGATCCGGGGGAGTAGGCCAGAACAGGGGCGATCAGCGAGGGCAGATGCCGAACGCACTGGGTATCGGGCTACTGGGCCCGCTTCAGGTGCGGGACGAGACGGGGCGCCCAGTCCACGTCGGCGGCCGCCAGTTGCGGGTCTTGCTTACTTTGCTCGCGCTGAACGCCGGGCGTGTCGTCCCGGTCGGCTCGCTGGCCGGGGAACTCTGGCCCGACGATCCGCCCGGCCACCCCGGCAATGCGCTGCAGACACTGGTTTCCCGGCTGCGGGCCGAACTGCGCCAGGCCGGGGCGGCTGACGTGATCGAGTCGCACCCGTCCGGGTACCGCCTGGCCGTGCCGCCGGGGGCGGTCGACGTGATGGCCTTCGAGGAACTGGCCGCTCAGGGCCGCCGCACGCTGGCCGACGGCGACGCGGCGCAGGCCGCGCGGGTTTTGCGGGACGCGCTGCTCGCCTGGCGGGGGCAGCCACTGGCCGACGCCGCCGGATCGGACCTCGCCGAGGCGACCGCGGCCAGGCTTACCGAGCTGCGCTCCAGCGTCCTAGCCGACCGGATCGAGGCCGACCTGGCCCTCGGCGAGGGAGCCAGCCTGGTCGGTGAGCTCCGCGTACTGCTCTCCGCCGACCCGCTGGCCGAACGCCCTCGCGCCCAGCTCATGCGCGCGCTGTACGCCGCCGGGCGCCAGGCCGAGGCGATCGCCGCCTACCACGAGGGCCGCGAACTGCTCGCCGACCAGCTCGGGGTGGACCCGTCCGCCCAGCTCGAGCAGGTCTATCTCAGCATCTTGCGGGGTGGGGAGCAGAAGGATGGGACCGAACGGGCCGAGGTGGCGGCCCAGGCTCGGCCCTCCGCCTCCCGGGCGCAGACGCCCCTGACCAGTTTCGTCGGCCGCGACGAGGACCTGCCCCGGGTGCTGAAGAGCCTGCGCGCGGCGCGTCTGGTCACGCTCACCGGGCCGGGCGGAGTGGGCAAGACCAGGCTGGCCATCGAGGCCTCGGGACGGCTCGGCGCGGCGGCGTGGTTCGTGCCGCTGGCGCCCGTGACCGATCCGGCCGAGGTGGCCTTCACGGTCCTGGACGCGCTGGGCATCCGCGAGCCGGTCATCGCCCGTCGCGCCGCCGAACCCGGCCCGGGTCCGCTGGACCGGCTGGCCGCCGCGCTCGGCGACCGCGACGACGTGCTGATCCTGGACAACTGCGAGCACGTGATCGAGGCGGCCGCCGCGCTCGCCGGCCATGTCCTCGCCGCCTGCCCGCGGCTCAGGATCCTGGCCACGAGCAGGCAGCCGCTGCGCATCGACGGTGAGACGCTGTGCCCGGTCCCCCCGCTGCCGATCCCGCCAGCGTCGGCCGCCCCGGTGACGATCGCGTCTTACGGGTCGGTCCGGCTGCTGCGCGACCGGGCGGTGGCGGTCCGGCCGGATTTCGAGCTGGGCGGGGCCAACGCGGCCGCCGTGGCCCGGATCTGCCGGGCCCTCGACGGGATGCCGCTGGCGATCGAGCTGGCCGCCGTCTGGCTCCGCACGCTGACGCCGGCTCAGCTCGCGGAGCGCCTGGACGACAGGTTCGGCTTGCTGACCGGGGGCAGCCGGACGGCGCTGCCCCAGCACAGGACGCTTCGCGCGGTCGTCGACTGGAGCTGGGACCTGCTGACAGCGTCCGAGCAGGCGCTGGCGCGCAGGCTGGCTGTCTTTCCCGGCGGGGCCACCCTGGCCGCCGCCGAGTACGTCTGCGCCGACAAGCTGCTGCCGTCGGCCGCGGTGCTGCCCGCGCTGTCCGGCCTGGTCGACAAGTCGATCGTGAGCGTGGCCGAGGGCCAGGACGGTCTCTCCCCGCGGTACCGGATGCTGGAGACCGTCCGCGCGTACGGTCTGGAGCGGCTGGCGAATGCGGACGAGGAAGCCGCAGTGCGGGACGCGTTCGCCGTGTACTACCTGGACCTGGCCGAGATCGCGGATCCGGGGCTCCGCACGGCCGGGCAGGGCCGCTGGCTGTGTGAGCTGACCACCGAGCAGGACAACCTGCACGCGGCGCTGCGCTGGGCGATCGCGAGGCAGCAGGCCGACACCGCGCTGCGTTTCGTGCGGGCGCTCGGCTGGTACTGGATGCTGCGCGGCCAGCCCGGCGAACCGGAGGCGCTGGCCCGCCAGGTGCTCGCGTTCGAGCCACGCGAGCAGACGCTTCGGATGGCCGAGGCGCGCGTGGTCTGTGCGATCACCGCCGCCGGTACCAGCTGGGAAATCGACATGCTCGGGCCCGCGCTGGCCACGGCCGTAGCCGATCTCAACCGCTGGTCACCGGATACCGCTCCCTCCCATCCGGTCGCCGCCATGGGTGAGCCGATGCTGGCCTTGACCGACGGGGAGCCCGACCGCGCCTTCGCGGTCTTCGATCACTACATGACCTCGGAGGATCCGTGGGTGCGGGCGGCGGTCCCGCTGCTGCGGGGGACATTCGGCAGCATGCTGGGCAGGCTGGACTGGGCCGAGTCGGACTGCCGGGACGCGCTGGCCGCGTTCCGGGCCCTGGGCGAGGCGTGGGGAACGGCCGCCGTGCTGATACAGCTGGCCGAGTTCGCCCGGTTGCGCGGCGACCACGCGGCCGCGGTCGCGGCGCTCGAAGAGGCGAGTGCCCTCGGTAAGCAGCTCGGCGCATGGGGTGATCTGTCGCACATCGGCGGCAAGCTGGCCGCCGTCCGGCTGCGCGGAGGTGACCTGACTGGCGCCCGCGCCGACCTGGAGCGGGCTGAGCGCGAGGAGGCCGCGCGCGGCATCGGCCATAGCGACGCGGCGACCTGGCTCGGCCTGGTGCGCGCCGAGCTCCTTTACCGCGAGGGCGATACCGCTGCGGCCGGGAGGATCTGCGACGTCCTGCTCGCCCAGCTCGAGGAGAAGCAGTCGTCCTGGTGGTTGGGGATGCAAGCGATCATCCAGGCCAGGCTGGCGCTGGTCACGCTGGCGGACGGGGACGAAGCCCGCTGCCGCACCCAGCTGGCGGCGGCGCTCGAGACCGCCACCAGCTGGGTGGAGCTCCCGCCGGTCGCCGACGTGATCGATGCCATCGCCGTGCTCGCCCAGCACTCGGGGGAGGGCGCGACGGCCGTGGCTACCTTGCTCGGCGCCGCCCACGCGGTCCGGGGCTGCTTTGACGAAGGTAGCCTCGACGCGCCGGCGGTGCGGGACGCGGCCCGCACCCGGCTCGCCGCGGACGAGTTCGACGCCGCCTACGAGCGTGGCCGCTCCCTGCCTCGCGACGACGCGCTGGCCTTGGCGGCCAGCGTGGTCGCGAACCCCGTCACGGCGAGCTAGTTGTCGGGGGATGACGAGCCCTTGCTGTGATGTGACGGGGCCGTTGACACATTCCGATATAGGCATATGATGGTGCCATGGCACGCGCGGCGACGACCTCGGACGCGTTCAACGCGATCGCCGAACCGCAGCGGCGGGAGATCCTCGGGCTGCTGCGGGGCGGCGAGCGGCCGGTGACCGACCTGGCGCGGGACCTGGGGATGAGCCAGCCGCAGGCGTCCAAGCACCTGCGGGTGCTCCGCGAGGTCGGGCTGGTGCGGGTCCGCGGCGCGGGCAAGCAGCGGCTATACGGCCTGGACGCCCGCGGGCTGCGGCCGGTCCACGAGTGGGTGGGCGGCTTCGAGCGGTTCTGGAACGAGAGCTTCGCCCGGCTGGACGAGTACGTGCAGGACCTGAAGCAGGCAAGGCAGGAGGAACCACCAGATGGCGACGACCAGTAGCGGCGGCGAACCCGGCCACGCGGACGCGGACCGCGAGATCGTGATCTCTCGGGTGATCGGTGCCCCGCGGGAGCTGGTATTCGAGGCATTCACGCGAGTCCGGCACCTGTCGAGGTGGTGGGGACCGGCGGGCTTCTCCACCACGACGCGGTCCTTCGAGTTCCGCGTCGGCGGGGTCTGGGACTTCGTGATGCACGGGCCGGACGGGACCGACTACCAGGAGTGGATCACCTGGCGGGAGATCGTCCTCCCGGAGCGGATCGCGCTGCTGCACGGCGAGTCCCGCGACGACCCGCACGCCTTTGAGTCGGTCCTGACCTTCGAGCCGGCCGGCGAGCAGACCCGGATCGTGATGCGCACGGTGTTCCCTACCAGGGAACTCCGCGACGAGGCCGTGGAGAAGTACCACGCGATCGAGGGCGGCGAGCAGACGCTGCGCAACCTGGCGGCCTACGTCGCCGAACTCACCTGGAACGAGACCACACCAAAGGGAGCGGAGGGCTGATGGCCGGGAAGGTGTTCTTCAGTGTGACGATGTCACTGGACGGCTTCCTGGCGCCCGACGCCGTGCCCGTCGAGTACGTGTTCTCGCCCGAAGGCCAGAACGACCCGAGGGCCCAGCGCTGGATGGCGAAGTGGTCGGAGCTGCAGGCGTGGCTGTTCCCGCAGCGGTGGTTCCGGGAGAACCTCAAGCTCGGCGAGGGCGGCGAGGAAGGACTCGACAACGACATCGCACGGGCGACGTACGAGCGCACCGGCGCGAGCGTCATGGGCAAGCGAATGTTCGACGGCGGCGAGCGGGCATGGCCGGAGGAGGCGCCGTTCCACACCCCGGTGTTCGTCGTCACCCACACCAAGCGTGACCCGTGGGAGCGGCCGGGCGGCACCACCTTTCACTTCGTCAACGACGGCATCGAGAGCGCGCTGCTCCAGGCCCGCGAGGCCGCCGGCGACCGCGACGTGCGCATCGCCGGCGGCGCCGAGACGATCCAGGAGTACCTGGACAGCGGCCTGATCGACGAGTTCTCGATTACGCTCGCGCCCGTGCTGTTCGGCACCGGCATCCGCCTGTTCGACCGGGTGGACCCTGACCGCCTCGCGCTGGACCAGGCCCGTACGGACGCATCGTCCCGGGTGACCCACCTGACCTACACCGCCGTGAAACGCTAGCCCGCGTTCCCGCAGCGTGCGGTGCCGGCGTGTCCCCGCAGGGCCCCGGCGGCCGACAGACGAGCCCAGGGTCTGGTTCCAGCGCACCCGCCACCAGAAGACCCGCGTCACCAACGTCCGGCCCTCATACCGCTAGTCGGCTAGCTGGCGCCGTCGGCTAAGTGCGGCGCCGGTAGACCCGGACGGCCAGCGGGGCGAACACGACGAAGATGCCGAGCGCCCACAGCAGCGACTGGACCGCGGGGGTGGCCACCGGACCGCCGGTAAACAGGCCGCGCTCCGCGTCGGTCAGCAGGGTCATCGGATTGATCTTGACGAACGCTTGAAGCCAGCCAGGCATGGTGCCGGTCGGCGCGAGCAGGTTGCTGCCGAACACGAGCGGGAAGAACGCGATGAACCCGAACGCCTGCACCCCCTGCGGGGTCTTCACCAGCATGCCGATGAGGGCTGAGGCCCAGCACAGGGCGAGCGCGAAAGCGAGCAGCAGCAGGCAGCCAGCCAGGGCGGAGAGCGCGTTGGTCGTCACCCGGAAGCCCAGGATCATCCCGAAGCCGATGGTGATCGCGACCGAGATGAGATAGCGCACCATGTCGCCGAGGACGGCCCCTGCGAGCGGCGCCCAGCGGGCGATCGGCAGGCTGCGGAACCGGTCGAAGACCCCGCTGGTGATGTCCTGGTTGAGCATGAGCCCGGTGCCGAGGGTGGCGAACACCACGGTCATCACGAGCAGCCCGGGTAGCTCGTACTGCAGGTAGTCGTGCGTGCTGCCGTGGGCGATGGCGCCGCCGAAGACGTAGGTGAACAGCAGCAGGAACATGATCGGCTGCAAGCTCAGGCCGATCACCTCCTCCATGTTCGTCCTGATCTTCAACACACTGCGCCAGGTGAGCGTGAAGGTGTTCCGCATCCCGCTGAGCGGGCTGACCCTCCGCGCCGGCGCCGGAACGGTGGCGGAAATCGCGGTCATCGTGTGCTGCCTTCCAGTTCGCGTGTGCTGCTGTCCTCGTCGCTAGCCCGGCGGCCGGTGAGGGTGAAGAAAACCTCGTCCATGCTGGGCTTGCGCAAGGCGAACTCCGCGAGCTCGATGCCCCTGTCATCGAGCTCGCGGAACACGTGCCGTACCAGGGCCGAGTCGCCCACCTGCGCAGTCGCCACGCCGTTGTCGGCGTCGGCGCTCACCTCGCCCCGGATCAGCTCCGTCATCAGCGCGGTGACCTCGGCCATCCGGGCCGGATCCGCGGGCGCGACCTGCAGCATCTGGCCTCCGGTCTTCGCCTTCAGCTCGTCCGGTGTCCCGGTCGCGACCACCCGGCCGTGGTCGAAGACCACGATGTCGTGCGCGAGCTGGTCGGCCTCGTCCAGGTACTGGGTGGTCAGCAGGACCGTGACCCCGTCCGCCACCAGCCCGCGGATCATCCCCCAGACATCGGTCCGGCTGCGCGGGTCGAGCCCGGTGGTCGGCTCATCCAGGTACAGCACCCGGGGGTTGCCAACCAGGCTGGCCGCCAGGTCGAGCCTGCGCCGCATACCGCCCGAATAAGTCTTGGCTGGCCGTGCGGCGGCCTCGGTCAGCTCGAAGCGGGCGAGCAGTTCGCGCGCCCGGGCCCGGATGTCCGCCCGCGGCATGCCGAGCAGGCGGCCGATCATGATCAGGTTGTTGGTCCCCGACAGGCCCTCGTCTACCGACGCGTACTGCCCGGTGAGGCCGATGAGCTGCCGGACCTGGTGGGCGTCCCGCAGCACGTCGTAGCCGCAGACGCTGACCTGGCCGCTGTCCGGCCTGAGCAGCGTGGCGAGGATCCGAACCGCTGTGGTCTTGCCAGCCCCGTTCGGCCCGAGCACTCCGAGCACCCGGCCCTGCCGAGCCGCCAGGTCGACCCCGTCTAGCGCGGTCGTCTTGCCGAACCGCTTGACCAGCCCGGTCGCATCGATCGCATTAGCTGTCGCGTCATATCGCATGTGTCCATAGTGGCCCATGCCACTGTCAGAACGCGCACAAGAATCTGTCAGCCTTCAGGAGCCGCTGTGCGCACCCGGCCAGTCCCCCAGCGCCCTGTGCGCACCCGGCCACACGGCGTCCGGTAGCCAACCGCTGTCCATGATCAACTTAAGTTGAGCGCCAGAACAGCCGGGCTAGTCTCGCTGGCGCGAGTTGCCGAACATGATCTCGTCCCAGGACGGTACCGAGGACCGCCGACCGCGCGCTGCCTTCCGGCCCTGGCGCGCCGTCTGTTCGCCCGCGGCCTCCGACTGAGCTGGCGGGGCTGATGGGGCCGGTTCGGCGGCAGGTGCCGACGGGGCAGCCGGCACTGTCGGTGTGACTGTTGCCGCCGGGGCTGAGGTTCCGTCGGCCGACGGCGGCATCTGCAGGCGCGCCTGGGAATCCTGGGCGACCCGCGACTCCTGCTCAACCCGGGGCTCCTGGGCTGGCCGCCCGTGCCGCGCGGGCGGAGCCATGCGTGCAGGCGGGGCGAACTCGCCCGGCGGCGCGGCGGCGGCCGGAGCCTCGGGCTCGCGCCGCTCGGGCTCGCGCGGCTGGTTCTCCCGCGGCAGTGGCTCTCGGGCCTGGGATTCCCGGGCCTGAGCCTCGCGAGGCGGCGTTTCCCGGGGCCGGGATTCCCGGGGCTGTGTCTCTCGGGCCTGTGTCTCTCGGGGCTGTGTCTCTCGGGGCTGGGGAGCCTCCCACTCGGCGACCTTGGGCTCGGGCACGGCAGGCCGTGCAGCGGCGGCCCGTTCATGCCGCGGACGCCCGCCTTGGCTGAGGCCGTTGCCAAGCCCGTTGCCCATCGCGCCGTTGCCCGCCCCGCCAGGGCCGAAGCCGGACGCGGTGTTCAGCCGCGGCGCCAGGTGCGTCACGGTCGCTTCACCCGGCGGCGGCGCGGCCGGCTGCGGCGGCTCGGAGCCCGGCAGCGACATACGGGCGGCGTTATCGTCGGCCGGAAGCACGTGCCTGCGGCGCGGATCGAAGATCCATTCGGCGGCGTGCAGGCGGCCGCCGGTGATGAAGGTGAGCTGGACCAGCCAGCTCCCATCGCCGCGTTTCTTGGCGTCCCATTGCGCGTCGTCCGGCTCGGCAGCGAAAGCCTTCATCCGTTCGGCCACTATCTCGCCCAGCTGCGGGCCCGGCGTGGCGTCTCCCTGACGCCGCACCGAGGCTCTCTGGGCCTGATCGGCCATGTAGGCACGCTCGGCGAGGACCGGACCCTCGAACCAGCGCACGCGCTCGACCGCGATGCCGGCCGCGTCCGCGATTTCCTCGACCGTTTCCCCGGCGCGGATTCGTGCCTGGATCTCCTTGGGTCGCAACGGGCTCTCCACTTCGATCTCGTACTGCGCGAGCCTGGAGGTCTGACCGAGGGCAACTGCCCTGAGCCGCTCGTCGATCGGCAACGTGAAGCGTGCGCTGCGCCCGGGCACTCCGAGGACGGCGTACTGCCCGTCCTCGCTTACCGCGACGAAGCGCAGTTCCTGCATCGTCGTCCCTTCCGCTCCGGCCCGTGCGCGTGCCGGTCCTGCCGCCGTCGGGTTTCGTGCTATCGAGGCACTTTCCCGGCGTACTCTAGCCGAGCGGCCGATCCGGAGGCCCCGGACCACTCCACCTCCCTGAGTCTGTCTGGTCCTGTACGCCAAGGCCAGCACCGCGCCCGGCATGTCCGGAGTTATTGCTGGCAAACGTCCCCACCGATAGTTCGCTTACAGAAACACCTTGATAGTCGTGTCTCGGAAGCCTGGCACCTCGGTAGCCATAGTTATCAGGTCGGCAATCCCGAGTACTCTAGGTCAGAACAGGCACGGCCCGCTTTCGCCGTGCTCGCGGTCGCGGCAGTGGCGGGCGCTGCGATCGCGCTGGCCAGTCGCCGCGGGAACCAGCGGAGGGGCCGAGGGAGGGAGCCCGTCAGGTGCAGACCACCAAGGGACACTCAGCGCAGCAACCCGGCGTGCCGCCCGGCCCAGATCAGCCCGGCCCGATTGATGCAGGCGCGGATCAGGCCGGCGGCGAGCAGATCGGACCGGAGCTGGCCGGTATCGTGTCCCGGCTGCGCCGGGCCATGCGCCGGGCGGCGCGCGCCGCCGACCCCGCCCTTGGCCTTTCCGTGGCCCAGCTCGAGCTGCTTTCCTGCATCACCGAGCACCCCGGGATCAGGCCCGGGCACCTCGCCCGGATGCTCCGGCTGGCGCCGAGTTCAGTGGCCACCCTGCTCGGCGGGCTGCAGTCGGCGGGGTACGTGATGCGCACGCCCGGCGCCGACAGCGACGGCGACCGCCGTACCGTCAGCCTGAACCTGTCCGAGGCGGGAGCGCAGGCGGTGTCCCGCTGGCACCGGGTGAACGAGGACATCATCCGGGCGGCCCTGGCCGAGTTGCCGCACCGCGACCAGGCCACCCTGCGCGACGCCGCACCCGCGCTGCGCGACCTGACCGCCTCCATCGACGCCCAGGCCGACTAGCGCCCCCATCCGACCCGGGTGTCCTTCATGATCATGGCCAGTTTCGGTTGCCATTCGCCCAGAACTGGCCACGATCATGGAACCGGCGCGGGCGGAACCAGTGCTACCGCAGGTTAGCGAGTCCGCGGCGCGGCGGACTCGGTGTCCTGCTCGGTCCCTTCCCTGCCGGGCCGCCAGGGCCACCGGCGCTGCCCGGACCGTCGGGGCCGCCTGGCTGCGCCCCGACCCGCTGAGCGCGGACGGCCACCAGCCAGCGAAATCCTCCGGCGAACGCGCCGGCTGGCATCCAGGTTACCTAGGGGTAGGTTCCAGTAAATCTCCAGATAGGTCACTGATTATCCATATGGCTCCTTCCGGTGCCACGCCCATTCGAGGCGCGCCGGGAGGCGCTCAAGAGCGTGCCCCCACCGGTAAGCCCCTCAAGCCCCTGGCCGGTGGGGCACGCTCGCCAACATGATCAGGGACAGCGGGGCGATATCGTTCGTAACCATGCCGTTGATCAGCGTCGTCATCCCGGTGCACGGCGTCGAGGACTACCTGGACCGCTGCCTGGACTCGGTACTCGGCCCTGCTGGCGAGGCCGCCTGCGGCGACCGGGCTGCCCTGGCTGACAGCGGCGGCGAGTCCGCCGCCTCGCTCGAGGTGATCGCGGTCGACGACGCGTCCCCCGACCGCTGCGGCGCGATCCTGGCCGCCCGGCAGGACCCGCGGCTGCGGGTGCTGACCACGACGACCGCGGCCGGTCCCGGGTCCGCCCGGGACCTGGGCGCCAAGGAAGCGACGGGGGAGTACGTCTGGTTTGTCGACGGCGACGACGAAGTGGCGGACGGCGCCCTGGCCGCGGTGACCGGGGCGTTGACCAGGCTGCGGCCCGACGTTCTGGTGATCGACTTCGAGAACCTGTACCCGGACGGATCGGTGAGCCCGAGCGGCGGCGCGGCGTACCTGCGCGGGCCGGAAGCCGGGACACTCGCCGATCATCCCGCGCTCATCCACCTGACCATGACGGCGTGGAGCAAGGTGTTCCGCCGCGATTTCCTGGCCGGCCTGGGCGTCTCGTTCGGCTCCGCGGGACCCGCCCCGCACGAGGACGTGCCGGTCACCACGCTGGCCCTGCTGACTGCCGGGCGGATCGGCGTGCTGGACCGCGTCTGCTATCGCTACCGCCGCTCGCGCCGCGGCTCGTATCTGGCCGCGGTCAGCGACGCCAACTTCAATATCTTCGGGTCATATCAGCAGGTCTTCAATTATTTTGCCGAACGGGCCGAACTCCGCGCCCCGGTAACGCCGCCTGCTGTTTACGCGGCGGTATTCGAGCGTGCCATCTGGCACTACACCACGCTGATTCCGCTGGTGCCCCGGCGCCGTCGCCGGGAATTCTTCCACCGGATGTCAGCTGACTTCCGGCGCTGGCGGCCCGACGGGTTCCGCTTCCCGCCGGGCCCGCGCGGAGTGAAGTTCCGCCTGGCCGCACGCGATGCTTACTGGGCGTACGCGCTCCTTGACCCGGTGAACCGGCTGCGCGTCGGGCTGCGTTCAAACACATGACAGGCTAAGGCAAGGTCATGATCTCGGGCGTTCTCCGCCGTAAGCTTGCCGTCGATGAACCTCTAAGGGGTTGAGCGATATGCGCCATCTAGTGGGTCTGATGCTCGCGATCGTCATGGCCGCCGCGGTGTTCTTCGCGGCGTCATGGGGTTACCTGAAGCTGCTCATCTTGCCTGCCGGAGTCGGGCGGTTGCCCGCTGGCGGCGGTTCCCTCCTGCATAACCACGCCGTGCTGGAGGGGTTCGGCGCCATGCTGGGAGTGGGCCTGCTCGCCGGGCTACTGATCGCCGTGCCGCGGATCTCTCCGCTCGCGGCCGGGCTGCCGGGTCTCGCCCTGCTCGCCTGGACCGGGCTGTACCTGTTCAGCGTCCGGCACGCGGTCCAGTACATCCCGCTCAAGTCGCGGGCCTATGGCGCTGGCTTCGAGGCCTTGCTCTTCGACGGGGTGCTAGCCCTGATCGGAATGGCCATGGTCATCCCGCTGTTCGTCCCGTCCCGGTGGCGGGGCAGGCGCGAGGTCAGCGAGCCGGAGCCGTACGCGGGCACGACGGCCAGCTTCCCCGACCTGCAGGCTACCCAGACCATGAATACCGACAGCGGCCTGCTCTCCGACTGGACCCAGACCAGGCCGCAGCAGCAAGCGGAGCCGGGCAACCCGACTCCGCCTGGGAGTTCGCAGGCACCCTGGGGGCCCGCCGAGTACAGCTGATCCCACCTTCGCGTTCTGGCGGGGCTGCGGCGTTTCTTACGCGGCGTGGAACTGCTCGGCTTCGGTGGAGCCGGACAGGGCCACGGTCTCGGCGTTCGGGGAGATCGCCGAGGTCACCCGGTCGAAGTAGCCGGTGCCGACCTCGCGCTGGTGGCGGGTCGCGGTGTAGCCGGACTTCTCGGCCTCGAACTCGGCCTGCTGGAGCCGGACGTAGGCGGGCATGCCCTCCGTCGCGAAGCCCTTGGCCAGGTCGAACATCGAGTGGTTCAGGGCGTGGAAGCCGGCCAGGGTGATGAACTGGAACCGGTAGCCCATCGCGGCGAGTTCCTTGCTGAACTTGGCGATGGTCTCCTCGTCCAGGTGCGCGCGCCAGTTGAACGAGGGCGAGCAGTTGAAGGCGAGCATCTGGTCCGGGTAGACGTCCTTGATGCCCTCGGCGAAGGCGCGGGCCACGTCGAGGTCGGGCTTGGACGTCTCCATCCAGAGCAGGTCGGAGTACGGTGCGTAGGCCAGGCCCCGGGCGATGCACGGCTCGATCCCGTTGCGCACCCGGTAGAAGCCCTCGGCGGTCCGCTCACCGGTGACGAACGGCTGGTCGCGCTCGTCGACGTCGGCGGTCAGCAGGGTGGCGGCCTGCGCGTCGGTGCGCGCGATGATCAGCGTCGGCACGTCGCACACGTCGGCCGCCAGCCGGGCCGCGTTCAGCGTCTTGATGTGCTGGCCGGTCGGGATGAGCACCTTGCCGCCCAGGTGCCCGCACTTCTTCTCGGACGCCAGCTGGTCCTCCCAGTGCACGCCCGCGGCGCCTGCGGCGATCATGGCCTTCATCAGCTCGAAGGCGTTCAGTACGCCGCCGAACCCGGCCTCGGCGTCGGCCACGATCGGGGCCAGCCAGTAGGGCGAGCCGGTCGTGTCGCCGTCCTCCGACTCCGACCAGGCGATCTGGTCGGCGCGCAGCAGCGCGTTGTTGATCCGGCGGACCACCTGGGGCACCGAGTTGACCGGGTAGAGGCTCTGGTCCGGGTAGGTCTGCCCGGCCAGGTTGGCGTCCGCCGCCACCTGCCAGCCGGACAGGTAGATGGCCTGCAGGCCCGCCTTCACCTGCTGGACCGCCTGGTTGCCGGTCAGCGCGCCCAGCGCGGTCACCGCGTCTTCCTCGGCGAGCAGCTTGCGCAGCCGTTCGGCGCCGCGGCGCGCCAGCGTGAATTCCTCCGTTACCGTGCCGCGCAGCCGCACCACGTCTTCGGCCGAGTAGGCCCGCTCGGTGTCGCTCCAGCGGGAGTTGGTCTCCCATTGGCTTTGCAGCCTGGCCGCTTGCTGGCTGATCTTCTCCACTGTCGCGCCTTCCTCGGATGGGCAGGTTGTCCGGTCCTACCTCAGCGTGTTTCCTCAGGCCGGGAGCTGCCTAGGCCACGTCTACGTAAAATTTTGCTGATTTTTACAGATCAGAAAGTTATACTGAGCTTCGCTATGAAAGATTCGAAAAATTTGGTCCAGACCGATGGTATAGACCTTGTCACCTTTGGTCAGCGGCTGCGGCACCTGCGCCGGATGCGCGGCCTGACGCTCACCGAGCTCGGCGAGCGGATCGACCGCGCGCCCTCGGTGCTCTCGCTCATCGAGAACGGTCGCCGGGAGCCGAAGTTGTCACTGATCGAGCAGCTAGCCACGGCACTGTCGGTGCCGATGACCGAACTGCTCAGCCGGCAGCCGCCCAGCCGCCGGGCGCAGCTGGAGATCGCGCTGGCCGACGCCCAGCAGGACCCGTCCTACCAGCGGCTCGGCCTGCCCGCGCTGAAGATCGGCGCCCGCGTCCCCACCGACGTGCTCGAGCACCTGGTCGCGGTGGCGGCCGAACTGCGCGCCCAGCAGTCCAAGCCCGCCGCCACCCCGGAGGAGGCCCGGGCCGCGAACGCGGCGCTGCGCGAGGCCATGCGGGAACGGGGCAACTACTTCGAGGTCATCGAGCGCGAGGCGGCCGACACGCTGCGCTCTGTCGGCTACTCCGGAGGCGCGCTGTCCCAGGGCATGCTGATCTCGGTGGTGAGCCATCACGGCTTCGCCATCCGGTACGTCCAGGATCTCCCGAGGTCGGTCCGCTCGCTGACGGACCTGCGTAACCGCAGGATCTACGTCAAGCAGGAGCCGGTCGGCGCCGATTCGCCGCGCGCGGTCGTCCTGCAGGCGCTCGGCCACTTCCTGCTCGGCCACCAGGTGCCGCGCGACTTCGCCGACTTCCTGCGGCAGCGGGTGGAGGTGAACTACTTCGCGGCCGCGGTGCTCATGCCCGAAACGGCGGCCGCGCCGGTCCTCGACCGGGCCAAGCAGAACCGGGACCTCGCGGTCGAGGACCTGGTCGACCTGTTCTCGGTGTCCTACGAGATGGCCGCGCACCGGTTCACCAACCTCGCCACCCACCACCTGGACCTGCCCTGCCACTTCGTGAAGAACGACGCGAGCGGCATCATCTACAAGGCCTACGAGAACGACGGCGTGGTCTTCCCGGCGGACCCGTCGGGCGCGATCGAGGGGCAGCGGCTGTGCCGTCAGTGGTCCGGGCGGCAGGTGTTCGGGGCCGCCGACCGGTTCTCCCCGTACTGCCAGTACTCCGACACCCCGTCCGGTACCTACTTCTGCGTGGCCCAGGTCGATCCGCGGGCCGACCGCGGATTCGCCATCACGCTCGGCGTGCCCTTCGAGCACTCCCGCTGGTTCCGTGGCCGCGAGGCGACCACGCGGACGCATTCGGCCTGCCCGGATGGCGAGTGCTGCAGCCGGCCCCCGGTCGCGCTGGCCGAACGGTGGGAAGGACAGGCCTGGCCCTCGGCCCGGGCGCACTCGCACATCCTGTCCGCGCTGCCGGCCGGCAGCTTCCCCGGCGTGGACGACGCCGATATCTACGAGTTCCTCGACCAGCACGCCCGGGACTGACAGTCGGACGCCCCGGCCTGGCCGGGACGAATGACCTGCTGCGGGGCGCCCTCGATCTGGAGGCGGACCTCATGAGATCACAGCTCACCACCCTGACTTCAGCAGACATCGAGCGCTTCGAGCGCGACGGCTACGTGGTGGTCAGGCAGGCGTTCTCGCCTGCTGACAGCCTCGCCATGGAACGGCTGTGGTGGCGGGAACTGGAAGGCACCCGCCGGATCAAAACGCAGGTTCGCACCCGCGAGGGCCGCGAGCTGCGCGACAGACAGCAGCGGCCGCCCTGCTAGGCCGAGTCCTTGATCTCGCCGCGGACCTCGTCTGCGATCTGGTGGATCTTCTGCTCGGTCTCGACCAGGCTGGCCTCGGCCCGCGCCGTCCGCTCGGCGGCCCGGCGCTCGCGCCACGTCGGCTTCCTGCTGGTCCGCGTGGTGTGCTTCGATCGCCTGAACAAGCCCATGATCCCGTCCTTTCGATCGCCCGGTGGGCCGCCCGTTGGCAGCCAGTGGGCTGCTACCCACCTGATACGTATCTATGTCACCCCTGGGGTAGGAGAAGCGGATGAAGGGTGTCCCGGTAGGGTGAACCCAGGAGGAAAACCTTTTCGCTGCGGCGGGTGCCGTAGCGGGACCTGGAGGGAACGTGCAGTATCGTCCGCTCGGCAAAACGGGCCTGTCGGTCTCCGAGATCGGGTACGGGGCGTGGGGTATCGGCGGATCGGGATGGATCGGCGCGCAGGAGGATGAGTCGGTGCTCGCCTTGCACCGGGCCATCGAACTCGGCGTGAACTTCATCGATACCGCCCGGGGTTACGGGGAGAGCGAGCGCATCGTCGGCGCGGTCGTCCGCGAGCACCGCGGCGACCCTCTCTACGTGGCGACCAAGGTGCCGCCGAAGAACCGGAGATGGCCCGCGCCGGACGGCATCGACCCGGCCGAGACCTTCCCCGGCGACCACATCAGGGCCAGCCTGGAGAAGAGCCTGCGCGCGTCTGGCCTGGAGGCGTTCGACTTGCTCCAGTTCCACGTCTGGAGCGACGAGTGGATGGGCCGCGGCGACTGGCTGGAGACCATCGAGGACCTCAAGCGCGAGGGGAAGATCAGGTTCTTCGGCGTGTCGATCAACGACTATCAGCCGGACAACGCGCTGGACCTGGTGCGCAGTGGTCACGTCGACGCCGTTCAGGTCATCTACAACGCGTTCCACCAGGCGCCGGAGGAGCACCTGCTTCCCGCCTGCGCCGAACACGGCGTCGGCGTCATCGTCAGGGTCGCCCTGGACGAGGGCGGTCTCACCGGCCGGATCACGCCCGACACCACGTTTCCCGACGGTGACTTCCGCAACGGCTTCTTCGGAGGAGACCGGAAGGCACAGGTCAAGCAGCATGTCGACGCACTGGTCGCAGACCTCGGTATCGAAGCGGACCAGATCGCCGAGGTCGCGCTGCGCTACGTGCTCAGCCGGGACGCGGTCTCGACCGTGATCGCGGGCATGCGGACGGTCCGGAACGTTGAGCGGAACACCGCGGTGGGCGACGGACGCGGGCTGAGCGCCGGGCAGCAGGCCATCGTGGCCAGGCACCGCTGGGAGCGGAACTTCTACGCGTCCTGACGCCCTCCCGTCCTGCGGGTATCGAGACTCCGGGTTCATAGCGTCCCAATATCGAGACTGCGGGCGGTCACTCTTCCCGCGGCCCGCACCGTGATGTTACTCTCGGGTAACTAAGTACCGGAGGCGGCATTGAGCGATGAGAATCCCGCGGCGTTCTCGCTCGAGCTCGGGGCTGACCTGGTCGAGATGCGGGAGTGGCTGCACGGGTTCGCGGAGTCGGTGATCCGGCCTGCCGCCGCGGAGTGGGACGAGCGGGAGGAAACCCCGTGGCCGGTCCTCGAGGAAGCCTCCAAGATCGGCCTGTACTCGCTGGACTTCTACGCGCAGCAGTACCTCGAGGGATCCGGGCTGGGTATCCCGGTCGCGTTCGAGGAGCTGTTCTGGGGCGACGCGGGGATCGGGCTGTCGCTGGCCGGCAGCTCGCTGGCGGCGGTCGCGGTGGTGGCCAACGGGACGCCGGAGCAGATCGGGGAGTGGTGCCCGCAGATGTTCGGCAGCCCGGGCGAGGTGAAGCTGGGCGCGTTCTGCTCCTCGGAACCCGACGCGGGCAGCGACGTCGGCGCGATCAAGACCCGCGCGGCCTACGACGCCACCGCCGACGAGTGGGTGCTGAACGGGGTGAAGACCTGGGCCACCAACGGCGGCATCGCGAACGTGCACGTGGTCGTGGCATCGGTGGACCCGTCGCTCGGGTCGCGCGGGCAGGCCAGCTTCATCGTGCCGCCGGGCACGCCCGGCCTTTCCATGGGCCAGAAGTTCCGCAAGCACGGCATCCGGGCCTCGCACACCGCCGAGGTCCTGCTGTCCGACGTCCGGCTGCCCGGCCGGTGCGTAGTCGGCGGCCGGGAGCGGCTCGAGGAGCGGCTGGCGCGGGTCCGCGAAGGCGGCCGCAGTGGCGAGCAGGCCGCCATGAAGACCTTCGAGGCGTCGCGGCCCGGCGTGGCGGCGATGGCGGTCGGCGTGGCCCGCGCGGCGGCGGAGTACGCGACGGAGTACGCCCGGACCCGGGTACAGTTCGGCCGTCCGGTGGGGCAGAACCAGGCGGTGGCTTTCATGCTCGCGGACATGCGCGCCGCGGTGGACGCGGCCCGGCTGCTGACCTGGCGCGCCGCCTGGATGGCCCGGCAGGGTAAGCCGCTGGCCAGCGCCGAGGGATCGATGTCCAAGCTGGTCGCGGGGGAGACCGCGGTCCGGGTGACCGAACAGGCCATCCAGATCCTCGGCGGCAACGGGTACACGCGCGACTACCCGGTCGAGCGGTGGCACCGCGACGCCAAGATCTTCACGATCTTCGAGGGCACCTCCGAAATCCAGCGCATGATCATCGGCCGCGCCATCACCGGCCTGGACATACGGTAATCCTGACCTGCGATAATTACCTTGCTTCACCGAGGTGGTCAGCTGACGGATGGGGTCAGGCAGACCGCCGGGCTCGTGCCTACTGCGCGGATCCAGGCTCTGCCGTGTCCGCAGGGACAGCTGTGACCGTAACTGGACTCAGACGCATGCCCGTGGATATAGCGGTAAGGAGTGTTTGCAATCTGGGATGAGCAGTTCCGGGCAACCGGCGGAAACCGACCGTGAGGTGAGACGTGAACCCACTGATCTGCATCCAGGGCTCCGCCTCACCCGGGCACAGCTACCCGATGACTCCCCTGTCCCTGAAGAACACGGGAGACTCCCCGATGGAGGTCACGTACTCGGCCAATCCGGCAGATGCCATGACATGGCTGAAAGTCTCCCCGGTCGAAATCCTCCCCGGGCAATCTGCGAGCATCCCCGTGACCCTGGCGGTCCCGTCGAACGCAGATTCCGGGGAAAGCTACGTGATCCTGACGGCGGGGGGTGCCCACTTCGACGTCAGGTTCAGCGTCGGGGTCTCCCCTCCTCCCGAGTGCGTCGCGGCCGGGTATGAACCACCCCAGGGAACTAACCCTTCGGTGTTCTTGTGGCTGATCGTTCTCGCGGTGATCATCCTCGTGGCCCTCTGGGTACGGAGGAGGCTGGCAGGAAGAGGGTGAACTCCTCATACGCGTCCTGCAAGCAGATGGCTCGTGCCTGCCTCTTGACGTGAGCGAGTGCTGCTGATCCGGGTCTTGCCCGGATGCCACAAAACGGCAGCCACCGCATCACCCCCAGATATCTGCGATTGCCTGGCATTAAACGCTCTGACCTGCTTGAACGGTCCCAATGAGACCTTCCTGCCGCTAGTCACGAATCCCCGATTGCGGTTCGGATCAGGGTCGCGGGCTCTAGATACCAAGCGCCTGTTCCGCATGAACCCATCAGAACATGCCGCCAGGTTACCTTCAGGTAACTTCCAGGGAAAGGCCAGTTTCATCGCTGATCATCGACCTGGCGCCCACCGGTGCCGTGCCCCCGCCGAAACGAGCACTGTATGACTACCGCCGACCTGCTGGCCTGCCTTGAGCAGGTCACGGGGAAGATCAACTATGAGCAGTTCCGGACCTGGGTCGTGGCGCAGTCGGTCCGCAACGCGCTCGAGCCATTTCACGGCAGCCAGGCGTTCGACCCGGACAACCCGGCCAGCGGCGAGGGATTCATCAGCGATGATCAGATGCGCGTACTCAACATCGCGATTCGCCGTGCTACGCATGAGGCGCTGAAGCAAGTGGATATAGCACACCGCGCCGTCCTGCAATCACACCTTCGAGAACTGCGCACCGAAGAGCAGGAAGCGCTGGATTTCTGCGGATTTCAGCTAAGGACCATCGGTGCCTATATGGAACCGCCCGGCTCGCCCGAGCTGGAGAGGGCGTACCGGCGTTACATCAGCGAGCCGGACGTCAACCGGTGACCGCGACCCGTGCGGGCGAGGGGTCACGAAACGCTGGCTGCCTGAGGCCGGCTCCCGTTCTGCCAGGCGGCCGTGCCGGCGGCCACCGCGGCTCTGGCCTGGGCGTCGCCAGCTCGTTCGGCGGCACCCCCATCTCCCTCACCCTCTGCCGAGTGACCGACAGCAGGTGCGAGCTGCCGACGGCTAGGCCAGTGAGGATGAAAGGTAGCGGCCCCCGCCAGCGCAGCGCCGGTAATCAGCGAGCCACTCTGATCTGCGGCCTGGTCTTGCCTTTCGCATCGTTATTCATGGCACCATCCTCACGCCAGGTCCGTGATCTCATCCGGATAGAAATTGGCCCACCCGCCCTGGTGACGGCGCCGTTTCTACCCCTGTGAGCCACCCGTGACGGGTGATACGCAGGACGGGCGGGATGCCTGAGGCTTGAGTTAGGTGCGGCAGCGGGCTTGCCGGTCGTGCTTCCGCCTGGTTCAGGGAGGATGCGTGAAGGCTGTGGCGGCGGCAGTCCGGGCCCCGCGGCGCCGGAGCTCGACGCTCTGGCGCGTGGCACCACACGTCGGGCCCTACTTCGGCCGTGGAAGTCACTGGACTACATCAGAAGACAGCGCTCGCGGGCTCCAATGCTGGCTAGAGCAGACTTCCCCTGTTCGCCGCGCGATCTACCGGGCCGAGGTTCAGCTGACCGATGTCTTTGAGGCGCCGCCTGGGATCCTCCTGCGGCTGTCCGAAGTGGCGAGGTGTGTGGCCATGGCGTGGCCTCAGGGATACCGATGGCTGACCTTCCATGAAGCAGGGGAGTGGGACTCCCGGCTGATCAGGCAGTATGTGTATCTGGGATGTGATCCGATCCCGGTACTGCCTGGCCACAGGTGCTCCGCCGCTCGCGACCATTCATCTTCATCGTTACCGGCGTCCGGGAGAGCGGCCTGGCTGCGGGTTTCTTCCGTGGCATCGGGGTGGGGCTCGGTCGGGCATCGGGGTGGCCCTATCGCTCCTGCTGCGGCTCAATCAGCGAGCACATCACGATCCTCGACGTTTACGGCAGCCTCCTCCATGCGGGCGCCCGTACCTGCAGGCTCGGCTGCCCGACCCTGGCGAGGCCGGCTCGCCCGTCGTGGTGCTGCGGCTCCGACGACGTACCTCCCTGGGAGCGACCTTCATCAAGGTGGTCGGCGACTATGCCGACAAACTCGCCGATCGCGGCGGCGCCCTCTACCTCACCGGCCTCGAGCCAAGCATGACCGAACGCCTCGTCCGCACCGGGCACGCGGAGCACGGTCCGGTGCGGACGTTCGAAGCCACCCCGATCGTCGGCGAGTCGACTCAGCAGGCCTACCTGGACGCCGAGGGATGGCTAGTCAGGCAGCGGCACGGCGGATGAGCCCGCGCCTGCGTGCGGCGTTACCTGCGGCGGGAAACGCGCCGGGCGGTGCGCCGCGAGGTGCGCCGGGCTACTCTGCGTGCTCCGAACATATCGGGCCTCCGTGTTCTCGTGATCGCTCTTAGCTTATTGCGGGGTTTAGGTCATGCGGTACCGGCTGCGGCCGCCTGCGTTTCGAGCTCGTGCAGTTGCTGGGCCTCGTCGGACGAGACAAGCCCCACCTCGACGAGGTCGAGCGGGCTGATGAAGGCATCGCTGATGCGGAAACCACCGGCTCGCATGATCGCGTCGCGAAGCGGTACCGCCCAGTGGTGCTCGATCAGGATGAGTGCTGCCGCCGAGTCGTTAGGAATGTCCGCCAGCACATCCCAGGCCTCCTCGTCGTTAAACACGTTAATGCCGCCCTCGGCCGCGACCTCCTCGGCGCCCGCGATGGCGCCTGCCTCTGCGCCCTCCTCACCCTC